>Ga0302321_100003241_pt1 | contig 13963 bp, 11 predicted proteins | sample Fen_T0_1_FD_202505 | JGI IMG/M metagenome (GOLD analysis project Ga0302321, IMG submission 202505) | Peat permafrost microbial communities from Stordalen Mire near Abisko, Sweden - Fen_T0_1 | ecosystem: Environmental > Terrestrial > Soil > Wetlands > Permafrost | place: Sweden: Abisko...
GTTGAGTTTCATGTAGCTATCTCTCCTGAGGTTATGACAGTTGAATCTGCACGGGCACGGTGGGACGAGACTCGAACCACCGATCCGCATCAGCGCAGACCCGACTCGGCGCTGCCCTTGCTGATGATCGCGACTTTAGGAATCCAGCGTGTCGCCGCGATGTGTCGCCTCCCTGCTGTCCTTGGCTCCTTTGGCCTAGTCCCGGGAGGCTCCCGCTGCGCACGCTGGCCCGTGGGCCCATCGGACCGGTGGACGGTATCGCTGGGGGATGACATGAAGCCGCTCTCGCATGGGAGCGGCATGATCCTTACGGACTAATCCGCGGCGCAAGCATTTCGTTTAGATGAAGGCGGCAGACGTCGAATTACCAAAAAAGGCTCCAGAGCTTGAGAACTCGTGGCTGAAGAAGCTGCCGGAGGAAGCGACCCCAGACATCGAGGCGCTGAACGAGATCAAGGGAAAAATGGTGAGCTCGCCGAGTCAACGTACACAGGTGGACTTCACTTGCGAGCGGGGTCTGTCCAACCGCTCGGCTTGCGATGGTTGGATCGATGTCAGGCTTCGAGCGCATGCTACTCAACAAGGACACTCCAATCACTTCTGCGATGTGGACGCTGTCCGGGTGCGGCGCGTGCGTATCTTCCGGCGACCCCAGGGCTTCGAGTTGGGCCGGTCGCGCGCATTGCATCTGCGGGATTGCTACTACCAGAGAGTCGTCCGCGCCGCAGGATTGCCCAATGCAGGCCGCGTGCGCATACCTGTTCAAGGCAAACAGGTGTGGACATACGACGTGGCCTTCGACGCCAACGCTTCAGGCCAGCAGATCAAGTACGTCATCGGCGATCTGAGCGAGCCTCGTCAAGGCGGCGTCGCTACAACGCAATGCCCCGCACAAGTGGCCCGGGCTGACTGGTGGCGCCTAAGGATTTATCCGTAAATTAAGTAAACTACCTCCCCGAGCCGAAAAGTAATCGGCGAAGGATGAGTGAATGGCCAAGGCGCATGCAGATTCGTGGGCGGTGACGGATGAATTCTGGAAGCGAGTGGAGCCGCTGGTACCGCAGCCCGCCCGTGATCCGACCAAGCAGTATGTTCGTGGCGTGGGCGCGGGTCGCCCGCCAAAGCCGTCTCGACTGGTCTTCGAAGCCATCGTGTACGTGCTGAGAACGGGCTGTCAGTGGAAGGCCTTGCCCGGCGAGCGATTCGGCAGCGCAAGCGCGGTGCATCAGAAGTTCATGCAATGGTCCAAGGCGGGGTTCTTCGAGACGCTGTGGAAGGCAGGCTTGGCCGAGTACGACGACCTCGAAGGCATCGCCTGGCGATGGCAGAGCATTGACGGGGCGATGTTCAAGGCGCCGCTGGCGCAAGAAGCGGTGGGACGTAATCCAACGGATCGGGGGAAAAAAAAGAAGCAAGCGTCACCTGTTGGTGGACGGGCGTGGCACCCCCTTGTCGCTCGTCGTGACCGCGGCCAACGTGAATGACGTGACACAGGTGGAGGCGGTGTTGAGCGCCATCATGGTCAAGCGGCCTTCACCCTTGAAGAGGCGCTCCAAGCACCTGTGCGCTGATGCAGGATACAGAGGCAAGAACGCCATGCGCATCATCTTGGCTCACGGCTACATCCCACACGTGGTGGGGCGCAAGCGCGAGGCCGATCAGAAGAAGCGAGTTCCGCAGAAGAAGGCCCGCCGCTGGGTCGTGGAGGCATGCCACGGCTGGTTCAACCGATTCAGAAAGCTGCTGGTGCGCTACGAGAAACTGGAGCACACCTTCCTGGCGCTCAACCACCTCGCCGCCGCCATCATCACCCTGCGCAAGATCATCTTGCCCGTAAATATTATTTACGGATAAATCCTAACGCACAGTCATCGCTGCATCCCACCATACCCAGCATTCCGTCGTAAGGCCGACCAACGTACCGGCTTCCGACCCAAGTACACCCATTGCCACGATCTCGCGGTTTCTCCCAGTATTCTGGTTATTAACAATCCATGACCAATCGGTAAATTTACGGGGAGTTAACTTGAATCATATCTACCCTTTGATATCCAGCAAAATCTCCCGTACCGCAAATACCAGTACCAGTGTTTACCCCGAATACATCAATGATTTTACTTTGAGCATTGGCCATTAGCAACGCTGCGAGAAGTCCCTTGCTTGCTGGAAGTGACGCATCGAACCAAAAATACGGGTAAGCGCTGCACGGGGATGGGCCATTTCTATTACCCATTAACTCAAAACTAACTCTCCCATTCCCGTGGAAGTACGCACTCGAAATCTTATTTGACGCATCCTGGGCGAGGCAGCTTAGTGAAATAAAACTTATGCACCCGGCAAAAAGCAAGTTAATCCACCACTTTGCAATGTTCACGCTTCTCTCCCTCGTAAATGAGTCCATGGCGACAAATTTAGGCACGAATTGTGATAATGTTGTGACACTGCCTCGATTTAAACTAGGTCAAACGGATCTTTTTCTTCTTGGGCTAGCCCCATGTCTAGCTATAAATGATCATGTATCAGGTTGGAACTGTCATCGATTCGGAAGATCGATCTGCTTCACTGCTGTCCATATTTACAGAAATACAACAGCTGGCTCGTGCGGGCATCGTACTGAAGTCATGCAGCGGCAAGGGTGAGCAACGAAATTTCAGAATACCGAGAGGCAGTTACCACTACCTCAATATATATCCTATTATTTAAATGGAGGACAAATTTTGCTGAAATCAGATGCGGTCTGGCGAGTTATAAGTATAGGCGAATCAGCAGAGCTTTTAACCGCCTCGATTTGCCGCGTGAGGCGGGGTATGCTGATCATGGCCGCACTGCTGATATCACTCACGGCATTCGCCCAAAGCTCAGACATTCCGCCTGAAATGGGTCTCTCATCAACTGACTCTCGACCAGATACACGATCGTCTCTGGGATGGTTACCTGGAGAGAATATCGACCCGCATTATGCATCATTGATTTTACATTCAACGGATCTTGTCTTGCCCGGAAACGGCGGACTCGATATCCGCGTAGAGCGAGTCTATAATGCTGGCGACAAGGATAGTGCTGCGTCGTTTTCCATGCTTGGTAGCGGATGGTCGATGCACTACGGGGTACTGTCGCGCAGCATAAATGGAATCGATCCACCTCAGTTTTGCGCAAGGCAGCCTTCGCAGTTAGGACCGACCAGTCCCCCAGTTTTTCAGGCTGCCGACGGGCGAACAGAAACGTTCTATATAGCGGATGACAATACTTGGCGATCTCCTGGGAACTGGCGCATGGTGTGCGCGACTGATGGGTCGTCAGCGACGGTCACTTCGCCCGACGGCGTCTCATACAGAGCAGGTTTTTCCCCGTTGCTATACCCGATATCCACCGTTCGCCGGAGAGTATTGTTCGTAAACCGAATAACTGATTCTCGAGGAAATTATTTAAACATCGAATTTAACCCAATGTCCTTGCCAGGAAATAATTGCCAAACCGGAGACCTTGATTGCTTCAGCGTGGTCGCTCAGGCATATCAAGTGCGAATGAGCAAGGTGTCATCCAGTGACGGACGCAGTGTCTTATTCAATTACAAGCGATCTCCACGAGCTCCATGGCTTCAGTATTGGGTGCTTGACAATATAACCGACGGCACCAGAACCATCACTTACGACGTTACAATTGGAAATGCTGATGTGGACAACAGGCATACTCTTGTTGCCACGCTTAATAGGATTTCCATCGGCCCAACAATGCTGGATAGCTACACATATATATTTGGCGCCGCTGCAAAGACAATAATTCGCTCATGGCGAACCGAGAACGGAGGCGAAGTTGTTTACGATTTTGCTGATGAAACAACCTTCGATTGGGGTTGCAATTACAACGATCACCGCATCGGTGTCCAAAGACGAACCTTCAATGGTAAGGTTTGGCAAATCAGCTTTGTAGCAGGTGATCCAGATATAACAACATTCATTCTGCCCACGATACCAACGACGACTTATATCTATAAGCACATTGGATATCAGAGCGTCATGCCGAGCACTACTACTTGTGTCTTTGGCGTTGGCAACGCAATCTGGCGATACGGCTTGATAAATTCATTGACTATCACCGGCGGAAGCACTTCCCTTACGACCTCGATCAACTACTCATATAGTACAACCAAGTACTCGAGCGAGTTACCTTGCGGGCCTTATTCCCCAACGTTGAAGGGCGTGATTGGCAGTATTCCCACATCAAATATTGGTCTTGCTTGCCAGTCGGACAATACAAGACAAACTGATTTTTCCATCTTAACCTCAAAAGTTTTTAACCAAGGCGGCCTTGCCTATCAGACGATCTATGAAAATCCAACAACATTTAGAACCCCGAGGAAGATAACAGAGGCAGGGCCATTTGGAAATCGTGTTCGGACCTTGAGGTATTTCTCTGATATATCATCTTGGGTGATTGACCAGCCAAAAGATGAAATGGTGTCCACGGATGGTCATGTTCTTCCGGATGACCATGTACCGCCGCCTACGAATCCGTGCGCAACGAATCCGGCGGTGTGCCAATGATTGATCAACTCTACTTTGTTGGTTGCAGAAAGATTCAGAATCTGGCCTCTGAATATTTGCCAGAGGAACCTCGTCGCGAAATAACGTACCCCTTCCAGAAAAAAGGGCTGCTGACAGCAAAAAAATGCTCTTTGCTGACATTTATATTAAGCGCTTTCGCTGCTATTCCTGTTTCCTCTTATGCGCAGTCAACCTCAACAATACTGCGCGAGTTTTATCCAGGATCAGGATTGCTACGGAGCGAGAGTCGCGACGGGGTCATCACCAATTTCACGTACCTTGCAGGTACCGGCGACTTGGAAACCATCACCGACGCTCGTGGCTACGTGACGCGCTATGGCAACTACAAGCGAGGCATTGCACAAACAGAAATTCACGCTGAGGGCAAGCCTGAGCAGGTGACTCTTTATCGAGAGGTGACCGATATCGGTTGCATCGCGTCAGAAACCGATGGAGAAGGCAACAAGACGATTTACGGTCGCGATGATTTTTGCCGTATCTCCTTCATTGGCCCTGCTGAAGTGGGCTCGGCGAGCACCACCATCTCCTATGTGCCATATAACGCCAACACTCCTGAAACGCACACGCTGACGCGAGGCAACTATGTCAGTGTCAAGAAGTTCGATGACTCTGGTCGATTGATTGAACAATCAGCTGGAGGAGTCAAGCGAGCCTGGCGATACGATGAAATCGGTCGCAAGACCTTCGAGTCTTACCCTGTCGACGTTTCCAGCACACCGGCCGCTGGGACCAGCTTCGCCTACGACGCGTGGAACCGCGTAACGACGATTACTCACACCGACGGCAGCTTCAGCAAGCGCGAGTACTTGGCAGATGCAAGCAGACATCCACAGACGAAAATAACGGACGAGCGGGGGAACGTCACCAACCAAATCTTTCGGGCGTTTGGCAGCCCTAGCAGCGCTGAGTTGATGGCAATCAGCACGCCTGTTCCAGCCGCTGACATCAGCTTGGCCCGCAATGTTCGGGGTCAGGTGACGCAGGTGGTGCAAGGAGGTCTCACACGGAACTATGGCTACGACACCCGCTACTACCTCACCTCGGTCGTCAATCCAGAAACCGGGACAACGACCTATGGTCGCGATGCGCTAGGCAACCTGACCTCGGTACAGGTCGGTACGACCGGCACTACGTTCTACGATCTTGATGGCTTGAATCAGGTCTATGCGATCCGCTATCCAGACAGCAGCAAGAACGCCAATCGAACTTGGTACAAAACCGGGAAGCCCAAGACAGCTAGCAGGGTCGGCAACACGCTCACGTGGAAATATGACGACAACAACAACCTCATCGAGGAAAGCCTAGCCGCAGGCGCGCAGAACTTCGTCACGACCTACGGCTACGACAGCAACGACAGACTGTCCAGCATTGCCTACCCCAAGAACGGCAGCATCCTGGATCTGGCACCAGACATCTTGGGGCGACCGACGCAGGTTGGCAGCTATGCCACGGGGATCAGCTACCACCCCGTTGGGTTGGTCAAATTAATGACCTATGCCAACGGCGTTGTGACCACCATGTCCCCCGACAGTCGACAGCGACCGGCCACCGTGACCGTCGGAAAGGGGGGCGGCGACGGCTACCTTGGGCTGGTACTCGCATATGACGCGGCAGACAACAACAGCGCGGTAAAAGACACGTCTCCAGTTACCAGCGGAATGACCCGAAGCTACGGGTACGACGGCATCAATCGTCTTAACCGTGTCACGACTAGTTTGGTCGACTACCCCATCACATATGACGGAACGGGCAACATCACGCAACAGAACTTTGGTGGCACGCTGAACTACACATACGACGCGACGAGCAACCGACTGACCAGCACAAGTGGAATCAAGACGGGAAGCTACCTCTACGACGCTCGCGGAAACGTAACCTCAAACGGCAATATCGATTTCCAGTACGACGACAACTCGCGGCTGCGTTGCGCCAAATGCGGAACAGCGGATCAGATTGCCTATGACTATGACGCCATAGGCAGGCGAATGAGCCGCACCAAAGCTGGACAGACTGCGTACCTGGTGTACAGCGAAAGCGGTGCCTTGCTGATGGAGTTCAATCCGACAGCCAACCAGCGGCAAGAGCACATTTATCTGGGCGGGCAGAAAATCGCCACCAAGACGCAGAGTGCTTACTTTGCGACAGCGCTGAGCATCAGCGCATCCTCGGCGGATATCGGGACGGGACAAGCTGTAACCCTAACCGCCACGCTCACCGGAGGAAACGCACCCAATGGAAGAATCAGCTTCTACGACAACGGGGTGCCGATCGGGTCAAGCACGCTTGTCAACGGCAAGGCCACTCTCACAACCTCCGGGCTGACTCTCGGAGCCCACAACTTCACGGCCTTCTATTCGGGCGATGGTGCGAATGCGACGAGCAACACCACGGTAACGGCACTGGTTCAATCGGGTAGCGTGTCGGACTTGATTTTGAACATCATCAACGTGTTGTTGGAAGATTGAAATGAGGAGCACAAAGGTGGTGGATCAGAACTCACTTGAAACGCGATACCCAATGTCGTCGGCGCGCGAATGGATAGTCCGTTTGGTGCGGAGCTTGTGCGTCTTGTTGGTTGTCGCAGTCGGGATGCAAAGTACGCTGGCCACGGCCCAGACGGTGTATTTTCACAACGACCCGGCCGGTTCACCTCTCGCAGCGACCGACGCAGCAGGCAACTTGCTTTGGAAGGAAAGCTATCGCCCCTATGGGGCGCAGATGGTCAAGCCGGCGACAACCAACACGCAGTGGTTCCACGGCAAGAAGCTCGATTCCGATACGGGGTTGGAAGACTTTGGAGCGCGCAATTACGACCCGGTGTTGGGCCGTTTCTTGTCCGTCGATCCCATCGAGTTCTCTGACAAGAACATCCACTCCTTTAACAAGTACGCCTACGGGTACAACAATCCACTCAAGTACAAGGACCCGGATGGAAACTTACCCATCCTCATCCCGATTGCAATTTACGTTTTCAGCAACGCAGCAATTGGAGCCGGATTCGACTACGCGATCCAGAAGGCGGTAGGCGGTTCGGTCAACTGGACGCAGGTCGCACTTTCGGGGGCGATTAGTGGGATTGTCGGCGGGGAGTATGGGGCTGGTGCCGGCGCGACCACCACTCTAATCAGGGCTTCAAGCGCCGCAAAGGGACCAGGCACTTTTGTCAGCGTTTCAGAGTCAATGAGTGCAAACGCTGCTGCATATCAGGCTCGGGTAGCTGGAACAAATGGTTCGGCATATGTGGTCAATGGCGTGAAGTTCGACGGCTTTGCGAACGGTATGTTGATAGACGCGAAGGCCGGCTACGCACAGTTCGTTAAAGACGGCCAATTTCGATCATGGTTTAGCGGGGCAGATAGCCTCGTTGCCCAAGCTCAGAGACAACTCAATGCCGCGAATGGCACGCCAATTCAATGGCGATTCGCTGAAGAGGTGGCCGCAAACGCGACCAGGGTTTTGTTCCAGCAGCGTGGCGTCACCGGCATTGACATCGTTCACGTTCCATAACGAGATATCGAATGGCTTACTTTGTTGGCGCCTATTGGGGGCAGCGAGCAGAATCTAGACAAGCCTGTGCTGGGCGCGTATCTGCGTTTCTTCGTGCGTTGGCAGAACAGGACGCCGCGCTCTCTCATTGGTTCAAGAAGGCGGCTTCACGAAAAGCAGCGCTAGTAGCGGTGCCTGATGATCCGGGTGGACTCGAACCTCTCCTAAAGACCAATCAACGCGATATCGGAGGTAATGCCATTGCCGAGCTCGGATTCAATTTTTCAGCATGGACAGGGCGAGAGGTAGGCATACTCGCTAGTCTCGCGGTGACCTGTGGGGCCTACAGCCCTGTAGTTCGCAACTGCGTTGTTGTGTCTTTCGATCCCGGAGCGTCACCAACTCTTGATCTTCTCGAGAGGATATTGCGGGCAACAGTTGCTGCTTTCAATCCTGAGGACGCAGTTGTAAATTCAACGGAGCGTATGTCAACTCACGTCTCGCTACCAGCCTGGAAGGTTCCTGCCGTGCTCCGATACACGCTAAGTTCCGGCTTCTCGGCCGACTGACGACCTCACCTCGCGCGAAAGTAGGAGCATTGAATTCACCTCGCCGCGGCGGACGCATGCCCGGCGAACATCTCTCTGTCCTGACGGGGTGGCGTTGAGCTACAAAACTACCGCTCAGTACCTCGAATGTCGGCATGGCTACTGCGCGTCTGGCGCCGGCTCCATGTACTGTTTAAGCCGCAGTCATGCAGTGAGGCTACGCCCTGCGCTCAATGCCAGGTGAGGTCCAGGCCTGTTCCAGCAGGGCCTCGAAAGCGCGAGTGAATCCGGGTTCATCGCAAAGCATGCTCGCACGGAGCCTCGTTCGGGACTCAGCGCGCCAGCGTTCGAGTTCTTCAGGATCAGAGGCCACCCGCATGGCAGCCTGCGCGAATTCGACATCCGTATCGGCCACCCAGGTCGGTTGGCCGATCGCCGTGAGCAGAGAAGCGCCCATGCGCGAGGTGTGCGTGCGGCCGCGCCGGCTGACCACCGGCACGCCCATCCACAAGGCTTCACAGGTGGTGGTGGCGCCGTTGTAGGGGAAGGTGTCGAGCCCGATGTCGACCTCGTTGTAGAGCGCGAGGTGGCTCATGTCGTCGGCCGCCCGCGAGTGCATTGCCAGCCGCTCGGCCGCGATGCCGCGCCGCGCCATTTCATGCGCCAGATCCTGTCGGAGCGACGGCTGCACCATGGTCGCCGCTTTCAGCAGCAGGCGCGAGCCGGGCACCGCGTGCATGGCGCCGGCCCACAGGTCCAGTGTGTGGTCGGAGATCTTTGCGGCGTTGTTGAAGGAGCCGAAGGTGACGTAGCCATTGCGCAGCACGGGTGGTGGTGCGAGCGCCGGTGCCGCGTCGGGCCGGTAACAGAACATCGTGCGCGACAGCGTCAGCGGCCGTTCGGACGCCAAGGGCGGCATGTCGCCCGGGTCGATCACCGTGTCGGTGATGCGAAAGTCGATGCTGGGCACGCCCGAGATCGTCGGGTAGCCGAGGTAAGAGATCTGCACCGGCGCTGGCGCCAGCGCAAACATCAGGATGCGCGACTGAGCCGTGGGCCCGGCCAGGTCGATCAGGATGTCGATGCCATCGGCTTGGATGCGCCGCGCCAGGTCTTCGTCCGACAAGTGGGCGCACTCCACCCAGCGGTGGCCCAGTGCCTTGAGGCGCTCGGTGACGTGGTCGCTGCGCGCATTGTTGTGGTAGCAGACCACCTCGAAGCGGCGCTTGTCGTGATGTGCCAGCAGCGCGCCGATGAAGAACGAGACCGAGTGGCGGAGAAAGTCGCCCGACACGTAGCCGACGCGCAGGCGTTCGCCCGCGGGAACAGCACGGCGGGGCAGCCTCGCCACCGGTCGCGGCGCCTGGGCCCCGAACTCGGCATGGGCCGCATAGACGAGGGCCGGGTCTTCGTGCAAATAGCTGCAGGCCAGCAACAGCACCGGGTACAGGCTGGCGTTGCGGCCGGACGCGTCGAGCGCAGCGCGGCAACGGGCCAGGCCTTCGTCGAGGCGGCGCAGTTGGATCAGCGTGCTGCCGACTTCCATCGCGGTGATGGGGTTGGCTTCGATGGCCAGCGACTTGTTCGCCCATTCGAGTGCGGCATCGGCCTCGCCCATGCGCAGCAGTGCGCCGGCGAGCACGCGCATGACCTCGGGCGCATTCCCGTTCAGCGCCAGCCATTTCTCATAGACGTCACGCGCCAACTCATGGCCACCGAGGGCGATCAGGCAGTTGCCGAGCGCGAGGCACGACCGCAGGTCGGACGGGTTCAGCGTGAGCGCGTCGTTGAAGGCCCGCGCGGCTTCGTCGTTGCGGCCGGCGCGCTGCAGCAACAGGCCGAGGTTGCTGTGCAGCTCGGGATCGTGCGGGTCGAGTGACAGCGCACGGCGCATGCCTTCGATGTCTTCTTCGCGCGGGATGCTTTCGGCGGCGCCGTCGGCCTCGCGCGCAGCGCGCAACCCGCGCGCGGTCGCGAGGTTGCCGTGCGCCACCGCCAGGCTCGGGTCCAACGCCAGCGCCTGCTCATAGCAGCGGATGGCGGCGTCGAGATCGCCCGTGGCCTTCAGCACGATGCCCAGGCTCACGTGCGCTTCGGCAAACCCCGGTTGCAGCGCGATGGCCTGCCGGTACGCGGCGGCCGCGCCGTCGAGGTCGTCCATGGCCTTCAGCGTTCGGCCGAGCGCGAACTGATAGCGCGGCTCGCGAGGCAGCAGCAAGGTGGCCTCGCGGGCATGGTGAACGGCATCGCTGCCCTGGTTGCGCATCAGCGCCGAAATGCCGAGCAGGTAGTGGGCCTCGGGGCGGCTCGCCACATCACCGAGCGCAGCCTGCATCAGCGCGTCGGCCAACTCGTACCGGCCTGCGGCAAGCAGTTGCTGTGCTTCAGACAGGCGGGCCATGGCGCCTGCAGACAGGCGCTGAAAGACGTTTGGCGCCACAGCGGCGCGAGGGACTCTGTATGACTTGGACATGGTGGGCTCGCCGTTCAGAACTCGAGCATGCCGCTCGCATGCAGACGCGCCGAGCCCTTCTCGGTCTGGCCGGCATCGTGCAATGCCCAGCCGAGATCGAGCGCCAGGCTGGCATAGCGGCTGGCCCGCAGGCGCAGGCCGAAGCCGGTGCTCAGCAGGCCAGAGCGCGCGTCCTGCTTTGGCAGTGGCGACTTGAGCCACAGCCCTGCCCCCTCGAAGAAGGCATGTGCACGCAGGTCGGCGAGCACGCCGGGGCTGTCGGCAACGAAGTTGGGGCTGCGCAGCTCGAACGACGCGCGCAGGCCCTGGTCGCCCACGGCCGTGGCCTCCAGGTAGCCACGCACGCTGTCGACGCCGCCGGCGACGAACTGCTCGTTGCTGATCAGCGGCTGGCTGCTGACCTGGCCTTCGATCTTCCCGAACAGCGACAGGCCTTGCGGCAAGGCCTGGGTACGCGCCAGGTCGAACTTGAAGATCGAGAAATTGTTCTGCCCCAGGAAGCGTTTGTTGTCGAACTCGGACTGGTCGCTCGCCAAACCTCGCAAGGCCATGACCACGCCAGTGCCGGCCTGCCAGAAGCCCTGCTTGTCGAACACCGTGGCCGCGTAGCCCGCACTCAACGGCAGGTAGCGGATGGGCGTGGAAAACCCCTGGTCGGCGCCGACGTTGACGTCCTCGCTGAAATGTTTGTAGTCGGCGCCCAGCGTCACGGTGTGCGAGCGCGCCTCGTTGGCGTCGAGCCACAAGCGGCGCAGGCCATAGATGCTGCCGCGGCCGAACACCGTCGTCTCGCCGACGCCGGCCACGGTGTTGCTGTTGGAGCGAATGGCCGACAGGATCAGCAACCCCGTGCCCATTGGGGCCGTGTACGACCCCGAGAGCACACGCACCTCGTGCGTGTCTTGCGGCGACACCTGCACCTGCACGCCCAGGCTGTGCTCGAGCTGCCACAGGTTGTCGTAGCGCAGCGACGCCTGCAGCCGCGTGCGCGTGGTGTTGGCGCTGTACTTGTCGTTGAGTTCCAGGCTGCCATGCACGGGCGCCTGGTCTTCGACCGTCAGGTCGACCTCGGTCGTGCCCGGGAGCTTGCCCGGGCGCAGCAGCGGCGTGACGCGCCGGTCGGCCGAGCGGTTCACGCTCGCGAGCTGCTCGCTCACCGACTTGAAGTTGGCCACCTCGCCTTCGGCAAGCGATGGCACCTTCTCCAGGATGCGCCCCTGCGAGTAATACTTGGCGCCGATCACGCGCAGCCGCGACACCTGCGCCTGCACAACCTGCAAGGTCACCACACCGGCGTTGACGCGCTGCTTGGGTGTGTCGACCAGCACCGTGCCGAAGCCCGCGTCACGGTAGGCCGTCTCGAGCGCGCGCCGCGCCAACTCGACATCGGCCACCGTGCGCTTCTCTCCGAGATAGGGGGCCACCGCGCGTTCGATGCGCTCGGTCGACAGCACGGTGTTGCCTTCGACGCGGAACTCGAAGATGTCGAAACGGACCACCACAAGCTCGGTGGGTGGTTCTGTTTGCGCATGCGCATCACCCACCATGAGTGACAGTGCGAACGCTGCAAGCCAGAACCAGGAAGGCAGCACGTGCGAGCGGTCAGGCTGCGGGGAAAAAGTCGAAGGCATGAGGCAGGCGTGCATGAGAAAGCAAAGGCAAAGGCCGGGCGAGCCGCGACCGTGGCAACGGCCTGACCCGGGCGATTCTTGCGGCGCAAGATGACAATTCGTCGAGGGTGATGTCAGTGCCTCGGTGCCGGCGCACCGAGACCCGAAGCAGGTGCCAGCAAATCGCCGGCGCTCTCTGCGATGAAGCGCCAGTCGCGGTAGGTCTCGCCGGAGGCGTGGCTGTCATCGGTCGCCGAGAAGTTGCCACGCAGCGGCGAGTGGTCCGACAGGCTGTGCACGCCGACGATGCCGCCATCGGTCAGCTTGATCAAGCCCCACTGCTTGTCGCCCGTCATCGGGTCGTCATAGATCTGCCGCAGGTCGCGCACCACGTTCAACGCGCGCGGGTCTCGCAGCAGGTCTTCAAGCTGGCGCGGGTAGCGCAGAGGGGCCGCTTGCGCGCGCTGTGCATAGCGCTCGATCGCCGCCTGGAACTGGCGCCCGGCAAACATGAGCTGGCGCTCGTTCTCACGCCGCTGCGCCGTGCTCCAGACCACGCTCGCCATGGCAGCCGTGAGGCCCAGCACGCTGATGATGAAGAGCACGCCGAGGTAGGTGAAACCTCGGCTGCGCGCAGCACAGCTCATCGTCGGGGGTGGATTCGCGTCAGGCCGTGGCGACCGCACCCCACGCCGCAGAAGGCTTGCGTCGCGTGCGGGTGCCGGCCAGGCCGAGCAGGCCCGTCACGAACAACCACAACACGCCTGGCAGCGGCACGGCAGAGACCTGCTCGCGCTCGATCTCCCGCACGGTGAAGGCGCCGACATCCATCAGGTCAAACGCACTGTGCTTCTGTTGTGCGTGGACGGTGGCGATCAGGTTCCACAAGGCCAGGTCGGAGGGGCCGCGCAGCTCGATCGACAACGGCTTCTCGAGCAGCCACCGCGGCGCATACCGGCTCGCCTGCTGGTCGTCGGAGGGGTAGCCGAGCGGCGCAGCCGCCGCCAACGCCTCGACGGCATGGGTCAGGTGGTTCGACGCCTGGGCCTGCTGAGCCAGCGTTTCGCTTTGAGGAGACAAGGCCGCGTTGGAAAGCGCGGGCGTGCACAGCGCGGCCATGAGCGCGACGGCGACCAGGCCGGACTTGAGGGTTGTCAGCATGTCGACTCCTAGGGTTGGGGGTTGGGGGTGACGGGGGAGGACACGTTGGCGACCATCGCATCGGCCAGAAAGGCCTCCACCTGCTTGCGCCGGCTGCCGCTCGAACCGACACGGTGCACC
>Ga0302321_100003242_pt1 | contig 13963 bp, 13 predicted proteins | sample Fen_T0_1_FD_202505 | JGI IMG/M metagenome (GOLD analysis project Ga0302321, IMG submission 202505) | Peat permafrost microbial communities from Stordalen Mire near Abisko, Sweden - Fen_T0_1 | ecosystem: Environmental > Terrestrial > Soil > Wetlands > Permafrost | place: Sweden: Abisko...
GCTTGATTACCCAGGGTTTAGCAACGATCCAGTCGGCGATATTCAAGCCGTCGTGCAGTCGGGCATCTTACATAAATACCAGGGAAGGGTGTTGTTAATCAATACCGGCAGTTGCGCCATTAATTGCCGATATTGTTTTCGCCGGAATTTCCCTTATAACGAACTACAACTCAGCAAGCAGCAGGAAAGTGGCGTTATCGAGTACATTAAATCCGATCCAACAATTACCGAAGTTATCTTAAGTGGCGGTGATCCTTTATTGTTAAGTGATGCGCGGTTAGCACAACTTATCCGGCAATTGGAAACCCTAGATCATATCAAGCGGATCAGGATACACAGCCGTCTACCCATCGTTTTGCCGGCACGGGTGACTGATGAGCTAATCAAGGTTTTGGTAAATTGCAGTAAACAAATTGTCCTTGTTGTCCATGCTAACCACGCTAACGAGATCAACGGACGGGTCGTGACGGCCTTCAACCTACTAAAAAATAAAGATATTACCTTACTCAATCAATCCGTGCTACTAAAAGACGTGAATGATAATGTTGATACGCTGTGTGAATTAAGCGAACAGCTTTTTTCTATTGGTATCACGCCTTACTACCTACATTTATTGGATAGGGCCACAGGGACAGGACATTTTGAGGTTTCAGAGGATGATGCAAGGCGAATCATGACACAAGTACAAAATCGCCTACCTGGCTATCTAGTCCCCAAATTAGTAAAAGAAATCGCTGAAGACGAGTCTAAGCAATACGTCTTTACAGAGTTGATAAATCAATAGCCCTGAGATTTCTTACTCTTCCGAATGGCCGGATTAGAAACGAAAGCGGTCTTTCAGGTTTAATAATTAGCTAAAAAATCGAAAGGGTCTAACCAACCCGCAAGAGACCATCAACCTTTACAATAAAAAATATCAAAAACGGACATTCAAAATTGACTTAGGCTTAAAGCTTTTCAAATCAACTATTGCCAACATACATCAACATCGCATTTGAGACAGGTTTTTCCCAGGCCATTTTCTGTTCTCACTCAAGTAGCTTTTTGAGTTATTTTAACTTTAAATTTAAGCAATCCTTGCAACAGTATTGCTTTATGCTATATTTTTTTGTAATTAAACATAACAAAAAACAAATTTTATGGAAAAAGTCACTGGTCTAGATTATTTAAGAAAACAGCTCAGCCGCAGCATACTGTCAGTGTTGATAATCTCCTTGTTGCAATTGGGCCTGATGAACGCCGCAAAAGCGGATTTCACCAATGGCGGTTTTGAAGACACGTATTCGCCGTCGGGAACAGTGACCAACGACCCGATCAACGGCTGGACGTTGACGGGGTACACCTTCAACGGCAGCGCTGCCACTACGTTACCAACCAGCATTTCCGGGATTAACTTAGGTTCAGCAACCAGCCCGGGCGGAATTACCGATATTTTTGACGCTTCAAACGCCAGTCATCCAGACGATTATTTTCTGTTGGGAGCAACTCCGACGCCTACCCTGTTATTGCCGGGAACCGGTTTGCAATCGGCTTCCATCAATTTGCGGTCCGGCCATGCGCCTTTAACGGTCTCGGGAACCCAAAGCAAACCGGCGTGGACCAAGATTGCCCAACAGGCAACTTCCGTCAGCCAGCAAATCACTATTCAGCCTTCGGACATCGACCCTACCGACAATAAGGTGCATGTCCGCTTTATCGCGGCGCCGGTTCTGGAAAATCCGGCACACTCCGTCAATCAGCAGCCTTTCTTCGCTATTCAGCTTAATAATATCACTACTGGGCGAACTGGAGCTAATCCATTATTTTTTCAATGGAACTTTGCTTCTCAGCCGGGCACTCCTTGGAAAAACCTCACCACCGCCGGCAGCAACACCGGAAGCAATACCAGCTATCAATATACGGAATGGCAATCATTCGACATGTCTCCCGGGAATGCTTTCATCCATGTCGGAGACACAATCGAAGTTGTAGTGATGGCTTCCGGCTGTTCGCTCGGCGGACATGACGGTCATGTCTATGTGGATGATGTGCATACGACCATTCCCTCTAGTTTATGGGTAACCGCTACTGGCCCGGCCAGTACCACCCCAGGCTCCACTGTCACCTACACCTACACCTATACCAACAACGGTAGCTTACCCGTCAATAACGTGACAGTCGCGGCTAATTTGCCTCAAGGTGCGCCGCCGCTGATCGGCGGCGTGCCCTCACCGATCACCCCGGCGCAAAACACCGCGTTTGTTTCGAACACCAATCCAACTACCGGCGGCAGTTGTAGCGGTGCCGGGCCAGTCACGTGTTCGATTGGCACCTTACAACCCGGACAGTCCGGCACTTTTACCGTTACGTTCGCCGTACCGGGTTCATGGGTCACAACGCCTGATGGCACTAACACCTCAGGCCCCGTTAACAATGGCAATTATCCGATCAGCGGCGACGGCGTAACCACGCTATTAGGTCCTTTGGTGCAAACCACGCTGGTCGCGCCATCCGCGATAAGCAACCTGACAGCCAACACCAGCAGCATGCCGGCTACTGCAGTTGTCGGTACGGCTTATACGGGTCACTTCACTTGTGCTAACAGCGGAGCCGGAAATGCGCCAACCGCCAGTTGTGATATTACCAATCTGCCTGCCGGTTTAGCGGTTTCTGGATGTACGATAACGCCATCCAACGTAGTATGGACGCAGCCGGCCACTATTCCGGCGAATCAAACCGTTACCTGTGACGTTACCGGTACGCCGACCACAAGCGGTTCTTTCACTGCTATTGTAACGACTGACGCGTCTAATAATTCCAACTCCACCACCAATCACGCTGACGCTCCTATCACCGTCATTCCGGTAAACCCAGCGGACATGGTTGCCGCTTCTTCACTGCCGACCAGTGGCTCGGTGTATAGCCCTTACACAGGAAGCTTCACTTGCACCAATAACAGTTCGGTTACCGCCACCTCAGTTCATTGCGCTATTTCCGGTTTGCCTAATGGGGTAACGCTGTCGTCTTGCAGCAGCCCCACGCAAAATCCATGGGTGGATGGCAGTTCCTTGTCGGCCAATCAAGCAGTAACCTGCACAGTGTCCGGCACACCGCAAAATGCTGGAAACGTAACGGCAACCGTGACTACAAGCTCTAGCAATCAGGTCAATACGTCAAATGATACCAGCTCGACCAATATAAACATCAGCAATAGCGTGCCGATTCCTGCAACGCTAAATGGTTCGAGCGTATTAAATTATGCGATAGTCTGCTGTGGTCGCCCCGTCATACTCAAAAACCTGCCGGGAGCGGGGAAAACCACCTATAAGGTGACTGCGCGCACGGGTAATGTCAGCTGTTTCATCGGTCATTCCGGCTCGCAAACCTACTTGAAAATGAACGGTCGCAACGGTTCCTGTACTGTGGTCGGCACTAAAAACGGCATTACAACCTTGCCGTTAACCGTGCATACGCCACCGCTGCGAGGTGGGAAGCGGAAGTAGTCCCCAGGAGAGATAGAGCTGGGCGACTTCACGGAGCGATGTATGCGGAATGGAATTGCAAAGCGGTACGCGACATCGCGTTGAGTTTTTGTGCAGCAAGTTTTATACCCCTTGCCGAGTATAAAACGAAATTAACAGGACGGCTGGGGCGGCATAGCCATGAGCCGTAGCGTTCAGTTTATTGCCGCTTGCTTAATGGGCTGGGATGCCCAAAACAAGCTTTCGCAAAAATAGCGACGTCCCGAAACGATTGTGCATTAAATTATTGATAATAATGAAACAAAGAAATCCTATGATACAAACTCTTACTAAAAGCGTTATTCTAGCTGCGGGCTTGACACTTCTGCATGCCCCATCTTACGCCAGTGATACTAACCAGCAGGAGGTGGACGCGAAAAATCCGCGATCATCTACAGCTTTAATGGCAACAAGTTCTGATACCAAAATCCAAGAATCATCTGAATTTTGGACCGGCTTTTACGGCGGTATCGGTTTGGGTGGCAATTTCACTTCCACCGACCTCCACTCCAATCATTCTGGATATATAAATCCAGACGGCAAATGCAACGTAAGTTCATCAATATCCAGCTTTTCCCCCGGCGTGCAATTCGGTTACCTGCATCAGTTTGAATCAAATGTAGTGTTGGGTGTCGAGGGAGATTTTACCTACAACACGCAAAATCGGACAAATATAACTTGCCCTTGCCCGACCTTTTCACCGGTAAAAGACCGGTTCAGAGCCGAAAACCTCCTACAAGGTTCGTTGCGGGGACGGTTGGGTTATGCTCTTGATAACAATTTGCTACCCTTCGTGAGTGTGGGCGTCAGTTTTGCCGATATGGGAATTAAATACAGCAACGAGGCCGGCAATTCTTACAACAAAACTGCCACACAAGCGGGTTGGCTTGCCGGTGCCGGTCTAGAATGGGGCTTTTCGGATGATTTGTCGGTACGTGCGGAATATTACTATTCAGCCTACAACAGGCTGAACATTGCCATCCCCAGCGTATACGGCTTAACAGACCCCAACGGAAGCGCACACCTTAATGTTAACGACAACACGGTTAGGATCGCCCTTAACTATTGGTTTTAAGGACGCAAATACGTATGGATGCACTTAAATCTCGGCGACGAGCATATGACCAATCCTTTTTCCCGAATACGCTGTGCACTGCATATTCGGGGCGTTAAGCAAAAACAGACTTACTTAAAAGACGCTTGGAAATTTCAACTATCGTTAGTTTGCCATTACCTCAATTGTTCGGTCGTTCGACTTTTGAAGAGATAGCATAACGAATGTCAGCTTTCCAAGATTGGCCAGCTACTTAAATTAAACAGGTGACGGTCCGTTGATGGCCGGTTCTTGAAATTCAATTACTTGACCGATATATTTGTGTCACCGTCAGCTAAGGACATCAGAGCAGACTGTATAGCTGCTTAAGCACCGAGCATGGCAGAAAAACCTAAGACTTTGATTTTTTGTTGGTAATTCCATGCGGCACATGCGCGGCAGCGACATGGACAGCCGCAGATTCGCAATGGCCTTTTTGGTCATCAAAGAAAATATCCGCGCCAAATGCTTTCAAAAACGCGCCTTTGGACATTCCACCCAGGAACAGCGCTTCATCAATACGGATGCCCCAAGCCCTGAGCGTCCTGACCACCCGCTCGTGTGCGGGCGCTGCCCGCGCCGTGACCAAAGCAGTCCTGATCGGCGAAAGCTCAGGATCAAACTGCTTTTGGATATGGTGTAGCCTAGCCAAGAAATCCTTGAATGGCCCACCAGGCAAGGGGGTTTTTGCTTCATTCCGTTCATTTTCGGAAAATACCGCCAAGCCCTGTTCCTGATAAATACGTTCGGAATCATCGGAAAACAAGACTGCATCGCCATCAAAAGCGATACGTAATTGTTGGCTCTGATTGGTTGTAGAAGAGCCGCTCATGATAGTTGCTGCCGCAAAACCGGCATCCAGGGTTTTGACGACATCATCGGCATTCGCCGACAAAAACAAATGTGCGCCAAATGCGGACATGTACGCGTAAGGAGAAACGCCGCTGGTAAAGGCGGCACGGGTAATGTTTAACTTATGGTGGGCGATGGAATTAAATATCCTTAATCCAGTATCTGCACTGTTCTGGGAAAGCAGGATGATTTCGACCAATGGCTCATTAGGGCTGCTGTCATTGATCGCCAGGAATTTTTTTACCAAGGAAAAACCATAACCCGGTGCTAAAATTTCGTCTTCATGTTTTATCTGGTATCTGCAAAACGCTTCTTTGCCTTGCGTTTCAAAGACCGCGTGGGATTCATCCAGATCGAATAAGGCCCGTGAAGATACCGCAACAACCAGTTTTTGTTTTTTCATACTCTGTGGACACCTCTAATGCCGGGAACCAGGCTGGGAAAATCGGCCAATCACTAGCAAGGGGTTGAAAAGCACCCTACTATTGCAGTGCATGGATGCACTGTCTTTTATCAATGACTGTTAGGTCATTGATAAAAAGAGTTTTCGTAAAACCGCGTTTTACGAAAACGAGTTAAAAAAGGCCATGGACGGACTTTTTTAACATCCTATTTGGAATAAACTTATTGTTAATCATGTTTCTCCTGTTTGATGATAAAATCTTGTTAAACAACAACTCGAAAAATCATGCAACTTACCATTACTGCTTTAGGAAAGCTCCACACCCATTTTATTGCGGAAATACTGCCCATTATCCGTGATTGCAAATGTAATGTGGTGGAAATAAGGTCATCACGTCTTGGTCAGTCTACTGCCAGCTACTTGTTAATTCAAGGGAATTGGAACCAGATAGCCAAAGTGGAAAGCGCCTTGGATTTAATTCAGAAGCGCATGGAAATCAAAATTCACACTCTACGAACCGAACCTAAGGAGAAAGGTAAAGAGTCTGTGCCTTATACCCTGGAGACCATCTCCCTGGACAAGGAAAGCATTATAGAGTCCATCACCACGTTTCTGCTGGGTCGTGATATTGAAATCGAGGAAATAATGGGCAGTTCTTATCTGGCACCTTATGCCCAAACGCCAGTATTCTCAACCAAATTAATAATTCTGATCCCCCCGCAACTGCATCTTTTATCGCTGCGTGAAGAGTTTTTGGATTTTTGCGATCATTTAAACATCGACGCAATTCTTGAACCCATAAAACGATAGGTGTAACCATGGCTCAACCCAATATTGGCAACCTTGTACCGGATTTTGAAGCGAAAGCGACAGGCGATAAAACCGTCAACCTCAGCGATTATCGCGGCAAGTTTGTTGTCCTGTATTTTTATCCCAAAGACAGTACGCCGGGATGTACGCTGGAAGGCCAGGATTTTCGGGATAATATCGAAAAATTTATGGCTTTAAACGCTGTGGTTCTCGGTGTATCAAGAGACTCTATCAAATCCCACGAAAACTTCAAATGCAAACAAGAATTCCCTTTTGACCTACTTTCTGATGTGGATGAGACACTCTGTCAGCTATTTGATGTCATCAAAATGAAAAACATGTACGGCAAACAGGTTAGGGGCATCGAGCGCAGTACTTTTATCATTGATCCACAAGGCGTATTGGTAAAGGAGTGGCGCAAGCTAAGCGTTAAGGGACATTGTGAGCAGGTTTTGCTGGCGTTGAAGGAATTAACGCCAGCGTAGGGACAACCCTTGTGGTTGCCCCCTGGTCATGAAATAAATAATGGGCAGGCGCAGGGGCAGTGCCTACTTGAGTTTAATTTTCCGTCTCAGACAGCATCATGCCGTCATTATCAAATCCGCCTGCCTGGGCAGCGCCCAACTTAATCATCAAACGGACTTCGTTTCTGGAATCTGCTGAATTCAAGGCATCTTCGTAACTGATCTTACCGGCGGTATACAAATCGTAAAGTGCTTGGTCAAAGGTCTGCATACCCTGTTCACGGGAACTTTTCATCAGTTCCTTAAGCTTGTTAACTTCGCCCTTGCGGATATAGTCCTTGGCTAACGGCGTGTTCAGCAATATTTCAACAGCGGGGTAACGGCCTTTGCCATCGGCGCGTTTGATTAATTGTTGGGCGACAATACCGCGCAAGTTCAGCGACAAGTCCATACACAACTGGTCGTGCATCTCATCAGGGAAGAAATGCAGAATCCTGTCCAATGCTTGATTCGCATTGTTGGCATGTAAAGTGGATAAACACAAATGACCTGTTTCCGCAAAAGTAATCGCATTCTGCATGGTTTCCCGCGTCCTGATTTCGCCGATCAGAATAACGTCAGGCGCTTGTCGCAGCGTGTTTTTTAAGGCAATTTCGTAGGATTCGGTATCAATCCCCACTTCGCGCTGGGTAACTATACATCCTAGATGAGGATGTTGAAATTCTATCGGGTCTTCAATCGTAATAATATGACCGCTACTGTTTTGGTTTCGGTGCTTTATTAGAGAAGCCAATGAGGTCGATTTACCGGTACCTGTTGCCCCAACAAAAATAACCAATCCGCGCTTTTCCATGATTAAGTCTTTAAGGATGGGAGGCAAATGCAAATCGTCTGAATCAGGGATTTGGTTTTCAATGCGCCGCAACACCATACCCGCCGCATCGCGCTGGGTAAACGCGCTGATCCTGAAGCGGCCCAAACCGGGGTAACCGACAGCAAATTGACATTCCTTAGTGTTTTCAAACTCGTTTTTTTGCCGCTGATCCATGAGACTCAGCACAACTATCATAGCTTGCTCGGCTGTCAGCATGGTTTTGGAAACCTCGACCAGCGCTCCATCGACTTTCATGGTCGGTGGTCTGCCCGCCGTAATGAACAGATCGGATGCCCGCCGTTTTACCATTAATTCTAATAAGGCTTTAAAATCCATGATTTTCTCTGCTTAACGGAACATATCTTTATTGACGGCTTTGCTCATTGCCATCTTGGAATGGATCAAGCCTTGATCGACGAGATCTTTCAGGTTTTGGTCCAGCGTTTGCATACCTTCCTTTCGTCCAGTTTGAATGGCTGAATACATTTGCGCCACCTTGGCTTCACGAATCAAGTTTTTGATGGCCGATGTACCCACCATGATTTCATGGGCAGCAATCCGGCCGCCGCCAGTTTTCTTGAGCAAGGTTTGTGAAATAACCGCTTGTAAGGATTCAGAAAGCATCGACCTTATCATGTCTTTTTCTGCGGCTGGAAATACGTCGATAATACGGTCAATTGTTTTGGCTGCGGAAGTGGTATGCAACGTACCGAACACTAAGTGACCGGTTTCCGCCGCCGTTAACGCCAAGCGGATCGTTTCCAAATCACGCATTTCACCCACCATAATAATATCCGGGTCTTCCCGTAGGGCTGAGCGTAGTGCCTCATTAAAACCGTGGGTATCTCGATGCACTTCGCGCTGGTTAATCAGGCACTTTTGGCTGTCGTGGACAAACTCGATAGGGTCTTCGACCGTCAAGATATGGGCATAATCATTGGTATTAATATGATTAATCATCGCCGCCAAGGTGGTCGATTTTCCAGAACCGGTAGGCCCTGTTACTAAAATAAGGCCGCGTGATTTAGTCGTCAGCTCGGCAAAAAACTTGGGGGCTTTTAGATCCTCCAGTGATAAAACTTTTGACGGAATCGTCCTGAACACTCCCGCCGCGCCACGTTCCTGATTAAACGCATTCACCCGAAATCGGGCAACCCCGGGCAATTCAAAAGAAAAATCGGTTTCCAGAAATTCCTCATAGTCACGGCGTTGTTTGTCGTTCATGATGTCATAAATCAGCGCATGGACTTCTTTATGCTCTAGCGCCGGAATGTTGATTCGCCTAATATCACCATCAACCCGTATCATGGGCGGCAAACCTGCCGATAGATGTAAGTCCGAGGCGTTGTTTTTGACTGAGAAAGCTAGCAATTCGGCGATATCCAAAGTTCACTCCTGGAATATAAAAAAAGATTACAAATTATCCGCTAACAATAGTTCAACTCTACGCTTTTTTAAAGTGCTATTGTTTATATAATCGACCTTAACACTAAAACCGCCATCACAATGACAATCGCCCAACGAATAAAGACTATCCGTAGCCAAATAGAAAATTGTTGCCTGGATTGCGACCGCAACCAGGAAACAGTCTTATTGCTGGCGGTGAGCAAAACCAAACCCGCAACAGATATCGCCAAAGCTTATCAGGCCGGGCTACGCCATTTTGGGGAGAATTATTGCCAGGAAGCCCTGTTAAAACAACAAATACTGGGCGCTTATGACATCACCTGGCATTTCATAGGGCCGATCCAATCCAATAAAACCAGACACATCGCCCAACATTTTAGCTGGGTACATAGCGTTGATAGTTTACGGATTGCCACACGATTAAGTGAACAGCGACCGACTAACTTGCCGCCTTTGAATATTTGCCTGCAAGTTAATGTCAGCGATGAACAGAGTAAATCAGGGATTACCTTGGACGGATTACCGGAATTATGTTCGGCAGTAGCTGCATTACCGCGCTTAAGGCTTCGGGGAGTCATGGCTATTCCTGCACCACAAGAAGATTACGAACAACAGCGCCTACCTTATAAGACACTTGTTCAAGCCGTTGTTGATCTAAATCGACCTGAGTTAGACACTTTTTCGTTTGGCATGACTGACGACCTAAAAGCCGCAATAACTGAAGGCTCTACGATAGTGAGGATAGGAACAGCGTTATTCGGTAGCCGAACAAGCTTTACGCCACCAAACGGGATGATTCGAGCAAAGAAATAACTTCCTCGCACTGGATGATGTCTTTGGGTTCATCGCGAATAAAATCTGCCAGAGCAGAGATAGCACGCCAGTTTGATCGTTTGTTAACGAAGTTGTAAGCTGCCAGAAATAGTTCTGCCAGTTTCCGGTCGCGTTCTGCCTCATGGAGCATGAAACACTCCAGGTATTCAGTAATGACTTCAAGGTCTGAATTGCCACCATAGAACTTTAGCGCACCCAAATAAACTAAGTTGGGATTGAAAACCTCATTATCGCGTGACGCGACATATTTTGCCTCGGCCAGCGACCCTGCCAGCAAATTGATAACGTCTGCTTCAAAAGCGCATAAGCACTCTTCTTGTTCGGGCCAGGAAAAGTACTGCGTCGCCTCGGAAAACGACATAGGCAAGCTTTGAATTAAGCGCCCACCTTCAACTTTTGCCGTGTATTTGCCATGCTTACGCGTGAATCGATCTGATTGCTGCCCATCCCATTCCTGTGGTTTGATGATGATTTGAAAATGCACAGCGGGTAATTGTTTTTGCTTGTTGCCAAGATAAATGGCTGCGGCATGTCCTGCCTGATGGTAAGCAATACGCTTGTCAATTTCGATACGAGTATCTGGTGGGGTATTCATAGCTGTGTAGCTGTGTTTCATGATGACCTCGTTAAAAAGAATGCGGACTAATACAGTCCACATTTTAGAGAGGAAGGATGCTAACTCATGTGCTAATAATGCCACAGAAGTTAGGCGTAGTCTAACAGCTTATCTAAGTCTTGGGGTGCGGCAAATTGTCGCACCCCAAGAGATGTAGTTATTCGGCATAAATCAATGTCCTAGCCGAATGTCTTAATACCCAAGTGTGCAAATATCTTCAAAATTGTTCATCTCGAAGTAACTGGCTCTCAATAAAGATTGTTTTTCAGTCTTTTTTAAAGGATATAGCCTTATAAATACATTTAAATTCATACACATAGACTGTTAAGCAGACAGAATCATTTTTCTTGACAAATCGAGACAACCGGTCGTATTATAAAGTCATGGTAATCCCCAAAAAGCAAACGAATAAAGAAAATCTACTATCCCAAGGTGTGCAGCTATTGATGCAACAGGGCTATCATGGCACGGGACTTAAAGAAATCCTGGATGCGGTGCAGATCCCTAAAGGCTCTTTCTATAACTATTTTACTAGCAAGGAAAGTTTCGCCGCAGAGGTTATCCAGCATTACATCAACCCTTTCGTAGAACAGCTCGATAAACACCTTCAGAATCCTGACATGGATGCGCTAACTGCTCTAAAACACTATTTCAATGAGTTGGTAGCTGAGCTTGAAAAAGCACAATTCAAAGGTGGCTGTCTACTCGGCAACCTGATGGGCGAGATTGGTGATACCAGCGATGTGTGCCAAAAATCATTGCGGCTAGCCGTACACCGTTACCAGAGTTTACTGGCGAATGGGCTGAAAAAAGCGCAGATGGAAGGCACTGTCCGCATTGATAAATCGGCGGATGATATGGCGGATTTGTTGGTCAACACTTGGCAAGGCGCTTTGCTACGGATGAAAATTGAACAATCTGCCGAGCCGCTTAGGCAATGTTGCCACGATTTACTGGATGATTATTTCAGTGTTTGATGTTAATCTCACAGTATAATACGACTGGTCGTTTTTTATTTAACTAGGAGAATGCTATGCCAAAATATCTTATAGAACGTGAAATTTCCGGTGCTGGTGCTTTAACAGCAGAGCAACTGCAAGGCATTTCACAAAAATCCTGTGGTGTCCTGAGCGGAATGGGGCCAAAAATCCAATGGCTGGAAAGCTATGTGACCGATGATAAAATCTATTGCGTTTACATCGCCCCGGATGAAGCCACCGTAAGGTCTCATGCTGAACAAGGCGGTTTTCCGGCGAACAGGGTTTCGCAGATTAAAACCATTATTGACCCTACTACTGCTGAAAGTTAATCGCATTTTAATCATTCACCCCTAGGAGGTGCGCCATGCAAGTTACCTGGAATCCAAACACCTGTTGCCATGCTGGCGTTTGCGTTAAATCGCTGCCGGAAGTTTTTAAAGTTGAAGATGGCGAATTCGTAATCGATCCATCCAAAGCCAGCGAGAAAGAAGTAGAAAATGTTGTAAGCCAATGTCCTTCGGGCGCATTGAAAATCGAAGAGCAATAAAAAATATAAGCATAACAAATCATTACCACACGAGAGGATGCTATGAATACAACAAAAAACCTGTTTAACAGGCTAAAAACCTTAAGCGCCATCACCTTATCAACCCTCGCCTTAGCCGGAATAAGCGCAACTCCGGCTTTGGCTGATGAAACCTGCCTGTCGCCTTACGTCACCAAAATCACCGGACAAGAAGATTTTGTCTACATCTGGACTTTGGGTGTCGAAGGCTTGGGTGACGAACAAGACAAATTAGTGACAGTGGATGTCCGGCCAAAATCTAAAACTTACGGCAAAGTCATCAATGCCCTGTCCGTAGGCGGCCGAAATGAAGCCCATCATTCCGGCTTTACTGATGATCGCCAATATTTATGGGCGGGCGGTTTGGATACCAATAAACTCTTCGTATTCGATATACATACCGATCCGGCAAAACCCGCATTAACCAGAACCATTACTGACCTTGTCGCAAAAAGCGGCGGTGTAGTCGGCCCCCATACGACTTACGCCTTACCTGGGCGAATGATTATTACTGGATTATCCAATAATAAAGATCACGGTGGCAGAACAGGGCTAATCGAATACACCAACGATGGTAAATATATCGACACCCACTGGATGCCCACCGACAGCGACCTGCAAGGTGCGGTTAAAACCGGCAAATATGCCGACGGCTATGGCTACGATTTGCGCGTGATGCCACGCAATAACCTGATGCTCACCTCGTCTTTCACCGGCTGGTCGAACTATATGATGGATTTTGGCAAAATGCTTGCCGATCCTGAAGCCATGAAACGCTTCGGCAATACCGTGGTGCAATGGGATTTACACACCAAACAACCCAAAAAAATATTTGACGTGCCCGGCGCACCGCTGGAAATCCGCTGTGCTTGGGGTGAAAACCACGACTATTGCTTCACCAGTACCGCTTTAACCTCAAAAATCTGGCTGGTTTACAAAGATAAAAAAGGCGAATGGCAAGCCAAAGATGTCGCCGACATCGGCGAACCCGCCAAAATCCCATTGCCAGTCGACATTTCAATTTCGAGCGACGACAAGCTGTTGTGGGTCGATACCTTTATGGACGGCATGACCCGTGCCTTTGACATCACCAATCCGTTCAAACCAAAACAAGTCTACGAACATAAAATCGGCGCACAGGTGAACATGGTATCCTCAAGCTGGGACGGTAAACGCATCTACTTTACCTCCTCGCTCCTGGCAAACTGGGACAAAAAAGGTAAAGATAACGAGCAGTTCTTCAAAGCCTACGACTGGAACGGCAAAAAGCTAAAAGAGCAAATCGCCATCGACTTCACCAAAGAAAAACTTGGGAGGCCGCATCAAATGGTGTTTGGGGCGTATAGTCTATATGGTGGAGACAAGGCAGCTAAAAAGGATAAGAAATAAGCCTGTAAGCTGAGTTGAGGTACGAACCACAGTATATTTCCGGATGATAGCTGGGTTTACCAACCCAGCCTTGTATCTCTCCGCCCCATGCTATAGTTGCCTAGCTAGCCTTATATCGTGGACGTGCATGATCAGAGTTTGTACCCATCCTTAGACGGAAGTCTGTGACGTAGATA
>Ga0302321_100003244_pt1 | contig 13960 bp, 10 predicted proteins | sample Fen_T0_1_FD_202505 | JGI IMG/M metagenome (GOLD analysis project Ga0302321, IMG submission 202505) | Peat permafrost microbial communities from Stordalen Mire near Abisko, Sweden - Fen_T0_1 | ecosystem: Environmental > Terrestrial > Soil > Wetlands > Permafrost | place: Sweden: Abisko...
TACGTATGGGTTCATTTCCGAAAGGTTGACGTCGAAATTGCACGTTTACGTTTAAACCGAAGATTTCGACTGGATATGTGTAAACACGGAAAAGCCGCGGAACCTTATTAGGTATTCCGCGGCTTACATTTTAAATATTTGTTCTTACGTTTTGTTTATCCGTACTTACATTTTGAATTATTCGGCAACAACTGGTTCGGCTCAGGAAATCTCGATCTGCGGGCGATTCTTTTCCGGCCAGTCGATGTGGAAGAATTTGCCGCGGGGTTTATCGGTGCGTTCGTACGTGTGGGCGCCGAAATAGTCTCGCTGGCCTTGGAGCAGGTTGGCCGGCAGGCGGGCCGAGCGGTAGCTGTCGTAATAGGCGAGGGCGGAGCTGAAGGTCGGGGCGGGTACGCCGCACTCGGCGGCGAGAGCGACGACCTTGCGCCAGTTTTCCTGGGCCTTTTTGATGGTTTTATTGAAATAGGCGTCGAGCAGGAGATTTGCGAGGTCGGGCTTGCGGGCGAAGGCCTCGGTGATCTTTTGCAGGAACGTGGCGCGGATGATACAGCCACCGCGCCAGATCTGGGCGATCTCGCCGAAGTTGAGCGTCCACTTGTACTCCTTCTGGGCCTCGCGCATGAGCTGGAAGCCTTGGGCATAGGAGCAGATCTTCGAGCAATAGAGCGCGTCGTGAATCGCTTCGATCAGGGCTTTCTTGGAGCCCTTATATTTCTTCGAGGGACCTTTAAGAATTTTGGAGGCAGCGACTCGTTCTTCTTTCACGGCCGAGATGCATCGGGCGAAAACGGACTCGGCGATGGTCGGCGCGGGCACGCCCATGTCGAGAGCGTTGACGGAGGTCCATTTGCCTGTGCCTTTCTGACCGGCCGTGTCGAGGACGATATCGACGAAGGACTTCTTCGAGGCTGGGTCTTTTTGTTTTAGGATGTCAGCGGTGATTTCGATGAGGAAACTGCCGAGCATGCCCTCATTCCATTCAGAGAAAATGGCACCCATTTCCGGCGCTTTAAGGCCAAGTAAGCCCTGCATGAGAGCGTAGGCTTCACAGATCATCTGCATGTCGCCGTACTCGATGCCATTGTGGACCATTTTGACGTAATGGCCGGCACCGTTTTCGCCAATATAGGTGGCGCAAGGCACACCGCCCACGACTGGCTTGCCGGGCGCGGCGCCCTCAAGCGGGCGACCGGTCTTTGCGTCGACCTTGGCCGCAATGGCGTTCCAAATCGGCTCGAGTTCTTTGTAGGCCGCGCGATCGCCGCCGGGCATGAGCGCCGGGCCAAAGCGCGCGCCTTCTTCACCGCCGGATACACCGGAGCCGATGAAGCGCAGGCCTTTTTCGCGGAGCGTTTTTTCCCGGCGGATCGTGTCGGTCCAGAGGGAATTTCCGCCATCAATCACGATGTCATTGGCAGCGAGGAGCGGCACGAGGCTGTCGATCACAGCGTCGGTGCCTTTGCCTGCCTGCACGAGGATCACGATTTTCCGGGGTAGGGCGAGGGACGCGACAAATTCCTCCAGGGTTTTCGTTCCGACCACACCGCCCGGGGTGTTGGCATTTTCTGCGGCGAACTTGTCAGTCTTTTCAGTGGTTCGGTTATAGACCGAAATTTGAAAACCGTGGTCTGCGATGTTGAGGGCGAGATTTTGGCCCATCACGGCGAGTCCGATGAGTCCGATGTCAGAATAGGCTTTTGGCATAAAAATAGAGAGATGCGCAACTAGCCCTTAAAAGGCTACGCGAAAACTATTCTACCAAAAGAATTTGGCCGCAGAAAGCGACCGTTGACCTACTTTTTCGTAGGCTGCGCGGGCTGGCTGGTGGGTTTTGTCTTCTTGGCGTCGGTCGGGTCCTGCGCCTGCTTGCCCTCGTAAGCACCCTTGGTGGGAAGGAAGCCCGAGTTTGCAATGGGTTCGATAATGGGCGTGAGGAAAGCCGGCTCGTTGCGTTCATAGACCCAGTTGAAACCAAACACGCCGACGATCACGAAACAGATGATGACCAAGATGATCTTATTCATACCCAAGACCTTCTTGAAGAGGAAAATCAGCACGGCTAGCGCGGCAAAGGCGAGGATCACCTTGATCCAGAACTGGCCGGAAACGTGATGAAGCTTCTCAAGTGGTTTTTCGGTGACTGCAGCCAAGAGGGGTAGCATACGCGGCTGGAGTTTATGCATCGGGGTCAACGAGACCAGTTCAAAGAAAGGTCGGCGGGGATTTAGCTTCTTTTTGCCAAAAGCGGATTTGCGGCAACCGAACGCGGTTTAGGTTTGGCTCTCAAGCCGGCGTTTCGACACTGTCTTCGCACGCCGCAACCCATGGAAGACGCCGAGCTCTCACGCCGTACCCGCCAGAAAAAGCCGAGCTTTCCGATCAGTGGGGGGCTGCGGACCTATCTCACGCGGTACCGGCGCGAACGCGAGCTGCCTGTCACCTACGAACGCCTGCGACGCTTTACCGAGAGTGCGCCGCTCAACGACGAAAACGGCCGGCCCACGCTTTGGGAAACGGTGGTGTACGACCGGCTGGAAATGGAATTGCTGAACGAAGACCTCAAACGCATCTACGCCCTGCTGCGTGTGGACGGCGACCTCTCGGTCATGCAGCATCTCTACGTTGACCGTATCGATTACTGTTCGTTCGGCAACTCGACGCCCTTCCGTATCCGGATCGTGAATGCCTACAACGACAATCCGGATCATTTCTACGTCAAGCGTGGCGACGCCTCCCGCGTTTACGGCCTGGAGCTGGAGCATCTGCTTTCGCCGAACCGGATGCACTACCTGACCTTCGGCGACACATTGATCGAAGAGCATGTCGCGGGCATCCCGGGCGATGTTTTTATCAGCCGCTGGCTGCACAGCAACGAACTAAAACCAATTCGCGTAGCCAAGGAGCTGGTTAAATTCAATGAGCGCTGTTTCGTGCGTCTGCTCGGCGACATGCGCAGTTATAATTTCGTCGTGGTCATCACGCCGGATTTCGAGGGAGCGCAAATCCGCATCCGCGCGATGGATTTTGACCAGCAAACCTATGAAGGCCGCATGAACCTGTACCGCCCGCAATTTTTCCGCGAGAACAAGACACTCGCGCTTTTCTGCGTGCAACATCTGCGACTCGAAACCGCTCGCCAGTACCAACGCGAGGAGCAGGTGCTCATGCTCCAGCGCAAACAGATCATCGGAGAGCGTCTCGACATGATGCTGAACGCGATGTCGGGCGACGCGATCGCGCCGGAGGAGCACGTGATTGAGTTGCGGGAAGGACTGGCCGCCCACTATGGACGCACCGCTTACCTCCGGTGCAATTCGATGGGCGATCTCGTTCGCGAAAACCTGGAGAGCATCCGCCTCGCAGTCGATGCGCCCCAAACCGCAGCCTCACGGCCGGAGGAATACGAGTAGGGGAAGCCGGGGGGCGGAGGGGAGGAGTCAGGAGTTGGAGGTCAGGAGTCTGAAGCCAGAGGTCAGGATTTAGCGGGCAGCGGAGGAGGTCGGTAGCAGGAGCCAAGAGTCGGCGGTCAGAGCGTCGGGGTTGGAACCGAGGGTTCGTTGCCGGAGTGGCGGCCTTGGCGACGAGTGGTCCGGGCGGCTGTTTGGGCGACTTTGCGAGCGCTGGAGACCCCTGGCAAATAGGGGCGCAGAAATGGGGGCAGCTCGCCGCGGTCGCCACGTTGATAATCCCGCCACAGCGCGGCAGCGACTGTCGGTTGTTCTTGGTGGAGTTCGGTCGTGAGATACGTGAATAACAGCTCCATCAAAGTCACGAGGGCGATCGCGTGATGGCGGCCCTCGGTGGTGGCGAGCCAGTCGCTCAGGCGTAGAAACGACGAAAAGGGCGATGCGTGACGTTCCCGGGGTTCGATGGGTAGGGACGGACCGCCGGGCCGTCCGGTTGTGCGTGAGACATCCTCAGGCGACGTCGACTTACGACCCGGCGGGTCGTCCCTACCTGACCAAACGAGAAGAACGGTTTCGACGAAGTTGCCGCTGTTGCCGATCAAATCCCAGTAGCGCGCAAAGCGGCGCAGCCGTTGCATCGTGGAAAAATCAATCAGTTTGTTGCGCAGGATTTCATAGGTCGGCAGCGGCGAATAAACCATCCCCCAGGCATCGTCGTGCCGCGAGATGGGTGTGCCGCGCAGGCGCTTCAGGATGCCGACCTGGATTTCCTGTGGCCTGAGCGCAACCAAACGGTCGAAGCCCGTGGCAAAGCTCTCCAGGGTTTCGCCAGGCAAGCCAGCAATGAGATCAGCGTGGAGATGGACGCCGGTTTGGGTGCGTAAATAGCGAAAGTTGTCGTCAAGGCGTTCGTAGTTTTGCCGACGACTGATCAACGTCGCGACGTCTGCATTGAAAGTCTGGATACCGACCTCGAGCTGCATCATGCCCGCCGGAAAGCGCGCGATCAGCTCGCGCAGTTCCGATGGCAGGCGATCCGGCACCATCTCAAAGTGGAGAAAAAGGCCTGGTTTCAGTCGGGCGAGGAAGAACTCCAGGATCTGCCGGCTGACGATCAGGTTCAGGTTAAACGTGCGGTCGACGAATTTGAAATGCAGCACACCGCGTTCGAGCAGGCGTTCGAGCGATTTGAGAAATGGATCAATCGCCGCTTGCCGAACCGGTATATCGAGGGAAGAAAGGCAAAATTCGCAGCTGAACGGACACCCGCGTGAGGCTTCGACGTAGATCAAGCGGTGTGCGATGTCGTCGGCGTTATATTCGTCGTAGGGCAGGGTGAGCTGGGTGAAATCCGGCAGCGGTGCGGCGATTATTTTCTGTGCGGGTGGATTTTCCGCGAGGAGTTGTCGGCAGAGCTCCGCAAACGCCAGATCGCCCTCTCCGGTAATGGTGTAATCTGCGAGTCGGACGATTTCCTGCTGGCCCGATTCGTAACTTACCTCGGGGCCACCGATGACAACAATGACATCCGGGCGAATTTTTTTAAGTAAGGCGACGAGTTCGGTCGTGAGCGTGACATTCCAGATATAAACGCCGAGGCCGATGATGCGCGGATTGTGCGAAAGGATCTTCTCCGCGATTTCGAGCGGGCGCTGGTTGATGATGAATTCCTCCAGCACGGCGCGCGGACGCAATTCCGCCAGGTTGGCCAGCAGGTAACGCAGGCCAAACGAGGCGTGAATGTATTTCGCGTTGAGCGTCGCGAGGACGATATCGGGCATCGCTTCGACAGTCCGATGAACGTGGCGAAATCTCAAATGCCAAAGCAGGAGAATTAATCCGGACTCAAGAAGACTGGAAACGGAGGACGGCCGGTGATCGTGGGCTTGCCGATTTTCGGCGCTGCAGCTTTGCTGGCCGCCGTTCATGAAGCACCCCGTTTTCCTGCTGGCGGTTTTGTTTGTGGCTCTGGCGGCTGTGTCGGCTGCGAGTGGCGAAGAGGCACCGGTTCCGGAGCGGACTTCGCTGGTCTGTGCGAGAGTGACGGTTTGTTATGACCGGAAGGACGAAGAATTCGCCCAAAGATTTAGCGAACACATTCCAGATCTATTGCGTCAGTCCCGGGAGGAGTTTGAAAAAGGCATTGCGGATCCGACGGCTGTCACTCTACGGACGCTAAAGGATCGGAGAGAAGAGTACCTTGCGGTTGTCGCATATTATCTGGGGTTGAGAAGGCCGACGGCAAGCATGCGCAAAACTTTTGATTTGGTCCGAGCTCGTCTTGAAAAGCGTTATGCTGATATGAGTCGCGATTGCGGGGAAAAGGGCATGTTCGATACGGTGCAAATCTGGCGAAGAAGCCACTTGGTGGCGGAGCTTCGCGCTCGCCCAAAAAACGATTTCTACGAATTGGATAAGGACGGGGCGCCAGCCGTGCGTGATAGTTTCTCTTTGGGTGTGACTGTTCATATCGATGGACCCAAAAAAGAGGCGACGGCGGTCGATGTTGCCGCGTTGCGATTCGGCGAGGGAACGCGAGAAAATGCCTTTTTATCCGTCGTGATTGACGACCCCGGCGCGGTTGCAATCGATCAGGAAATTTCGAAGCAACTCGCCCTCGTGACGAACCAAATGAAGAACTTGGTGGGTCGCGTTCATGCGACATTGCAGGGCCAGCCGCCGCACTTTGTCCTTCACGAAACGGTTGAGGTCGCCATCGTCGCCTCCCTGCTCGCCAGCAATGACCGGCGCTGGTTTTGTGAAGGCATGGCGAACTTCATCGCCTATCGTGCGCTGGTCGAGTTGGCCGCGCCGGAGGCAGCGCGTCGCTGTTATAATTTGAGCGATCAGCTCGCCCAGTGGAAAAATTCGAGGACCTGGTGAATCTGCCGGGATGGAAAATTTCCGATGAGCTGACCGTCGAAGAAAAAAGTTCCGAACTCGACCGCGCCCGCTACGCGTATGCGACGAAAGCGATCGCTAACGTATATGAAAAATACGGGCGCGAGTTTTTCCCCCGCTGGTGCCGGGAGATTGCCCGCACGCCGTGGAAAAAATCCAACATCGCCACCGTGCATGCGGCATTCAAAAAACTGACTGGCGAAAACCTTTCCGACTACTACCCGTGCCCACTATTTTCAAAACCATGAAGTATCCCCAAGTCGTTGTCGCACTCTTGAGTTCTCTCGCCGTCGGCGCCATAGCGCTGGCAACCGAGCTGCCGGCTCGCAAGAAAATCGTGAAGGATGGATGGACGATTGAGTTTTCTCCGGTCGACCGGGCGACGGCCGAGCAACTCGCCGGGCAGACGGCAAAGTTCGAGCAGATTCGAGCTGAGGCCATGCGTGCGAAAATCGAACTGGAGCCCCCGGCGATTGAAGCGCGTGCCGACGAGCTTGCAAAAAAACTGGCGGAGCTTTGTGCGTTGCCGAACCGGGCCGGAGATTTCCGGAAGGAAATCAAACGAATGCTGCCGACGGTCGTGGAATTGCAGGGTGAGCTTGAGAAGGCTATCTCGCCCCGGGCGGTCTCCATCGTGCGGAAGTCCGAGCTTATTCAACGGCTTAAGACCGGTGAAAAGATACCGCTATTTTCCTATGACGCGGCGACGAACCTTGTGGATTTTCAGTTCAACTTCAGGTTTCAGTTCGACAAGGCCTATGTGATCCTCGAGCGCCCGCAGCTGCTTGAATCAATCCCGCTCAATCCGAGCAAAGACGAAAAACCGGCCGATGATCCTGCGACCGCGCTGTTGGAAGATTTTCAAGAGACGACCGGGTACATCGTGTCGACGACGGCGCGGATGTACAGCAAGCTGGTGGTGGCAATTGGTTTCGATAACGTAATTGGGAACACGCTCTCCGCTGAGGTGCAGAAAGACTCAACGGCTCAATGGATACAATCTGGGGCGACTCAGTGGGCTTTGCGTCGCCTGTTTGTTCACGCGCTTAATCCAGAGCTGGCGGAAAGCTATCTTTGGTATCACGAGCAACTGCTACAGGCAGCTTATAAGAATCCCCAAGCCATCAACCTTGAAGAGGCCCCGGAAAAATTGAACGGCGTCCAGCAAGCTGCGGCCCACGCCGTCTTCCGAATCATCGCCGAGAAGCATGGCAACGAGGCGGTGACAAAACTGCTGGCTGCGTTTTGGAAACTTCCGATCGAAAAACGCACCTCCGACGCCTTCAAGAAAATCTGTCAGAAACAGCTGAAGCAGCCGCTTTCAGCTTATCTGCCGCGCGGTGTCGTGGCCGGGCCCGTCGTGAGCAAAACGACGAAGTGAATCTCTCTGAATACATTCCTCGAAGCTTGCCTCGACCTGGTTGTAGCCGGCCTCGCTGAGGCCGGTTCCGAAAAGTTCCGGGGTCAGCGAACCCGGCTACACCAAATTGGTTTGGTCGAATGCCTCGGGGCTTGCCCCGAGGATATTTACTCTGCGGCACCTTTGATCGCTGGTGGCAGGCGATTCGCGGCTTGGGCTACTTTCGCGGAGCGGGAGTCCTTTTACGATTAAGTCTCTTCTGCCGTGTCGATATTCCTGCGAAAGCGCAGTGATCCCTAATTTTCATCCTTAACACTTCCTCAACCGCCCATGAGATTGCCCCTGCTAATCGCGTGTCTCGGCGCGCAACTGCTTATAATAGGGGGCATTGTGTCTAAAGACGGTGCGCCTAAGGGCGGCGCAGTGGAAAGGGTCGTCCGGTCGGCACCGAGGATTAGGGCTCCCCGCACAACGCCATGGGTCGCTGACGCTGAACCGACGGCAGATGTCGCGCTGGCAACCTCTCGTGTGGGTAGACCGGTAACAAGAGCGCAGAATAGTATTCAATATATTCCTTTTCCCGCATTCACGATGGCAGGACTCCCGGTCTTGGTGCCGGTAACCTACGCCACTCCGTGGGGCAGTTCTCGCTATGGAGTTCCGTCATCAAACATGAGTTGGACGATGATAAATGTCTGTCCGAACCAAGGGCAGGCGGACTGTCATTTATTGGAATTTCCTGACGGCACCCACGTGCTGATCGACGCGGGCGAAGGTTACGATGCGCGCGGAGCCGTCGTAAGATTTCTGGAGAACGCGGGAATCAAGCACATCGAACTCGTGGTGCTCAGCCATGTGCATTGGGACCACTACGGGAAGTTGATCGATATTATAAGCAGCGGCATAAAGGTCGACCGGGTCGCGGTAAACTTGCCGGGAGACCGAGCAATTGCAGATGCCGAAATTCCGTGGGGCTGCAATTGGGATGACGTCCAAGCGTTATTAACCTTCTTAAGGCAGCGCAGTATACCGGTTTGGACGCCTCGATTCGGCGAAAAATTGGTCGATCTACAGCAGGCAGGAGTGCAAACGCTTTTGGAGGTCGTCTGTTATTATAATGGTATCAACACACCGGTCGGCCGGTCGGATATAAATGATACCAGCATGATCCTTCGCCTCACCCACGGTGCCACGAAGGCTCTCTTCACGGGTGACCTAAATATGCCACTTGGGACCTGGCTGGCTGCGAGCTCTTTTGACTTGAAGGCTGATATTCTGAAGGTGCCGCATCACGGCACAGAAGGTCTCGCGCCGAATAGTTTCTTTGACCGAGTGGCTCCGAAAGTCGCCCTGGTGCCGTCACCGATCGAGCTTTGGTACTCGCTCCGGAGCAAACGTGCCCGCGAATATTTTAAGGATCATGGGGTACCCACGTATGTGAGCGGCATAGATGGCACGGTTAAGGTTATCATGACGGGCAGCAGCTATGAGATTACGAAGGAGCTGACGCCTTGACGCTAAACTAGCCGACCAATACCCAGGTTGAAATTTTTGAAAAAGGCCCGGATCCAAATTTGTTCCGGGCCTTTGATTTTGAAAATCAGACTTAGAGCCAGGCTTTGCCGGCGGGTAGGAGTTCCCGGCCGAAGAGGTCGTTGAGGATGATGCGGGCCATCATGTACCAAGCGGCGAGCGCGCAGGTCATCAGCTCGTAACCGGCGTATTTATTGTAGACCGGATCACCGAAGTGACCGACGACGAGCAACACGAAGCCGATCAGCAGGAGCGTGAAGGTGATGGCCATCGCGCCGTGAATGCGCATCGAGCCGATCCAAAGAATTACGGTGAAGAGCGTCCAGGCGACGAGAAACCAGCCGACGTCGGTATGCGTGACGGGAAACACACCAAAGTTATTTGCGAGCAGCATCAGGCTGAGGCTGATCCAGAACGAGCCATAACCCGTGAAGGCGCAGTAACCGAAGCTGTTCCCCGTTTTCATTTCCTGAAAGCCGGCGATAAGCTGGGCGAAACCGCCGAAAATCAGGCCGAGCCAGATGACGGGACCGTTGCCCATCCAGCCTACGTTATGGAATTGGAGGACGAGGGTGGTCAGGCCGAACCCGGCGAGACCGACAACCGCCGGATTGGCATGTTTGTTGGAGTGAGGAGTGTTGGTGTTGGACATGATATGAAAGTGATAAGTGGAAGGGTGTGGGCGATTCGGAGGACCGGCCCATACAGGCGCAAAAGGGGCGGATGCTAGGACGCACCGACGCGGAGGTAAGGGCGAAGTGGCGGGCGGCTGTAGCTATTAGGCGCGGCGGACCGGGTCGAATGGCGGCTTATAGCGTCCCTCAAACCGGACAGGTCTGAACCCAGCTGAGCTGAGTCAGCACGCAGAGTTGCTTCAGCTCTTCAGTAAAGCCACCAAGAGTCGCCTGGAATTAGAGTATTCTAAGTTATTCTACAGTCGCCGATCCGACTGCTGATTGCCAAAGTTCGATAGGGTAGGATTACCACTGATAGAATTCCTCAATGAGGAATTCTATCAGTGTCCTTCGGCTGATCGCCTGCGGGTACACATTTTTGGGCCTGCTAATCGCAGGCCTTGCGCCCCACCCATGAACGGTTCGTTCCCGTGTTCCTGAGTGTCAGACTGTCGGTTCGCTCGGTGCCACATTCAAGATTATCTCCAGCTCTCCATCGGCTGCGGTCTAATTTGAATTGCTCTGGCGCCGGCGCGAGATGAGCCGGATGACGGCTGAAGCAGCCAGGGAAATGAGGCAGAAGTCGCTCGGTGCGCCGCCACCGCCGCCGCTCGAACCGGAGCTGCTGGTTGTGCCGCTGGAGGAGGAGCTACTCGAGCTGGATGAACTGGAACTGCTGGAAGAGCTGGAGGACGAAGATGAGCTCGATGAACTACTGCTGGACGACGAGGACGAGCTGGAAGACGAACCGCTGAGCTGAACGACTGCGTTGTTGCTTTGGGCCGAGCCGGCGGTGTTGGTGACGATGACGTAGTAAGTGCCGGCGTCGGCCGAGCTCGCGCTGGAGACGGAATAGGTGGAGCTGGTGGCGTTGGAGGTCAGAGCGGTGGTGCCTTTGTACCATTGGTATTGGAGGGTGCCGCCGCCGGTGGTTGCGGCTACCGAGAGGCTGAAGCTCGCTCCGCTGGCGACGGTGGTGCTAACGGCTGGTTGGGTGGAGATGACAGGCTTGGTGATGGTGCCTCCACTGCTGCTGGACGAGGAAGAAGAGGATGAACTGGACGAGCTCGACGACGAGGAACTGCTGGAGGAGCTTGAGCTGCTGCTGGAAGAACTCGAAGAGCCTGTGCCGGAACTGCTCGCGCCAGAGGAAGAACTTGAAGACGAACTTGAGGAGCTGGAGCTGCTCGAGCTGGAGGAGCTCGACGAAGAGGAACTAGACGAGCTTGACGAGGAACTACTCGACGACGAGCTGCTGGATGAACTGGACGATGCGGCGATCTGAACCTGCACAACGGCGTCGGCACTTGAGACGAACCCCAAGGAATTTGAAACGATTACGTTGTACGTGCCCGCGTTGAAAGCGCTGGCGCCAGTCACGGAATAAGTCGAACTCGTGCCATTGGCGTCCACGGCATTGCCGTTTTTGTACCATTGATATTGGAGGTTGCTGCCGGTTGCAGTGACGGAGAAGGAGAAACTTGCTCCGCCGTTTATCGAGGTGGATGGTGTTGGCTGGATCAGGATCACGGGCGCGCCGGCTTTTGGCGCAACGACGGCGGCGGGGTCGTGACCGACCCATTTGAGGTTTGGAATTTCGTAGACGATCGTGTCGCGGGCGGAAACTGAGATAGAGAAGCTGCCAACGTTGTTGGCGATTGTCAGGGTGGCGTCGCCGGTATTCAGAAGTCCGCTACACGCGAAGGTTCCATTGCTGACGTTGTTGAAGGAGAGGGTTCCGGTGGTGTCGTTGTCGTGGGCGTTGCTCACCATGATGATGACCGAATCGTTTTGATCGATAAAGGCCGAGCAGTTTAGGCCCTGGCCGGTGGACTGGGTTACGTGCACGGGGCCGGCGGCGAGCAGGGCGGCGGCATTTGCTCCGGACTGATCGGCGCCAGAAGAGTCGATGTCGTAGACGGGAGCCATGCTGGTAAGGGCTGCCTTTTCCGCCGAAGGGAGTTTGGCGGCGTCGAAAATGATCCAGGCTGAAGGGTAGTCGGCTGGCTTCAGATTCTGGAAGCTGACATCGCTTACATAATAACCAGTGCACAGACCGGCCGCGCGCCCGATGTGGGCATCGGAATTATACAGCGGGTCTATTTCTCGGAGAAGCCTCCAGAATGGGCTATACTGGCCAGCGCCATTGCCGACCTCGAACGCCCTCATGATCGCACTGGAGTAATAGAAGGCGGGACCGAAGGGATGGCGTGGGATGTGTCCCAGGATCAAGTTCGCCTCGCTGGCGGGCGGCGTGCCAGCGTCCCAATAGGATCGGGTGAAGTCCGAGAGAGCCCGGCGAACAACGCCGTTGCGACCTGCGACATGGGCCCAGCCGACACTCAGCCATTGGTGCCTGACGTGTTTTGCGCTCCAGATGGCATCGTGCCCCGCGTTGGCGACGGCGCCATCGTAACTGCCGTCTCCGCCAGTGGCGTCTACCACGGTACCGAGCAGCATGTCGGGTTCCCAGGATGCGGTCGCGCCAGCGTGAGAGGACGAAATCCAATAGTCGCCGGCAGGGCGCAGGAGGTCGGCCTGCAGCTCCAAGCTGAAATGATAATATTGGGCGGGCACACCGTCGGGACTATGGACAAAAAGGCGGGTGTCGTCGCCGAAGGCACGGCCCATGGCTGGATCGGCCGGGAGCTGGCCGCCCACCATGGGATTCTTGCCGTTGTCGTGAAGATTTTGTGCGGTACTGCCGTAGAATTGGGCAAAGCGGCTGCCCCTGAAATCGTTGTAGAACCGCTTGTAGTTTTTGCCGATGTAGTCGGCCTGGGCGGCGATAGAGCCGGAGGGAATAGTGACGTTGGCCCATTTGGCGAAGTCGTCGATCACCCGCTGGTTAAAGTCGATGAGGTCGCCTTGCTCCAAGCCCACCACGTAGTCAGCGCAAAACGTTCCGCGTGCCCCTACATACAGGCAGAGCTGGGAGAGGCGTATGCCTAACCACTGAGCGTAGGGAACGGTGGTCGTTGGTTTGCCATTGACCCAGCCGCTCGGAGCCACCCAGCCTGCAGGCGAGGTCCAATCGGTCGGCCAGTCTGCCGGGTCCATCGGCATCATCGGTGTGAAGTACCCGGGTTCGGCTGTGCCACTGTTGTTGGTCGACTGATACTTCGGATGGTTCTTCATGAACTGACCCCATTGTCCCCAGCCACCCACGTTGCTGTAATCGGCGTATCCGAGGTTGTTGGGGTCCTGGCCGGTGGCCACGTCGTACTCATAGCCCCAGCCTACGCATCCGAGCACGGGAGCCATGCCATTCGCATCAATATTGGCAGCCTCGGTCGTCATTTGGAAAAGTATACCCTTGTCCGCGAGTTCCGGCACGTTTTGCCAAAACAGTTGCTTGGGCCAGGCGTAGAAACCCGCGCCCCAAGGACTCTTCTCCACTCCGTTGGTCTCCATCTCGTACACCGGGCGATCTGCGCTCGGGCCAGCGGGTGCAGAATAGACGATCATGATGAGATCGACGTAGGCTGTGGCAGAACCATTGGTTGCGGTTACCCGTGCGTTAAACGTGCCGGTTGCAGCTGGGGTGCCGGAGATGGCGCCGGTCGACGCGTTCAGATTTAGGCCGGTCGGAAGCGTACCGGTGGTGAGAGCGTAGGTTGTCCCTCCGACGGCGCCACCTAGAGTCGGTGTCAGGGGCGTGATTGCTGTGCTGATCTGCATCGGCAGGCGAGGGTATGAAAGCGTCAGGGCTTGAGCCGACAAGGTCGTGACAACTGGCAATAGCAGCGCGAACAAAACTCGAGTGAAATCACCCGAGCAGTATTTGTTTTTCACTCGCACAACGAGCTCAACAATTTGGCAGACGGAAGCCAGCAGGCTGCGGGGAGTATTCATTTTAGAGCGAGTTAGATTCAAGGCATTGCCCCCGGTGAAAAGAGCCGCAATCGCCAACCAACGACTAGGCCTCATTTACGTTCTTCTCACAGCCACGAACGACGGCCGAGCGGCTTATGCGGGAGGGAAAATTCTCAGCTCACGCACGGCCACAAGCCTTGCAGGAACTGAGCCGGGCGGCGGCCAGTACACTGAAAGCGCCAAGGAGGAAAGCGCCCGGAGCGCCG
>Ga0302321_100003246_pt1 | contig 13955 bp, 11 predicted proteins | sample Fen_T0_1_FD_202505 | JGI IMG/M metagenome (GOLD analysis project Ga0302321, IMG submission 202505) | Peat permafrost microbial communities from Stordalen Mire near Abisko, Sweden - Fen_T0_1 | ecosystem: Environmental > Terrestrial > Soil > Wetlands > Permafrost | place: Sweden: Abisko...
AGCTGCGCTTCGACGGCCTGTACGTGGCCAGCTTGGCGGCCTACATCGACAACACACCGGGCTTCACAGCGGCGCAGCTTAGCCAGGTTCACCTGCGCGATCTGCGCGACGCCGAGATGCGCAGCGGGACCGACGTGGAGGCCGAGTTGCCCAAGATCCGCGCGCGTTTTTCGCCCGAGCGTTGGGAAGAATTCAAGCGCGACATGAAGTACTTCTCAGACACCATGGGCGGCCAGGATTACCTCGGCAGCATGCAGGACCACGGCGGCAACGCGACGCCGGTGTGGATCCTGCCCGCGTACTTCCTGTTCCAATACGCGCCCGCCAGCGAGTGGATCATCTCGGCGGCCGGACTTATCGATCCGGTGCTGGTCCTATTCTTCTTCTTTGTCTTGTGGCGCACCTTCGGGCTGCGCGTGATGTTGTACGTGGCGGTGCTGTGGGGGGCGTCCGACTTTTACAACTTCGGGTCGAATCTGATGGGATCGACTTTGCGCCAGGATTGGCTGGTGGCGCTGGGGCTCGGCGCCTGCGCCATCAAGAAAGAGCGCTACGCCTTGGGCGGCGTGCTCATGGCCTACGGGGGACTGATCCGCGCCTTCCCGGCCATGGCCACGTTTTTCTTCCTGGTGCCCATGGCGTGGTTTGCCTTCGACGCCTGGTGGTCGCGGCGCAAGCTGCCGACCAAGACCGAGTGGCGCGAAGGTCAGCGCCCGGCCCTGCGCGCGTTCACCGGCGCCGCGATTTGTGTGGTTGTGCTGGTCGCCGCGACTTCGGCCATGTTCGGATTCAAGGGCTCGTGGGTCGCGTGGAAAGAGAAGATCGAAATCCACGCCACCGGTCCCAGCACCAACAACGTCGGCCTTCGCAACGTGCTGGCCTTCAACCCCAACCTGTCTGCCAAAGCCCTGATGGAGCACCGCCGGCCAGGTCCCTGGGACGACTGGGGAAACACCCAGCGCATGACCTTCGAGGCGCGTCGGCCCCTCTTCTATGCCATCTTGCTCATTGCCACCGCGTTGGGCCTTTTGGCCTGCCGAGGCCGCCGCCTGGAAGAAATTGCGCTCATCGGCCTGCTACTGATTCCGTTCTACTTCTACCCGTCGAACTACTACTGCCACTTCGTGTTTCTGTTACCCATGGTCGTGGTCGGGCCGCGGCTGGATCGCGAGCGCAGTTTTGCCATTGTGTTCATGGTTCTGGCCGGCATGTGTATAGGGCAGTATTTCACCCTGGCCGAGGGCTGGACCGATCTGCGCTACACCTACCAAAGCTTCCTGTTGCTCATCGGCTTCGGCATCATCCTGGCGCACCTGGCGTGGGAATCGCTGAAACTCGCGCCGTTTGGCAAGCGCGACCAAGCTGCTGTGGAGTGAGCGGGATCCGGATTCTCACCACAGAGTCACGGAGCGCCCGGAGGACACAGGAACTGGAAAAAGAGGGTTTCGGATCCGGATCCGGAAACCCTTCCCTTCCCTTCTCTTCCGTCTCTGTGCCCTCAGTGTCTCTGTGGTGAAACTCTTCCTCACGGTTTTTCGAGGTCGGACAGGATCTGCTTGATGGTCATGGCTGCGGGCTTGCCGCGCGGGGTGTAGCTGGTGGTGCCGGGACCGCCGTAGCCGTACCAGTTCCAGATGTACAGGCCGTCCAGGCGCGCGCGACCGGCCAGGGGCTCGGTCCAGGCCAGGCGGAAGGCCTCGAAGCCGCGCTGTTGTTCGGCGAGATCGGGTATGCCTCCGGATGATTCGTCCCAAGGCGATGCGGTGCTGCCTGCGCGCGAGCGGTAGCCGACCTCGGTGAAGACGAAGGGCTTGTCGTATTTCGCCAGGTCGGATTCGACGTTGCGGCCGATGCGCCGCCAGCTGGCGGCCAGGGTCTGCACATCGGACGCCGCCGACGCCTCGCGCAGATTGAAGTAGGCGGTCACGCCCAGCTCATCAACCAAATCGAACAGGCGCGCGTCCCGGTAGTGATCCCAGTTGGCCGAGTACACGAGGTTGCCTGAGAAAACCGCGCGGACAAAGGTGATGAGCTTGCCCCAACGCTCAAGATCTCCGTCGAGCGACGATAGCTCGCTACCGATGACCAAACGTGTGGCGCCGGTCAAGGTCGCCAGCGACGCCAAATCGCCCACCATCTGTCCGTAGCTGGAAAACCATGCGTCGAGATCGTCAGGGTGCAGGGTGCCTCGCCATTCCTTGGGCGAGCGCGGCTCGGACAACCGCACGATAGGAAACAGCGTGACCTCTAGTCCAGCCCGGCGCGCGTCGCGGATGGTGTCGGCGATGGCCTCCAGGGTTGGCGAAAAGCGCGTGTGCAAGCGAAGCTGAGTCGAGCCACCATGGGTTTGGTAAATCGGAACCACCAGCGCCACGTGGCTTGCGCCGAGTGCCGCGATTTCGCCAAGCAGTGGGGCATAGGAGAAGCTCACGTCCTCGGCGAACATACCGAGAGCTACACCTCGCTGCACGGGTTCGCGGTTCACGCGGCGGCGCGAGGGTAGGGGCGCTGCCGAGGACTCCGGCACGGCGGTCGGCAGTTCGCGCACCGGCAAGGAAGAGGCCCGCACGGCCACGAAGCCCACGGCCGTGAACGCAAGGAGCCCGATGGAGAGCCGAGGATACATCGACGGAGTTTAACCACAGAGGGCACAGAGGACACAGGGATCAGACCAAGAAAGGGTTGGGATCCAGATCCGGAGACCCTTCCCTTCTGGTCTCTGTTCTCGCTGTGCTCTCTGTGGTGAAAGACTTCCTAATCGCCGAGCGCCCGCGACAATCGAATCTTGGCCAAGGCGTACTCGTAGCGCGCCCTTGCGAAGTTGAGGCGCGCTTGGGTCAGGGCCGATTGTGCGTCGAGGAGATCGGTCGTGTTGGCGCTGCCTGCGCCGAGTAGAACCGTGGTCACGCGGTAGGCCTCCTCGGCGCTGCCGATGGTCGTACGCCCGGTTTCCAGGGCGCTGGCCGTGGCGCGCACGTTGGCTAGCTTGGCGGCGACGTCGGTTTGTACCCTGCGCCGGGCTTCTTCGGCCTGGGCCTGCGCAGCCGTGGCCTGTGAGTCTGCGGCGCGGTGCTGGTACCAGCGCGCGCCCCAGTCCCAGACCTGCCAACCGGCCTTGAGGCCGATGAAGGCGGAGTCGGGCTTCACGAACGCTTGTCCATTCATGTGCATGTAGCCGGCTTCCAGGTCGACCTCAGGAAGCAGGTCGTACGTACGCGAGCGCGAGCTGGCACTTGCCGCTTTCGCCACAAGGGTGGCGCTGTGGATCTCGCTGCGGTCGTGCAGGGCCTTGGCCACAAGGGGCGCCAGATCACCCTCGGTGCTTTCTGCCCTCTCCGGCGTCACGGGTTCGACGAAGCTCACGGTCGGGTCTTCGGACTCGCGGCCGATAGCAACGAGCAACGTAGCGCGCGAAACCTGCTCCGATGCCGAGGCCTGGATCTCCTGTTGCCTGGCATTGGCCGCGGCAACGTTCAGGCGCAGAACGTCGGCTGGTGTGAGTACGCCCGCGGCGAGCTTCTCCTTGGCCACGGTAATCTGCTCCGCAAGCTGATCCTGCGAAGCATGGGCCACTCCGGCCAGGGTGCGCGCTTCGAACATACGCAGAAATTCGGCGCGCACGTCGTCGCGCAGGTTGGCTTCGAGCGTGCGCGCGTCGAAGGTCGCAGCCTCGGCCGCGGTCGAAAGCGCACTGTGATCGGATGAGAGATGAAGAAGTCCCAGCAAGGGCTGTCCGGCTGCCACGACGAAGGCATTGGTGCCCATCTCTCGGGCAACAAAGGGAGTGGTTGCAGGGGGAATCGTGAAGGGAAGGCTGAACTTCGAGTCCCAGCGCTGATACTCATCTGACAGATTCACCGACGGCAGCAGGCGGCCGCGCAGGCTCTTGGCTTGCTCTTCGTTGCCACGGGCCCGGGCGTGCGCCGCCTTGAGCGCGGGACTGGACGCCACCGCAAGTTGCACCACCTGATCCATGGTCAGACGTTGCGCTGCCGGCGCGTCCGCGGCCTCGAACGCAAGTAAGGTCAACAGCGCGAGCGTGCTCATGGGTTTTCCTTGCGGACATACACCGTGACCTCGGTGGAAAGCCCGGCCTGCAGGGGCAGATCCGGACGCTTGCTCCAGGCGATGCGCACTGGTACCCGCTGCACGACCTTGACGAAGTTGCCCGAGGCATTGTCGGGCGGCAGCAGGGAAAAGCGCGCGCCGGTGCCGCCTGAAACGCTCTCCACCTTGCCTTCAAGCTCGATACCGGGGAAGGCGTCGAGGCGGAGGCGCGCCGACTGGCCTGGACGCAAACGGCCGACCTGGGTTTCCTTGAAATTGGCCACCACATAGGTGTGATCCGGGACCAGGGCAGCCAGCGGCTGGCCAATCTGGATCATCTGGCCAGGCTGCACCGTGAGCTTGGTGACCAGCCCGTCTTCGCTGGCTATCACCTTCGTGTAACTGAGTTGCAAGCGGGTAAGTTCAAGCGTGGCCTCGGCGACCTTGATGCGGGCATGGGCCAGATCGGCGCTGGCCCGGGCCGAGGCGATTTGGGCCGCGATGGGCGTGCTTTGATCGAGCCGTCCGCGTGCCTCATCGACGCGTGTGCTGGCCAGCCGCCGCATCTCCGACGCTGCAGCAACCTGCGCTTGGGCCTGTGCCAGCGCTGCTTGCGTGGCGTCGAAGGCCACTTGGGCGTTGTCCAGGCGCTCGCGTGGCAGCGCATTGCCGGCCACCAGCTGTTTGGTTCGCTGTAGATCCAACTCGCCCTTGCGCGCCTCGGCCTTGGCCCGTTCAAGCCCCGCGCGGAAGGCCGCCAGTTGTGCCTCGGCATTGGCGACGCCCATGGACGAGCCGGAAAAACTGGCGCGCGCGGTTTGCAGGCCGCCCTTGGCGCTGGCCTCGACAACCTGCACTTGCGCATCGGCGGCCGCGGCTTGTGCACGCGTGGTTTCCAGTTCGGCCTCGGACTGTTTCACCCGGGCGGCGAAGTCCGCGTCGTCGATCTGGACAAGCACCTCGCCCTTCTTCACGCGCTGGTTGTCTTCGATCAGGCGTTTGGCGATCTGTCCGTTTACGCGCGCGGCGATGGGCACCACGTCGGCCTCGACCTGGGCGTCGTCGGTGGTCTCCTGATTGGCGGTCGCCACCAGATAGATGCCGGTGATGATGGCGAACAGGGCGACCATTCCGCCCAGGATCAGGAATGGCTTCTTGCCTCGCTTGGGCGCGGGGGACGCGATTTCTGGTTGGATTGCTGCCTTGGCTTCCATGGGGCTACTCCAGGTGGATGGGACCTGCGGGCTTGCGCGTGATCCTCAGGAAATAGAGGAGCGGCAAGACGGTGAGAAAGACAATGCCCGCCAGGTAGAAGGTACGTTCGAACGCCAACGTCATGCCCTGGCCAAAGACCAGGCCGTGCAGGGCCTGGAAGGCGCCGGTGCGCGCGGACGCTGGATCAAGGCCGCGTGCGCCGAGCCCCGCCGTGATCTGGGCCAGTCGGCCAGTCACTTCGGGGCGCAGCTCGGTGATGTGCACGGCGAGGCTGGCACGCGCAATGGTTCCGTAGCGGGTGAGCAAAGTGGCGAAGATGGCCAAGCCGATCGAGCCGCCCAGCTGGCGGAAAAGCGAATTGAGCCCGGCCGCATCGGCGAGGCGGGTTTTGGGAATGTTCGAGAGGGCGGCGGCAGCGAGAGGAATGAAGAGGCAAGAGAATCCGACGCCCTGGACCAGGGTGGCGAGAATGATTTGCGACAGGCTGGTTTGCAGGGTGAAGGTGGCCATGGCGAACGAGCCCAGCGACACGCAGACCACGCCATTGCCGACGAGAAGGCGCAGGGAAACCTTGTTGTAGAGTTTGCCCACGATGGGGTTGACCACGAACATGATGGCCGCGCGCGGAAGCAGCGCCAGGCCCGTGTCGATGGCCGAGTAGCCCAGCATCTCCTGCATGAAGACGGGCAGGAGAAATAGGTTGGCCATCAGGATGGCAAACTGAACGGCGCCGATGAGCGTGGCGGACATGAAGGTCTTGTCCTTGAACAGCCGCAGATCGACGGCGGGCGTGGCCGCGGTCAATTCGCGAACGACGAAGGCGATGAGCGCGATGATACCGACGGCCAGGCAGGCGCAGATGGTGCGCGACTCGAACCAGTCGTCGCGCGTGCCCTCTTCAAGCACATACTGAATCAGGGCCAGCCCGATGGCCATCATGGCGATGCCCGCCCAATCGACGTTCTTCCTTTCGCGTTCGGCCTGGGCGTGATTGGCACGCAAGGTTTCCTCGTCCTCGTGGACGAAGGTCGAAACCATCAGAAAGCCGAGGGCGCCAACGGGCAGATTGATGAAGAAGATCCACTCCCAGCTGTAGTGATCGACGATGAAGCCACCCAAGGTTGGTCCGATCGCCGGACCTAGCACGACCGCCATGCCAAATACGGCCATAGCCATGCCTTGTTCGTGCGGTGGAAAGGTCCGGCGCAAGATGGCCTGCTCGGTGGGCTGCAAAGCACCGGCGCCCATACCTTGCAGGACGCGGAAAATGGCCAGGGTAGTCAGTGAGTGCGCGGTTCCGCACAGCATCGAACCGAGGAGAAAGATGATGAGCGAGGTGAGGTACACGCGCTTCTGGCCGAACATGCGAGAAAGAAACCCGGTCAGTGGCATCACGATGACGTTGGCCACTACGAAGCCAGTGGTGATCCAGGTGATCTCCTCGAGCGTGGCGCCGACCGAGCCGCGAATGTGGGGCAGGGCCACATTGACGATGGAGGCATCAATGGTTCCCATCAGGGTGCCGAAGGTCACCGATAGGGTGACTAGCCACTTGTTGACGGGCGGGCGCGGCGCGGTCATCGCGTCTTCCTTGCTGGGGAAATGCCCTGCCACAGTCCGGCGACCAAGCGCTCGGCAAAGGTCTTCACTGACATGGATCGATGGCCGGCCACGGCCAGCATGAAACAGTAGTTCCACACCGAGCCCATGAACATGCGCGCGATAATGGGCGGATCGCCACCGACCCGGCCCAAGGCCTTTTCCGCTGCGAAGAAAGTGGTGATGGCTCGCAGGATCTCGCTTGGGCGCGTACACACCTTGGCCTTGGGTCCAAGTTCGCGTTCGGACCAGCGTAACATCAGATTGGGCAATAGGTTGTTCAGGTAGTGGACGCTCTCGACGGTGATGCGGATGAGATTCTGGCGCAGGTCACCCTGTCCGACATAGCCCTCCAATGCAAGCGCTGGCGGCTGGGCGTCATCCATGGCTGCGCGGAAAAGCGCGTCCTTAGTCGGGAAGCGATTGAAGATGCTGCCTTCGGATACCCCGGCGCGCCGGGCGATATCGACGGTGCTAGCCTTGGTGAGGCCGTGGGCCAGGAATACCGCGCGAGCGGCGTCGAGGATCTGCTGGTTGGAGATGCTGGGAGGCCGTGCCATTTCTGAGTGCGGACTCAAATATGATCAGATCTGGAAGCGGCGGCAAGCTGAAAGAGCAGGGGCTGCTTCCTCACGAAGCTACTTTCGTGTTCCATGGATTCTCTCTATGCTCAGCCGTGGCGCCCGGCCGTCACTGGACTCCATGCTGTCGCGAACTCAAATAGCCCTGCTTTGTGCCGCCGCCGCCTTGGCGGTCAGCCTGCCGACATTGCGCAACGGATTCGCCATCGACGACATCTATGTATTCGTCGAGCAGCCGGCGGCGCACAGCTTGCGCAACATTCCCCAGTTTTTCGCCGGTGGCTGGGGCATGGACACCACCAACGCGCAAGAGCGCGCGCTCAACACGCGTTACTACCGGCCCATTCCGACCACGCTGGGCGCGTTGGAATACACCCTGTTCGGCCTGCGCCCCGCGGGCTACCACCTGATCAGCGCGCTTGTGCACGCGGCCACGGCGGCCTTGGTAGCCGTGCTGCTCTGGCAACTGACGGGCGGCGCGGTCATCGCCACGCTGCTCGGCGGTGTCCTGTTCGCCATCCATCCCGTGCAGAGCGAGGCCTTCTGCGCGGCCTGCTATCAGACGACCTTGTTGGCTGGATTCTTCGGCACGCTGGTCCTGGTGCTTTTTGGACGTGTGCTTGCGCGCGGGCCACACCTGGGCACGTTGCTTGCGCTCGGCGCCAGCATGCTCTTCGCGCTCATCTCCAAAGAAGAAGCGTTCGCCATCCCATTTCTCATGCTGGCCTGGGCAGCGCTGCTGCGGCCCCCGGACTGGCGGCGCGCCCTGTGGGCAAGCGCCATTGCCATGGGCATTCCGCTGGTTCTTGTGCTGCTACTTCGCCACGCCTTCCTGGTCCCGTCGAAGGTTACCTATTTCGCCGACGAACCAGCACGCGTGGTGGCGCTGACCATGGTGCGCGTCGCCGGGCTATACCTAGAACTGTTGGTGGTACCGCTGCAGTTCTGCCCGTTCTACGACTGGTTCATCATCGGCTACGAAAATGGGCTTTCTCAAGGGGTGGTGACAGGTGCCGTGGTTCTTTGCCTCGCCGTGGGAGTAGGGCTGTTCTGCGTGCGCCGCGCTCCTTTGATCTCCCTGGGCATCGCTTGGATTCTGCTGGGTCTCGCGCCGGTCAGTCAGGCCATCCCCATCATCGTGGTGGCCGCCGAACGCTTCCTCTACATCCCCATGCTCGGCTGGACGTTGCTCATGGGCTTGCTGCTCGAACGCGGGCTTGCCCGCGCGCGCGCCTCGGGATGGATCAAGCTGCCGGCCGCCGCCGTCGTGCTGCTGTTCCTGGCCTACGCCCTTCGCACCGTGACCCGGGTGCCGGACTGGCGCAGCGACAAGACGTTGAATTTGGCCACCGCCGAGGCTTTTCCCGAAACCCCGGCGCCCCTACTCAATCTGGCGACCTACTACGAACGCGTGGAGAAGAACCCAGCCAAGGCCCTGGAAGCACTTTCCGAGGCTGACCGCCGAGCGCCCGGCTGGCGCCCCGCCCGCGAACGCGCCGCCCGGCTGAAATCGGAATTCGCGCCGTAGAAGCTACAGTTTCTGAAACACCCTGATGTAATCCACCTCGTACTTCACCGGGAAGGTCGTGCCCGCGGGATCGCCGCCGTTGTCGCCGCCGACGGCGAGGTTCACCAGCATGGTGACCTTCTGCTTGAAGGGGCTGGTGCCGTCCGGGTTGAGCATGCTCGATAGCGGCACCCCGTTTAGCAGCGAGTCGTCGAGGTAGAGGTTGATGTTCTGGTCGTCCCAGTCCATGCGCCAGATGTGGAAGTTCGACGACCAGTTGGCGCCCAGCGACGAGACGGCCTTGCTCGATCCGTCCCACTTGGCGGTCCAGCGCGTGGACGTGCCACAGGCGACGTTGGCCAGCACATTGCCTTTGTAGAACTCCATGATGTCGATCTCGCCGTTCGACGGCCATTCGCCGCTAACCCCTAGGGTCCACCATGCCGGCCACATGCCGGCGGTGGTGGGGATGCGGGCGCGCATCTCGAAGCGGCCGTATTGCCAGCTTTGCAAGCCCGACGTGGTCATGCTGGTCGAGGTGTAGTCGGCGTATTGGCGGGTGGTCTTCCAGTCCGACCCGCTGGCCGAATAGTTGGGATTGGTGACCCGTTCTTTCCTATTTAGCGAACGGCCACGTCCAATCGGATTCGCTGGGTCGGTCGATGCCTTCTTCGTGGGCGTGGGCGCGGCATTCAAGCTGGATGTTGCGGAAACGCTCGCGCGCGTGGGCCCCGATGGCACGCAGGCGCGGCACGCGGTCGATGACGTCGATGGCCAAGCTGAAGCGGTCCACTTCATTCTGGATGGCCAGTTCCAGCGGCGTGTTGATGTTGCCCTTCTCCTTGTAGCCGCGCACGTGCAGGTTCTTGTGGTTGGTGCGGCGGTAGGCCAGGCGGTGGATCAGCCAGGGGTAGCCGTGGAAGGCGAAGATGATGGGACGATCAACGGTGAACAGGCTGTCGAAGTCGCGGTCGGGCAGTCCGTGCGGATGCTCGGTGTCGGGTTGGAGGCGGAACAGATCCACCACGTTGATGAAGCGCAATTTGATGTCGGGGAATTCCTGGCGCAGCAGGGCCGAGGCGGCCAGGGCTTCCTTGGTGGGTACGTCGCCCGCTGAAACCAAAACTACGTCGGGCTCTTGCCCGCCGTCGGTGCTGGCCCACTCCCAGATGCCAACGCCCTTGGTGCAGTGGCGGATGGCGGCGTCCATGTCCAGGTATTGCAGGTGCTTCTGCTTGTCGGCCACGATGACGTTGACGTAGTTGCGGCTGCGCAGACAGTGGTCGGCGACCGACAGCAGGCAATTGGCGTCGGGTGGCAGGTAGATGCGCGTGACCGATGCGCTCTTGTTGACTACCAGATCCAGAAAGCCCGGATCCTGGTGCGTGAAGCCGTTGTGATCCTGGCGCCACACCGTCGAGGTGATGAGCAGATTGAGCGACGCCACATCCGCCCGCCAGGGCAGGTGGCTGCTGATCTCCAGCCACTTGGCGTGCTGGTTGAACATGGAATCGATGACGTGGGCGAAGGCCTCATAGGTCGAGAAGAAGCCGTGCCTGCCGGTAAGCAGATAGCCTTCCAACCAGCCTTCGAGCGTGTGCTCGGATAGCATCTCCATCACGCGCCCGTCGGGGGCAAGCTCGGTCCCGTCGCTGTCCTCGGGCATGGATTCAGCCATCCAGCATTTTTTTGTGACGGCGTAGACTGCGTCGAGCTTGTTCGAGGTGTTTTCGTCGGGTCCGAACACCCGGAAGTTGATCGGGTTGGCGGCCAAGGTATCGCGCAAGAGCGCACCCAGCGGGCGCGTGTTTTCGGCGGTGGTCTGACCCGGCACCACGTTGGTGACGGCGTAGACGCCGAAATCCGGCAGGCGCAGATCCTTGCGCAGAAGCCCGCCATTGGCATGGGGATTGGCCCCCATGCGCCGGTTGCCCTTGGGTGCAAGGTCGCGCAGTTCGGGTGCCAGGCGGCCATCGGCGTCGAACAGCTCGTCGGGCTTATAGCTCTTGAGCCAGTTTTCGAGCTGCTTCAGGTTCTCGGGTTTGGTGGCCACCTCGGTCAGCGGCACCTGGTGTGCGCGCCACGTGCCCTCCACCTTGTGTCCGCCCACCACAGCCGGCCCTGTCCAGCCTTTCGGCGAACGCAGGATGATCATGGGCCAGCGCGGACGCGCCACCACACCTGCGCCGCGGGCCTCGGACTGGATGCGTTTGATCTCTTCGACCGCGTGATTGAGTGTGGCGGCCATCGCCTGGTGCATGCTAGCTGGCTCGGAGCCTTCGACGAACAGCGGCTCCCACCCGTAGCCACGCATGAGGCTGGTCAGTTCATCCTTGGCGATGCGGGCGAGGATGGTTGGGTTGTTGATCTTGTAGCCATTCAAATGGAGGATGGGCAGGACCGCGCCGTCGCGCGCGGGGTTGAGAAACTTGTTACCGTGCCACGAGGTGGCCAGCGGCCCGGTTTCGGATTCGCCGTCGCCCACCACCACCGCCACCAGCAGGTCGGGGTTGTCGAAGGCCGCACCAAAGGCGTGCGAAAGACTGTAGCCAAGCTCGCCGCCCTCGTGGATCGAGCCGGGCGTCTCGGGTGTGCAGTGGCTGCCGATGCCACCGGGAAAGGAAAACTGGTGGAAGAAACGCTGCAAGCCAGCCAGATCCTGGCTGCACGCCGGATAGATCTCGCTGTACGAGCCTTCCAGGTACACGGGGCCCAGCACGCCAGGCGCGCCGTGGCCCGGCCCAGCCAAGAAGATGGCGTTCACGTCGTACTCGCGAATCACGCGATTCAGGTGCGTGTAGACGAAGCTCAATCCCGGGCTCGATCCCCAGTGGCCAAGCAGGCGTTTTTTGATGTGCGCGGGCTTGAGAGGCTCGTGCAACAGCGGATTTTCGCGCAGGTAGATCATGCCAGCCGCGAGGTAGTTGCAGGCGCGCCAGAAGCCGTCGGTGCGCGCCAGCGCCTCGGGGGACAGTGGCAGGCCGCTGATGGTTGACCGAGCTTGCCCGAAGGCGCGCGTTCCGACCAATTCGTCTTTGTTGGTTGCCATGGTGGTGGAGAAGATAGCAGCGTCCTTTGCCCGTGGCGTGAAAGGTTCTCGCTGCGTAGACTAGGCCGCGCTATGAACAGACAAGCGCTTCTCGCACTGTGTGCGTTCTTCTTCGGTCTTGGCTGCAAACAGGAACAGGCCAAGCGGCTTCCACCTTCCCCCGCGCCCGCGGCACGCGCCGCCCAGGAGATGCTCGATCCTCCGCTGCCTCCGGGCCATCCCGCCATTCCCGCGGAGACTCCTGGCGGCAACATGCCGGCCATGCCGTCGCCGCATCAGGCGACGGGTGCGGATGCTATCGCGTGGGATTTGCCCAAAGGCTGGACCGAGGCGCGGCCAGGCGGGATGCGGATTGCGACCTTGAAACCGCCAGCCGCCGGCAAAGTCGATGTCAGCGTCATCATGATCCCGGGCGCGGCCGGCGGCGAACTTGCCAACGTGAATCGCTGGCGCGGCCAGATCGGGCTGTCGCCCATCGACGAGGCTGCCCGCGCGCAGATGCGCAAGGAAGTCCCGTCCAAGGCCGGTGCAGTCTCGCTTTACGACTTTGCCGGCGAAGGCGCGGGCAAGCAGCGCATGATCGCGGGGCTGCTATTCGTGGGCGGTCAGTCTTGGTTCGTCAAGATGACGGGCGACGACGAACCCGTGGCCGCGTCGCGCGCGGACTTCGCGAAGCTGCTTGCAACCCTGCACTTCCCGGCGGGCAAGTAGCTGGCAGCTGGTCAAATGGAAACGAAGGATCTCGATCAGCAGCGATCCGTGGCGCAGGCCATGGGCATTCCGGATACGCGCAGGCATATCTTCTTGTGTTGCGACCAAACCGTGTCCAAGTGCTGCGACAAAGCCCGCGGCAACAAGGCTTGGGACTTTCTGAAAAGGCGGCTCAGGGAATTGGGATTGTCTGAGAAAGGCGGCGTGCAGCGGACCAAGGCCAATTGCCTGCGCGTCTGCCAGGGCGGCCCCATCGCGGTGGTTTACCCTGAGGGCGCCTGGTACCACTCGTGCGATCCGCCGGTGCTCGAACGCATCATCCAAGAGCACCTCATCGGCGGCAAGGTCGTCGAGGAGTTCTTGATCGTCGAGCGCAGGCTCTAACCCAGCGCCTTTTCAACCGCCCGGCGCAGGCGTTTGCTGGTGGGTGACGTGATCGAAACAAAGTAGTCCTGAACCTTGCCGTCGCGGCCGATGAGGTACTTATAAAAGTTCCAGCGCGGTTTGGGGTGTTTCGCAGTGAGGAACGCAAACACCGGGGACTGTCCATCGCCCTTGGTCTTCACCTTGGCAAACATGGGAAAGGTCACGTGGAACTTCAGGTCGCAGAAGCCACGGATCTCTTCCGCTGTCCCTGGCTCCTGCTGGCCAAAGTCGTTGGAGGGAAAGCCCAGGACCACCAGGCCGCGTTCGCGATACTCCTGCCAAAGCCTTTCCAGATCAGCGTACTGGGGCGTGAACCCGCATTCTGAGGCTGTGTTGACCACCAGCGCCACCTTGCCCTGGTAGTCAGTCATTGGCTGCTGTCGCCCGTCGAGCGTGGTTGCGGCTAGATCGAAAAATGACATCGTGACTGTTGGATGTCGCCCGGGCGCGTGCGGTGCCGCCTATCGGGGACCGCTATCGCGAATGGGGCACCTGGGCTACACTTAACGCAGCTGTGGAGGGCTCCGGATGACTGAAATGCCTGTCGTGTCGAACATCGTCGTTGGCATCGGATCGCTGGCCGCGCTTATCGTGCTCATGCGCATCACCGGGATGTTGCGCTACATCTCGAACACGCGCGTGGGCATCGTGGAAAAGCTGTGGAGCCTCAAGGGCTCGATCAAGAGCGGCCTCATCGCTCTGCAAGGCGAGGCGGGTTTTCAGGCCGACATTCTGCGCGGCGGCTTCCACCTGTTCTTCCCCCTGCAATACCGCATTCACACGACCACGCTGGTGACTATCTCGCAGGGGGAAATCGGCT
>Ga0302321_100003247_pt1 | contig 13955 bp, 9 predicted proteins | sample Fen_T0_1_FD_202505 | JGI IMG/M metagenome (GOLD analysis project Ga0302321, IMG submission 202505) | Peat permafrost microbial communities from Stordalen Mire near Abisko, Sweden - Fen_T0_1 | ecosystem: Environmental > Terrestrial > Soil > Wetlands > Permafrost | place: Sweden: Abisko...
CCGCAGGTCACGGGAGAGGGCGCTGAACCACAGCCCGTCGTAGATGATCTGGGCCAGCTCGTCCGCCACGAGGCGGTTGAACCGCTGCTGCTCCTTGCTGAGCACCAGGCCCTCGAGAGCCCGGTGCGCGGTGTGCAGGATCACGGCCGCGGGGGCCTCGTAGATCTCGCGGCTCTTGATCCCGACCAGGCGGTCCTCCACGTGGTCGATCCGGCCGACCCCGTGCCGGCAGCCAAGCTCGTGCAGCTGCTCGACCAGCTCGACCGAGCGAAGGCCCACGCCGTCGAGGGAGACCGGGACGCCGCCCTCGAAGCCGATGACGATCTCGACCGGGTCGGGTGCGTCGGATGGCGACACGGTCCAGGCGTACGCATCGGAGGGAGGCGTCACCCAGGGGTCCTCGAGCACGCCTGTCTCGCAGGAGCGGCCCCAGAGGTTGACGTCGATCGAGTACGGGGACGACTTCGTGATCGGGAGCTCGATGCCCCGCTCGTTCGCGTAGTCGATCGACTGCTCCCGGGTCAGGCCCATCCCGACGCGCATCGGTGCCACGACCTCCAGGCCGGGATCGAGCGCGTGGACGGCGATGTCGAACCGGACCTGGTCGTTGCCCTTGCCGGTGCAGCCGTGGGCGACCGCGTCCGCGCCCTCCTTCCGGGCGACCTCGACCAGCAGCTGCGCAAGCAGCGGGCGGGCGAGCGCGGTGGCCAGCGGGTAGGCCCCCTGGTAGATCGCGTTCGCCTGGAGCGCGCGCCAGGCGTACTGCTGGACGAACGTCTCGCGGGCATCGACGACATATGCCTTCGAGGCGCCGGCCTTCACGGCGCGACGCTCGAGGCCCTCGCGGATGGAGCCCCCACCGAGGTCGACGGTGAGCGTCACCACCTCGGCACCGTGCTGCTCCCTGAGCCACGCGACGGCCACGGACGTATCGAGTCCGCCGGAGTAGGCGAGCACGACCTTGTTCATCGGGATTGGCCTCCTCGTCCCGGCTCAGCCGGGAACCGCCGGTTCCGCCGGCGCCTGGATCGCAAGGAACCGGTCGAGCCAGCGCAGCAGCGCGGGTTCGTCCGGGAACAGGACGATGAGCGTGTTGTCACCGGCGACCGTGCCCGCCTGGTCCGTGAGCGTCGATTCGTCGATCGCCTGGGCGATCACGCTCGCGGTGCCGGGCTGGCCCGTGAGGACGAGGATCAGGCCGCTCCGCCCGACCGTGACGGGAATGTCGGCGAGGATGCGCCGGAGCCGCTCGTCGGACGGCGGCCGCTGCGTGGCGCCGAGGGCCTCGGGAACCACGTAGATCGAGCGGTCGCCGCGCATCACCTTGGCCAGGCCGAGCTCCGCGATGTCGCGGCTCACGGTGGCCTGGGTCACGTCGAAGCCCTGCGCGGCGAGCTCGGCGACGAGCTCGCCCTGGCTGGCGATCGGATGGGCGATGACGAGACGCCGGATGGCGGCGTGGCGGTCGCGCTTGACCAGCATCGCGTCAGCCCGCGACGCGACCGTGGGTCGAGACCCGCGTGCCGAAGGTCGGATCCTCCAGCGAGCGCACGAGGGCGTCGGGTGCCGACCCGTCCGAGATGATCGCCTCGGCATCGTCCCAGGCGAGGGCCGCGAGGGCCGCCTTCACCTTGGGCACCATGCCGCCGCTGATCGTCCCGTCGGCGATGAGCGCCTCGGCCTCGACCGCGGTGATCGAGTCCAGCTTCCGGCCATTCGCGTCGCGCACCCCGTCCACGTCGGTCATGAGGACCAGCTGGCGGGCGCCGAGCCCCGCCGCGAGCCCTGCCGCCGCATCGTCCGCGTTGACGTTGCAGACGAGGCCCTCCTCGTCCCGGGCGAGGGGCGCCACCACGGGAACCTGCCCGCTCACGAGGAGCGAGTCGATCAGGTCCCGCCGGACCCCGGTCACGGTGGCCACGAGGCCCACGTCCGGGACCCGCTGGCCGATGAGCAGGCCACCGTCGACGCCCGAGAGCCCGACGGCGTCACAGCCCTCGTCCCGGAGCGCGGCGACCAGCTCGCTGTTGACCACGCCCCGGAGGACCGCGGCCGCGACCTCGAGGGCCGCGGGATCCGTGACACGCAGCCCGTTCTCGAAGCGGCTCGTGATGCCGAGACGGTCGAGCCACTCGGTCATGCGCTTGCCGCCGCCGTGGACCAGGACCACGGGGCGCTTCCGCGCCACCGCCGCGACCTCGACGAGGACCTGCCGCTGGTCGGCCAGCGTGGTGCCCCCGAGCTTGACGACCACGATCTCGCTCACGTCGTGTACTCCGCGTTCTCCTTGACGTAGGCCTCTGTCAGGGGGCAGCCGAAGGCCTCGCCACTGCCGGCGCCGAGCCCCAGGTCGACGCGGATGAGGACCTCCTCTGCCGCCATCGACGCGCGGGCCGCCGCCTTGTCCACGCCGGCCGGGCCGCCCCGTGGCCCGTCGTAGGCGAGGTGGCCGGCGATCGCGATCCGCATGGTCGCCGGGTCCACGGTCGCGGGCTGGTTCGCGCGCCGGGCCGCCTCGTCGGCCGGCATGCCCGCGGCCTCCAGGACGTCCCGCTCGGCATCCCGGGCGTTGCCCGCCGCGCCGGCGATCCGGCCCCAGTTCGCGTCCCTGCCGTGGACGGCCGCCTTGACCAGCGACGACGAGATCACCGCCCGCGCGACCGCCCGGGCATCGGCGTCGTCGCATGCGCCCGAGACCTGGCAGGTGATCAGGGCCGTGGCACCTTCGCCATCCCGTGCCTGCTGGCGCGCGATGTCCCGCGCGACGGCCTCGATCGCCCGTGCGAGCACGGCGCGCGCCCGGGCGTCCGTCGTGGCGTCGGCCGCGCCCGCCGCGCCGGACGCGAGCAGGAACACCGTGTCGTTGGTGCTCGTGTCGCCGTCGACGGAGAGCTGGTCCCACGTCCGCGCGGCGGCGGAGCGGAGCAGTGTCCGGAGCGTGGTCGGGTCCGCCGTGGCATCCGTGAGGACGACCGACAGCATCGTGGCCATGCGCGGGTGGATCATGCCGACGCCCTTGCAGATACCACTCACCGTGACCACCACCGGGTCACCGCCGTCGGCCGCCGGCAGCGTGACCCGGACGGAGGCCACCTTGGTCGTGGAGTCGGTGGTCCGGAGCGAGAGCGCCGCGGATGCGAGCGCGTCGTCGGTCGCCGCGAGCCCGCCGCTGGTCGTCGCCGAGAGCCCGCCGCCTGTGACGCGGGCGACCGTCGCCGCGACCTTGTCCACGGGGAGCCGCGTGCCGATGACGCCGGTCGAGAGGTGGAGCACCTGGACCGGATCGATGCCGAGCGCTGTCGCGACCGCGAGGCCGATGGCCGCCTGGTCCACATCTCCGCCCGGGCCGGTGGCGGCGTTGGCGCTCCCGGAGGTGGCGATGATCGCGCGCGCATACCCCGCCGTGAGCTCGCTGCCGCCGGTTGCCCGCAGGTTGGCGCGCGAGAGCCGGACCGGCGCGGCAGCGAAGCGGTTCGGCGTGAACACCGCCGCCGCGGGCACGGGTCCGCCGTCCGCCACGATCAGCGCGAGGTCCTGGCTCCCGGAGGCCTTGATCCCGGCCGTCGCCCCGGCCGCGGAGAAGCCGCCGGGCATGCGCGCCACACGCTCCACCGCCGGCAGGTCGACCGGCAGGGGCGCGAGCAGGGGGTCAGGCGGGTTGGGCATCGGCGGGCCTCGGCGGGGAGGGGAGTCGGGGCGGTCGAGAGGCGGCGCGTCAGGGCGCCAGGGGGAGCTGGAGGAGACCGGCGGGCTCGGGCAACCCGTGGACGACGTTGAACGCCTGGATCGCCTGGCCGGCGGCGCCCTTCACCAGGTTGTCGAGGACGCCGATCGCGAGAACGCGGCGGGTCCTCTCGTCGAGGCGGCAGAAGACGCGGAACTCGTTGCTGCCGAGGACGTGCTTGGTGGAAGGGGCGTGGGGCGTCACCGTGATGAACGGCTCGTCCCCGTAGGCGGTCGAGTACAGCTCGTCCAGCTCGTCCTGAGTCACGGGGCGGGTGGTGCGGACGTGGCAGGCGGAGAGGATTCCGCGCGTCATGGGGACCAGGTGCGGCAGGAAGTCGATGCCCCGCGCGCCCGGGTTGGCACCGGGAGCGGGGGACTGCCCGTGGAGCTCCTGCTCGATCTCGCCGATGTGGCGGTGCGTGAAGATGCCGTACGCCCTGACGCTCTCGTTGACCTCGCCGAAGTGGAGGTCCGCCTTGGGGTCCCGGCCGGCGCCCGAGACGCCGCTCTTGGCGTCCACGACGACGTCCTCGATCAGGCCTGCGCGGGCGAGGGGGGTGAGGGCGAGGATCGTGGTGGTCGCGTAGCAGCCAGGCGAGCCGACGATGGCGCCCGGGGCGCGGCCGATTGCGGCCAGCTCAGCGCGGTGCAGTTCCGGCAGCCCGTAGACGGCGCCCGGGAGCAGGTCGGGGCGTGGATGGTCGAAGTGGTACCAGGCCGGGTAGTCCGCGGCATCCCGGAACCGGAAGTCCGGACCCAGGTCGATGACCGTCTGGTTGCGGTCCAGGAACTGGTCGATGCGGGCGGCGACGGCGCCGTGCGGAAGGGCCAGGAACACCGCCTCCGCGTCGTCGGGCACGTGGTCATACACGTGCAGGTTCCGGGTGGCGAGGTGCGGGTGGATCCCGGCGATGGGGTCGCCCTTGCGCTCCCGCCCGACGAGGCCGGTGATCACCGCATGGGGATGCAGCGCCAGGAGCCGGATCAGCTCGGCGCCGACATACCCCGTGGCGCCGACGATCGCCACGCGTACCGGGTCCCCCGCGAGGGCGCGCGCGCCGCGCTCCGCCGCGATCCCGGGCAGAGGCACGGGTGCAGGGGAGGGGACAGACGCACGATCCGCCGCGATCGCCGCACCCTGGGGGTCCGCGCTCACTGGCGCGCCGGGCCGCTCGCAGGCGGCAGGCCCGAGGGGTCGGAGATCGGGCGGAGCGTGGTCATGTCATGACTATACACCAGCCATGCATAGTCATGCAAGACGGGCAAGGTGGCAGCGATGTGGCGGCAGGGCGCCCGCGGTCACGCGCGCATCCGGCCGCCGCGTCAGCCGGCAGCGGCGCTCATGCGCCTTCGCTCGCGGGGCGCATCGGCCGGGCGGAGCCCGCCGGCGCGGATCCCGCCTCCCAGGGCGTGCCCATGCGCGGCAGCAGCCACCGGTCGACCCCGTAGTAGCCGGCAACCTTCCACGAGAGGATGAGGCCGATGGCCAGGGCGAACATCACGGGGTTGGTCGAGGCCGACCCCGCGAGGAGGAACGACATGTTCATGAAGGCACCGAAGAACGCCGCGAAGCCGGTGAGGACGCCGAACAGGAGCGCCACGCCGATCGCGATCTCGCCGAACACCACCAGCGGCGCGAACCAGGTCTGGTGACCGCCATTGAGCAGGAAGTTGATGAAGTCGCGGTACCAGTCGTAGGTGATCGGCGGCCGGCCGCCCTCGGGCATCGCGACGGCGCCCTTCCAGAACCCGGCGAGGGCCGACCCACCGTCGAGCCAGCCGCCGCCGGTGGCCTTGTGCAAGCCCGCCTCGAGCCAGGCGAAGCCGAGGAAGATCCGCACGGGCAGCCACACGAGGCCGGCGCGCGAGTTGCTCGTCAGGAACCTGGCGAAGGCAGGCCCCTCGATCTCGACCCGGTCAGACTCCGGGTCCCTGCGGGCGTCGATGTAGAGGACCACCACCAGGGCGATCGCGAGCACCCAGAAAGCGACGGTGACGATCGGGCTCAGCGCCGCCGGCACCTCGATCCACGGGTTCACCATCCACAGCAGCAGGATGGTGGCGACCGCTCCGATGGCGGCAGCGGTGGGACGCGCTCCGGACATCCAAGTCCTCCCCGTCCCATGGGGCGATGAGGCGCCGCACCGGTGGGACGAATCCGGTAGGGCGCTTCACGGCAGGAGGGGCTGGGCAGCGAGTGTCCGGCCGTGCATCCGCAGTTGTAAGCGTTTGCCGGGGCTCCCGCAAGTACCGCCGGGTCGGCCGTCCGGCGGTGGGCGCCCGCCCGACCCGCTAGGCGCCCAGCTCCGCGAGCGCGGCCGCCTCCGCCTCGAACTGCTCGTGGTACAGCCGGGAGTACAGCCCGCCGGCGGCCAGCAGCTCGCGGTGCGTGCCGCGCTCCGCGATCCGGCCCTTGTCGAACACCAGGATCCGGTCCGCCCGCAGGATCGTGGACAGGCGGTGCGCGATGGCGATCGTCGTGCGCCCCTCCGTGAGCCGGGCGAGCGCCGCCTGGATGAGGCGCTCGCTGACGGTGTCCAGCGAGGAGGTCGCCTCGTCCAGGATCAGGATCCGCGGGTCCTTGAGCAGCACCCGGGCAATCGCGATCCGCTGCTTCTCGCCGCCGGAGAGCTTGTAGCCGCGCTCCCCGACGATCGTGTCCAGCCCGTCCGGCAGCTCCGCGATCCGCTCGTGCATCGCCGCCGCCCGCATGGCCGTCTCCAGCTGCTCGTCCGTGGCGTCGGGACGGGCGAACAGCAGGTTCTCGCGGATCGAGGCATGGAACAGGTAGGTCTCCTGGGTCACGAACCCGATGAGCTGCCCCAGGGACGCCATGGTGACCTCGCGCACGTCCAGCCCGTCGACGGTCACGCGCCCGGCGGTCACGTCGTACAGGCGCGGGATCAGGTAGGTGGTCGTGGTCTTGCCGGCGCCCGACGGACCCACCAGCGCCACGAGCTCGCCCGGCCGCGCCTCGAACGAGACATCCTCCAGGCCGAACGGGGACGCGGACGAGGTGGGCAGCACGCCGGCGAAGTCCTCGCGTGCGACGGCCTCGGTGGCGGCGGCCTCATCACCCTCCTTCGCGGCAATCGTCGACGGCTCCACCGGGTACTGGAACGACACCCGTTCGAACGCCACGGCACCACGCGCCCGGGCGGGCTCCAGGACGACGGCACCGGGTGCGTCCACGATCTCGGGGTCGAGGTCCAGGTACTCGAAGATGCGGTCGAACAGGGCGAGCGATCCCTGGATCTCCACCTGCACGTTGAGCAGCTGCCCCATCGGGAAGAACAGCCGGCTCTGGAGCGTCGTGAACGCGACGATGTCGCCGGCGGTGGGTGCGGCCGGGTTGCCGTTCGCGGCCATGGTCCCCGCCAGCCAGTAGACGAACGCGGGCATGATCGAGAAGACCGTGCCGATGATCGCGAAGAACCAGCGCCCCACCATCGCCTGGCGGATCTGGAGCTTCGCCAGCCCCAGGTTGAGCGCCGTGAACCGCGCCACCGAGCGGTCCTGGGCGCCGAACGTCTTGCCCAGCAGGATCCCCGAGACGGACAGGGTCTCCTCGGTCACCGCGGTCATCTCGGCCAGGCTCCTCTGGGTCTCGCCGCTGACCTGCCGGCGCACCTTGCCGACGCGGTAGGTGAGATAGAGGAAGAACGGCAGCATGCCGAGCGACAGCAGCGTGAGCTGCGGGCTCAGGAGGAACATCGCGATCATCGTCGATGCCGCCACGGCCACGTTGGACGTGATGGATGCCGCGGTGTCCGTCACGACGGCCTGCACGCCGCCGACGTCGTTCGACAGCCGCGACTGGATCTCGCCCGTGCGGGTGGCCGTGAAGAACCGGAGCGGCATGCGCTGGAGGTGGGCGTAGAGCGCGTTCCGCAGGTCCTGCATCACGTGCTGGCCGATGAGGTTGTTGAGGTACGACTGGCCAACCCCGATCAGCCCGGTGATGATCGGGAGGACGATCATCAGCCCGACGTACAGGTTGAGCTTGTCGTACTGGCCCCCGACGATGACGTTGTCGATCAGCAGCTTGAGCAGGTACGGGTTGACGAGGCCGATGAGGCTGGTCGCGATGATCGCGACCAGGACGACGACGATCTGCAGGCGGTACGGCCGGAAGAACGCGCCGATACGGCGGGCCGTGCTGGCACGGCGCTCCGGCGGGACCCGGACGAAGTCGCTGGATGGTGGCGTGAGGCGGCCGGCACCGCCTCCGCGACGGCTGCCGCTCAGGCGGTGACCTTCGCGCCGGATGCCTCGGCGGCAGCAACCTCCTCGAGCCACTTCTCCGCGTCGATCGCCGCCCGGGCGCCGTCACCGGCCGCGGTGACCGCCTGGCGGTAGCGATGGTCCTGCACGTCGCCGGCGATGAACACGCCCGGGACGTGGCTCAGCGTGTGCTCGTGCGCCACGAGATAGCCCTTCTCGTCCGTCTCCAGCCAGTCGGCGAACACGTCCGTGTTGGGCTTGTGCCCGATGGCGACGAACAGCCCCTCCAGCGGCATCACCCGCTCGGCGCCGTCAAGGGTGTCGCGGAGGCGCAGCCCCTCGACCCTGGCGTCGCCCACCACCTCGATGATCGCGGTGTTGGTATGGACCTCGATCTTCGGGTTGCCGTACGTGCGGTCGATCATGATCTTCGAGGCGCGGAACCCGTCCCGCCGGTGGAGGAGGTGCACCCTGCTGGCGAACCGGGTGAGGTAGTTGGCCTCCTCCATCGCCGAGTCACCGCCGCCGACGACCGCGATCTCGCGACCCTTGAAGAAGAACCCGTCGCAGGTGGCGCAGGCGGACACGCCCTTGCCGCGAAGCCGCTGCTCGCTCTCGATGTCGAGCCAGATCGCCGACGCGCCGGTGGCGATGATCAGCGTCTCGCCCCTGTACTCCAGGCCGCGGGCCCATGCCCGGAACGGGCGCTCCGAGAGGTCCACACGATCCACGTCCACGTCCACCACGCGCGTGCCGAACCGCTCTGCCTGTGCCCTGAACCGCCCCATCAGGTCCGGGCCGTCGATCCCGTCCGGGAAGCCCGGGTAGTTCTCGATCTCGCTGGTGAGCATCAGCTGGCCACCGGGCGCCGAGCCCGCGAGCACGATCGGCTCGAGATTCGCACGCGCCGCATAGATCGCGGCGGTCAGGCCGGCCGGCCCGGAGCCGATGATCAGGACCTTCGATCCTGCCGGGCTCCCGTCGGTGGAGGCTCCGCCCGGGCCGCCCGCGACGGGCTCCGCGAGGCCGGCATCGGCGGGAACGATCGAGATCGGCCCGAACGGGTTCAGGCTCGACCCGCCGGTGGCCGGCGCGACGAGGTTGATCTTGAGCCGGGCGAGCGGGCCGGCATCGTCGCGGCTGGTGTCATCGGTCATGGTGCGATTGTGGATCCTGTTGGGAAAGCTTGTCCTGACGCCACTGTAGCACGCGGACCGGATACTCCCTGGGAGTATCGTCTTCGCCGGCCGTCCGGCCCGCGCGGGCTGGTGCCGGGCAGCGAGGCCCGGGATTGACGTATCGTGCGGCCACGACCCCGCCTTCCACGCCGGGGGATCGCCCGCCTGGCGCCCATTCGGCTACCCTTCGTGACCATGCTTCAGGAAGCCACGTGATCTGCCCGAGCTGCTCAGCGTCGAACGAGCCCGGCCGCAAGTTCTGCGGTGAGTGCGGTGCGCGCCTGGCCCTGGCCTGTCCCAGCTGCGGCACGGTCAACCCCCCGTCCGTCCGGTTCTGCGGCGAGTGCGGGAACCCGGTCGCGGCGGCGGAGTCATCGGTCGCCAGTCGCCCGGCAGGTCCCGTTGACGCGCAGGCAGCCGCCTCCCGTGCCGAACCGGTCTCCGAGCGGCGCCTCGTCAGCGTGCTGTTCGCCGACCTCGTCGGGTTCACGGCGCTGGCCGAGGGCCGCGACCCCGAGGCCGTGCGGGACCTCCTCTCCCGCTACTTCGAGCTCGCGACCGACGTGATCTCCAGGTACGGCGGGACGGTCGAGAAGTTCATCGGCGACGCCGTCATGGCCCTCTGGGGCGCCCCGACGGCTCACGAGGATGATGCGGAGCGAGCCGTCCGTGCGGCACTGGAGCTCGTCGACTCAGTGAGGACCCTCGGTCCGGGCGTGATGGCCCGGTGCGGCGTGCTCACGGGCGAGGCCGCCGTCACCCTCGGCGCCCGGGACCAGGGCATGGTGGCGGGCGACCTCGTCAACACGGCATCGCGCCTCCAGTCCGTCGCTGCCCCCGGCACCGTGCTCGTGGGCGAGACCACCCAGCGCGTCACGAGCGGCGCCGTCGCGTACGAGGAGGCGGGCGAGCACGTCCTCAAGGGCAAGACCGCGCCCGCTGCGGCCTGGCGCGCCGTGCGGATCGTGAGCGAGCGCCGCGGACGCGGCAGGGACGACCGCCTCGAGGCGCCGTTCGTCGGTCGCGACGCCGAGCTGCGGCTGCTCAAGGACCTCTTCCACGCCACGTCGCGTGAGCGCCGGGTCCGCCTCGTCTCGATCACCGGCCAGGCCGGCCTTGGCAAGAGCCGCCTCGCGCGGGAGTTCCTGCGCTACGTGGACGGCGTGGTCGAGAGCGTCTGGTGGCATGAAGGGCGCTCCCCGTCGTACGGCGAGGGCATCACCTTCTGGGCCCTCGGCGAGATGGTCCGCTCGCGTGCCCGGCTCCTCGAGAGCGACGACCCCGCGATGACGCGGGGGCGCATCGCGGACATGGTCGCGGAATACGTCCCGGACGAGGCCGAGCGCCGCCGGATCGAGCCCGCCCTGCTCGCGCTGCTCGGCGTGGGCGACGTGCCGGCCGGTGGTGCCGCGGAGCTGTTCTCCGCCTGGCGGACGTTCTTCGAGCGGCTGGCCTCGACCGGGGTGGTCGCCCTCCTGTTCGAGGACCTCCAGTGGGCCGATGCCGGCACGCTCGACTTCATCGAGCACATGCTCGAGTGGAGCCGCAACGTCCCGATCCTGATCATCACGCTCGCCCGCCCGGAGCTGCTGGAGAGGCGCCCCGGCTGGGGCGCGGGCAAGCGGGCGTTTCTCGCCCTGGACCTGCAGCCGCTGGACGAGCCGTCCATGCGCGCCCTCCTCGGCGGCCTCGTCACGGGTCTGCCGGAAGCGGCCGTCCGCTCGATCGTCGCGCGTGCCGAGGGGATCCCGCTGTACGCGGTGGAGACGATCCGGATGCTCGTCGCCGACGGACGCCTGGTCGAGCTTCCGGCCGGGGGCTTCGCACCCGCCGGGGAGCTGGGCGAGCTGGCGGTCCCGGACACCCTCCATGCCCTGATCGCGGCGCGGCTCGACGGCCTGGAGCACGCGGACCGGGCGCTCGTCCAGGACGCCGCGGTTCTCGGCCAGTCGTTCCGCCTCGATGCCGTCGCGGCCGTCGCCGGCCTCGACCCCGCCGAGATCGCGCCGCGGCTCGAGCGGCTCGTCCGGCAGGACCTGCTCCACCAGGAGGTGGATCCACGGTCGCCGGAGCGCGGCCAGTTCGCCTTCGTGCAGGCTCTCATCCGCGAGGTCGCGTACTCGACGCTCGCGCTCCGCGACCGGCGCGCGCGCCACCTGGCCGCGGCCCGCCACTTCGAGAGCATCGGCGACGAGGAGCTGGCTGGTGCCCTCGCCGCCCACTACGTGGCCGCATACCGGTCCTCCATGGAGGGTTCCGAGGCGGACGCGCTCGCCGGCCAGGCCCGGATCGCCCTCCGTGCGGCGGCGGACCGGGCGACGTCGCTCGGGGCGCCCGGCCAGGCCGTGATGTTCCTGGACCAGGCGATCGAGCTGACCCCGGATCCGGCGGCCAGGGCGGAGCTCCACGAGCGGGCCGGGCGTTCCGCGCTGGACAGCGCCCGAGCGGACGTCTCGCTGGCGCACTACGAGGCGGCGACCGCGATCTGGGTCACGCTCGGCGACCGCTCCGCGCAGGCGCGGACGGTGGCCTGGGAGGGCCAGGCGCTCAGCATGATCCGGCGTCGTGACGAGGCGCTGGCCCGGCTCGCCGCGGCGTGGGAGCAGTTCCGTGATCTCGGCGCGGATGACCCGAACCTCGTGCTGCTCGCTCGGGGACTCGCCGGCTCGTACATGCTCACCGGGGACTACGAGCGGGCGAACGCCCTTGCCGACCAGGCGCTCGCCTCCGCCGAACGGCTCGGGCTCGCCGACATCGCCGCCGAGGCCCTCGTCGTCATGGGCACCACTGCGTTCTACCGGGGCCGCCAGTGGCAGGCTCGGGCGCTCCTCACCGGGGCCCGCCAGCTGGCGGAGGAGGCAGGGCTCCACGACACCGCGCTGCGCGTCATGATCACGCTGCCGTCGTTCGTGGCGCTCGACGATCCGCGGGCCTCACTCGCCCTCCAGCAGGGCGCCATCGAGCTCGCGCGCCGGCTCGGCCGCAGGGGGAGCGAGCTCGCCATCCTGTTCAACTCCACCGAGGACGCGCGGCGGACCGGCGACTGGGACTGGGCCGTCCGGGAGCTCGAAGCCTCGATGCAGCTGGACGTCGACGAGACGTCCGCGCTCGGCAGCCGCGGCCAGCTCGCCTTCTACGAGATCTACCGGGGTCGGGCCGATCCCCAGGCCGTCGCTGAGCTCGGCGAGGCGCTGTACGCGCTCGAGGACCGGGACATGCACTCCGCGGTCGACGACTTCGGGGGCAGCTACGCCCATGCCCAGGGACGCTGGGCCGATGCCGCGGCCGCATGGATGCGGATCGCCGACATCAGCGACCTGAACGCTCCGTACGCGCTGCCACGGGCAGGGCGCGTGGCGGTCCTGGCCAGGGACCCCGCGCTGGCGCAGGTCGCCCTGGACCGTCTTGCCGCCCTCGGCACGCGCGGACGCGCCGTTGATGCAGACCGGTCGACGATCCGTGCCGGGCTGGCGGCGATGGCGGGGGACGGGGATGCCGCCCGTGCCGGGTATCGGACCGCCCTCGCGAGCTACCGCGACCTCGGCCTCGCGTGGGACGAGGCGCTGGTCGGGCAGGAGGCCGCTTCCATGCTGGGAGCGGGTGACCCGGAGATCGCCGGCTGGGTCGAGACGGCGCGCGCAACGTTGGGCCGGCTTGGGGCGGCGCCGATGCTCGCGCTCCTCGAACAGGCGGTTGCGGGCGCCGGGGCGCCGGAGGCTCGAGACCGGACTCCCGCGGCATCGCGAGAGACGTCCGGCGCTGCCGGGACGGCGGGCGGCTAGCCCAGCTTCCGGATCTCCGGCAGCACGTCCCGTCCCAGGACGTGCATCACGCGCGGGTCCCACGCGTCGCGAACCGAGAAGATCACGTGCTGCGCCCCGGCGTCGGACAGCTCGCCGAATCTGTCCACGACCTGCTGCGGGCTCTCGCCCTGGCCACCGTCGAACGCGAGCTTGACCGACTGCAGAGTCGATCGCTCGATCTCGTCCGGGTTCCGGCCGACCGCGGCGCAGTGCTCGCGCAGCACCTCGTACTTGTGGTGGATCGTCTCCGGGCCGCCGAACACGTTGCAGGCGTCCGCGTACTGCGCGACCAGGCGCAGGGTCTTCCGCTCCCCGCCGCCCCCGATCATGATCGGAGGGTGCGGCCGGGTGAGCGCCTGTGGCGAGTTGAGCAGGCGGGCTGCCTGGTAGCGGCGTCCATCGAACGCCGCCTCCGAGCCGCGCTCGCCGGACCACATCTCGTGGGCGATCTGCAGCGTCTCCTCGAGCATCTCGAACCGCTCGCCCAGGGGCGGGAACGGGAACCCCAGGCTGCGCGACTCGTCCTCGTTCCAGGCCGCGCCGATGCCCAGCCAGGCGCGTCCTCCCGACAGCACGTCGAGCGTCGTGGCCGCCTTGACCCACAGGCCCGGCGTGCGGTAGTGGACGCCGCCGACCATCAGGCCGAGGCGGGCGCGGGACGAGTTGGCCGCCATGAACCCCAGCGTCGTCCAGCCCTCGAGCATCGGCTCCTCGGGGCGCCCGACGCCGCGGATCTGGAAGAAGTGGTCCATGACCCAGATGGAGTCGAAGCCGGCGTCGTCGGCGCTGCGGACGACACGCGCGAGTGTCGGCCCGATCTCCTCAGGGCCGCCGGGCCAGGTGAACGAGGGGAGCTGGAGTCCTGCCTTCATCCCTTGAGGGTAGCGCGGCCGCCGTGGGGGCGCAGGCGGCAGGGCGGGCGCCGGTCGCCCGTCGATCAGCGGAAGAGATCCTGCCCCGGAGCGATGATCAGGTCCCGGATCGAGCCCTCGCCGAGGGGCGGACGAGCTCCGCGCACCAGTGC
>Ga0302321_100003248_pt1 | contig 13954 bp, 11 predicted proteins | sample Fen_T0_1_FD_202505 | JGI IMG/M metagenome (GOLD analysis project Ga0302321, IMG submission 202505) | Peat permafrost microbial communities from Stordalen Mire near Abisko, Sweden - Fen_T0_1 | ecosystem: Environmental > Terrestrial > Soil > Wetlands > Permafrost | place: Sweden: Abisko...
ACCGCTCGGAAGTAGCGCGTCATCGAGCGACGATTCCGCACAGATTGTCGTCGGTTACGGCGAGATCCCGATCGCGACAAGGCGCTGGCGACAAGCTGACCTCGCCGGCTTGGTTCGCCTCGCCTTGAGCTGCGTTCGCGCGGTCCGCGGGGCTTGGGTCCTGGCGCGCAGGCCGCGACGCTCGCGCGTGCAGGGGTCACGCCTCCACGCCGCGCGGCGACAGCTTCGGCGAGCACGCGAGCACGCCATCGACGACGGCGAGCGCGGTGGCCGTCAGATCGGCGAGCGCGTCGGCGCCGATCACATCGCGCGCGGCAGGATACACCACGACCAGCGCGTCGAGCAGCTCGATCACGAGATCGCGGCGGCCGGCTCGATCGAGCGCCCGCGCGAAGCCGGCATCGAGCAGCGACTGCACGGCCCGAGGATCGCCGTACGCGCGCCAGTGCTCGGGCAGCGCCGCGGTCAGCGCGGCGGCCGGCAGCGTCGTCGGCAGCTCCGCGGCATACGAGCTCGGCATGCCAAGGCCGGTGCGCGCGAGCTTGGCGATCGAACCGGCGCGCTCGAGGAAGTCGTCGGCCTGTAGCTCGTCGCCGCGGCCGACCCGCTTGAACAGCACGTGGGGAAACGCGCGGTCGAGCTCGCACACGACCACGCTGACCGTGCCGCCGATCCGGAACGGCGGCTCGATCGGCAGGTACGCCCACTCGCCGCGCCGCTCGCGCAGCGTCTCGAGATCGAACGCGGTGACGTCGAGGTCGTGGGGGCCGCGCGACAGCGCTCCGTGCAGCACGCGGCGCTCGAAGCCGCCGTCCGACAAGGCCCACAGCGCCGTGCGCTGCAGCGCGGCTGGCAAGTGCGCCAGATCGGCGACCGGCACCAGCCCCGACGCATCGGCCGCGGCTTCCTGGTTGCGCCGGCGCAGCGTGCCCCGCGAGAGCAAGTACGCGGCACCCGCCGTGAGCCCACCGAGCAAGTACCAATCTGCCATGAGCTGGCACGCTACCCGGTTCGCGCCCCATCGGCACGCGGGTGAGGCACCTGCCGCGGCCCGCGGCACCGCGCACGTGATCTGCGTGCAGACGGACCTGGTGGGGTTTGATAGGCTGCAAAGCGTGAGGTCGACCGGGCTCATCGTGCTGTGGCTCGCGGGCGCGTGCGGCCACGTGGGGTTCGACGAGCGGCCGTCCGCCGACGCGGCCATCGCCGACGCGCCGCCGCCCACGCTGATCGCGTGCGGGACCACGCCGCGATTCACGATCGCCATGACCAGCTCGATGCATCTCGCGGCCGCCGCGACGACCGACGGGTACCGCGTGTTCACCACCGACGCCGCCGGCCAGGTCCGCGGTTCGGCGTTCACGTTCTCGACGGCGAACGCCGCGACGACCCTGGGATCGGGCGCGCTCGATGTCGCGATCGTCGCGGGCGCGAGCGGTCCGCTCGGTGTGCTCACCAGCGGCGACCAGAGCCTGCTCGCAGCGCCCTACGGCGGCCCGCCCAGCGCGCTCGGCACCTCGCTGGTCCCGCTCGATGCGCAGCTCGCCCCGCTCGGTCCGACGGTGCGGCGCGACGGCTGGTACGGTGCCGCCGGCGCGCTCGCCCAGCGCCCCGGCGGTGCGATCGCGTTCCTGATCCAGCAGATCGGCCCCGCCCAGCCCGTCGAGGCCCAGGTGGTCTCGCCGCTCGGCGGCGATGCCGGCGGTGCGAGCCGCGTGGTCGATAGCTCGGAGGGCCCCAACACGCCGACGATCCTCGCAGCCGGGGCGGGCTATGTCGCGACCTGGAACGCCACCGCGCCGAGCCCAGATCCGATCCGCGCGGTCCTGCTGAACGACCAGCTCCAGCCGACCGCGTTGACCTCGACGCAGATCAGCCCCACCGATGCCATGGCCGATTCGTTCGCGGCCCGCGTCGCCTACCTGCCTGGCGCCAGCCGCTACCTGTTCGTGTGGACCGAGAAGGTCAGCGGCGACCAGATCTGGATGAGCCTGCGCGACGCGAGCCTCGCGCCGGTGGGCGCCGCCGTGATGGTCACCGCCGACGGCGTGGCCCCCAACGTGGTCGCCAGCCGCGATGACTTCCTGGTCGCGTGGACCATCGGCAACGCAGGGCTGGGCGCGGCGCGCGTCTCGCGCGATGGCCAGCTCACCCAGCGGCCGGCGATTCAAACGAGCGGCGGCGGCGCGGCGGCCTGGGACCTGGTCTCGCGCAACGATCAACCGGTGCTGGTCTGGCTCGAGGCCGGCGGCACCGGCCCCAACCTGTGGTTCGATCCGCTGTGTACGCCGTAGCCCGGCAGACCGTGGTACACGCTGGCCGTGGCGCGCGAGGTCACTCACCACTACGTCGATCCGCTGGCCGAGGTCTGGCTCGGCGCCGCGCGCCGGATCGGCGTCGCGGTGGTCCGCACCCCGGATGCCTACGCCGCGACCGATGGCCGCGGCACGCTGGCGGTCGGCAGCGACGCCTCGCTCGACGCCGACGACAGCCTCGCGCAGATGATCTTCCACGAGCTGTGCCACTCGCTGATCGAGGGCGAGGAGTCGTTCGCGCGCCCCGACTGGGGCATGGACAACACCGGCCCCGATCACGACTGGCGCGAGCACGCGTGCCTGCGCCTGCAGTGGGTGCTCGCCGGCCGCCACGGCCTCCGGGGCGTGTTCGCGCCGACCACCGAGTTCCGCGCCTTCTGGGACCAGCTCGCGGGCGACCCGCTCGCCGATCGCGCCGACCCCGCGGTGCGCGCGGCGATCGCGGGCCTGCTCCGCGTCGGCAAGCCGCCGTGGGGCCCGGCGCTCGGCGAGGCGCTCGCGGCCAGCGCGCAGATCGCGGCGATCGCCACGCGGTTCGCGCCCGCCGCGCCGCGCTCGCTCTGGCTCGGCGTTCCGCCCCCGCCAGCGCTACATCCCACCGGCCTGCCTGCCCGCGCCGCCGATGGCGCCACCTGCGGCGGCTGCGCTTGGCGCAACCACGCGCGGTGCCGGCAAGCCGGCGCGAAGATCGATCCAGCCTGGCCGGCCTGCGAGCGGTTCGAGGCCGCGCTCGACTGCCAGACCTGCGGCGCGTGCTGCCGCGAGGCCTACCACTCCGTCGAGGTCCGCCGCCGCGATCCGGCGATCAAGGCGCGCCCCGAGATGATCGTCGATCGCGGCAGCTACCTCGAGGTCCGCCGCGCCGGCGATCGCTGCGCCGCGCTCGACGGCGGCCGCGTCGAGCACGGCACCACGACCCGCTACCACTGCACGATCTACGACGATCGGCCGCGGACCTGCCGCGACTTCACGCTCGGCTCGGCGCACTGCCTGACCGCGCGCCGCCGGGTCGGTCTGTCGCTGTAGCGGGTCACGAGGCCGCGCGCCACCCGACGGGAGCTGGATCACGCGTCGGGCGGACCGCGACGCGGCGCGCCCGCGCGCTCGAGCTCGCCGACCTCGTCGTCGGTGAACACCCGCGATCGGGTGAGGAACCGGACGCCGCGCGGTGCCTCGACGCTGAACCCGGAGCCGCGCCCCGGGACGACGTCGATCGTGAGCTGGGTGTGCGCCCAGTAGTCGAACTGGGCCGCGCCGATGTAGAACGGACAGCCCGCGACGTCGCCGAGATAGACGTCGCGCTGGCCGATCCGGAACTCGCGCGCCGGGTAGCACATCGGCGCGCTGCCGTCGCAGCAGCCGCCCGACTGATGGAACAGCAGGTCGCCGTGCTCGCGGCGCAGCTCGCTGAGCAGCTGCGCGGTCGCCTCGGTGCACAGCACGCGCGCCACCATGGTCGGCATGGGATCAGAAGAAGCCCAGCGCCTTGGGGCTGTAGCTGACCAGTAGATTCTTGGTCTGCTGGTAGTGGTTCAGCATCATCGCGTGGTTCTCGCGACCGATGCCCGATTGCTTATAGCCGCCGAACGCCGCGTGCGCCGGATACAGGTGATAGCAGTTGGTCCACACCCGGCCGGCCTGGATGCCGCGGCCCATGCGATAGGCGAGCTGTCCGTCGCGCGTCCACACGCCGGCGCCGAGGCCGTACAGCGTGTCGTTGGCGATCGCGAGCGCCTCGTCGGCGGTCTTGAACGTGGCCACCGAGACCACCGGGCCGAAGATCTCCTCCTGGAACACGCGCATCTTGTTGTTACCGAACAGCACGGTCGGCTGGACGTAGAACCCGTCCTTGAGCTCGCCGTCGAGCACCGCGCGGCTGCCGCCGGCGAGGACCTTGGCGCCCTCCTTCCTGCCGATATCGAGATACGACAGGATCTTCTCGAGCTGGTCGTTCGAGGCCTGGGCGCCGACCATCGTGGTCGCGTCGAGCGGGTGACCCTGCTTGATCGCGCGAACGCGCTCGACAGCGCGCGCCATGAACTTGTCGTAGATGCTGTCCTGGATCAGCGCGCGCGACGGACACGTGCAGACCTCGCCCTGGTTGAGCGCGAACATCGCGAAGCCCTCGAGCGCCTTGTCGAACATGTCGTCGTCGGCATCCATGATGTCGGCGAAGAAGATGTTCGGGCTCTTGCCGCCGAGCTCGAGCGTGACCGGGATCAGGTTCTCCGAGGCGTACTGCATGATCAGCCGTCCCGTCGTGGTCTCGCCGGTGAATGCGATCTTGGCGATCCGCGGGCTCGACGCCAGGGGCTTGCCGGCCTCGACGCCGAAGCCGTTGACGACGTTGACCACCCCGGGCGGCAGCAGATCGGCGACGAGCTCGGCGAACGCCAGGATCGAGAGCGGGGTCTGCTCCGCCGGCTTGAGGACGACCGTGTTGCCGGCGGCGAGCGCAGGCGCCAGCTTCCAGATGGCCATCAGCAGCGGGAAGTTCCACGGGATGATCTGGCCGACGACGCCGAGCGGCTCCTTGAAGTGATACGCGACCGTATCTGCGTCGATCTCCGAGATGCCGCCCTCCTGGCCGCGGATCACGCCGGCGAAGTACCGCAGGTGATCGACCGCCAGCGGCAGGTCGGCGGCCATCGTCTCGCGGATCGGCTTGCCGTTGTCGAGGGTCTCGAACAGCGCGAGCCGCTCGGCGTTGGCCTCGAGCCGATCGGCCATCTTGAGGAGGATCAGCGATCGCTCGGTGACCGAGCGCTTGCCCCACGCGGGCGCGGCGGCGTGCGCGGCGTCGAGCGCCTTGTCGATGTCCTCGGAGGTCGACCTCGGGATCTCGCACAGCGGCTGTCCGGTGATCGGCGTGAGGTTGGTGAAGGTCTGGCCGCGGGTCGGCGCGATGAACTCGCCATTGATGAAGTTGCCGTAGCGCTTCTTGATCTCGAGACGAGCGATGGTCGCGGGGGTCGATGCTGTTGACATGGCTTCCTCCTTGGGACCTGCGGAGCAAGCCGCCGGCCAGCCGCGCGGCACCGAGAATCACCTGCTTGACGCGCCGCTCCTCGATGCGGCGCGAACAACGTCGCGCGACATTTGTCGCAGCCGTGCAGCACCGGGCGGCGTGGTTTGGATTGCACGCGCGAGGATGCGGCTCCACACTCGCAGCATCACGACCGACGACGGCATACCGCCGCTCGAGGGCGACGCGCAACGCGCGATCGAGCGCACGTGGACCGATGTCGTCGCACAGCGCGGCGTCGAGCCGGCCGGGCGCGTACGCTCCTTCGTCCGCGACAGCTGGGCCCGCGCGATCGCGGCGAACGTCGAGCCCGGGCTGCAGCGCGCCCCGCTGGTGGCGTCGCTCGACGCGCTGCGCCACCGCCGCGAGGCCTCGCCGTGGCTGCAGGTCGCTCAGGACGAGGCGCGCCGCCACATCGAGCTCCTCGCCGACGCGGGCCACATCCTCAGCCTGTTCGACGCCGATGGCCAGATGGTGTTCGCCGACGGCGACCCGCGGATCCTCGACGCGATGCAGGACATCCACTTCATGCCGGGCGCGCTGTGGTCGGAGGCCGCGGTCGGCACCAACGGCCCGGGCACGGCGCTGTCGCTGGGCCGGCCGGTCCACGTCGTCGGCGCCGAGCACTTCTGCGCCGGCTGGCAGTCCTGGCACTGCGCCGCGCTGCCGCTCCGCGACCCGGTGCGCGGCGAGATCATCGGGGCGCTCGATCTCTCCGGCACGCGCGAACGCGCGCATCCGCTGGCGCTGCGCATGGCGATCTCGATCGGCCGCGCGATCGAGCAGGCGCTCGAGGCGCGCGCGCGCGAGCGCCAGGTGCGCCTGGTGATGGCGTACGCCGAGCTGACCGCGCGGTTTCCCGGCCAGCCGGTCGTGGTCGTCGACACCGCGCGCCGGGTCGTGATCGGCGGGCCGGCGGGTCCGGACGATCCGCCGCGCGCCGCCTGGGGTCCGGGCGCGCCGGCGATCCGCGAGGAGATCGCGATCCACGACGCGGGCGGGCTCGCGGGGATCGGCCTCGTGCTCGAGGCGCGCGAGCCGACCCGCTCCACCGCGCCGGGGCGCGGGGCCCAGCGCGGCGGCAAGCCCGCGACGCGCTACCGGCTGGCCGACCTCACCGGCGACGATCCGCGGCTGATCGAGGCCCGGCGGCTGGCCGCGGTCGCCGCGCGCAACGATCTGCCGGTGTTGATCACCGGCGAATCCGGCGTCGGCAAGGAGGTCGTCGCGCAGGCGATCCACGCCGCGAGCGCGCGCGCCCACGCCGGGTTCATCGCGGTCAACTGCGCCGCGATCCCCAAGGAGCTGCTCGAGAGCGAGCTGTTCGGCTACGTCGGCGGCGCGTTCTCGGGCGCGCGCGCCGCCGGCAACCCCGGCAAGATCGAAGCTGCCGATGGTGGCACGCTGTTTCTCGACGAGGTTCTCGAGCTGAGCTGCGCCGCGCAGGCCGCGCTCTTGCGCGTGCTGCAGGAGGCCGAGGTCACGCGGGTCGGCGCGTCGCGGCCGCAGGCGGTCGATGTCCGCGTGATCGCCGCGACCAATCACGACGTCGCCCAGGCGCTGGCCCGAGGCGCGCTGCGCCGCGACTTCTACCACCGGCTCCACGTCCTCTCGATCGCCCTGCCCGCGCTGCGCGATCGCCCCGGCGATGTCCCGCGGCTGATCGACCACATGATCGCGCGGGCGTGCCGCGAGCTCGGCGCTCCCGCGATCGCGCTCGCCCCCGACGCGCTCGCGGTGCTCCGCGGCCATGCCTGGCCCGGCAACGTCCGGGAGCTCGAGAACCTGGCGCGCCGGCTGGTCGCCACGGCGCGCGGCGCCCGCATCGAACTCGCCGACCTGCCCGACGAGCTACGCGCTGCGGGCGCCGCCGCACCCACCGCGGAGCCCGCCCCCGATCGCCCCGACGCCCGGGTCGTCGCCGTGGTCCAGGCCGCGCGCACGATGGCGGAGGCCGCCGCCCGTCTGGGCATGGATCGCAGCACGCTCTACCGCCGGCTCGCCAAGTACGGACTGCGGCGCAAGAAGACGATCGAGAGCTGATCCACCCCGGGCCGGTGACCGGCCGCGCGCAGCGTCGTTCGGTGAGGCGGCCCCCCCGAAGATGGAATCGAGCAGCCTGGCCTGTGATGCGCGTTGCCGCCGGCGTATCACCGAGCCATGTCCATGCATCGACGCGATCTCCTCGTTCATGGCGCCGCGACCAGCGCCGCGCTGTTCGCTGCGGCCGCGGTCGCCGACGCAGCGACTCCCGGCAAGCAGCCGTCGCGGGGCAAGACCCCGCCCGGGCTCGGCAAGCACGAGCCCGCGCCGCTGCCGTTCAAGGCCAGCTCGCTGACCGGCATCTCCGACAAGATGATCACCTCGCACCACGACAAGAACTACGCAGGCGCGGTGAAGAACCTCAACAAGGTCGAGGCCGACCTCGCCGCGCAGAAGCCCGACGCTCCCGCGTACCTGGTCGCGGGGCTGCGCGACAAGCAGCTGACGTATTTCAACTCGATGGTGCTGCACGAGCACTACTTCGGGAACCTCGGCGGCAACGGCAAGCGGGCGGGTGCGCTCGACAGCCGGCTCGGCAGCGATTTCGGGGCCGGCGCGTGGGAAGCCCAGGTGCGCGCGGCCGCGATGGGCCTCGGCGGCGGCAGCGGCTGGGTGATCCTCGCGCTGTCGCTGCACGAGGGCAGCCTCGTGATCGCGTCGGCGGGCAATCATACCCAGAACCTCGCGTTCGGCGCGCCGCTCCTGGCGCTCGACATGTACGAGCACGCCTATCAGCAGGACTACGGCGCTGACCACGCGGCCTACATCGAAGCGTTCTTCAAGAACCTCGCGTGGGACGTGGTCGAGGCGCGCTACGAGCGCGCGATGAGAGCGAGCGCGGCGCTCGGCTGACCGGCCGCGCGATCGCGGAGCTCGCCGCGCTGCGGGTCCGGGACGAGCCTCGCTGTGAGGCACTCCCGGACAGTTTCGCTGGTTGCTCTCCGCCTGTGAAGATCTGCCAATAAATAGCTTCCGGTCACAGCGCTATTTGATGCATGGTGAGCGCGCGCGGCTGACGTGGCAGCGCACTGCGCAAAGGTGCAATCACCAGGCGTCGCGACGGGCGCCCCTGCAGGTTGCACATATTGCGCATCGTCGCGATGCAAACGCGGGCCGCATACAAGGTTATCAACTGACAATCTCATTCGCGCACGCAGGCTGTAGTCTTCCACCAAGGACCCACATCATGCACTCTCGTTGTCTTCACATCCTGTCGCTCGCTACGACCCTGCTCGCCTCGGCCTGCGTGGCCGAACCCGAGGACGCCGCGCAGCCCGATCCGGAGATGGACGCCGCGCGTAACCACTTGATGTTGATGCACGACCCCGAGACCGCCAAGATCGCGAACGCCGCGCCGGCGGGCGCCCACCTGACGAACTTCGGTGGACCGACGCTCACCCAGGTGAGCGTTCATCCGGTGTTCTGGAATGCAAACACGCAGTTCCAGCCCAACCTCAACGCGTTCTACAACGCGGTCACCAACAGCACATTGTACGACATGCTGCACCAGTACTCCTCGATCGGCCGGGGCAGCGGCGTGGCCGGGTTCGTCGACAATCGTACGACGACCAGCGTCTCCGACGCGGCGATCCACACCGAGCTCAACCGGCTGTTCACCGCCGGGTCGCTGCCGTTGCCGACCACCAACAACTACTACCCGGTGCACTTCCCATCCGGAGTGACGATCACCGCGTCGGACGGCAGCAAGTCGTGCCAGGTGTTCTGCGCCTATCACGGCACCTACGTGCGCAACGGCGTCAATGTCAACTACGGCGTGATCCCCGACCAGGGCGGCGGCTGCGCGAATGGCTGCGGCAGGAATGCGCAGCGGGTCAACAACCTGGACTCGGTGGCGTCTCACGAGCTGGTCGAGGCGACCACGGATCCCGCCGTCGGCCTGGCGACGACGTTCTCGCCGCCGCTGGCGTGGTACGACCCGACCAACGGCGAGATCGGCGATATCTGTAACGGGCAGCAGGGCACGACCGTCGGCGGCGACGGCGTGACCTACACGATCCAGCTCGAGTTCTCGAACGCGGCGAACAACTGCGTCGCGCGGTGATCGGCGCGGCGTCGCCTGGCGGACGATCTCGATGAGCAGGGTGGCGGGGCCCATGCGGTGCGGCGCTTGACGTCGTCCGCGCGGCAACCTGTTCCTGTGGGTTTTTTTGCGGCCCGCCGGTGCAAGCGAGATCCACCGAGCGGTTCCCGGAGCCGCGGTGCGCTACGGTAGGCGGGACGATCCCAATGCGCGCCTCCGCCCTCGACCGTCGTGTTCGAACCGAAGCCCAGACCCTGGTGCGCGGCGCCCGCGCGGCGCTGCGGCGCGATCCGGCCTTGCATGGCAAGGCGGGCGAGCTCGAGGCCGCGGTCGGTGAGGTGTCCGCCGGGCTCGACGCCCAGGACCTGGGCCGGGTGCGCCGCGGCCTGCCGCCGCTCGATGCGCTGGTCGACGAGCTGGTCAAGGAGCCGCCGACCTCGATCACGCGCGACTACGTCGAGTCGATCGGCTCGGCCCTGGTGATCGCGCTCGCGCTGCGCGCGATGGTGGTGGCCGCGTTCGAGATCCCGTCGAGCTCGATGTACCCGACCGTCGAGATCAACGATCACCTGTTCGTCAACAAGCTCGCCTACGGGCTGCAGATCCCGTTCACCAGCAAGGTGATCCAGTGGAGCCGGCCCCGGCGCGGCGACGTGATCGTGTTCCTCCAGCCGTGCACGCCGGACCGCGACTACATCAAGCGCGTGATCGCCACCGCGGGCCAGACCGTCGAGGTGCGCTGCAACGTGGTCTACGTCGACGGCGTGGCGATCCCGCAGGAGCTGGCCAACGGCGAGTCGTGCAGCTACGAGGACAAGCGCGACCTCGGCGAGCCGTGGGCGTCGCGCGCGTGCAGCGAGTACGTCGAGCACGTCGACGGCCGCACCTACCACACGTTCCACGACCCCGATCGGCCGCGCCGCGACCAGCTCGCGCAGGCGAACCTGCTCGCCAGCGGCGATCTCCACGACTTCCCGCGGCTCGATCGCGCGCACCAGCCCGCGAGCTGCGGGCGGCAAGGCGACGGCGAGCGCTACGACTCGCCCAACCAGCGGCCCGGTGTGGTCGTCGTCACCAAGCCGAACGCCACCGCGTGCGAGCCGCAACTGCACTATGTGGTCCCCGAAGGCCACGTGTTCGCGATGGGCGACAATCGCTCGAACTCCACCGACTCTCGATCGTGGGGATCGGTGCCGGTCGAAAATATTCGCGGCAAGGCGCTGTTCATCTGGCTGTCGTATCGCGACTGGACGCCGTTCCACTGGGGCGTCCGCTGGCCGCGCCTCGGCGCCCTGATCGAGTAGCGCCGCGCACGACGGCCAGGGTAGGAGATCAGCGCCCGGTCGATTTTTCGTATCCGGCATTGCGCTCGGCGCCGCGCAGTCACGCAGACACCGCAACCGCGTCAGACTCGGCCAGCCTCTCTGCGCGATCCGCCATGGCGCCACCGCATGATTTTGTGTTTGAAGGACTCATGCGGATAGACATGTCCTCGATAAGTGGTTTTCTCCTGTCGTCGCTCACGGTGATCGGATGTGCGGCCCCTGGCGCCACCGCCACCGCGCCCGAGCCGAGCGCTGGCCCCGACGACGAGGCCGCGCCGCTCGCCGAGGTCGTGCCGTCGTTCACCGCGCTGGTCGGGCGCAGCGGCGCCGCGCCCGCCGTCCGGTGGGGCCGGCACGGCACCCCGATCAGCCTGTTCGGCACGCTGTCGCCGTCGAGCTCCGCCGCGTCGATGACCGATGCCTGGGGCTTCCTCACCGAGAACGCGCAGCTCCTGCAGCTCAGCGACGGCCTCGGCGAGCTCGCCGATGATGCCCGGATCGAGAGCCCGCTCGGCGCGCACGTCACGTTCGCCCAGCGCTTCGAAGGCGTCCGCGTGTGGGGCGCCGACGTCAAGGTGCACTTCAACCGCGCCGGCAACATCGTCGCGTTCAACAACACCTCCGTGCCGAACCTGCGGCTCGACACCCAGCCCAAGATCTCGGCCGCGCGCGCGCTCGCGATCGCGCTGGCGCAGATCCCGGCGGCGAACCTCACCGACGCCGACGCGCCCGTGGAGCCCGAACTCGTGGTCTACGCCGACGCCGGCGACCCGGTGCTCGCGTACCACACGCCGGTCTCGACCAACGGCCCGACGCTCGAGTTCTTCATCGACGCGAAGACCGGCGCGGTGATCGGCGAGCCCGTGGATATCAACCGCTACGTCAACGGCACCGGCCAGGTGTTCAAGGACAACGCCGTGGTCGCGACCCAGAACAACAACCTGGTCGATAGCAACGACGCGGCCTCGGCGGTGCCGACCTCGGCCTACTCCACGGTCGTGCTGCAGGGCCTCACGGGCAACAACCGGCTCGACGGCACGTTCGCCTCCGGCTCCAACTCGCGGACCCGCGCCGTCGGGACCAACAACAACTTCATCTTCGACCGCCACAGCAACGGCTTCAGCGAGACGATGGCGTACTTCCACATCGACTTCGCGCAGCGCTATATCCAGTCGCTCGGCTTCACCAACGTCAACAACCGCCAGCAGGTGTTCGCGATCGACCGCTTGACCGACGATAACTCGTCGTACACGCCGACCACCAAGCTCATCACCTATGGCACCGGCGGCGTCGACGACGCCGAGGACGGCGAGATCATCATCCACGAGTACGGTCACTCGGTGCAGGACAACCAGGTCCCCGGCTTTGGCGCGACCGAAGAAGGCGGCGCGATGGGCGAGGGCTTCGGCGACTACCTCGCCGCCACGGTCAACTCGAGCCTGGCCGGCGACTTCCAGCTGGTCTGCATCGGCGAGTGGGACGCCACCTCGTACGCCTCCGGCGTGCCGCACTGCCTGCGCCGGCTCGACTCGACCAAGCACTACCCGGGGAGCCTCGATGGCGAAGTCCACGACGACGGTGAGATGTGGTCGGCGTCGCTGTTCCAGATCCGGACCGCGCTCGGCGCCGCCAAGGCCGACAAGCTGATCCTGCAGGCCCACTTCCTGCTGACGAGCCGCGCCAACTTCAGCGACGGCAGCAACGCGCTGGTCACCGCGGCGATCAACCTCGGCCTCACGACCGCCGAGGTCACCAGCGTCCGCACGATCCTCAAGAACCGCGGCTTCACGGTCTCCGCGTAGCGCCCGATCGCCGTGCGCTCGTAGGCCGCAATACGAGCGCGGTCACTTTCGATGCGCGCGCTACAGGGCCGGCGGCGGGCCACCGAACGTCGGCAGGCCATCGGCGGTCTCGTCCCACGGCGCCCTCGAATCGACGAACACGCGGCGCTCGGGGCGCACGCCCGGATCGTCGTCGAACGAGCCCATCGGGACGATGGCGAGCCCGCGCGATGGATCGAGCCGCGGCATGCTCGAGCCGCAGACCTTGCAGAACGCGTGCGCGAAGGTCTTGGCGTCCGGCAGCTTGTAGAGCGCGAGCTGGTCCTCGCCGCGGACGTACCGGATCTCGCCGATCGGGACGAACAGGTTGGTCGCGTGCGCCGTGCCCCGCACCTTGCGGCAGCGCGAGCAGTGACAGTGCTGGACGCGAAGCGGGGCGCCGGTCATTTCGAACGCGACCCCGCCGCAGAGACAGCTTCCCTTGATGGCTGGCATGGCTTGTTCTCGCACGGCGGCGCCGCCCCGGCGAAACAAAGTCGCATAGGCTGGTGGCCAGGAGATCCGCGCGACGCGACGCGCGGAGGGGTGAATGCGCCGGCTTGCCAGCGCTGAGGGGGCGGGAAAGGCGGGAAAGCCCCTCTCGCTCGACGATCATCAGCGTCAGCCCCGGCGCGCAGGTGCTCGCGTCGCCACGCGCCCGGGCGAGACGCCGAGCTGGCGGGGGAAGTGGCGCTGGTCGAACAACCCGAGCTCCGCGGCGAGGCCCGCTTGCTGACGCAGCGACCTGATTCAGAACCAGATATCGAACAGCCGACTGCGTCCGAAGCGCATCACCAGGTGCGGCGCGCTAAGATGAAAATTCACGGCATCATGCAGGACGCCGAGCAGGATCGCTGACGTCAGCAGCGACATCGCGACCGCGATCGCGACCTGCCACTGGCGCGCTGCGTGCAATCCACGAACCCCGCCCGCGAGCACCAGCACGTAGGCCGCGAACGGTGCGTCGACCAGGACCTCGAAGATCGGCACGTACCAGTCCGGAAGTCCCGGCAACAGCTCGCCGTGGAAGCTGCCGACCAGTGCGATGTGGATCCAGACCTGGAGGTAAATACTGAACGAGAGCAGCAGCCCGGGACCACCACCGGCGAACAGGGCGACCGCGACCGAGGCGCGCAGCGGTCGCTTCGAGCCACACAGCCGCAGGACGGGGTGACAGAGCACGCCCAGGACCATGTAGTAGACATATGGCAGCGTTGCCTCGCCAAGCGTTGACCAGAAGCTGTCGTCGTCGCCGTGCAGACCTCGGATCCACGCGGAGACCACCAGGACCGCGGCTCGGACTCCCAGCGACGTGGAGAGGAAGGCGGCAGGGTTCAGTGCCTCCGTCTTGCCCTCGTACCACGAGGCCGCAAAACGCTGCGGGT
>Ga0302321_100003250_pt1 | contig 13950 bp, 34 predicted proteins | sample Fen_T0_1_FD_202505 | JGI IMG/M metagenome (GOLD analysis project Ga0302321, IMG submission 202505) | Peat permafrost microbial communities from Stordalen Mire near Abisko, Sweden - Fen_T0_1 | ecosystem: Environmental > Terrestrial > Soil > Wetlands > Permafrost | place: Sweden: Abisko...
GGCTTTGCGCCTCTTCCATCAACAGGATGTCCACCGCCTCGAGGCCCTTCACGGAGTCCGCTGTGTGATCCTGTAGGCCGACGAAGATCAATTCGCTCTGGGTGACCTTATTGACGATGGAATCACGTTTGATGTCGAAATACTTGCCGAGCTCCGCGATCCCGATTTGATCCTCATAGAGCTTCTTGATTGAGTCCTTCATTGACCGCTGGATTTCGCGGGCGTTGGCCACGAATAGCTTTTCGGTCATGGTCCGGACGACCACAACCCGAACCGCGCTCCACGACTTCGCCCCGCACCGGCCACCATAGCGGAACTTCCACCGCTTCGGGCGGAAGAAGGACTCGAACTGCTCGGGGATCAGGATCCTCAGGCGGGATCTTTCCGTGGTCGCCCGCGCTTCTTGGCTTCGGGTGCCGATTCCGTCTCTTCGCCATCCTCTGCCGTCAGCTTGAGGCTCATCAGGTAGGTCGTCTTCCCGTGGGAGAACTGGAACCCGCCCTCGATCTCTGGCGCATCCTCGCGAGCCACCACCCCGGCCAGCGTGTCGAGATTGACCAGTACGTTATCCTGCCAAAAGCCGGGGATGATCGGCAGGAACTGAGGCGACCGGGCAGAGATCGACAGATCCCACCGGTACGGCTTGCTGGAGATCGTGACGGTCGTATTGCCCGCCGTGAACTCGTCCAGGTTGAGACAGAGGAGGGTTTCCTTGTCCACCGGGGAGATTGTGAAGTTTCGCAGGACTATCGCCATTATTCGGCCTTCCGGATGAATTCGACTTCGATCTTGGGCAGGTCGCCACCGGTCGGAGCATCAAGCTTTCGGACGCGGCGGACGCCCTCCATTGCTTCCTTGGCGGCGCTCCCGAGGTCCTTGAGGTCCTTCGGACTATACATCGCGCCTTCGTCGGCTACGGTGGACTGCACGCGCTTGAGGATGCCCCGGAAGATCTCGTCCGCCGTGATCATGGCATCGATGGCGAGCGCGGCGCCTTTGGCTACGGTGTCCGCGACGACGGCATCCATCTCAGGATTAGGAAGCCCAGCCACCGCACCGGCGACGAGCGCCTGCATGGTACTAGTGCCGTCCTGGGGGATTCCTTTGAGGCGGCGGCGAAGGGTTTCAATCGGAATCCCGTATCGCCTGGAGATTTCCGCCTTGCTCAGAACGCCGGCGCGGTGATCTGTGATGGCGGCAGTCAGGATTTTCTCAGGAATCTCGAGCGCTGGTCTTCCCACGTAATCAATATACGTCGAAACTCGTCTTTACGTCGAAAAGCTGGACGAAACCCGTTCCGATCCCGTTCAAATCTCGTCGGGTCGTCCTGGGCGATGATGCCTGCGTGGACGTTGGGCAGGAAGATGCACTGGTCGAGGATAGCGATCTGGATCTCGTTGGGCCTGAACTGGACGAGCTGCCCGGACTTGTCCACAATGTGGTACAAGTTGCAGATTCGCCAGATCGGGTCGGCGAGTTCCTGGGGGGTCATACGCCGAACAGCTTCATTCCGCTGATGTGCGTGATCGTCCGGCCCATGTGCGAGATGATCGCCATGAGGCTTTCCCGGTCCAAACGGTTCACGGGGTAGCCCATGAAAAACGCAACTCCGCCTGTCACAGCCTCGGTGCGGATGAATTCCTCCGACATCCGCTCTTCGGGCTGGCTCTCGCGATCCATGGCAGCCACGCGAGTGCGCACAGCCTCCGCCTGCAGGGAAAGCATGTATTTTTCGACCTGCGCGTCCATCACGCCACCAAAGGCGCGGCGGATCGCTTCTGTGGTCGCGCGTTCTTCCGTGTAGATCTCATGGATTCGCTTGACCCTGTCCATATTTTCGTTCGGCATGTTCGATCCTTTCATCTCCGCAGCCTTTTCTTCGGCGTCGCGCTCACCAAAAGCTGCCCGTTGTCCATCTCGATAACCTCGTGGTCTTTGTCGATATAGAACTGCTTTAGCGCAGCTATTCCGGTCAAGCCTCGGTAAAAATCCATCCTTTCGGGCATCATGCTCGGAACATCCTTGGATCCTTGAGTAATTCGGGAGAGGCAAACACATTCCCGATCACCGTAACCTTCTTCCATTGAATCGCAGGACATTCGCCATCTGGGTTCACGGTCACGTTTCCGCGATCGATGAACCCGACGAGATACCACTCCCCTACATCTCCATCGACCACGTCGCCGATCTTCAATTCTGGCCGCTTGTCCATCTCGTCTCCTTTTTGTTCGCGGGTTTTTCTTTTTCTCTCTGTTAAAATATCCTCCAGAGAGAGTCAGAGCGAAGGGCTGCGCCCCTGGAGGCTACCCCTTACCCCCTTGACGGGTCACCGAAAGTCTCGGCTCGGGACCTGGCATCGAGTGCCATCCTCCAGGACGCACGCCCATTTGCTCGCTCCCTTGAGGTCATCCCCCGTCGGTCGCCGTCGCATTTAGGTTATCCGGGCGCCCCTGAATTCCCGGAATCCCCGATCTCTCGGGGCTGCATCTTGAACCTACACGGAATCTTTGTGAGCTGCTGAAATCAGGCCGTCAAAGCGACTAATTTTTCCCGGTTTTTCACTCAATCGGTTTAGTGCATAGCTCGATAGGTCTACTATCCACTTTTTGCATACCTACGAACTAAACCGGTTTAGTTGAGTTGGCACGAAATCATTTCGATCTTCGCATCCCGCCCTAAATCCTCCACCCTCGTCACCCGCATCATCAGCGTGACCATCTTCCCTGGTCGCAAGCGGTCCGGCCCCGTCATCGACATCACGTCGCCGCGATTGGGTGCGGCTGTGGCTCGGATCAGGAGGCTCCTCTCCGCCCAATTTCCGCGCCCCTTCGGCTTGAAGTGCATCCGGTATTGGTTCACGGCATCACCGTATCCCTGCAAACCGTCCGGCCCGCATTGCAGTAGGTGTACGTCACCTTGATCTCCATCGATGGTTCTGTCGGAGATGCGCACCCCACCAGCATCACCCCCAGCAGGAGGATGGTGAGGCGGGTCATTGCGGGGCCCTCTTCGCGATCTTCGCCTCGACCTTGCTGGCCGCCTCGTTGAGTGTGTCGCGAATCCAGTCTTGGCGCGTCTTGTGGCAGGCTAGCGCCGCAGCATCCCAGCGCTCCCATGTGGCTGGATAAGCCCCGACGTTTTTTCCTGTGATTTTGAGCTCCGGGATCCTTCGCATTTTCGATGCCTCCAACGGGATCACGTCCCGACATCCATTAACATACACTCCTGACGGGCAAAACGCAAACCTTTCGTGATTTGCAAAAAGGCGCGAAATAGTTTGCTTTTCTCGATTTCTCGCCCCATATTATGGAGGCGGGACGGTCATCCCGACAACAAACGAGGACGAGATAGATGCCAAACTTACCGAAGCTGCCAACAAGATCCGCGAAGCCCACCTCGCCAACCGCGTCGCAATCATGAGCGACCTCAAAGAGGTTGCCGCTGGCAAGCGTGGATTCGTCTCGGTCACCACCAGCAAGGCGCGGATGGCCGGCGTCGACAAAGTCACCATCGAAGCGGTCGCCGCCAAGATGGGTCTGAGCGCCCGCATCCACGGCAAGTACGGAACCTGCTTTTCGAGAGCTGACTAACACACCCACCCCGCCCGGGCCTCTCGCTTGGTGCGGGGATCTTTTGCCACGTTGCTACACCACCAGAATTGAGGATCGAGCCATGAAAATGAATGAAGCCGGGGCCGCATGGCTTCGCGAGCACGACGCATGTACCGAAGTCTTTCGCTGGGCTACCAGCGAGTGCGCGACCTTGCGCGAGGTATGGGACACTGCTCGGCCCAACTGGTTGATTTGGGTTGCGACGCGTCAAGGGCTATTGAGCGACCGCGACCTGCGGCTTTTCGCCTGCTGGTCTGCGGAGCAGGCGTTACCGCATTGGATTGCCGTGATGCCGGATGACCGCCGTCCGCAAGTGGCGATTGAAACGCGTCGCCGTTGGCTCGATGGGCTCGCGACAGACGCGGAGTTGTCCGCCGCAGGGGACGCCGCAGGGACCGCCGCATGGGCCTCCGCCGACGCCGCAAGGGCCGCCGCATGGGCCGCCGCCGCCGCCGCAAGGGGCGCCGCATGGGACGCCGCATGGGCCGCCGCCGACGCCGCAGGGACCGCCGCATGGGCCTCCGCCGCCGCCGCAGGGGCCGCCGCCGACGCCGCAAGGGGCGCCACATGGGACACCCAAGCAAAGTGGATTCGCGAAAACGTCACCCCAAATTTCGCCGACGAAACCCGGTAGGCACCGGGCCACGGGAGGCGGATCCTCAGACGCATTGGGACCGACCGCCGCCCGTTTTTTTGATTCACCAACCCACAACGGAGAAACGAGATGGAAAAGGTTTACATGGTTTGTGACAGGTTCGACGCCAGGGCCGCGGAGTGTGGCGCTTGGAATGTCGGCGTCGAGCACATGGGCAACTGCTCCGGCAGGATCCTGCGCGAAGACGGCTCGGAAATTGGGGCGCATTCGTCGAGCTCGTTCGGCTGGCTGCGTGAAGACCTTGCGTGGAAGCTCGATGACCCCGCCAAGTACGAAATCGTCGACCTGATCGGTGACCCGGTCCCGGATCGCTTTGCGACGGTGGGCGCCTGATGGGCCGCCCAACCAAGGCTCTCGCCGACCGGTGGGTCACCGTCGCCATGTACATGCCGCCAGATCGCCCGAAGGCCTACGCCGTGGCGGCCGACCTAGCCAGGGCGGAAGGCATGCCTAATGCGGAGAACCGATCGCAGTGGATGCGCGGGGCCTGCGACATGCGCATGGATGCGGAGTCGCGGGATAGGGAGCGGCTTGCGCGGAAGGCGGTGGCGCCGTGAGCCAGAATTTCAAAATCTTCAAGGTGTTGGACGCTGAGCACCTTCCACAGCAATTCGTCGCGCTGAATTCTCCCCCGTCCAGCACGTGGAAAATCAAGGTGCGGCGATGGTGGGGCCCGACTCGCTGGGTTGGCGTCCACGTCAGGATCGGCGCCGACCTGAAGCGATACATCGGGCAGCACGTGCGTTTCCACGACTCTGAGATCTTCACCCCATGACCGCCCGGCACGATGCATGCCCGAAGCGCACAGACTGCACGCCACATGCTTGCGAGGCTGGGGGAGGGAAGTGGTCGCGGTGTCCTGTCGTGGGGGCGTGGCAGCCGATCGAAACAGCGCCGAAGGATCGGAGGATCATCCTCTGGACTGGCCGCGAGATCTACATCGGCCACTGGGCCAAAAACGTAGAGACTGACCACGAGGCATGGATCATCGCGGAATGGGGAGACGGTGATCAGGCGATGACCGGAGCGGCCACGCATTGGATGGAAGCGCCAAAGGCCCCGAAGTGACCGCCCTCGACTGCACCCGTGGCCCGCTGGTCGAAGCTGCTCGCCGGGCTGGCGCCGTGATCCACGTCAAGCGCGATGAGTTGGGCGGCTGGAGCTGCTCGCTGCGCACGCTCAACGATCCGCCCATCCTGCGGGCAGGCTCGACGCCACAGGAGGCGATGGACGTGGTCGAAGCGGTGCTGGCCAGGACGCAGAAAAGGCCCCAGGTCACCCCGGAGCCTTAGATGGCCGTTGTCTACACCGCCATGCCGGAACAGGAACGCTGCCCGACTCTCCCAATCTACACCGAAATTGCGCCGCGTGTCGAAACTTGTTGCGCGGTGGAGTTTCGCGATATACATTAACCTTTGTCTACACCAGGAGCCAAGATGTTGAATTCCGACCGTATGCGCTTGCGGGTGCCTGCCAATCTCATCCACAGCGCGGACCTGCGCGAGTGGTTCGAGGCTGAGGCGCACCCATTCCGCCACTACCAGGCGGCGCGCATGCGGGAAGCGTTCATCGCTCAGCTTCGTAGCGTTTGAGCCGCGCCGGGCGGATCCCGGAAATCAAAAGGAACAAACCATGATCGTCTCCGAAAACACCCAGTCCAATTTCCAGCTTCACCCCGAAGGCGCGTTCCCGGCGATCTGCTGCGACGTGGTCGACTTGGGTCTCCAGGAAGTCACTTTCCAGGGGAAAACCAAGATGCAGCACAAGGTCCGCATCGCGTTCCTGACCAACCACCAGACGGACGACGGGCGCCCCGCCTACATCTCCCAGCGGTTCACCGCCACGCTGGACGAGCGCGGCACCTTGCGCCCGTTCCTCGAGTCCTGGCGCGGGAAGAAGTTCACGCCTGCCGAGCTGGCCGGGTTCGACCTCGAAGTCCTGGTGGGCGTCGGGGCGATGCTGGAGATCCTGCACGAAGGCGGGAAGAAGGACCCTTCCAAGGTCTACGACAACATCTTCCGCATCGGTCGCCTGCCCAAGCTCGACGCGTTCACCGGCGAGGCGATCACGCCAGTCCAGATTCCGGCCGACTTCCAGCGCAAGGCGCCCGCCGCCGACACCGCAGCCTGATCGCCAAGCAACCCAAGCCCACCACCACCGAAGAAAACTGAGGATCGAACCATGAAAATCCACGTTGACCTTGACCTTTCCACCATGTTCGCTTCCGAATTTACGGAGATGCGCGGGAGCGGCTACGATGCTGAAATCTCGGCCGATTCATCTTTCCTGGATGCGATCAAGGATTCCATCCGAGCGGATGTCGTTGCGCAGGTGCTGGCCGAATGGCGCAAGACCTGTGTGAACGAGTTCCAATCGGAAATCAAAAAGGCTGTCGAAACCCTCAAGGAAGGATTCTTGCAGGCCACCATCCAGAACCTCATCGCCGCCCCTGCCGTCAAAAAGAGCGCCTACGGCGACGAGATGGTTTCGCTGACCGAGTACACCAAGGAGTGCCTCGCTCGGGAGTTCGAGCAGCGCAAGATCGGCGAAACGGTCGCTGATGTCGCTCGCAAGCTGGGCGACCAGATGGGCAAGCAGATGCGGGAGCGGTTCGACATGGTCTTTGCGACCCAAGTCGTCGCCAAGCTCCACGAAAACAAGCTCCTGAAGGACGAGGCCGCGGCGATGCTGCTCGGCCTTCCTGCGCAGGCGAGCGCCACACAATCCACCACTAACGCATGAGGATCGAACCATGAAGATCAACCACATCAAAATCAACGGATTCAAAGCCCTGACCGAATTCTACATCGACCCCGAAGGCCGTTCCGTCGAGGTCTCGGGAGACAACGGACAAGGCAAGTCCAGCGTTATCGACGCGGTCTGGCTGGCCCTGACCGGCAAAGAATGCCCTGGCGTCCCCGTCAACCGCCACGCGATCAAGGCCGACATCGAAGTCGGGCTCGACAGCGGGCACACCGTGTCGCTGGAGTTCGGCCCCAAGGGAAAGAAGCTGGTCGTCTGCGCCGAAGATGGGCGCCCCGTCAAGGCTCCCCAGGGCTTCCTAGACGGACTGATCGGGAAGATCTCGTTCGACCCGTTCGCGTTCGTGGGCATGACGCCGAAAGATCAGCGCACGTTCCTGATGCAGCTCCTTGGCCTCGACTTCTCGGACATCGAAACCAAGAAGGGCGCGATCCTGGAAAGCAAGCGGGCCGCCGATCTGGATTTCAAGGTCATCGAACGGCAGTGCGACGACCTAGCCGACGCCTACGAGACGGACGCGATCAGCGTCGAAGAAGCGCTGGAACAGCAGAAGATCCATGAGGCCGCGAACCGCGAGCTCGACGCACGGAAGCACACCCTCGAAACGCTTGCGGAGGAGTCGAACAGGATCATCGACTCCCGCAGCGACTTGGAAAAGCAGATCGACGACCTGCGGGAGAAGCTGGCGAAGCTGCCTTCGGCCGAAGAAATGTCCGCCAAGATCGTGCGCGCCGAAACCGCCATCCAAGAACAGGAAGTCGCCCTCGAAGAACACCCCGACGTCTCCGAGGTAATCGCCCAAGCGTCGCAGGTCAACGAGGCGGCGAAGCGGTGGGAGCTCCGCAAGACGCTGCGCGCACGGTACGACGCCGCCAAGCTCGAGTGCGAGAAGTTCGCTCGCATGGCGACCGAGTGCGAGGAAGAAAAGAAGAACCGTCTCATGGATGCGAAGCTCCCCGTCGATGGGCTCGGGTTCACCGACGACGGTGTGACGTTCCAGGGGCTCCCCTTCGACCAGGGCAACCAGTGCCAGTCCGACATCCTGCGCGTGGGCGTGGCGATCGCTGTCGCACAGAATCCAAACCTCCGCATCGTGCGAATCAAGGATGGATCCCTGTTCGGCGAAGCCAAGCGGGCGGCGCTGCTCAAGACGCTTTCCGAGTTCGGCTTCCAGGCGTTCATCGAGCGCGTCACCGAAGGGCCCCTCAAGGCGATCACGCTGGAAGAGAGCGCCGACTGATGGGCATCGAAGACCACATCGAGATCAAGCGCGCGGGCTTCGTTTGGGAGTACGCGATCGTCGTCAACTCCGAAGGCGTCGTCGAGATGCTCCAGCACAAGGATCCCGCCGCTCGTTGCCTCCTGGCCACATGGGAAGCCATCGAGCCGGAGACGGTTGCCGCGATGGATGCCGAGGCTCAGGAGATCGCGGATCGCGTCTACAAAGAATGGATGGAGACTCCCGCCAGGTCGAAGGCCTACGAATTCGGGTTCACCAGATGATCGCCTCCACGACACCCGCCCTCCTAGCCGAAGTCGCTGCCCGCCTTCCCACCGATGGGCGGGAGAGGGCGAAGGCCCTGGCCATCTACCAGCAAGACCTCGCGCCGGATGAGATCGACGCGCCTTCGGCCGAGGAACTTCAAGCGATGTCGCCAGTCGACTTCCTTCGCCTTCTTGGCGTCCATCGTTTACGATGGGAGGCCAGCATCGAACCGGGAATCGTGGCAATGTTGGCCGCTGCTAGCAAGCCGCGCAGGCTCGTTTCTGCGGCATGGCTGAAGGAAGAGGAGTTCGGGTTTTGACCGCCCGGATTCGCTGGGCAATCGCCAACTGGCTTGCCCCAGACATGGCGCCGAACGCTCCGGAGATCCGCGCTTGCTTGGTACAGATCTACCGGTGGACCGACCACAAGGATTCCGCGTGGGCGCGACGCACGGCGAAAGCGCTTGGCATGTCGCCCGGGAGGCTCCCCCAATGATCGCCTGCCTCCTCTTCTGGTGCGCGGTGGTCCTGGTGATCGCGCGCTGTCCTCGCCTCTACCGGTGGCACCTGTCGCGCCGGGAGAGGCTGGCTCGCATCTCCTACGGCGGGAAGGTGGCAAAGGCTGACCCGTTCCCGTGGGCTGCTCTGCTGGTCACGCTGACCGTCGTCGGGTTGGCCGCGCTCGTTCTGTTCCGGTACGGGTGGGTGCGGTGAAGGCCGGGCAGCCCACCGAGCACCAGGAGCAGGCCAGCCTTTTTCGAGAGGCCGCGATTCGCGCCAAGGCCGACCCGCGATGGTCCATGATGTTCGCGATCCCCAACGGCGGAAAGCGATCCATCGGGGTCGCCGTGAAGATGAAGGCGGAGGGTGTGAAGCGCGGTGTCCCGGACATCTTCCTCCCCGTCCCCGTCGGCCAGTGGTGCGGGATGTTCCTCGAAATGAAGGTCCGTCAAGGCGGACAAGTCTCGAAGGAGCAACGAGCATTTATGGCTGATCTCGATGCCCGCTACCGGGTCGCCATTGCGCACGGAGCCGAACACGCATCCAAGCTGATCGAATCCTACCTGAAAGGCGAATCATGACCCGCAAACTCACCTCGAAGTACCTCGACAACCTCGAGGACGTGACGCGCGCCGCAGTGCAGCCGATGCGCGAGATCAAGCACCGCGACCAAAAGCCGGTGATGCGCCGCCTGGACGCCGAGAACAATGACGAGATCCCGGGCGAGATTGGCGCGAAGATCCTGGCGGCGATCCGGCGCAAGGGGATCTCGACGGTGCCGCTGCGCCGGCGCGAGACGACGGACAACATTGGGAGGGCGGTATGAATCAGGCGGAGGCGGTCGAGGCGGCAAAAGCATTGCCGTGGGCGAAGTGGATCGCTCTCGACTTCGGGGAAGAGTGGTGGGTGTACTCACACAAGCCAGTCAGGATGGGAAATATGTTTTCCCGTCGAATGAGTTGCGGCGAGTTCATGGGGGATTGTGTCGAGATCGGCAGGCTTGAGAGGCCATCTACCGATCCAATAAAGGTGCGGAGATGACCGGCAAGCAATTCTTCCTCCTCGCAGTCTCCCTCCAGCTCTTCGCCGCCTTCGCCTTCGCGATGTACCGTTGCGAATGGCGCGACGCCGTCGTGATCCTGGCTGGCGTGATGGTGAACGGGGCGATGGCGGTGCCGGGGTAGATGCCCCTTGCCTTTCCGCCGCCAGGAGCGTAGATTCCTGGAACAGACCCACGCCGTCTATTTGGTCGTAGGCGGGTCACGTGGAAGCGTGTCATCGAGCCCCTTTGGGTTCTGGTGACCGGATTATTCCGGGACTCTGCAGACACGGCGGAGGACCACACCAGTAGCCAAAGGGGTTTTTTGTGCTCAAAATATGCGGAAACTGTGCTTGCGGACGAAGCGCCGAACTGTGGCCTGACAGCTCTACAACACACGAATGCCGGGCGAAAAGCCCAGAGGTAGACTTGGACACTGGCGTCGGCGTCTGGCCTCGCGTGGTCTCGTCGGACTGGTGCGGGGAATGGATGGCAGAGTGATGAGCCGAGCTCGAACATGGTCGGTTCGCCTTTCGGTTGACGATCTGAATGCCTCCATTTGCCTCCTGGAATCAGATGAAGAGCTCGCAGCGTGGACCCGTGGACTGATGCGCGGGCTCAATGGTGGTGAGGTCAAGACGGACGCGTCGAGCTCATATTCTGAGGGGTGGGAGATTGGTGCAGCCGCTCGCGAGAAGGCTGATTGCTTGCGTGCAGAATGCGCCAAAGTTGGGAGTGCAGGCGGAAGCAAAAGGGTAGCGAATGCTCAAGCGAACGCTTCACCAATTGCTTCACCTAACGCTTCACCAGATGCTCAACCCTTTGGTCAACCAGAACGAAGAACCAATAACGAAGAACAAGGAACAAAGAACAAGGAACGAAAAGCGAGCGCGCCCAAGGCCGCGTTTTCTCCTTCGATGTTTGACGCCATGATACCAGAATCGTTGGCGGAAAGCGAGGCGTTTGGCGCCAAGTGGACGGCGTGGGTTGCGTCTCGCCACAGCCGGCGCAAGCCGATCTCCGAGCTCGCCGCGAAAGAGCAGCTCGCGAAGTTGGCCGGATTCGGCATCACCGGCGCCATCGAGTCGCTTCGACAGTCGATCGAGGGGGATTGGCAAGGGGTCTTCCCGCCGAAGAATGGATTTCAGCAGGCGCCTAAGCCGGCTCCGGCCGACGAGTGGGCGATTCCTCCGTCCCCGTTCAAGGTCTTCCGATGAGCGAAATCCCCCAATACTCGGAAAGCTCTGAACGCTCCCTCATCGCGGCGATCCTGGCTGGGTCGGATATGTCGGCCGAACTTCTCCAATCCATCGAGCCTCGGATGTTCTACGCGACCCGGCACAAGGAATTATGGAAGATTGCGGCCGAGATCTGCGCAGCCGGCATGCTGCCCGATCTGATCCAATTGCAAGATGCCCTCGAGAAGGCCGGCCGGCTCCAGCACGTCGGAGGCGACGGCTACTTGATGGAGGTGGCGAGCGAGCATATCTCGGACGCAAGCCTTGAAGGATGTGCGAAACTGGTTCGGGACTACTCGATCATCCGTGCGGCCGGCAGCGAGGCAGCGAGGATCGCAGAATCGGCCAGAAACGGGGCTGAGGCGGGCGAGCTGGTGTCAGAGTACCTTCGGGTAGCCTCAGAGCTTTCGGCCGAAGCGGAGGGCCGCAGGAGGCGCCCAGAGACGGCAATGGCGGTGTCGTCCGAGATCTTGACGAACAAGATGCCGAAACGCTTCTGGACTGGTTTCTGGTTCATCGACCGATATACCCGCATTTCCCCGGAAAACTTCATTGTGATTGGTGCGCGGCCGGGGGCCGGCAAATCATCACTTGCTCTCGGGATTGCAATCGAGGCGAGCCGGCAAGGGCTTCGCGTCCTATTCAATTGCCTCGAGATGTCGACGGCCGAGATGACTGAATCCATGATGGCGCATGAAACGGATGTCGAGTTGAGTGCGATTATCAATCGGGAGTTGAAGCCGGCGCAGATGGAGAAGTGTCGAATTGCAATCCAGTCCGGCGTGAACATCACCTTTTCCCCACAAAAGACGATGCCCGAGCTGGTCGCCAAGTGCCGAAGCATGAAAGCAAACGGGGGAATCGATCTCGTCATCACGGACTTCATCCAAAAGATGAAGAACGAGAAATCCGAGAACCGGACGCAAGAGGTTGGATCGCTTTCCAGGGCGCACAAAGAGCTTGCGATGGATTTCCAAATCCCGGTGATCGCACTTTCTCAGCTTTCCCGCGCAGGCGATGCCGAACCAACTTTGAAGGATCTCCGCGAGTCCGGAGATCTCGAGCAAGATGCGAACGCCGTGTATTTCCTTTGGCGACCCGAGGGAGACAACGGATTCCAACGGGCGTTCAAGATCGCGAAAGACCGGCGCGGTGCCGGCACACCAAAAATGAAGGTCGATTTCTTCGGCCAGCACGTCAGATTCGGGAAGGATGAACCACAATGAACCGCAACCCCTCAGAATGGAGCATGAAAGCATGGGCACTGAATACGAACGAGTCGTGACGCAAATCACGATCAAGCCGAAAGGAAAGCCGATTTTCCACGAGCTAGCCACCACGATTCGGATCGAAGATGAGGCGGCGGGGCCTTATGTCGTCGTTTCGCAATGCTCTAACCTGGCATCGAAACAGGAGATCACGGTCGATATCGATTCGTGGGACTCTCTAAAAAATGGAATCGATGAGATGATCCGGGAGTGTCTCGCGCTGGAATTGACGGCCAAATCATGACCCGCGACCAGATCATCCGCGAAGAGTTCGAGAGGTGGTATTCGTACCAAGGGAGCCGACCTCGCGCAATCGCCAGGAGCGCCACCAACCTGGGCAGCTACCATCTGAGCCAGACCGAATGCGCATGGATCACCTGGAGGGCCGCATGGACCATCGCGACTGGGTACAGCGAATGAACACACAACAAAAGGATCGAACGATGCCACGCAACCACGGTGAGCCAATCTCGGACGAGATCCCCAGCGGTCAGCGGGCCGCCTTTGCTGCCCTGCGCAGCTACCGGCGCAAGATCGGGCAGGAGTTGACGGTCGAGCAATTCAAGAACCGCCGCCGCTACGGTGCGCCGGTCGATGTTCCGCAGACCAAGGAAGGCGTCCTGGCCATCCTGCGGGCGAAGGGGTTGGAGCGCAAGCCATGATCCTCATGATCGAACACAACCAATACGGTGTTATCTGGTCTCGGATGTGGCGTGGGTCGAATTGCAATGGAGAGCGCCCCAACAACCAGACCGGAAGCCTGGCGAACTACTCTGGGAACACCATTATGGAAATCGCGATCCATCACAAACTGCGGCTTTTCCAGCTTCCGCACGAATTGGATCTCCCGCTCCGACGCGACATGGTGAAGCGGGAGATAGCGCGGCTGGAGATGATCGAGCGGGCTGCCGAAAAAGAGCGGGACGACAAGGCGCGGCGGGCTGCGCTGGAGTTGAGCGCGCCATGATCCGCGTCACGCGCACCGAGGACAAGCAATTCCCGATCACCGCCGATCTGAACGGGCATATACTCCGATTCGCCGAAGCAGCGGCGCGCGAGCTGAGCGACAAGCTTGGCGCCGTCGTACTGCAAGGGATGATGCACGAAATCAAGGACGCAAAGGATCCTGTATGATCCGAGACGACAAACCAAAAACAGTCGCGCAGATGTTGCGCGAGATCGAAGACACAAGGAGGAAGAGATGATGGACGACAAAACCTTTTCGGTGCCGCGCCTTTCGATTGGAGCCGCCGACAGAATCATGGACCAGGTGGGAGCCAAAGGAAAATCCCTGGACAAAGTCTACAAGGCTCTGATCCTTGCGGACGAGGAGATCCATTCGAACATCCGACTTCTCCCCGCCTCGCGCACGGTAGTCAGCAAGGAGTAC
>Ga0302321_100003251_pt1 | contig 13949 bp, 15 predicted proteins | sample Fen_T0_1_FD_202505 | JGI IMG/M metagenome (GOLD analysis project Ga0302321, IMG submission 202505) | Peat permafrost microbial communities from Stordalen Mire near Abisko, Sweden - Fen_T0_1 | ecosystem: Environmental > Terrestrial > Soil > Wetlands > Permafrost | place: Sweden: Abisko...
ATTTCATCCGCTACCTTACCGCGCGAATTTCGCTTTTCCTTCGCATGGAGTTCGCTCTGAAGATGGCGAAACTCACCACGCTCACCTACGCGAAATTTACCGACGGCCTGCCCAATCCCACTCACCTATGCCTGTTCAAAGCCGAGCCCCTGCTCGGCGTCGGCATTCTTGACATCAACCCGCGCCTCGCCCTGACGCTGGTCGACCGCATGCTGGGCGGCCGGGGTCATTCGGTGAAATTGGAGCGCTACCTGACCGAGATCGAAATCGCCCTGCTCGAGGACATCATCATGATCGTGCTCGAAGAGTGGTGTCACCAGTGGAAGCACGAGAAAGAGCTTCATCCCCAGGTGATCGGCCACGAGAACAACGGCCGTTTCCTTCAGACCTCGCCCAAGGACGCCATCATTCTCGCGCTCACCCTTGAAGCCAACTTCGGCGATTGCTCGGAGCAGCTCCAGATTGGCGTGCCGTACTATACCATAGAACCAATGGTGCGCGCCATGCAGGTGCGTCGCCAGAAGGACGCCACTCCCGGCAGCATCAGCCTGAAGGCCGAGTGGAAATCCGCTTACGAACATATCGCGATTCCCGCGCGCGCCGAGTGGGATGCATTCGATATTTCCCTCCGCGAGATCAGCAATCTGCGCGTGGGCGATGTCATAGAAATGCCCGCCGGCATCCTCGATGAAACCCGCATTTCTCTGAATGGTACGCCAAAATTTATCGGCACCGTCGGTCTCGATAGCGACCGCGTGGCGGTGAAGCTCACCAAGAAAATCCCCACGGAACAATCTTTGTCCCCCCGTCCCCATGGAAGATAAAACTCTCGATCTCGTTCTCGACGTCAAAGTCAGGGTCACCGTCCAGCTCGGTTCATGCCAGCTGCCCATGCGCGAGGTGCTTGAACTGGCCCCCGGCGCCGTCATTCAGCTCAACCAGCAGGCAAGCGACCCGGTCGGCCTCTACGTCAACGACAAGCTCATCGCCTACGGTGAAGTCGTGGTGGTAGAGGATAGTTTCGGCATTAAGATCACCGAACTTGTCGGCTCCAAGCCGTCGAGTTGATCCGCTTCCGGCCGTTTCATGAATTTCCCTAAAATTACCAGCGTCACCCGCTGGCTGCTAGTGGTAATCGGCTGCGTCGTTTTGGCGACGGCGCAGCCGATGAGTAGCGCCGCTACCACCGAAACGCCCGCTTCGGCGCTGCCTGCCGAAACAATCATTTATCCTAAGAATGCAGCCAACCCTGCCAGGCCCGCCCCGAGCGGCGAGCATGACAGCAACCAGTCGCTCATCGTGATCGTCGCCCTGCTGCTTGCCGCCGGTGGCGTCTGGGTCCTGGTGCAGCGCCGCAAAGCCGGCCCGGGCGGCGGCCGCGGTGGTCGCAAGCTGCAGATCGACGAAACAAAACCACTCGGTAACCGCCAATATCTTGTCGTGGCCGACTACAACGGCAAAAAGTTCCTGCTCGGCGTCACACCCGGACGGATACAGATGCTTGCGCCGCTCGAAATCTCGGCCGCCGCAGCCCGGGAGACCAAAGCGTGAAGATTTTCGGCCGACTCGCGCTGATCGTTCTGGCTCTCGGACTATCCTTGGCGGTGCCAGTTGTCTCGGCCCAGACCGCGCCCGCTGCCTCGACGGCCGCCGCCGCGCCTGCGGCGACCAATGCCGCTGCCTCGTCGCAGCCGATGCGGCTGAACATTGGCCTCGAAGGCATGGGCAAGCCGGGCGATGTCAGCGTCGCGATCCAGATCGTGATCGTAATGACGCTGCTCACGCTCGCGCCATCGATGATCATTCTGATGACGAGCTTCACCCGCATCGTCATCGTGCTCGGCTTTGTGCGCACGGCATTGGGCGTTCCGAGTGCGCCGTCCAATCAGATCATCGTGGGCCTCTCGCTCTTCCTTACTTTTTTTATCATGGGGCCGGTTTTTGACCGGGTGAACACCGACGCCTTGCAGCCCTATCTCAACGGCCAGCTGAACTCCGCGCAGGCCTTCGACAAAGCGTCAGTCCCGATTCGCGATTTCATGCTTCACCAGACCCGCACGCGCGACCTCGAATTTTTCCTCGAACTCGGCCGGTTTGGTCCGACGCCCGTGGCCGAGCTGCCGATGCGCGTAGTGGTCCCGGCCTTCGTGATCAGCGAACTGCAGACGGCCTTTCAGATGGGCTTTTTGCTTTTTCTGCCCTTTCTCGTCATCGATTTTCTCGTCTCCTCGGTGCTCATGGCCCTCGGCATGATGATGATGCCGCCCACGGTCGTGGCCCTGCCCTTCAAGCTGCTGCTCTTTGTTCTGGTCGATGGCTGGCACCTCGTCGTGAAGAGCCTCGTCGAGAGCTTTCGACTGTGACGCAACGTCGTTTGTAACGTAATACGTTACAAACTATTCAACACTCCTAATAACATGACACCGGAAATGGCCATCGATCTCTTTAAGAACGTGATCACGTTCTCGCTGTACATGGTCGCGCCGTTTCTCGGCGTGATGTTGGTGGTGGGCTTGATTACGAGTTTGATCCAATCCGTAACTAGTATCCAGGAACAGACACTCACGTTTGCCCCGAAGCTCGTGGCCCTGGCGATTCTGTGCATTGCACTCGGTCCCTGGGTCATCCGTTCCTTATCGGATTTTGCCATTCGTACGATCGGCATGATGGGCACGATGGGGCACTGAGAAGTTGCTTATTTTCAATCGGCTATCGGCCAATGCTTATTTCGAAAAAATTGCCGGACCGCTTCCGATCAATAAGCAATCTCCAACATCCGATAACCAGTAAGCAATTTTATCCATGTCCGCCGATCTGCTTTTTGCCTGGATGATGGTCTTTTTGCGGGGGCTTGGCGTTATCCTGTTGTTGCCGACGCTCGGCAGCCGGCCGTTGCCGCCGGTGGTGCGCGTGGCGATTTCCGGGTTGATTGCGACTTTGTTATACGGACTGGTGCCGCGCGCGCCCCTGCTGCCTTCGGGCAATGGCGGCATGATCGTCGCTGCGCTCGGCGAGGTGATGCTCGGGCTGATTTTTGGCTTTATCGGACGCCTCGTCTTTTCCGCCGTCGACATGGCCGGACGCATGATCACCCAGGAGATTGGTTTGTCGGCCGCGCCGGGCATTGATGCGCCCTCACCTGCGACCGAACCCCTGGCGGCGTTTCTTTCCACCTTTGCGGGTGTGATGTTTTTTTTGCTGGGCGGTCACATCGGTGCATTGAGCGCATTTGCGCGGAGCTTCGACATCGCAGCAGCTGGGGCGCCGGCTTTTAGCTCGCTTGCAGTCGAGGGCCTGGTTGAGGGCACGGCTCGCGTGATCGAGTTGGGTTTCCGCATCGCCGCGCCGTTTATCGCCATGAATTTCTTAATCACACTAGCCTTTTCGGTTTTGGGCCGAGCAGTGCCGAAGATGAGCGTCTTTGTCCTCAGTTTTTCTGCGCGCGTGCTGGTTGGTTTCACGCTGCTGGCGGGCGCGGGAGCCTTGGTTGCTCGGTATCTGGCTCCCGAATTTCAGGCCTTGCCATACCGGATGCTGGAGATGGTGGGTCGGTAACGCATTTTCATTTTGGGGTGCAGCCAGAAAGGGGATTGAATCTGGAACACTGGAACTCGGGTACAGAGGAGCGGTGTGACTAATAATTCTAGTGGTCAGTGGTTCGTTCCAGAGTTCCTGCGTGTCGGACTGTAGCTTCGCTCGGTACCAGATTAATTCATGATGTTTAAACGGTGCCTTGACACGGGCTGAGAGCTCCAGTCATCTCTGAACCCTTTTTCGATTTACAACCATGCAACCGACATTCCGTCCACACCGCAAAAAGCGCGCCCGTAAAATCGGCTACCGCGCCCGCAAGGCCACCCGCGGTGGCCGTAAAGTTCTTTCTTCCCGCCGTCGCAAAGGCCGTAAGCGTCTGACGGTTGTTTGATTTTTTTACCGGGATCAGCGCCGCCGTATCTCTCTTCGCACCATGCGTTTCCGCGCCGAGCAACATCTGCGACGGCAGCGTGATTTTCGCGAGGCGCGGGAGAAAGGACAGCGCCAGGATTGCGGCGCCTTCACACTCTGGTGGTACCGCCGCCCGGATGAAATTGCCGCGGATTTGGCAGCGCCTGTTGTCCCCGTTCAAGGACCGCGCGTAGGTGTGATCGCCTCCACCGCGGCCGTTGGCATTGCGGTAAAGCGTAGCCGCGCCAAACGTCGCATGCGCGAAATATTTCGCCAGCACCAGAACCTCGTTCCGCCGGATTGTGACTTGCTGATGGTCGCACGCGCTGCGCTCAATCGGCTTGAATATCGCGAAATCGAACAGAAATTCGTGGACGCGTGTCGCAAACTCTTCCCCGTTAAATCGTGAAGCCCGTCTTCAGAGCCATGGTGTCAGCTGCGGTCGCCTTGCCGGCGAAGCTGCTGCTCCTGCTCATTTGGGTATATCAACGCGTGCTCTCGCCATCGATTCCGGCGATGTTCGGGCCGACGATCAGCTGTCGCTATTACCCGACGTGCTCGCACTACGCGGTCGAGGCCCTGCGCACGCACGGTGTTTTTATCGGAGTTTTCTTCGCCGTGCGCAGGCTGCTGCGCTGCACGCCGTTTCATAGCGGTGGCATCGATTTGGTGCCTGCGCCGGGTGTGATTAAGCGCGTCTGCCAGCGCGTGCGCACCCGCCACGTTTCAGTCTGACCCCATTTTTTCATGGATAAAAAGAATACGACCATCGGCGTCCTGTTGATCATCGCTGCGATCGCCAGTTTCATTCTCGCCCCCAAGGCACCGCCTCGCCCCGCTCCCGTCATTGCTCAGCCCACCGCGGGTTCGCCGACGATCGCCGGCGCCGCCGTCGTGCCCGCTTTGTCGCCCAGCGATGCGACCTTTGCCGCCGTGGCGAAAGACGATGGTTCGGCCAAGGTCATCACGCTGGCCAACGATTTTATCGAAGTCGCATTTACCGACATGGGTGGCGCGATCCGTGATGTCGGTTTCAAAAAATACCCCGCGGTCAAAGGCGAGTCCGCGCCCTACGTCTTCAACCAGCTGCATGCCGACCCGATGTTGGCCTTCACGCAGGACTCGTTTCCCGGACTCGACCGCTCGGTGCGCTATGAAATCGTTTCGCAGACCGCCAGTGAGGTCGTATTCCGCGCTGTATTCGAAAACCGGATCGAGGTCCTTCGTCGCTACACGGTTCAGCCCAGCGACGTCCCGTCCACCAAAGGTGACCCGTACCAGCTTCGGCACGAGACCACTTTCCGCAACTTGACCGATCAGGCCATCACGCTGCCGCGCGTTGCGCTCAGTCTCGGCACCGCGTCGCTCGCCGGCATCAACGACAACGGTTTGGATCTAAATCTTGGTTTCAACGACGGCAAAAACGTCAAGTTCGTCCGTGGCACCGAACTGGCCGGCGGAGGTTTTCTGAGCTCCTTCGGCATCGGGCGCCGCGATCCGATTCCGTTTATTGACAACAATACACCCGTTGTTTGGGCCTCGGTGAAGAACCAATTCTTTACCACCGTACTCACACCCGATCAACCCGGCGCTGGCACGACGATCCGTCGCGTGGAGTTGCCGCCATTTCCCGGAACCCAGACCGTCGTGAGCGGTGTGACGGGTTCGGCTCGTTTTGAACTGCCTATGCTGATCGCGCACGGCGAGACGAAGTTGGGAACGGATTTCTATGTCGGCCCGAAAGAGTACAAGCGCCTCTCCAATGGCGATGTCTTCAAGCACGATCAGGACAAGGTCATGGACTTCGGCATGTTCAAGTTCTTCAGCCAGCTGCTCCTGACTTTGATGACGTGGATCCACGGCTGGGCGGGAAGCTGGGGCATGGCGATCATCCTCTCCACGCTATTGATCAAAATTGTTTCGCTGCCGTTTACGCTCTCGGCCGCGCGCAGCGCGAAGCGCATGCAGAAGCTGCAGCCGCAGATGGCGGCGATCAAAGAGAAGTTCAAAGACAACCCGCAGAAGATGCAGCAGGCCAATATGCAGCTCTTCAAGGACAACAAGGTAAACCCGCTCGGCAGCTGCCTTCCGGTGATGATTCCGATGCCGTTCTTCTTCGGCTTTTTCAGCATGCTGCGGAGCGCGTCCGAACTGCGTTTTGCCGAGTTTCTCTGGGTACGGGATCTGGCTGGTCCCGATACCGTTGCCTACATCGCCGGTTTTCCGATCAACCTGCTGCCGATCTTCCTCGGTATCACGATGATCGTGCAGACGAAGCTCGTGCCGCAGCCGAATATGGACACCGATCAGGCAAAGATGATGTCCCAAATGATGAAATGGATGCCGCTCATCTATGTGGTCATGTGTTACAAGTTTTCCTGCGCGCTTTCGCTCTATTCGACGGTCAACGGTCTCTTCACCATCGGCCAGCAGCTCTACATTAACCGTCAGAAAGATCCAGTGGGGGTATCAGTCGCGGCCAATGCTGGCCGTGTGATCAAGAACGTGACCCCGAAGAGGAAGTGATTTGTAAGTGGTAAGTTGTAAGGGGTAAGAGCGTAAGTTCAGAAAGCTCCGCCTTCGATTTCGACGTCTCGCTTACAACTTATCACTTAACCCTTACCACTAAAGACACCATGGCCGGCCATAATAAATGGTCCAAAGTAAAACGCCTCAAGGCCGTCACCGACTCCCGACGGGGGAAGGTTTTTTCTCGCATCTCTCGCGATATCACGCAGGCGGCCAAGTCGGGCGGCGGTGATCCCGATGGCAACGCGCGCCTCCGTACCCTTCTTTTCAAAGCCCGCGAGGCGAACATGCCGGTCGAGAATATCGACCGCGCGATCAAGAAGGGCACAGGTGAGCTGCCGGGCGTGGTTTTCGAAGACATCACCTACGAAGGTTATGGCCCGGGTGGGGTCGGCGTGATCATCAAGGTCACCACCGACAACAAACAACGCGCCGCCCAGGACGTCCGGTCGGCGTTAACCCGTCTCGGCGGCAACCTCGCGAGCACCGGCGCGGTGTCCTTTCAGTTTTTGCACGCCGGTCAATTCCTTATCGCCAAAGAAAAGGCGACCGAAGACAAGATCATGGAGCTCGCGCTGGAAGTTGGGGCGGACGACGTGATCACGACGGAGGAAGGATACGAAGTGCGTTGCGACGTCCATGCGTTCGACAAGGTCGCCTACGCCCTCGACAAGGCGGGCATCAAGGCCGACTCGTCAGAAATCGCGTACATCCCGAAAAACACGGTGCCCGTGACTGACATTAACGTGGCCCAGGCGCTGGCAAAACTGCACGAACTCCTCGACGAATACGACGACGTGCAGGCGGTTTTCTCCAATGAAGAAATTGACGACGCGACCAGCGCCGCCGCGCAAGGTTGAAGCCAAAGAGTTTGGCCGGACCGCAGTATCTAGCGACCAGTTAGGTAATTCTGTTTAAACTGGTGGAGAAGATGGCAGTAGTCGTACCAACTTTGGCTGACGAGACGCGGCCGCGGAGATTACTTCCCGTGTTTTGCGACCTTTTGAAAAAGGGGACATCTTTCTCACGCAAAGAGCGCAAGGCCGCAAAGAAAACCCCGCTGAAAGCGAACGGCATTGTATTGGAGTTCCCGCGTCGTTGAGCCTTACCTGGCCACTACGACAACCGTAAAAGTTTCCGTGCTCGGATCCGCAAAGCAGCTCCGCGATCTGGACTCAGGCGAATTGATTGGAGCGCTCCCTCAGGCGGAGAAGAAATCCAGCGAGGGACCCCAGTTGGAAAAACGAACCTCGTTCGAGGTGCAAATTCTTCCTCATAGCTCCCGAGGTTTCAAAGCCGAACGGTGACGTTTTGACCGATTCGGCGACAGCCAAAGAAGCAAAGATCCGAATTCCAGTAAGATGTATCCTGAACAGGCCTGCTTATCTCCCGAAGCTAACGTTTCACCACGCGCGGAACCCTCGCGGACCGCTGCCGACAGGCTCTCGGCCGATAGAAATTGACAAGGGTCGGGTATAGCTGCCTCAACTACGACATGAAAGGTGTTAGATGACGTCCACCCTCTATGGTGCCAGTGCCGAATACGGTCTGCACTCGCTCCTGATTCTCGCGGGCCGCAAGGAACCTGTCGCGGTGCGTGATCTCGCGCGTTTCCAGAGGCTGCCGGAGCGTTTTCTGGCGAAGCTGTTCACGCGCTTGAAGAAGGCGGGCATCGTCGAGGGGATTGAAGGCAGCCGGGGTGGCTTTATGCTGGCGCGGGAGCCCGAGCAGATTTCGGTCATGGATGTGCTATCGGCGATCGATCCCGAACGCTCGTTGTTTGAGTGTGCCGAGATCCGGCGCAACTGTGACTTGTTTGAAGGTGAGCCGCCGGCCTGGAGTGTTGCGGGCACTTGTCGAATCCATCTGGTTATGCAGGAGGCCGAAGCTGCGCTGCATGGGTTTTTGTCCTCCAAGACACTCGACGATTTGGGGTGCGAATTCGCGCACAAGGCGCCCAAAAAATTTCTGGAGGCTTCCGAACAATGGTTTCAGTCTTGTCGCAGCGAACGCGACGGGAGCCAGGCCGGCAAAGACGGAAGTGACTGTAAGACGGGGAAGGCCTGCGTCTCGGGTAAGGGCTGCAAATTTTCACGCAAAAAATAGCCACATGAATAAACGTATTTTTCTTGCCGGTGCTTCCGGTGCAATTGGTCGTCGTTTGGTTCCGCTCCTGCTTGCCGAGGGCTGGCAAGTTTTCGGTTCCACTCGCTCCGTGGGCAAGCTCGCCCAATTGAAAGAGCTCGGTGTCGAAGCGTCAGTTGTTGATGTCTATGAGGCTGCGGCCCTGCAGGCTCTGCTCTCCGCAATTCGGCCCGCAATCGTTATCCATCAGCTCACCGATTTGCCCTATGCGCTGGATGCCGGTCTCATGACTGAGGCGTTGGTGCGAAATGCCCGTCTGCGTGACGAAGGGACCCGCAATCTCGTGGCCGCGGCGGTGCACTCGGGTGCCACGCGCATGATCGCGCAAAGTATCTCCTTCATCTATGATGCAGGTGCCACGCCCCACCAGGAGTCTGATTCTTTGTTGCCGCTCTCGCATCCTGTCTATGGAGAAACCGTACAGGGGGTTCTGAGCCTGGAGTGCCAGGTGGTCGAGGCTCCACTCGAGGGCCTTGTCCTGCGCTATGGACTGCTCTACGGACCGGGAACGGGCTTCGAGGCGCCCATTGCTCCGGGGTCGGTGCATGTGGACGCCGCCGCAAAGGCCGCTGCACTGGCGGTCACGCATGGCGCGCGCGGCATCTACAATGTTACCGAGACGGACGGCAGCACCTCGAGTGAAAAGGCAATTCAGGCCTTCGGCTGGGATGCCGCCTGGCGGTTTTGAGCAGAAGCGCTAGCTCTGTCGCGCGGTTATGGGTTCGCTCGTTAACCACTCTTAGAGTATCCCCGGAAGCAATTCTCCGGCCTTTTGTCAGGGACGCGTTTCCAACAACAAAAAGCCCCTCTAAAAAGAGGGGCTTTTGCTTTGAGTGGTGGAGGTGGCGGGAGTTGAATTCGTTTTACGACGGGTGCGCAACCCGCTGGAATTGCGTAACTAACATGCTTTATAGGCGTAGTTGATTTTTGGTTACGTTGACAGGAATGGCAGGAATTTGCAGATCGTTGCACAAATATTGACAGGAATTTGGCAGGAATATGAAGGCTTTGATTGTGCAGAATATGACGGCTGCGCCTAGTTCGCTACGAGCAACCGGACTCCAGAGCCAACATTCTAATTAAGAGTTGGCATCTAGACTGCGGCGCTTGGTATTTGCCGAAGGTTATGTGCTGTTGGTATGACTCAATGAGTAGCCAACGGTCGAACGCGGGTTAGGAGCTCTTGCAGAAAAGTGCGTGGCCAAGAGTACGGCAGCAGATGGCCGGCCCCGACAAATCGCACAAATTCTTTATGAGGTGCTCTGACTTCAATGAGGTACTGTTCCGCCGGCTCAATCGGAGTGTTGGTATCTTTTGTTCCGGCAAAGAAAAAGATTGGAATAGAAAAATCGAGTCCGAGTGACCGCAAATCAGGCCTATTTTGAACACCCCGTACCTGCTTGTTGAATACATAGCCTGTACAGTGGTAGTGCCAATCAAGGAACGAGGATTGGGGCATCTCAATCGGCGAAAGTCGAAGGGGGGCGTCTCTCTTTTCACCCGAAAGAAGCGGGGGTGCTTTCACAATCTCGACGGTTGCTTCGATCGGCGGCACCCCAAGTGCAGAAGGCGTCTTTTCGTCTGAAGACAAACCTTGCCTCGCCGTAGCATCAGATTTTTTTCCCCAGGTTTGCGGCCCGACTACCTGTCCGGTGCCGACATAGGCGGCAAAAAGGTCCGGTCGCTGTTTTATCATGTAGATACCGAGAATCGAGCCCCACGAACCTCCTACCAGGATAATTTTGTCCTTATGCAGGTGCGCGCGCAAGAACTCGACCACCTCGATGCCATCCAATGCCATTCGGTCTACCGTCATGGTCGGCGCAATAGATTTTCCCGTTTGTCTATATGTCAGGCCAGTGCCGCGCTGGTCCCACTGAACTACCGTAAAATATTTTTCCCAGAGCAACCAGCCAGATGAACGCGGTATCGATGAGACACCCGGACCACCGTGAACGAATAAGAGCACCGGGTTGTTTCGATCCTCTCCGCGAATTTGGATCCATTGCTGGATACCGCCAATCGTGACGTACATGCCCTCTTGGATGCCGTTGGGCGTATGGATCTCGAATCGTTGGTCAATTTCATGCCGGTTAGACGCTCGAACGTAAATTGCCCGACCGAAGCTAAATCCGAGCAGGGTTAGGATGAATAGAATAACGAAGCCAAATATATTAACGAACCATTGCGTCCCTACCCAACGTAGCAAAAGCCATAGCACTCCTAAAACCAAGCCTGTGCCTACCAATGTGCACATGCTGTAGAAGCGCATATCGAAGCGCAACACAGGCGCTCCGAGTAGATAGAAGAAATCGCGTATTATCGAATACCAGTAAATCCAGGCCAAATATCCGGCGATCCCAACAATCGCGCTGGCGATAAAGTACATGAAAACGACCCATAAATACGTGGGCTTGGATGTCCACAAAGATACGAGGACGACTCAAGCGCCCAAGAAAGCATCCAACCACTCGCGACGGATGACGATCTTTGCACCGACACGCGCAGATTTCACCCGATGGGCTGCGATTAGGTCGCGCAATTTCCGGGGCGAACAAACTAAATAGGCGCTCGCTTCTTTCACATCCATCACGACAGGTGGCGCGGTGCGGATGCTGGCGGCTTTGTCTGGGGCGAGTCGGTATTTGCTATCGGATGGTTCGGATTTCGTCAGCATGCGCATGTTATCGCACTGGACTCAGCCCGTGAGCGATAGCGCCTCCCCTCCGAAATCGGTGTAGTGCTGCTACCGAGAAATCGGTAGGCAAAATGTGCCAGCGAGCTACGCGCGAAACAGCGCCGAGCCGCTTTGGCTGCGAAGAGCTTGCTTGGTTTGCGCACGACTTGCGCACTTGCTGTAATGAAAGACGCAATACCCGCTCAAGTTCGCGGTGACGTAAGTTGCTGAAATCGTTGGTTCACCTTTGATGGTTTTCATCAAAACGAACTTATAAGAAACGCCAACAGCGGTGCGCCTGATCGTGTTTTTTCAGGCGGGCTTTTCGGAGTCTGCGAAGTCCTAAGCTTTGCTTAGGGAATTGCGTCTCATTAAAAAAAAAGCGCGTGTGACGTAGTTCTACTCCCGCCCGATGAGGTTTGGGCATTTCTTAAGACACAAGCAGATCGTTTACATGGTGCGACTCCATCTCGGCCTGGCCGCAATGGACGTTAGCACTCAGAGATCGAGGGCGAAGCGCAGGGCGTTTTTGACGGCAGAGAGTTGTTCGGGAGAAATGTGGCCGAGGCCTCGCAGCAGCTTTTCATGGCCGACGGAAGCCACGGCCTGCACGTTGACCCAAGATTCCGGTTCCTTAAGAAATTTCGGTTTGCCTAGGGTGACCTCGTAGTGTGATCCCCTGCTCTGGCTCGTGATGGGCACAAAGATACAGATAGCCCGAGGGCTGTCGGGATCTTCGCGGGAGACAACAACCGCCGGTCGAACTTTCCCAACCATGCCCAAATCGATCAAATAGACCTCGCCAGGTTTGGGGCTCATTTCGTGAGGTAGGAATAATCAGTGTCGTCGAGTTTACTCCAGGACTCAGCCACCTGCTCAATCGGTACGAGCACATCGCTGCTGTCATCGACCATGACCTGAAAGGGCAGACCGCGCTTTAGCTCAATTTGCGCATAGAGCATGTTGATGGCTTGGCCCGGACTGATGCCGAGTTTGCCCAGGATGGCCTCGGCGTTGCGTTTGCGCTTGGGATCGATCCGGGCTCGGACGAGAGGATGAACCGCGACTTTAGGCATAGACACAAATGAGCACAATTGTGCGTTGTTGGCAAGACTCGTTGCCGAGTGAGATTCCTGAGATCACGCGAACGCGACAACCTTTCCCGCTTTTGCAGGCGGACAGATCGCGAAATATGCCTCGGCCTGTGCCTTCGTGGCTAACGCCCGGTAATGGTCAAACAACACCTGATCGCTGGCCTTGTGACCCAGGAGACGCGAAGTTTCCAGCGGGTTGCCGTGAAGTGCGTAATGATAGGAGCCAAAACTGTGGCGCATGGCATTGTTTTCCCACGTAGAAACCCATTTGCCCTTGTCGTCATCGTGGCCAAATCCGGCCAATTTTTGCAGCTTCCGAAAGCGCTTTTGAAAGTCGTTTGTGTAGTTGTTTTCGGCAACCGGTCCCTCTTTTTGCGCGCAAAGGCTCAACCATTGAACTGCATTTTTAGGTATATCCACATGGCGGATACGCCGTTTTTTCGCGATCTTTGCGCCGATGGTCACGACTGTCTGTGCATCGGTGTGCCGCACACTGGCCCAATCGAGGCGCTTTAATTCCTCAGAGCGCAATCCGCAGAACAGGCCCAGTGTCACCGCTGCGAGCAATCCAAGGTCCGGGTTTTCCCGTGCTGCCGTCAGCAATTTCTCGGCTTGTTCAACGGTGAGAATGCTTGGCTCAATTTCGTTGCCGCCGTTACCGCAGAGTTCTTTGCGGTCAACGTCGGTCAGATCGTCGAGAGGGGAGAGGGCAAGGTAACGCTTTTGGACGGCATACCGGAAGCACTCACCGATGATCGCGAGGTAATTTTTGTTGGTTCGAGGCCCGAGCTTTTGCTCGTTCAACCAGTCCTTGATTTGCTGGCCCGTGACCTCTGCCGCCACGCGTTTTTCGAAGCCCGTGGCGAATTTTTCGGCGCGATGCCTGAAATCCCTGAAACTCCGTTCGCGTAAATCACCGCGTTCAGAGCGTTGTTCCTTGCTGTTGATTAGTTCGGTAACGACCTCGCGTGCGGTCTTACCCCTGCCGACTGCGGAGAATCGCTTAACTGCGAAATCCACCGCTTCGCGGAGCGTGATGCCGTGTTGACGCAGGAGGGGCAGGCAAACCGCGACCTGTCGGCGTTCTTCGTCGGAGAGGGCAAAGAAATCATGGCCCTGTTTCTTGTATCCATTGAAGACCTTTTCGGCGTGTTCTTCCGCCTCCGTCTTTGTCTTGAACTGCTTTCGTTCGCGCAGGCCGCCGGTGATCTTGGCCGGAGCGATAACCTGAAAGCTTCCGCCGAAGGCATCCCCGCCGTGAAGGTTCAATATCTCACGGATACGGATGCCCGATTTCTTGGGATACTCCCAAGATTTCAACGCGGCCGGGCGCGCTTTAGCGCTGTCTGTATTCCGTGCCATCGGCTGCAACAGAGCAGCCATCTGATGCAAAAAGCAATCAGAAAATGACAGGAATCAGACAGGAATTACCAAAAACTTCCATAAGTCATTAGTTTAAATGGTGGAGGTGGCGGGAGTTGAACCCGCGTGCCCCTGGGCTTCGCACACCGCGTCTACCGTTATAGTGAAGTATTAATCTCGCTGGTGATACGCGGCTT
>Ga0302321_100003253_pt1 | contig 13948 bp, 8 predicted proteins | sample Fen_T0_1_FD_202505 | JGI IMG/M metagenome (GOLD analysis project Ga0302321, IMG submission 202505) | Peat permafrost microbial communities from Stordalen Mire near Abisko, Sweden - Fen_T0_1 | ecosystem: Environmental > Terrestrial > Soil > Wetlands > Permafrost | place: Sweden: Abisko...
GATGTGACACTGGCGCGCCATGGCACAGCCGAGTGCCACGAGGGGCGCTGTGCCGAAGCCGTACGACTCGGCACCCAGGAGCGCCGCGATCACCACATCGCGGCCCGTCTTGAGGCCGCCATCGGTACGCACCTCGATGCGATGACGCAGGCCGTTGCGCACCAGCGTCGCCTGCGTCTCGGCCAGGCCCAGTTCCCACGGCGAGCCGGCATGCTTGATGGAGGACAGGGGCGAGGCACCGGTGCCGCCATTGTGTCCCGCGATGAGCACATAGTCCGCATACGCCTTGCACACGCCCGCCGCGACCGTGCCCACACCCGATTCGGCCACCAGCTTCACGCCCACGCGTGCGCGCGGGTTCACCGTCTTGAGGTCGGTGATGAGCTGCGCCAGGTCCTCGATGGAATAGATGTCGTGGTGCGGCGGCGGCGAGATGAGCGGAATGCCTGGCACCGCATGCCGGAGCCGCGCGATGAGCTCGGTCACCTTGTACCCCGGCAACTGCCCACCCTCACCTGGCTTGGCGCCCTGCACGATCTTGATCTCGAGCTCTTCGGCGCGCACGAGGTACTCGGTGGTGACACCGAACCGGGCCGATGCCACCTGCTTGATCCGGTTGTCCAGCCGGTCGCCATCGGTGGGCGTGCGGAACAGCGCGGGGTCCTCGCCACCCTCTCCGGAATTCGACTTCGCGTTCATCCGGTTCATGGCGATCGTGAGCGCGGCGTGCGCCTCGGGCGAGAGGGCACCGAGCGACATCGCCGACGACACAAAGCGACGGCGTATCGATTCCATCGGCTCGACTTCCGCCATCGGCACCGGCGTGCCGGGCCGGATGCCCAGCAGGTCGCGCGGACCGGCGGGACGCCGCCCGCGATGCTTGGCCAGGAAGGCTTCGTACGCCTCGTCGTTTGTGGTGCCGCCCTTCACCGCCTGCTGCAGCGCCACCACCACCGGCGGTGCCCAGCCGTGGTCCTCGCCTTCCTTGCGGAAGCGGACCCGGCCAAAGTCCGTCAGCCCCGATCCGTCGAGCGCCGCCTCGTAGGCGGCGGCGTGACGCGCCACCACGTCTTCGGCGAGCTCGGCGAAACCGACGCCGCCGATCGGTGATGTCGTGCCCGAGAAGGCGGCGTCGATCACCTCGCGGCCCAGGCCAAGCGCCTCGAAGATCTGCGCACCGCAATACGACGACAGCGTCGAGATGCCCATCTTGGAGAGGATCTTGAGCAGCCCCTTCTCGGCGGCAGTGCGATAGCGATCTACCGCCTCGGCGGGCGTCGGGCGCGGAGTGTCGGTCGGCTTCTTCGGCGCCTCCGCCTCGCCGAACATCGACTCGACGGTGGCCAGCGCCAGCCACGGGTGCACCGCCTCGGCGCCATAGCCGATGAGGCACGCGAAGTGGTGGATGTCGAACGCATCGCCCGTCTCGGCGACGAGGCCGACCCGTGCGCGCAGGCCGGTGCGCACCAGTTCCTGCCGGACGGCGCCAATCGCAAGCAACATGGGGATGGGGGCTCGCGTGGGTCCTGCCGCACGGTCACTCACCACCAGGAGCCTGGCGCCGGCGCGCACCGCGCGCACCGCCTGGCTGGCGAGCAACTCGAGCGCCGGCCGGAACGCCTCGATGCCGGCCGCAGGATCCCAGATCGCATCGATGATCTCGGTGGGGAAGCCCCGCACGTTGAGCAGCCCAGCCATCTCAGTGGCCAGCAGCACCGGATGTTCCACCCGCAGCATGCCTGCTGCATTCGGGCGCTCCACGAGCGGGGATCCGCGCCGGCCCAGGTGCATGCGGAGCGACATGACCATCGCCTCGCGCAAGGAATCGATCGGCGGGTTGGTGACCTGGGCGAAGCGCTGCCGGAAGTACGCGTACGCACTCTGCGGTGTCCGGGCGAGCGGTGGAATGGGCGTGTCGTCGCCCATGCTCCACACGGCATCCACGCCGGTGGTTGCCATCGGCTCGAGCACGAGGCGCAAGTCCTCGAAGCCATAGCCGAACAACCGTTGCCGCACGACCAGTTCATCGCCTGCGGGCGCGGGCAGTGTGCGGATCGGGTCGGGCACCAGCACCGCCATGTAGCGACGCACCCACGTTTCGTATGGGTGGCGTCCCGCCACCTCGCGCTTCGCGTCGAGGTTGCGGATCACCTGTCCGCGCTCGAGGTCGCATACGAGCACCTCGCCCGGGCCCACCTTGCCGGTCTCGATGATCTCTTCCGGTTCCAGGTCCACCAATCCCACCTCGGATCCCACGACGACGAGGCCATCGTGCCGGATCTTGTAGCGGCAGGGGCGTAGTCCGTTGCGGTCCACCGACGCACCGGCGTACCGCCCATCGGTGTAGGCGAGAGCCGCCGGACCGTCCCACGGCTCGTGCAGGATCTGGTGGTACTCGTAGAAGGCGCGCACCGCGGGATCGACGTCGGGATACTTCTCCCACGCCTGCGGAATCATCATCATCGTGGTGTGCACCGGGTCGCGCCCGGAGCGAACGAACAACTCCATGGCATTGTCCAGGCTCGCGGAGTCGCTGCCGTGCGGCCAGACGACATCCTTGAGCCTGTCCTCGCGCCCTTCCCAGAGCGGTGACTTGAGCATCGGGGTCCGCATCGTCATCGCGTTGCGGTTGCCCCAGAGCGTGTTGATCTCCCCGTTGTGCGCCAGCATCCGGAACGGCTGCGCCAGCGGCCAGCTCGGCAGGGTGTTGGTGGAGTAGCGCTGGTGAAAGACCGCCACCGCACTCTCGAACTCGGGAAAGCGGAAGTCGGGGTAGAACGCCGGCAGTTGCGTGCCCTGCAGCAGCGCCTTGTACACGATGGTGCGACAGGAGAACGACGGCACGTAGAAGCCGGGCAGGCCCAGCGACTCGGCCCGCTGCTCCATGGCGCGGCGAGCCAGGAAGAGGGCGCGCTCCCAGCCGTCATCGTCGGTGATGCGGTCGGGCCGCCCCACCAGTACCTGGCGTATGACGGGCTGGCTCTGCCGCGCTCCCCCGCCCAGCGCCGCCGGGTTCACCGGCACGTCGCGCCAGCCGATCAGGGGCAGGCCGTCCTCCTCCAGCACCTTCTCCACCATCTGGACGGACTGGGCAAGGGCCTCGGGATCGACGGGCAGGAAGAACACGCCGACCGCGAACGGGCGCCCCGCCTCGAGACGCAAGCCGAGGCGGTAGGCATCGCGGTAGAAGAGCCGGTGCGGAATCTGGGTCAGCAGCCCGGCGCCATCACCCGAGTTGTCGGTGGAAGCAGCACCCCGGTGGGCCACACGGGCCACCGCTTCGATCGCCATCTGCACCACTTCGTGCGAGCGGACACCCGAGGACTGGGCCACGAACCCGACGCCACAGGCGTCATGCTCGCGGAAGGCGTCGAGGCCGGCGGTGTCCATGACGCGTGCGTGCGCCCCGCGATCGGGGTCGGGAGTGGCCGAGCGGATCCGCTGCCCTGGTGCGGCCATGCTGCCTCCTGGTGGTGATGCCAGGCTGGCCGGAGAGGCCGGGCCTGAAAACGAAAACCCCGCTCGCCTGGGAGCGGGGTCGGGGGCGCGCTACTGCACGCTCAACTACCCGGCCGCTCCCAACGAGCGCGGAGAATTGACGAGAATAGCCGTGGCGACCTGAAGTCGTGCATTCAACATGACTGCATACTTATACTGTGGGATGCATGGGTCAAGTGGGGCGCCCCTGCGGCACCTTTGCTCGACCCGCAGTTTCGGGTGGGCAAAACCCCCACTTGACAGGTGACCCGGCGCTTGGGTACCCTCCCAGTCCGGCGCAAGGGTATTTTTATGCAGCCGGCGCCGCCCGGAAGCCGTGGGCGGCCCAGACCCCGATCGCAGCACACGGATATCATGAATCTGAACGGCTTGCTTCTGGTCCTCCTTGGTGTCCTTCCGGTCCTTCTTATTGGACGGGATGGATTCCGCGGCGTGCCGGTGGCGAGCAAGATGAGTCGATAGCAGGACTCGCTTAGACCAGCAGGGGCGCCGCGGACCAACGGGTTCGCGGCGCTTTCGTTTCCGGCCCCAGGGAGACTTGGCATGACGCGCAGGATCATCGTATTCGACACGACGCTCAGGGATGGCGAACAGGCGCCCGGCAACAGCCTCACTGTGGACGAGAAGGTGCGCCTCGCCCGGCAGCTCGAGGTGCTTGGGGTGGACGTCATCGAAGCCGGGTTCCCCGCGTCCTCCGAAACCGACTTCCGCAGCGTCCAGGAGATCGCAGTACAGGTGCGACGCCCCATCATCGCCGCGCTGGCGCGGTGTACCGATCGGGACATCGACCTGGCGGGCGAGGCCATCCGCGGTGCCGAGCGCGGTCGGATCCACGTGTTCCTCTCCACCTCTGACCTGCACCTCAAGGCCAAGCTGCGCATGACCCGCGAGGAGGCGGTGGAGAAGATCCGCGAAAGTGTGCGCCGGGCCAAGCGCTTCACCGACGACGTCGAGTGGAGTGCCGAAGACGCCAGTCGCACCGGGCTGGACTTCCTCTGCCAGTGCGTCGAGGTCGCGATCAGCGAGGGTGCCACCACCGTCAACCTGCCCGACACGGTGGGCTACGCCACGCCCGAGGAATACGGCGCGATGTTCCGCGAGGTGCGTCGCCGCGTGCCGTCCACCGCGGGCGTCGTCTTGAGCGCCCACTGCCATGACGACCTGGGCCTCGCCGTGGCCAACTCGCTCGCCGCCATCACCGCAGGGGCAGGGCAGGTTGAGTGCACCATCAACGGCATCGGGGAACGGGCCGGGAACGCCGCGCTGGAAGAAATCGTCATGGCGGGCCGGGTGCGCGCCTCACAGTACGCTTTCGATACCGGCATCGAGTCGCGCGAGCTCTATCGTACCAGCCAGATGCTGTCCCATCTCACCGGCAACTTCCCCCAGCCGAACAAGGCCATCGTCGGCCGGAACGCGTTTGCCCATGAGGCCGGTATCCACCAGCACGGCGTGCTGCAGAACGGGCGCACCTACGAGATCATTGAGCCGGACACCGTCGGCATCGCCCGCTCATCCCTGGTACTGGGCCGTCACTCCGGTCGCCACGCCCTCGCGCGGCGCTTCCAGGAACTGGGGTACGAAATCGAGGAGGAGCAGCTGGGCGGCATCTACAAGGAGTTCCTCCAGCTCGCCGAGCGGAAGCGGCAGATCCTGGATGAAGACCTGCTGGCGCTGCTGCACGAGAGTTTCCACGATGCGCCGGAGGAGTTCCAGCTCCGCGAGCTGCGCGTGGTGTGCGGCAGTGGCACAGCCACGGCAGACGTGACACTGGCCGGTCCATACGTCGGGGCACGCAGCGCGTCCGGCACCGGCGACGGTCCCATCGCCGCCGCCTTTGCCGCGGTCAGCGAGATCGTGGGCAAGACCATCGAGGTGGAGAGCCTCAATCTCCGCTCCGTTACGCCCGGCCGCGACAGCGTGGGCCAGGTGTTCCTCCAGGTGCGCGTCGATGGCCGCACCTTCAGCGCCCACAGCGCGTCTACGGATATCGTCGAGGCCAGTGCCCGCGCCATGGTGAACGCGCTCAACAAGTCGCGCCACGCCGAGTCGCTCGAGGCGGCGGCGCTCGACAGCAACAGCTACTGGGGGGTCTGACCGCCTTGACCGAGATGCTCACCGGCGCCCAGCTCATGTGCCGCATCCTCCTCGAGGAGGGTGTGGACGTGCTGTTCGGGTATCCCGGCGGCGCGATCATGCCGTTCTACCATGCGCTCCCCGAGTACCCCGGCCTGCGCCACATCCTCGTGCGGCATGAGCAGGCGGCTGCGCATGCCGCCGATGGCTATGCTCGCGCCTCGGGGCGTGCGGGCGTGTGCGTGGCTACCTCCGGACCGGGCGCCACGAACCTGGTCACCGGCCTGGCCACCGCGTACATGGACAACTCGCCCGTCGTGGCTATCACCGGCCAGGTTTCCCGGCCCATGATGGGTCGCGATGCCTTCCAGGAGACCGACATCGTCGGGGTCACGCTTCCCATCACCAAGTGGAGCGTCCTGGTCGAGGATATCACCACTCTTGCCGATACCATGCGCCGGGCATTCGCCGTCGCGCGCGGCGGACGGCCCGGACCGGTGCTGGTGGACGTGCCCAAGGACGTGCAGAACCAGCGCATCGAGTACACGCCCCGCGCGGCGGCTCCCGCGCGCCGCGCCGCGCCGGTCGTCGATGCCGGCGCTCTGGCCGACGCGGCGCGGCTCATCGGCGGCGCCGAGCGCCCGCTCATCCTCGCGGGACACGGCATCATCCTGGGAAACGCCAGCGAGGATCTGCGCATCTTCGCGGAGCACACCGGCATCCCGGTCATCACCACCCTGCTCGGCATCAGCGCGTTCCCCGAGGATCACCCGCTGCATCTCGGCATGCCGGGCATGCACGGGGAAGTGCACGTGAATCGGGCCATCCAGCGTGCCGACCTGCTGATCGCGGTGGGCATGCGGTTCGACGATCGCGTGACCGGGAACACTGCGGGCTTTGCCCGTCACGCGAAGATTGTGCACATCGAGCTCGACCCGACCGAGATCGGCAAGAACGTGCCGGTTGAGGTGCCACTGGTCGGCGATGCCGGTCCCATACTCTCCGCGCTGACGCGCGCGCTCGCGCCGCGCTCCTGCACTGCCTGGTGGGAGGAGATCGACAATTCGCGCCGACCGCCGCACGAGCATTTCCGCGGTGACATTGCACCCGACACGATTCTCCGGGCCATCCACCAGGCGAGCGGCGGAAAGTGCAGCATCGTGTCCGACGTCGGGCAGCACCAGATGTGGGTGGCCAAGTTCTTTCCCTACCGTCGCCTCAACACCCACTTCTCCTCCGGTGGTCTCGGCGCCATGGGGTTCGCGGTGCCGGCGGCCATTGGCGTGCACCTGGCGCGCCCCGACGAACCGGTGTGGGCCATCTCGGGTGACGGCGGCTTCCAGATGAACATGCAGGAAATGGCGACGATGGTGCAGGAAGGCCTGCCGATCAAGCTCGCCATCTTCAACAACGGATACCTGGGCATGGTGCGGCAGTGGCAGCAGTTCTTCCACGGCCGACGCTACTCGGCCACGCCGATCTGGAGTCCCGACTACGTGAAGCTGGCTGAGGCGTACGGCATCGCCGGCTACCGGGTGGAGCAGGGGTCCCAGATTGCCGGTGCGGTCGCGGCGGCACTCCGCGATCCCGGCCCCGCGCTCATCGAATTCGTGATTGAGCAGGAGGCCAATGTCTACCCGATGATCCCGCCCGGTGCCTCGCTCTCGGAAGTCATCGAGACGGCGCCTGCGCCGGAGCCGGCGTCAGCATGAGCGAGCTCCATTGCATCACCGTCGTCATGGACGACAAGCTGGTGACCCTGAACGCGGCCGTCGGGCTTCTCCGCCGCCGCAACCTTCCCGTACGGAGCGTGACCTTCGGACCGCATGTCACCGAGGGACGCTCGAGGCTCTTTGCGATGATCGAGGCAGACGAAGGCGCGGCGCAGCGGGTGGCGCTGCTGTTCGAGAAGCTGATCGGCGTGGACGAGGCGCGGGCCGTGCCGGCCGCCGATACCGTGGTGCGGGAGCTGGCGCTGATCCGCGTCCGCGCACCGGCAGAGGCGTACGGCGAGCTGCTCGATGTGCTGGGTCTCTACCACGCGAACGTCATTGAGGAGGGTCCGGACGGCCTGGTGGTCGAGCTGACTGGCCCCGATACCTTCGTGCTGTCGTGCCTGCGTGCCGTCGAGCGGTTCGGCATTGTCGATGTTGCCCGGAGCGGTGCCGTCGCCGTCGAGCGGCCGGCCGAGAATCCGCGCGCGCCCACCTCCACTGAGGCTTCCGTATCATGAGCTCGACGCTCCAGGTGTTCTACGACAGCGACGCGAACATCGATCGCCTCCTCGGCCGCACCATCGCGATCATCGGCTTCGGCAGCCAGGGCCATGCGCACGCGCTCAACCTGAAGGAGTCGGGCCAGAAGGTCATCGTCGGGCTCCGGCCGGGCGGCGCGTCGTGGAAGAAGGCGGAAGCCGCCGGGCTCGACGTGCGCAGTGTCGCCGATGCGGCGCGCGCTGCCGACATCATCATGCTGCTCGTGCCCGACCAGGACATGCGCGACATCTACGACAAGGGCGTGGCGCCGGGCCTGTCGGCGGGGAAGACGCTCCTCTTCGCCCACGGCTTCAACATTCACTTCGGCGAGATCAAGCCGCCCGCCAATGTTGACGTCGCCATGATCGCCCCCAAGTCGCCCGGTCACCTGGTGCGTAGTGAGTACGAGGGCGGGCGCGGGGTGCCGGGACTCGTCGCCGTTCACCAGGACGCGAGCGGCCATGCGCTCGCCGACGCGCTCGCCTATGCCGCGGGCATCGGCTGTACCCGTGCCGGCGTGATCCAGACGTCGTTCCGCGAGGAAACGGAAACCGACCTGTTCGGCGAACAGGCGGTCCTCTGCGGTGGTGCCACGGCGCTGGTGAAGGCCGGCTTCGATACGCTCGTGAAGAACGGGTATTCGCCTGAAATGGCGTACTTCGAGTGCCTCCACGAGCTCAAGCTGATCGTGGACCTCATGTATCGCGGCGGCATGGGCTTCATGCGCTACTCCATCAGCGATACCGCCGAGTACGGCGACTATACCCGGGGCCCGCGGATCATCACCGACGAGACCCGCAAGGAGATGCAGCGGATCCTCGACGAAATCCGGAGCGGTGCCTTCGCGAAGGAGTGGCTCGCCGAGAACCGTGCCGGTGGCCCGAACTTCAAGCGCATGCGCACGGCGGACCATGACCACCTCCTGGAGAAGACCGGCCGGGCCCTCAGGGTCATGATGCCGTGGAGCGAAGAGGGGAAGGCGGCGGCCGCGAAGGCGGAGCCGGCCACGGTCTGATGAGCGAGCCGCGCACCCTTTTCCAGAAGATCTGGGATGCCCACGTCGTGCACGCGATGCCGGGGGGACCGGCGCTGCTTTACATCGACCTGCACCTGGTGCATGAGGTCACGTCGCCTCAGGCGTTCGAGGGGCTGCGGCTCGCGGGGCGCCGCGTGCGCCGGCCCGGGCGCACGCTGGCCACGGTGGACCACAACGTCCCCACCGGGGACCGGCACCTGCCCATTGCCGACCCGATCGCCGCGCAGCAGGTCCGCACGCTCACGGGCAATGCGCGCGCGTTCGGCCTGCCGCTCTTCGACCTCGACTCGCCCGACCAGGGCATCGTGCACGTCATCGGTCCGGAGCTCGGCGCCACGCAACCCGGCATGACCATCGTCTGCGGCGATTCGCACACCTCCACCCACGGTGCGTTCGGCGCGCTGGCGTTCGGCATCGGCACGAGCGAAGTCGAGCATGTGCTCGCGACGCAGTGCCTCATGCAGCAGCGGCCACGCACCATGGAAGTCCGGTTCGAGGGCACACTGGCCGACGGCGTCACCGCCAAGGACATGATCCTGGCGCTGATCGGGCGCATCGGCACCGACGGCGCCTCCGGACATGTGCTCGAGTACCGCGGGAGCGCCATCCGGCAGCTGTCCATGGAAGGGCGCATGACCATCTGCAACATGTCCATCGAGGCCGGCGCGCGGGCCGGGCTGATCGCCCCGGATGACACCACGTTCGCCTACCTTGCCGGACGGGCGCGTGCGCCGAGCGGCGCCGCATGGAACGCCGCCGTCGAGCGCTGGCAGGACCTCACGACAGATCCCGGGGCGACGTTCGACCGCTCCATTACGATCGACGTTTCCTCCCTGGCACCGCAGGTCACCTGGGGCACCAACCCCGGCATGGTCGGTGACATCACCGGGCGCGTACCGGTGCCTGGCGATGACGATTCGGCAGACACCCGGGAGGCGCTGGCGCGCGCGCTGGAGTACATGGGGCTCCGCCCCGGCGAGCCGCTCGAGGGACTCAAGGTCGACCGCGTGTTCCTCGGCTCGTGTACCAACGCGCGCCTGGAAGACCTGCGCGATGCAGCGACGGTCGTGCGCGGGCACAAGGTTGCGCAGGGCGTGCGCGCGATGGTGGTGCCGGGCTCGCAGCGGGTGAAGCGCGCCGCAGAGGCCGAAGGGCTCGACGATGTCTTCATCCAGGCCGGGTTCGAGTGGCGGAACAGCGGCTGCTCCATGTGCCTGGGAATGAACGACGACGTCCTGGGCAGTGGTGAGCGATGCGCGTCCACCTCGAACCGCAACTTCGAGGGACGCCAGGGCAAGGGTGGTCGCACCCACCTCATGAGCCCGGTCATGGCCGCCGCCGCCGCCGTCGCGGGTCGGCTCGTCGATGTGCGCGAAGTGGTCCGGAGGAGTGAACGGACAACGGTGGGCGCTGGGCGGTAGTTCCGCACTGGCCACGTTCAGCGTTCGCCGTTGCCGTTTACTCCCTTCATGCTGGAGGAATCAGGTCGCATGCAGCCGTTCACCGTCCATACCGGCGTCGCCGCGGTCCTGCCGCGGGTCAACGTCGATACCGACCAGATCATCCCGAAGCAGTTCCTGAAGCGGATCGAGCGAACCGGTTTCGGGAAGCACCTGTTTCACGACTGGCGCTACCTCGCGGATGGATCGTCGCACCCCGATTTCGAGCTGAACGCGCCGCACGCGAAGGGGGCGAGCATCCTGGTGGCCGGACCCAACTTCGGCTGCGGGTCGTCCCGGGAGCACGCACCGTGGGCCCTGGCCGACTATGGCTTCCGCGCCGTCATTGCGCCGTCGTTCGCCGACATCTTCTACAACAACTGCTGCCAGAACGGCCTGCTGCCCGTTCGCCTGGAGGACGCCGCCGTGCGCGACCTGTTCGCCCGCGGCGAGAGCGGGGAGCCGTTCGAACTGACCGTTGACTTGCGTAGTGCCCGCGTCACCGGGGCAGGCGGGTTTGCGGCCACCTTTGAAATGGATCCCTACCGCCGGCAGATGCTGCTCGAGGGTCTCGACGAGATTGGCCAGACCCTGCGGCAGGAAACGCGAATCACCGCCTATGAACGGCGAATGGAAGCACTGGGGAGGCTCGTATGACGCGGTATCGCATCGTGGTGCTCGCGGGAGACGGTATCGGCCCCGAGGTCACTGACCAGGCAACGCGCGTGCTCAACGCCGTCGCCGATCGGTTTGGGTGGCAGGTCGAGCTGGTTCCCCATCTCATTGGTGGGGTAGCCTCGCGTGCCACTGGTTCGCCCCTGCCGCCCGCCGCGCTCGCCGCGGCGCTCGAGTCCGACGCCGTGCTCTTGGGCGCAGTGGGCGATCCGTCGATGGACGATGCGCCGCGTGAGGCCCGGCCCGAGGCCGGCTTGCTGGCGCTGCGGAAGCGCCTTGGCGTCTTCGCCAACCTCCGGCCGGTGCGCGTGCGTCCGGCGCTGGCCACCGCGTCGCCGCTCCGGCCTGAAGTGCTGCACGGCGTTGACGTCCTGCTCGTGCGCGAGCTCACCGGCGGCCTCTACTACGGTGAGCCGCGGGGACGCTATGGCAGCAGGGCCGTGAACACCCTGACCTACGACGCCAGTGAAATCGAACGAGTGGCCCGGGTCGCGTTCGAGGCGGCGAAGAGCCGCGGGGGCCTGGTCACATCCGTCGACAAGGCCAATGTGCTCGAGGTTTCCCAGCTCTGGCGCGAAACAGTCACGCGGATCGGCAAGGAATTTCCCACCGTCCGGCTCGATCACCAGCTCGTTGACACAATGGCCATGAAGCTCATCGCGTCGCCCTCGGCGTTCGATGTCGTGCTCACCGAGAACATGTTCGGCGACATCCTCTCCGACGAGGCGGCGGTGCTCGCCGGGTCGCTCGGCCTGCTGCCGTCGGCGTCACTCGGCGAGGGGCCTGGCCTCTTCGAACCGGTGCACGGCTCCGCGCCCGACATTGCGGGGAAGGGCATCGCCAACCCGATCGGCGCCATCCTTTCGGTCGCCATGCTTTTCCGGTTCGGACTCAAGCAGCCACAGGCGGCGGAACTGATCGAGCGCGCCGTCGATGAGGTAGCCGAACGGGGGTTCCGCACAGCGGACATCGCGCGACCGGGCGAGCGGCCTCTCTCCACCACGGAGATGGGTAACCGCATCAACGACTTGGTGTTGCATGGGCAGGGTGCGCTGGCGGGACGCTGATCGACTGGTGGGGAGCAACGCCAGAGGGTAGCTTGAATCACCATGAAAAACTCCCTGTTGGTCCTGGCCCTGGTGGCTCTGGTCCCCGCCACCGCAGCGGCGCAGAAAAGCGATTCAGCCAGTACGGCGGCGGCGGAGTGCGCTGGGCAGAAGGTTGGTCTCGTTTTCAACGAGACCTTCTCCAGTCCGGCGGACTTTGGTCGCGTCCTGCTCTGTGCCGGGGCCACTTACAAGGGCGAGACGAACCATGGCGGCGTGCGGCTCAGCGCCCGGTCCATCCTCCCTGGAGTTCAGTCGCCGCGCATCACCGAGTTGCTTGGTGGGAGCGCTTCGGCGGGCGTTGGTGGCGGGGGCGGCATGTACAAGTTTCAGTCGTTTGCCGACGGTGTGTATGAAATCGGAGTTAACGGCGTGCAGGCAGGCGCCTCGGTCAACCTGAAGATCACGCGCACGAAGTAAGTCAGTCGGTTACCGCTCCCCGGCTCGCGCTGGAAACCTGCCGGGCATACTTCGCGAGCACTCCGCGCGTGTAGCGCGGGCGGGGTGCGGTCCACGCGGCGCGGCGCCGGGCCAGTTCTGCATCATCAATTTCCAGCTGCAACAGTCGCCGTGGCGCGTCGATGGTGATGGTGTCGCCCTCCTGTACCAGCCCGATCGGTCCCCCCACCGCCGCTTCCGGCGATACGTGTCCTACCACCATGCCGTAGGTTCCGCCCGAAAAACGGCCGTCGGTGATCAACCCGACGCTGTCACCGAGTCCCGCGCCGATGATCGCCGACGTCGGCGCCAGCATTTCCCGCATGCCGGGACCCCCGACGGGGCCCTCGCTCCGGATGACGAGGATGTCGCCGGCCCGAACCTGTCCTGCGAGGATCGCGCTCAGGCACGACTCCTCTGACTCGAACACCCGCGCCGGCCCCCGCATGCGCGGGTTCTTCACGCCGCTGATCTTCGCGACCGCACCGTCAGGCGCCAGGTTGCCGCGCAACACGGCGAGGTGACCCTCGGCGTACATCGGCCGCTCCCACGGGCGGATGACTTCCTGGCCGACAGGCGAGCCGGGTGCCTCCGCAATGTTCTCCGCCAGCGTCTTGCCCGTCACGGTGAGGCAGTCGCCGTGCAACAACCCATGCTCCAACAGCAGCTTCATCACCGCCGGGACGCCACCGGCCTGGTGCAGGTCGGTGGCGACGAACCGTCCCGACGGCTTGAGGTCGCACAGCACCGGGACTCGTGCGCGGATGCGCTCGAAATCATCGAGCTCGAGCGGCACCTCTGCCGCATGGGCGATGGCCAGGAGGTGCAGCACCGCGTTCGTCGAGCCCCCAAGGGCCATGCACACGACGATACCGTTCTCGAACGCATCGCGTGTCATGACCAGGCGTGGCGTGATGCCGCGCTTGATGCATGTAAGCAGGGCATCAGCGGACGCAGCGGCGCTGTCCGCCTTCTCCGCGTCCTCGGCCGCCATGGTGGAGGAGCCGGGAAGGCTCATGCCCATCGCCTCGAACACCGACGACATGGTGTTGGCGGTGAACATGCCGCCGCAACTGCCCGCCCCGGGACAGGCCTTCCGCTCGACCGCCTCGAACTCGGCGCGCGGAAGTTTCCCGGCAGCATGCTGTCCCACCGCCTCGAAGACGCTCACGACGGTCAGGTCGCGGCCGTCGTGATGGCCCGGCTTGATCGTCCCGCCATAGACGAACACCGCCGGGATGTTCATCCGCGCCATCGCGATCATGGCACCGGGCATGTTCTTGTCGCAGCCACCCACTGCCAGCACGCCGTCCATGCTCTGCGCACCACATGCCGTCTCGATCGCATCGGCGATCACCTCGCGCGACACCAGCGAGTACTTCATCCCCTCGGTGCCCATCGAGATGCCGTCGCTCACCGTGATGG
>Ga0302321_100003254_pt1 | contig 13947 bp, 10 predicted proteins | sample Fen_T0_1_FD_202505 | JGI IMG/M metagenome (GOLD analysis project Ga0302321, IMG submission 202505) | Peat permafrost microbial communities from Stordalen Mire near Abisko, Sweden - Fen_T0_1 | ecosystem: Environmental > Terrestrial > Soil > Wetlands > Permafrost | place: Sweden: Abisko...
ACGCCGTTTTGCCAGGGACTGCCTGGTTCGATGAAGCGGATCGTGATACCCGTCTCAAGCAGCCACCTCTGGAGGTGTTTGGCGATAAACTCACCGCCGTTGTCGCAGCGCAAGTGGCGTGGCGCGCCGTGCACTGCAACTGCTGCCTTGAGGGCCGCCACGACTTCACGGCTGCCCATCCGGTGGCTCGCCACGATGTCGAGGGCGTAGTGACTGTATTCATCGAGCAATGTCAGGAACTTCACGGTCGTGCCTCGCTGCGTGGTATCAAACACCAGATCCAGACACCACACGTCGTTGACGCCTTCGGATTTGATTTTCGCGTCCGGCCGCGACGGGCATTTGGGCCGCACGGCCGGACCGACGACTTGCAGGCCTGAGCGGCGTCTCACCCGTTGCACGGTGCGCAGGGCGCAAGCGAGCCCTTGTCGGGCCAGCAGCGCATGCACCCGGCGGTAACCATAACGTGGATACGCCAGCGAGAGTTTCATGGTTTGAGTTTCCAATTGCACCGTTCGCGGGGTCGGCGGCAACGGCGTGTAATGCCAAGTCGAGCGTTCCAGTCCGAGGTAACGACAGGCTTGCCGGCCTGAACATAGCTCCTGCTTAACCACGCTGCTGGCGGCCCGTCGTTTTTGCGCCGGGCTTACCATTTTTTTGTGCTCACCTCCTTAAGCACCTGGATATGCAGGGCCTGATCGGCCACGAGTCGCTTCAGCCGCGCATTCTCGTCGCGCAGCCCCCGCAATTGCTGCATCTCGTTTAACTCCATCCCGCCATACTGGCTCTTCCAGCGATGAAAGGTTGCAGTACTGATGTTCGTTTCACGGCAAACAGTCGCTACCGACTCGCCGCTGTCGGCCCGGCGCAAGATCGCTACGATCTGCTCGGGCGTATGTCGTTTTCCTTTTCCTTTGGGCATCTGGTTCCTTGTTTGATTGCCCAGTCTCTTTTCAGCAATGGCTCAGTTTCGGTGAGTCAGGTCAAGGGGAAGGACGGTTTGACGTTCAATGCTTTGCTCTTAACGCATGAGCGTGGGCGTGGAAGATGGGCCCAAATTGCAGGTCAGTTGTTATTGGCTTGTAAGCGAGTGGTATAAATACGCGTTTGCTGGGGTCGCGGATTGCCTGGGTCGCAGCGGTCTGTTGGCTGATTCTGTTGACCCCGTTCGCCGCCGTTTCCCCTGTGTCGCCTTGAATCGTTCCAAAACTATTCTGGTTTGCTTGTCGGTTTTTTGCCTCGGTCTTGCCGTGGGTTTTTGGGCGTATCGTCAGGAATCGGCGGAGCGCCGGCGCGATCTGATCGCTGAAACGAGTCGGTGTGCGCTGGCGTTTGATGCGAGCGAAGTGCGTGCGTTGGCCGGTTCGAGGGCGGATCTGCAAAGTCCGGTTTACGTCCGCGTCAAGGAGTGCCTGATCCGATTACATGCTTCGCTGCCTGGATCCCGTTTCATTTATATCCTTCGTTATAATCCGGCTTCGGGGAAGACGGTGTTTCTGGCCGACTCTGAGCCGGAGGCGTCGAAAGAGATTTCGCTTCCCGGGGATGTTTACCCGGAGGCGTCTCAAATGCAGGGGCTGCAGTCGATTTTGCGTGATGGCAAACCAGTGATCGAGGGACCGATTAGGGATTCTTTCGGCGAATTTGTTTCGGCGTACGTCACGTTTGGGCCAGGGTTGGGCCTGGATGTTTTGGGTCTGGATATCGAGGCGGGAACCTGGGCGTGGCAACTGTGGTTCGCCGCGTTGCGGGCGGCGGTGCTGAGCTGGTTCATTTTGGGCGGTGGTTTGGCGGTGGTGGCGTGGTACGGCCAGCGGTCGTTACGCGAGTCGCTTATCCGCAAGCTTTATGGCGCGGTGGAGCAGAGCGAGTCCGCGACCATGATCGTCAACTTGCACAGCCGCATCGAATACGTGAATGAGGGATTGTGCCGCCAGACGGGTTACACGCGGGAGGAATTGACGGGCAGGCCGTGGTGGGATTTTCGCAGCGAAAAGAAGCTGCCGGTGGAGGTCGCTGAGATTGTGGCACGGGTGAAGGCGGGGCTTTCCTGGGAGGGACAGGTTTCGAACACGCGGAAAAGCGGCGAACATTATCCAGCGCGCGCCGTGGTTTCGCCGGTGCGTGGCGAGCATGGACGGGTGGTGGGTTTTATCGCGGTGTTCACGGATGTTTCTGCGTCCCAACGCAAGGAGCGGGAGTTGCGCGAGGCCAAAGAGCAGGCCGAAACGTCAGATAGCGCCAAGGGCCGGTTTCTCGCGACGATGAGTCATGAGGTGCGCACGCCGCTTAACGGGATTGTCGGTTTCACGAGTCTGTTGCTCGACACGACGCTTACGTCTGAACAGCGGGAGTACGTGCAAACCATCCGAACCAGTGGAGAGGCGTTAATCCAGCTCACCGGCGACATTTTGGATTTCTCGCGCATTGAATCGGGAAAGTTGCAACTCGATGCCGCGCCGTGCGACCTGCGGGCCAACATTGAGGACGCGCTCGACATTTTTGCCAGCCGCGCGGCGGAGAGCGACCTGCAGCTGTTGCACTGGGTGGACTACGACGTCCCTGCGCAGTTGATGGTGGATGGCGGCCGGTTGCGGCAGGTGATGATCAACCTCGTGGGGAATGCGGTCAAGTTCACGGCGACGGGCCAGGTCGAGGTGACGGTGCGCAAACTGACGGGTAAATCTGTCTCGGTGGCGCCGTTTGAGGATCCGAGTCAGGGCCAGCTGGTCGCGGAGTTTGACGATGGCGGTTTGACTTTGGAATTTGCCGTGCGCGACACAGGGATTGGCATCGCAGCGGGCGATTGCGCGCGCCTTTTTCAGCCGTTCACGCAGCTCGATTCATCGAATATGCGTCGGTTTGGTGGTGCGGGACTGGGTTTGGCGATATCGCGTCATCTGGTGCGTATGATGGGTGGTGATATTCGTGTGGAGAGTGAGCTGGGGCGTGGTTCGACTTTCATTTTTACGGTCAGGGCACGTCCGGCGGAAGTTGTTTCCAATGAAATTTCGGCGGGGCGGCTTGCTGGTCGCAAGGTGGGGCTGGTTGTGACGCATGCGGGATTGCGAGCGGAGATGGGGCATCTGTTGCGGCAAGCGGGTGCGAAGGTGGTGGAGCGCACGCTTGAGACGCTAATTGAGGGTGGTTGGGATCTGGCGGTGATCGACTGCGATGCGGCAGCGGTGGAAAAGTTTCAATCTACCGCACCGGATTCAGATTGGCGGCCGGAGCGTATGTTTGGGTTGGTGGCGATCAATCTTGGCAATCAGGAACGTCAGGCGTTGCGCCGGCATTTCCGGATGTTGCTGGGTCGGCCAGCGCACCACCGCACGCTTTTGGATCTTTTGGCCAAGGCGTCAGAGCAGTTTGCTAGTTCGGTGACAACGCCGCCGGGGTTTACCGAAAAAAAGCTGCGCATACTGGTCGCTGAGGATGATGAGGTGTTGCAAAGGGTCATCAGTAGTTCGCTGTCGGCCCTTGGCTATCAATGTCAGTTAGTGCAGAATGGCCGTGCAGTCATCGAAGCGGTGAACGCTGAAAAATTTGACGTGATTCTCATGGACGCGCACATGCCGGAGATGGATGGTTTGACCGCGGTAAAACAGATTCGTGCGGGTGAAGCCGGCGTGCAGAATCGCGACATCTGGGTGGCGACGATCACTGCTGATCACCGGCCTGAAATGAAGGAGATGGCGCTGGCGGCTGGCGTGAATGATTTTCTCACCAAGCCGCTCAGTCTGGCGGATATCGAGGCGGCGTTTCAGCGTTTTCTGAAAGCGCGGCACGCCGTTCGGGTGTGAGCGGCGTGGTCGATTACACCGGGTTGCCGCCGAGTGCGGCTTCAATTTGTTTTGATGCCGTTTTCAGAATGGTCAGTCGTGCGTGGCGCTTGTCGTTGGCGGGAATGAGGTGCCAGGGCGCAAAGGGCTGGTTCGTTAACGCGAGCATGTCGCCGACGGAGGCTTCGTAGCCCGACCATTTGCGGCGGTTGCGCCAGTCTTCGTCGTTTATCTTGTGTCGTTTGTAGGGCGTGTTCTCGCGTTCGTTAAACCGACGCAGCTGCTCGTCCTTGCTGATGTGTAACCAGAATTTGATTACAATTATACCGTGGTCGGTGAGCTGGCGCTCGAAGTCGTTGATTTCGGTGTAGGCGCGTTTCCATTCGCTCGTCGAGGCAAAGCCCTCCAGGCGCTCCACGAGGACGCGTCCGTACCAAGAGCGGTCGTAAATGGAGACCATGCCGGCGCGCGGCACGTGGCGCCAGAAACGCCAGAGGTAATGGTGGGCTTTTTCCTCGTCGGTGGGTTTGGCCACGGGGATGACGCGGTAGTGGCGGGCGTCGATCGCGCTGGTCAACCGGCGGATGGCGCCACCTTTGCCGGCGGCATCCCAGCCTTCGAAAACAAAAACGATCGAGCGATGTGCAGCGTGGGCAGAGCGTACGGCCTGGTTGAGGCGACCGAGCCATTTTTCGCGCTTCAGTTCATATTCGGCTGGCGAGAGAATTTGATCTAGCGGCAGGGCTTGCAGTTGTTGCAGTTCGGTTGGTTTGAGCGGCTGGGAGGCTGCGCGTTTGTCGGTGGCGTGAGAGACGGTTTTTTGGCGTCGGACGTGGGCGGCGAAGCTGGTGAGGATCAGTTTGGCCACCGTTGCGTTGCGCGTGCGCTCGTGCTCCGCGTCGACGATAGTCCAGGTGGCGCCGGGGTGGTCGGTTGCTTTCAGAATACGGCGGGCGGCGCGGGCGATCCGGTCGTAGTTGCGGAAGTGATACCAATGCTCGGGGGTGACCCGCCAGGCGGTGCTGGGGTCGGATTCGAGGGCTTGCAGGCGATCACGCTGGGCCGTTTTGCTGAGGTGCAGCCAGACTTTGACGACGAGTGTGCCGTTGTCGGAGAGCAGTTTCTCAAAGTGCTGAATGCGTTCGAGCTCGTGATTGATTTCAGCGGTTGATTTGCGGCTGAAGGTTTCTTCGCGCAGTGCTTCGGTGTACCAGGAGCCGGCGTAAATGCCGATCCGGCCGCTAGCGGGAAGGCTGCGCCAGAACCGCCACATGAACGGGCGTTCGCGTTCTTCGTCGGTGGGTTCTTGAAAGGCGAAGGTTTCGACACCGCGCGGGTCCAACCAGCCGCTGAGCGTGTTGATGACCTCGCCGCGGCCAGCGCCTTCGTAGCCGGCGATGATGAGTAGGATTTTAAATGGGGATTGCTTGAGTTGAACTTGAAGCTGGACCAAGTCCTCGCGCAGCTTGGGCACACAGGCGTCGTAAGCTTTCCGAGAGAGACGAGTGGAGATCGTCGTTTTTGTCATGCGTCGGCTGAAATTGTGCGTGCCGGAGTGGGGCGAGTCGAGCTGAGTTTGTGATGGATTGTGACGGGCGGGAAACGATTTCTCCAATGGCGGCGCTCAGCGGTGGTTGGTTATTTGATCGGCTTGAATCGTCCGGTGTGCAGGAACGTGCGGATTTGATCGATCACGCAGCCGCGCCACATCATCCAGGTATGTGAAGTTCGAAGGACGATGTGATCGCTCATGCCGGCGAGGCGCGTGCTTTGGATGCTGACTTTGCCGTCACTCGGCTGGCGGATCCACCAGGAGAAAAGCGGGTTGAGGGAGACAGAGCCGGCGATCACGCCGACCTCGCATCCCGATCGGCCTTCAAGTTGGTTCGGTGTGCTTTCTGGTTCTGTGCCGAGCTGGAGGCCGGCTGGGCCGTTGATTTTGGCGAAGGGTTTCCAGTCGCGCAGCCGGTCGACGATTTCGCTGCCCTGATTGGGAGGACCGAGCATGACGACGCGACGTGGTTTTGGTGCGTTCGGATGATCGTGTAGAAACTGTCGCAGGAGAATGCCGCCCAGTGAATGCGTCACCACGTGTAGCGGACCGGTATTGGCGTGGGCGGAAAAAATGGGCTCCAGGGTTTGTCGGGCGAGGGTGGCGATGTCGTGGCGTTGCGAAGGGTAGCTGAGGTTGATCACCTGATAGCCGTCGCGACGGAGTGCCCATTCGATGCGTTTTAACGACCAGGGACCGCGGCCGAGTCCATGGATGAGTATGACGGTGCCGGGTGTCGGGCGGTTAGCGGAGGATTCCATGCGGATGCCTGCCAGTTGGCATTGTTCAGAGACTTTACTCAACGGCTCGCTTTCAGAAATGAAATTCATCAACTTTCTGCGCATGAATTTTCGCACGCTTGGCAAAACCGGCCGGAAAGTCAGTGAAGTTGGCCTTGGCACCTGGCAATTGGGTAGTTCGTGGGGCGAAGTGTCTGAGGAGGACGCACTCGCGACGTTGCGCGTGGCGGCCGAGACGGGTGTGAATTTTTTCGACACGGCCGACGTGTATGGTGACGGGCGCAGCGAACGGTTGATCGGGCGGTTTTTGAAAGAGACGCGGTTGCCGGCTTTTGTGGCGACGAAGTTGGGCCGCTCCAGTAAGCCGGGCTGGCCGAAAAATTTTACGCGGGCGGCGGTGCGCGAGCATGTCGAAGGTTCGTTGCAGCGGCTCGGTGTTGAGGAGTTGGATTTGATCCAACTTCACTGTGTGCCGCTGGCGGTGCTGAAGAGCGGCGAGATTTTTGAGTGGCTCGACGAGCTTGAGCAGGAGGGCAAGATCAAGGCGTTTGGTGCCAGCGTCGAATCGATGGAAGAGGCGCACGTGTGTGCCGCGCAGCCCGGGCTTGTTTCGCTTCAGATCATTTTCAATATTTTTAGGCAGAAACCGATTCACACGTTGTTTAAGTTGGCGAAGGCGATGAACATCGCACTGATCATTCGTTTACCGCTGGCGAGTGGATTGCTCGGTGGAAAAATGACGAAGCAAACGCAGTTCAGCGCCGACGATCACCGCGTGACGAATCGCGATGGCAAGCAGTTCAATGTCGGAGAAACGTTTGCCGGTTTGCCTTTTGAAAAAGGCGTGGATCTGGCGGACACGCTCAAACCGTTTGTACCTGCGGGGCAGAGCATGGCGGATTTTGCGCTGCGCTGGTGCCTGGATTTTGACGCGGTCAGTGTGGTTATACCTGGGGCTCGAAATCCAGAGCAGGCGCGCGGCAATGCCGCGGCTTCATCACTGGCGCCATTGAGCAAAGAGCTGCATGCGCGTCTGGCTGATTTCTATACGCGCCAAGTTGCTGCGCACATTCGCGGACCGTATTGAGACCGGATTCGCGCAAATGTTTTTAAGGCCGCTTAGGAGTGGGTGGTCTTTTTTTGCGCGAGGTGGGCGAGTAAGAGTGTGAAAAAGCAGAGCACGAGGTTGAAAAGTGGAATCTGGAGCGCGCTGGGCAGCGAGTAGATGATGCAGACGGTCGGTGTCCAAACGCCGAGATTTGAAATCAGCATCGGCGGAACCCGGCGTCGGTACCAGCCCGGAGCACGGACGTCGGCGATTACGGCGGCGGTGTCGAAGTGAGACTCGCACCAGGTATAGACGATCACGGTGACAGGTACAAAAAAGAGCGGGCAGGTGACGAATTGGTCGAGGAACATTTTTATGACGACGGTCTGGACGTCGTGATCCGCGCCGACGAACCGAACAAGCAAGCGATACCAAAAATCCACCTCGACGCCCTTGTAGGCCCAGAAAACGATGAGTAACAGATTTTGTTTAAGATTGTAGCGATTTCGTGTCGCGGGGCTGAGCTTCAGATAGAGACAAGGAAGCAGGCCGCCAAAAAACGAGGTCGAGACGAGGCTGTAGAGAAAACCTTGTTCGGTGCGGAAAACCGCGAGTTTTCCGAATAGTTCGCGGGTGGGTGGGTGAAAGTAATAACCAAGGACAAGCGCCAGCGCGAAGAGTTGAAGGATGATCCCGGGCACGAGGTTGGCTCGCGCGCCGCGCAGTCCTGCGGACCAGGGCGACTCGGGTTGATAGGATGAAACGGCGGACATAAACGATAATCGTCGCGTTTATGCCGGGCGGCGGCGAGTGCAAAGGCGAAGGTTGATTCGCCACGATTCGGTGAGCTGCGGTACGGGTTGATGGACGTCGAGGCAGGCGGGTATGACGCTTTGTCGGCCGTGAGGGAGAGCCATTTTATGCGCTCTGAGTTCAATACCTAGGGGCATGTGCCTGGGTATCTTTATGCGTCTACATTTTAGGGCTTGCTGCTGGGTTTGGGCAGGAGTTTGGCTACGACGACGAGTAGGAGGACGACAACGATGGCGAGGACTGCCCAGAGGAGCACGCCGCCACTTGCGCCCTTGAGGGGACTGGTGGTGGGGACGATGGTTTGGACTGATCCGAGTGTGACGGGGATTCGTTCGGCGTTGAGAAGTTGGTTGGCAATCAGGCTTACATCGTAGCGTGGTGCGGTCGCGGATGCATTGCCGTAGACCATGTCGCAGGGTTCGGTGTTGGTGGTTTTGTAGAGCAGGCGAACGACGGGGAAAAAGGCCTGGAGACGCTGGAGGGCGATGGGCGGGTTGTCGCCGTTGTCGGTTTCGATCCAGAGGGTGTCGGACTGCATGCGCTCGGTTAGAGCGATGACGAGTGGTTGTGATTTTTCGTTGGGCGTGCGCATCCAGACCTGGGTTGCAACGTTGCGCTCATAGGATTCGCCGAGCTGATTTTTGAGCACCTCATAAAAGCGGATGCTGCGGTCGAAGAGTTTTGTCGTGCTGTGAATGACCAACTGGGAGAGAGGCAGACCGGCTTGGGAGAGGGGAAATTTCCAGCGGGTGACGGACGGGCGTTTGGGGTCGGGGGCTTCGACGGGCGAGAAGATCAGGTCGCGCGAGTGGCCGGTTCTTTCGATGATGTAGGGCACTTGTTTTCCGACCTGCATCAAGCGGATATCGGCAAAGTCGGAACGGGTATTGGCGAGAGCGTGGAGGTCGAGTTCGATCTGTTGGACGCCGGGTTTGGTCGGGTTGATGGTACGCTGATGTTTCCAGGGCGAGATGTCGAGGATAGCTCCTTCGAGGTTGAGACCAGCCAGTGGATCGGCCTGGCGATAGGCGGGGTTCGTAGTGAGTTCGCTGATACGAGTAGCGCGGGGCTGTCGTCATTTTGTATATGCACGAGGACTTCGCGGGCGGGAATACTGGCATCAACGGGTATTTGAAGGCCGGATACAGGAGCATAAGCGCCGAGTGCAACTCGAAAAATGGTTCCCCGGGCGAGCGGGCGTTCGCCGATCTGGTCGTTGCGTAATTCGCGGATGGAGACGGTGACGTTGCGCGCGTAGAGTGCGTCGTCGGCGGCGATTTCGAGTGAAGCGAGCGTTAGGTTGGCGGCACCCAGGTCGAGGGTGATCACGGTCTCACCGGTAAACTCTTCCGTGCGCACGATGCGTGGAGTAAAGGGTTCGGTGGGCGAGGTCGAAGCGGTGGAGGTTTGCAGGGTAGAGCCGGTGATGGCGATGGGGCTGGTGCGTTCGTCGCTGATCGTCAGGCGCACGAAGGCGGCGGTCTGTTGGTTGAGAGAAACAGTGGTTTTGGTCGCACCGTCCTGACGGAAAATGGGCAAATTGCTGTCGAAAAAATTCCAGTTTTCTCCGTCGGCAGAAAAATCAACTCGTACCGGCTTGATAAAATTTTTGGCTCCGGTTTTAAGTTCGACGCAATCGAGCGGCTGGGCTGTGCCGGTTTCGAGGGTGAGAATAGTGGATCTGTCTGTAAGTTCGGCATGAAAGGCTTTGGGTGCGATTTTGTTGCCGATACTGGGCGTGGGTTTCAGCAGCAGGTACGGGATTTCTTTGCCGGAAGCATCGATGATGCGCAGATCGCGCAGGTCGGGTTGGGCGGCGTCGAGCGTGGCGGGCGGCAGAGGGAATTTTATCGGGCCGGCTTGTTCGAGTTCGAGCGATTGGCGGTTTTTCCACTCGTCGGGCGTGAGCGCGTGAAGTGAGACGGCGGCGGTTAGAAGACTCAGCAGGGCGAGGAGTTTACTTTTTATTTTCATCGGCCGGGAGGAAACGTTGGTAGACGAATGAGGCGAGGATAGCGATGACGGCGACGGCGAAGAGTGCGCCGATTCGGTAGAGTTGAGAGAGGTTCGCGAGATCGTGGAAGAAGAGTTTCAACAACGTGACGCCGAGCAGGCCGAGCGCGGTGTAGCGGGCGCCAGGATTTTCCTTCCAGATTCCGAGTATCAACAGGCCCAGGGCAAAAAGCGCCCAGGCGATGGTGTAGGTCATGTCGCGCGCGAGGTTGCCGGTGAAGTCGAAGGTGAGGGCGTAGCCATCAGTTGGGCTGAAAAAGTCGGCGATCTCGATATTCACGAGGAGAAACAGGAGGGCGATGCCGAAGGCGTTGAAGACAGGTGGAATCGATAGGCCTAGCACACGGTTGTGGGGAGGGGCGAGCAAGCGCGCGCCGGTCAGCAGGCAGATGATGGCGACGCCGTAGGTGTAGAGGTACCAGTTGAGAATCGGCGTGCCACTGTGGGCGTGATACGAAAGTACGGCGAGGTTAAGCGGGGATAGTCGTACGAAAGATGCGAACAGCAGCACGACACCGGCGATGGGAAGGCCGCGATGGGGAACACGATGAAACAGCCAAAGCAGCGCGGCGCCTTCGAGTGCCCAGCCGATGGTGATCCATTGACGGTCAAATTGGATCGGGAAAATGAGTGTGATGAAAAATAGCGCGACGCCACCGAATAAGGCGAGGCGCCCAAGTCGGCGCGGATGATCCGGCGGGTCGAGCCGAAGCACAGCCACGAGGCAACCGAAGGCCGGGAGCGCGTAGGCGAGCGGGAGAAGGCCCATGATGTCGTTGGGCCAAGTGCGTTTTACCAAACCGAAAACAAGCGGGAAAAACAGCACGCTGCTGGCGGCGGCGGTGATCCAGGGGCCACGGGTGTCGGCCAGGTCTTTTCGGAAGGCAAAGGGGAAGGCGGCAAAGAAGGCGTTGAACGTGACGACCCAGCCGAGGGTCAGGCCGGCGTTGGCCGGTGAGGAGTGGTTCCCCTGCCAGGTGTAGCCGAGCGCCAGTATGCCGGCCAGGGCGCAGGCGGGGAGCCATTCGAGCACGAGTAGCTTGGTGAGGCCGAGCGTCAGGACGACGAGCAGTAGGGCGAGGCCGAAGACGGGCGTGGGGTTGGTGAGTGGCAGTCGCGCGGTGGCCATCACCAGAAGGATGAAGGGCAGCAGGGCGGACATCGCTGGCAGCTGGGCGCGGAAGTCGCCGCCGAGATTGAGCGTGCGGCCGGATTCGGCGAGGCGGCTGCCGAATTTGCGGGCGAACCATAGACCTGCGCCAAAGAACAAAATAGCGAAGCCGCCGATCACGACGAGCAGCGAGGGCAGGCCGGTGAGGTCGGTGGGAATTTTAAAGATCCAGGCGCCAGCGGCCACGAGCGTGAGCACGAGCACGGCGGCGAGCGCGACGAGTGAGATGCTGAACCAAGCGAGCACGATTGCGAGGAAGTCGATCAGCAGAATCGCGGGCCAGATCGCGTTGGAGACGACGGCGGAGTTCATCACCGGGCCGAGCACGAGCAGCAGGGCAAGCGGCGGGAAAAGTTGCGACCACCAGGTCGGTGCGGCGTCGGGGGCGCGGCGACTGAGCAGGATTGGGAAGGCGGAGTGGATCGTAGCGAACACGAAATAAAACGCGAGGCCCCAGATCAGGGTTTCTGGGTGGAGGCGCTCGTTCGTCCAGAGAGCGAGCAATGCAAAAACCGCTACGCCAGCAGCGAGGTGCAATTTGGCGGTGCGCAGGTCGAGCAGTGCGAGGGCGAGGAGGCAGGCATCGGCGAGAAAGACGAAGGTGAAGAGTTGGGCGGGCTGTTGGCCGAGCGAGGTTTCCTCGATGAAATAGCCGGCGAAGCAAAATGAGACGAGCACGAGCGCGGCAACGGGCAGGCTGAGCAGGGCGTTGGTTTGCTTTAACCGGCGGGCCACGGCGAACGCCGCGAGGAAGAGTGCGTCGAAGACGAGACACACGATCATGGCGGTGAGCGTTTTCTCGTTGTTGAGAAATTTTTCTGCCCAACCGATTTCCATCGCTATCGTGCCAGCGACACCGAGTGGCACGAGGAAATGCCAACGGCGGTGGAGTGCGACGGCGACGAGTCCGAGGTCCAGCAGCGCGATATAGGCGAAGAGTCCGAGAGGGTTATCCTGGCCGGTGGAGAGCAGGATCGGTGTAAGGAAACCGCCGAGGATGCCGAGGATAGCGACGACTTTTGCCTCCATGCGCACGGCGAGCAAAAAAGCGGTCGTGGTGATGAGTATCATCAGACCGAACGTGGGTAATGGGCCAAAAAATTCGAAGTGGTAAATCGAGCGGCAGGAAAATGTGATCGCGTACAGCGTGACGATGCCACTGGCGCAGAGTGTTTGGGCGGTGACGGCGTAGTTTTTACGCGAGAGCATGACGCCTCCGACGACGAGGCCGATACCGAGGAGAAAGCCGAGGGCGACGCGCAGTTCTGGTGGGATCCAGTTGTTTTCGATCGAGAGTTTGACGAAGAAAACGGAGCCGAGGAATAACGCGAATCCCCCCAGCCAGGCGGCGAGTTTGACGCCCATGAACTGTTCCCAATTGAAAGAGGGAAGTTTGAAGCTGGTAGGTTCGTTGGCTGGTTCGGCCTTGGCGGCGAAGGAGGGCGCCGGGCTGGGGACTGAGGTTTTAGTAAGAGGTGGCAGCGGTGGGGGCGCGACGACGGGAGCGACCGGGGTTGCCACCGTGACAACAGCGGGGACTGGTTCGGTTTTGAGCGGCACAGATGTTACCGCGATGGCCACCGGCGACGGCGTGGCGGTCGGCGCAGGTTGTTTCCGGAGTTTCTCTTCGAGCGTGCCGAGCTGGTCGTAGAGGTGCGCAATCTCGTCGTCGGTGCGCCCGATTTTTATGAAAACCCAGATCGGGAAAACGATGAGCGCGAGGACGAGGTAAATCAGTAACAGGCCGATGAGTGCTTCCATGGGAGATGCGTTGATGGGGTGAAAGTGAAATGCCGAAAATTGGGGGTGAAGGCAAGGTTGGTTCCGTGGCCGTGCGACTGCTTGTGCTTGAGGCGAGAGCCGGTCATAGTGTTAACCTTACACCTATGTTGATTCTAATCGTTAATGTTCACGTGAAGTTGGAGTGCGTTGAAGCGTTTAAGTCTGCGACGCTGGCCAACGCTCGGGCGAGCATGCAGGAGCCGGGCTGTGCGCGTTTTGATGTGTGCCAGCAAGGTGACGATCCGGCACGGTTCGTCTTGATCGAGGCGTACCATGATGCAGCAGGGCATGCAGCGCATCGTGAGACCGAGCATTACCCGATTTGGCGCGATACGGTGAATCCGATGATGGCGTCCACGCGCACGAGTGTGAAATACACCAACTTGTTCCCGGACGATTCGGCTTGGTGAGGGCAGAATATGGGGTTTTGACCTATGACGACGCGTTTCGAATTCGCCACGGCGGCACAGATTGTTTTTGGGCCAGGCGTGTTGCGTGAGGCGGGCCGATTGGTTCGGCCTTGGGGAACGCGTGCGCTGGTCGTCACGGGGCGTAATCCGGCGCGGGCGGATAATTTGGTCAACGTGCTCGTAGGTGTCGGGGTGGAGGTGACGTTGTTTTCGGTCGCGCATGAGCCGTCGCTCGAAACGGTGGCGCAGGGGCTGGCGGCGTTGCGTACGGCGCGGGCTGATTTTGTGATTGGGTTTGGCGGTGGCAGTGTGATCGATGCAGCCAAGGCCATCGCGGGGCTGGCGACGAATCCCGGGGCTCCGCTCGAATATCTTGAGTTGGTGGGTGCGGGTAAGCCGTTGACCGAACCAGCTCTGCCTTGGATGGCGATTCCAACGACAGCGGGGACGGGCGCGGAGGTCACGAGGAACGCGGTGCTCGCGGTGCCGGAGCGGCGCGTGAAGGTGAGCTTGCGCAGTCCGTTTTTGATGGCGCGAATCGCGCTGGTCGATCCTGAGCTGACGCTGGATTTGCCGCCGTCGGTCACGGCGGCGACGGGCATGGATGCGCTCACGCAGTTGATTGACGCATTTGTG
>Ga0302321_100003255_pt1 | contig 13946 bp, 6 predicted proteins | sample Fen_T0_1_FD_202505 | JGI IMG/M metagenome (GOLD analysis project Ga0302321, IMG submission 202505) | Peat permafrost microbial communities from Stordalen Mire near Abisko, Sweden - Fen_T0_1 | ecosystem: Environmental > Terrestrial > Soil > Wetlands > Permafrost | place: Sweden: Abisko...
GTTGATGGTCGTCTCCAGGTCCCTGAGCTGCTGATCGGAGTAGCCCATGGCCGGCAGCAGGACGCCGACGTTCGGGTACTTGTCGAACGTCGCCTTGATCTCGCCGACGGCGAACGGACGCGGGTCGATGAACTCGGCCGCGCCGTACTGCCTGGCGGCCACGGTGCCGGCGCCGTACTTCATCTCGCCGTGCGTGAGCGTCGGGCCGTCCTCGACCACGAGGACGCGCTTGCCCTTGATCATCTCGGGCTTGTCCACGCTGACTGGCGAGGCGCCCATGACGATCTGCGCCGTCGGGTTCACCGAGCGGACGGCGTCGAGCTCGGCCTCGATCCCGGCACGGTCGGCGGAGTCGATCTTGTTCAGGACGATGACGTCGGCCAGGCGCACGTTCACTTCACCCGGGTAGTACACGAGGCCGTCGCCGGGACGGTGCGGGTCGGCGACGGTGATGTACAGGTCGGCGGCGTAGAAACTGAAGTCGTTGTTGCCGCCGTCCCAGAGGATGACGTCGGCCTCCTTCTCGGCCTCGCGCACGATGGCCTCGTAGTCGACGCCGGCGTAGATCACGTTGCCGGCCACGACGTGCGGTTCGTATTCTTCCATCTCCTCGATCGTGCACTCGTACTTCTTGAGGTCGTCGAGCGTCGCGTAGCGCTGCACGCGCTGGGCGACGAGGTCACCGTACGGCATGGGGTGACGGATGCTGACGACCTTCTTGCCGGCCTCGCGCAGCATGGTCTGGATCTTGCGCGTGGTCTGGCTCTTGCCGGCGCCGGTGCGCACGGCGCAGACGGCGATCACCGGTTTGGTGCTCTTGACCATGACCTTGTCCGGGCCCATGAGCATGAAGTCGGCGCCGAGCGAGTTCACCAGGGCCGAGCGGTGCATGACGTACTCGTACGGCACGTCCGAGTAGGCGAAGACGACGACCTCGACGTCGTGCTTCTTGACCAGCTCGGGCATCTCGGACTCGTCGTGGATCGGGATGCCGTCCGGGTAGTACTGGCCGGCGAGCTCGGCCGGATACTTGCGGTCGTTGATGTACGGGATCTGCGTGGCCGTGAAGGCGACGATCTCGTACTCCTGCCTCTCGCGGAAGTAGGTGTTGAAGTTGTGGAAGTCGCGGCCTGCGGCTCCCATGATCAGGACTTTCGTTCTCTCTGCCATGCTCACTCCTGTGGTTGCAGGTCCCTCCGCGCCACGATCCTTGTGTCAGGCCGGCGGAGTGAACACTTTGTGGACGTACGGTGACGTGAACAGCTGCAGGGTCGCAGCGTAGGTGGGTACGAACGTGATGGCCTCGCCCAGCGCCGGCGGCCGCTCCATGGCGTCGACGTCGAGGATGAGGTGGTCGCTGGACGCGCCGAGCACCTCGACGCGAGCGTCGACGGGCGCGAGGCCCTCGGGCGGCGCGTCCTGGCGCCCGAGGGCGCAGATGGCGCGCCGCCGGTCGCCGCGGTCGGTGAAGGTAGGGAACCCGCCGAACGCGTCCTGGGCGCTCGTGCCCTGCGGAAGCGACGGCTTGACCAAGCACTCGATGACCGGCGCCGAGACGGTGATGGCGTCGAGGTGCAGGTCGAGCGTGCGCTCGCGCGTGAGCGTGTCCACGCCGAGCAGGATGGTCTCGCCGATGCGCAGCGTGTCGACGGCGGCAGGCATGCGGCCGGAGATGACCATCCCGATGGAGCCCGAGTTGCCGCCCGAGACCAGCAGCGGGCGGCCGAGCTGCTTCTCGCTCTGCGCTGCCAGCTCGGCCAGCCGGCCGAGGTTGACCTCGTCCGGTACGATGGCGCCGTAGCAGGTGAGGTTGACGCCGATGCCGGCGATGTCGATGTGGTCCATGGCGTTGACGCGCTCGAGGAACGCCGGCAGCTCGTCCGGCAGCATGCCCTCGCGCAGGTCGCCGAGGTCCACCATGGCGACGATGGCGTGCCGCCGCCCCGCAGCCGCGGCGGCGTTCTCGAGCGCCACCATCGTCTCGAGCTCGCTCTGCAGCGAGACGTCGGTGAGCTGGACGGTCTCGCCGGCGAGCTCCGGCGGCGGCGCGCGCAGCAGCCAGATCGGCGCCGTGAGGCCGGCGTTGCGGAGACGCTCGGCGTTCTCCAGTCGGGACTCGCCCAGCGCCCTTGCCCCGCCGGCCAGCATCGTCCTGCCGACCTGCGGCGAGCCGCAGGTACCCTTGGTGACGGCGACGACGGAGATGCCGGGCAGGCGCTCGACGACGGTGCGCGCGTTCTCGCGCACCTTGCCAAGATCGACGGTGAGAGTGGGTCTGGCCGGCATGGACCTCCGATGCATAAGACGTATGCAAGAGAGTATCGTCCCTTGGGCTCCTCGCGCAAGCGTCGAGCGGCGTTCATCCGCGCCGGCACGGGCGCCACGGTCAGTCGCCCTCGCCAGCGGTCAGTGCTGGCAGACGGGGCACCAGTAGGTGGTGCGGTTGGCGTCTCCCTGGCCCCGGGCCTGGATGAGCGCCGGAGCGCCACAGCGCGGGCACGGCGCCCCTGCCTTCGCGTAGATCGTCCTGAAGGCGCTCTGGAGCCCGGTCTCTGCAGACCGCTGCATCAGGGGGCGGATCGCCAGTACCACCGCCAGCGCCTCTTCGTCGCTCACGGCACCGAGCCGGCGCCACGGGTCGACCTGCGCGAGCCAGCAGCCCTCCGACTTCCAGAAGTTGCCGATGCCGGCGACGACGTGCTGGTCGAGGAGCGCGTCGCCCAGGGTACGCGTGGGATCGTCCTCGCGCAGGCGCCGCAGGAACTTGACCTCGTCGAGCGGCGGCGGCGCGACGATGTCCGGCCCGAGGCCGGCGAGCCGCGGGTCGGTGCGCACGCGCGCCGCCGTCATGAGCTCGAGTACCGGGCCGTTGAACTGTACGACCTCGTCCTCCCCCTGCCGCAGGACGAGCCACGCCGCAGCACGCGCCAGGCGCCTGTCATGCGCAGGTGCGAGTGGATGACGAGGCCGCCCTCGAAGCGCAGCAGCAGGTGCTTGCCCACGGCGTCGACGGCCTCGACCGCACGCCCGGCGAGACGCTCGGGCCAGCGGTCGCGACCGAAGCGCGGATGCGGAGTCGCGATCTCGTCGGGCACCCGGCCGGCCAGGACCCCACGGACGTGTCGCGCGGCGTGGTGGAGGGTGTCGCCCTCAGGCATCGCCGGGCGTCAGGACGAAGTCGTGGAGACCCCGACGGAAGCCGAGGGCCAGAAGGCGCTCGCCCAGCGGGTTGGCGAGGGCCGGCTCGCCGTCGATACGCTCCACGGCAAGCCGGCGCAGACGCCCGTCCCGGACGGCGGCGACCAGCGCCTCGAGGGCCGGCGCGACGTCTGCAGGCCGGCCAAGGACGTGCAGCGAGCGACCTCCGGCGTGCACCGACAGCGCCGGGCTGCCGGCCACCGTCACGAGGTAGGCGCCGGGCCGGCGCGACGGCGGCTTGACCTCCGCCTCCGGCCAGCGCAGGCCTGCTCCGTAGAGCTGCGCCGGGTCGGCGGCGGCGAGGAACAGCGCGTTCTGCGGCGCCTCCTCCTGCGCGCGCAGCCGCTCGACGGCCCCGGGAAGCGCGAACTGGGCGCCGCCGAGGCCCTCGACGAAGTAGCCACGGCGGGCGACCCCGACGGTCTCAAGCGCGGACAGCGCCGGGTAGAGGGCCGAGAAGCCGCCGGGGTAGCCCTCGGCGCGCACGAGCTCGCGCGTGAGCACGCCGTGGCGCTCGAGCAGGAGCTCGGCCCACGCGCGGCGCCGCGCCTCTGGGTCGGCCGGCGCGGCGCCGAACACCGCCGCGGCGAGCGACCAGCGGCCCTGCAACGGAGGCGCGCCGCGAGTGCGAGTGCGGAAGCGCCCGGCAGATGGGCGCCGGGACCTGCTGGCGGCGGCGCCCGCCGGCTTGGCCGCGCGGGAGCGCAGCGGCGCGAACGCGTCGTTGGTCGCCTCGCCGGCCCAGGCCAGGTCCCAGAGCGCCTCGCGCAACTCCTCAGCGCCCTGGCTCGGGTACTCCACCAGCAGATCGGAGAAGAAGCAGGCGCCTCGAGCGAGCCGCTCACGCAGGAGCTCGTGGAGCTCGTCGTCCGGCTGCTCGGCCATCGCTGGTGGCGGGCCCAGCAGGGCCGCGTCGTCGCGGAAGTACAGTGCTACGCGTCCCGAACGCCCACCGAGCGGCCCAGCGCCCACCCACACGACCTCCCCGCTTGCGCAGAGCTCATCCAGCCAGTACGGCGAGTACGTGCCCAGGCGGCGCGGGAGGACTTCCTTCTCCCAGAGCTCGGGCGCCAGCGGGAGGCCCTGGAGCGGGGCCAGGACATCGCGCAGGCGGTCGACCCCGGCGCCGGCCGGCGCGTAGCGGTCGACCCCCTGCCACGCCGGCGCGAAGCGGGCCAGCGTGGCCTGCCCGACCGGCTCGATCTCCTTGCGCAGTACGGCCAGCGAGGCTCGCCGCAGGCGACGGAGCACCTCCGGATCGCACCACTCGCGCTCGGTGCCCAGCGGGCGGAGCTCGCCGCGCACGAGCTCGCCGGCACGCTCGAGCTCGGCGAGCGCCGGGCCGGCGTCCACGCCGAAGCGCCCCCGCACGTCCCTCGTCTCGAACGGCCCGTGCGTGCGAGCGAACCGGCGCAGCAGCGCGAGCATGGCGTCCGGCACGTCCTCGAGAAACGCGTCGGGCAGGCCGCCGGGTGGCACGACGCCGAGGGCGTCGCGGAACAGCCCGGCGTCCTCCGCGGCGAGCCAGCGCTCCTCGCCGCCGAGCCGGCCGCGGAACGCGCGGCGCTCCGCGGCGAGCCGCTCCAGCCAGGCCTCGGCCTCGCCGGGCGTCTCAAGTCGCTCAGACACCTCCTCGGCCGTGAGGTCGCCGACGCGCCGCAACACTTCGTGCAGCGCGTCGGCGTCGCGCGCCCGCAGGTGCTCCGAGCGGTGCTGCAGGTCGTCCTCCACCTGCTCCAGCGCCCCGGGGTCGATGAGGTCGCGCAGCTCCTCCTGCCCCAGCAGCTCGCGCAGCAGGTCACGGTCCAGCGCCAGCGCCACCGCCCGCCGCTCGGCGGCCGGCGTGTCGCCCTCGTACATGTAGGAGGCCACGTAGTCGAACAGGAGCGAGGAGGCGAACGGCGACGCCGTGCGCGTCTCCACCTCCACCAGCGAGAGCTCGCGCGTGTGCAGCTTGCGCAGCAGGTCCAGGAATCCGGGCACGTCGAGGACGTCGCGCAGGCACTCGCGATAGGTCTCGAGGATCACCGGGAACTGCGGGTAGCGCCGCGCGACCTCGAGCAGCGACTGCGCCTTGAGGCGCTGCTGCCAGAGCGGCGTGCGGCGCCCGGGGTAGGCGCGCGGGATGAGCAGCGAGCGCGCGGCGTTCTCGCGGAAGCGCGCGCCGAAGAGCGCGCTGGCGCCGAGCTCCGCGACCACGAGGTCCTCGGCTTCATCAGGCTCCACGAGCACCAGCTCGGCGCCAGGCGGGTCGTCGGCGTCGGGCAGGTGGACGATGATGCCGTCGTCCGACCAGATCGCGTCGGCCTCGAGGCCGAACGCGTCGCGGATGCGCGCCGAGAGCGCCAGCGCCCACGCCGCGTGCACGCGCCCACCGTAGGGCGACAGCACCACCAGCCGCCAGTCGCCGATCTCGTCGCGGAAGCGCTCCACGACCAGCGTGCGGTCCGACGGCAGCACGCCGGTCGCCGCCTCCTGCTCGCGCAGGAAGGCGAGCAGGTTGGACGCGGCGCGACGGTCGAGGTCGTAGTCGCGCTCGAGGACGGCCTCGTCCTGGCGCACGGCCCAGCGGGAGAACGCGCCGATGGCCTCGCCGAGCTCTCGCGGCCTCCCTACGCCCTCTCCGTGCCAGAAGGGGACCGCGCCGGGCACGCCGGGGGCCGGCGTGACGACCACGCGGTCCCGCGTGATCTGCTCGATGCGCCATGACGTCGCACCGAGCAGGAACGTCTGCCCGGCGCGAGCCTCGTACACCATCTCCTCGTCCAGCTCCCCCACGCGCCGCCCGTCCGGCAGGTTGACGCTGAACAGGCCGCGGTCCGGGATGGTGCCGGCGTTGGCCACCGCGAGCGACAGCGCCCCGGCGCGGGCCCTGATGGTGCCGGCGACGCGGTCCCAGACGATGCGCGGCCGCAGCTCGCCGAACTCCTGTGAGGGGTAGCGGCCGTCGAGCATGTCGAGCACGTTCTCGAGCTGGCGGCGCTCGAGGTCGGCGTAGGTCCACGTGCGACGGACCAGGGCGTGGAGCTCGTCGACCACCACGCCCTCTTCCCCGGCGCTCGCGGCGATGGCCACGACCTGCTGCGCCAGCACGTCGAGCGGGTTGCGCGGCACCACAGTCGTCTCGATGAGCCCCTGGCGCATGCGCCGCGCCACGACCGCGCACTCGAGCAGGTCGGCGCGGAATTTGGGGAAGATGCGGCCGCGCGAGACCTCGCCCACGCCGTGCCCCGCGCGGCCGATGCGCTGCAGACCGCGGGTCACCGACTTGGGCGACTCCACCTGTACGACGAGGTCGACAGCGCCCATGTCGATGCCCAGCTCGAGCGACGACGTGGCCACCAGGCAGGGCAGCGTGCCCGCCTTGAGCAGGTCCTCGATGACCACGCGCTCCTCCCGCGCCAGCGAGCCATGGTGGGCGCGCGCTATCTCCCGTGGCGGGTCGCCGCGCGCGTCCGCCTCCTGCGCGGCCAGGTCGTTGAGACGCAGTGCGATGCGCTCGGCGGCACGGCGGTTGTTGACGAACACCAGCGTCGAGCGGTGCTCCCTCACGAGGTCCAGCAGTTCGGGATAGATCGCCGGCCAGATGCTGCGCCGGGTGGCCTCACCACCCGGGATGGCGTCGAGCTCCAGCGGGGCGTCGGGCTCGGCCATCGACTCGACCGGGACGTGGATGCGCAGGTCGAGCGGTTTGCTCACCCCGGCGTTGACCACGGTGCACTCGCGGCCGGGGCCGACGAGGTACCGCGCCACCTCATCCAGAGGCCGCTGGGTGGCCGAGAGGCCGATGCGCTGCACGTCGCGGCCCGCCTGCACGGCCAGCCGCTCCAGGGTCAGCGCCAGGTGGGCGCCGCGCTTGGTCTGGGCCACGGCGTGGATCTCGTCGACGATCACCCACTGCGTGCCGTTGAACAGCTCGCGCGCCTGCGAGGTGAGCATGAGGTAGAGCGACTCGGGCGTGGTGATGAGGATGTCCGGCGGGGTGCGCAGCATCTCCCGCCGCTCGCGCTGCGGCGTGTCGCCGGTGCGCACCGCGACGCGCACGTCTGCGCCGATGCCGCGCAGCGGCGCCCGCAGGTTGCGCTCCACGTCGTAGCCGAGCGCCTTGAGCGGCGAGATGTAGACGAGCCGCATCCTTCGCTCGCGCGGGTCCGGCGGCGGAGGGTCGGCGACGAACCGGTCGAGGGCCCACAAGAAGGCGGCAAGCGTCTTTCCGGACCCGGTGGGCGCCGAGACGAGCGCGTGGGCGCCGGCGGAGATGGCCGGCCACGCCTGCACCTGCGCCGGCGTCGGCTCCGCGAACGCCCGCGCGAGCCACTCGCGCACCTGGGGCGTGAACGGCGCGAGCGCGGGATGTGTGAGTGGCGTCGTCATGTGGTGTGTGGATGCCCGGGGGCCGCGGAAGCATCACACGACGCGAGGACGGACGACAGCCGTCTGCCCGGCGGAGCCGCCGGGGTCGCCGGCTCGGCATGCCCATGATCGACACCAATGTCGCGGCGTACCGCGCCAGGGTGAAGGTCACGTCCACGTACCACAAGGACGCGTGAGTGTGGGCGCGCCGCGGGCGCGCCCTCACTCACTCTCGATTACCTGACGACCAGCAGTCGCTCGCAACTCGCCGACGACCAGAGGTTGCCCGCGAGGTCGCTCGTGGAGCCCGCGACCTTGACCGCGTACGTCCCTGCAGGCCAGTCACAGGTGACGCGGACGCTGTACAGGAACTCGGGGTCCCACCAGATCGTGTCGGCGCTGTAGAAGGTCTTCAGACGCTTGACGCAGACGAGGCGCCCGGTGTCGACCGAGCGGACCACCAGCCGGGCGTTGCGCACCCACCAGGAGAGGTCGTCCGCGCGGTAGCGAACGGTCGCGTGCGCGCCACGGCGCACCTTGCCCCGCGGGCCCCACGCCTGTGTGACGGGGCCCTGGGTGTCGATGCGGACTTCCGCGACCCCGTAGTCGCTCAGGTTGCCCGCCACGTCGGCGGCACGATAGCGGATGAAGTGGTAGCCGTCGTTGCTGTGGTCGGCCGGCGCGTCCACGGAGAACTGCGAGCCCTCCTGCCAGGTGAGCCCGTCGTCGTGGCTGAGCTCTACGCGCGCCACTCCACTGCCGCCCGGCCCGTCGTCGGCGACCACGGCGGCCGTCACCGGCTGGTTGGTCCAGCTGTCGTGGAAGTGGGGCACTCGCACCTTGGGCGGAGTGAGGTCCACGCCCTGAGGCGCGACCTCATAGGAGAAGCGGTACAGCTGCGGCGCCACGCTCCAGAACGACAGGTACTCGACCGAGACGTAGTACGTCGCATCTTTCTCGGCCGTGAACTCCAGGTTCGGCGAGACCGACGGGATCCACCAGGTGATCGCGTGCGGGTGCGGCTTCAGCGTGTAGACGACCACGCCGACCGAGCCCGCGGAGAGGCCGTCGGAGGTTGCCTTGAAGGTCTCCCCGGCGCGGAGGTGCAGCCGGAAGACGTCGCTGCGGTCGGCGCCGGAGACACCACCGGTGACCGGAGACGCCGGCAGCGGCACGCCGCGACGCCCGCTCGTCGCCGCGGTCGTGTCGATGGCAACGTCGAGCTCCTTCGTCTCCTCCACGTTGCCGGCCTTGTCGGTAGAGCGGAACTCGAGCACACGCGTGCGGCGGGTCGCCTTGGGCGCGGAGACCACGGCGCTGGGACCGGAGTGCCAGGCGCCGCCGTCGACGCGCCACTCCGTGACCGACACGCCGGAGCCGTCAGGACCGTCGGTGGCGAACAGAGCGACGGGCACGGCGACGTCGAACGTGCCGTCGCCGGGCGACAGCGCCGTCGTCACCGGCGGAGTGACATCGCCGGCGCCGTCAGAGAGCCGTAAGGCGGCACCCGCGTCGAGCGTGCCGCCGGTAGCCGTCCTCCTGGTCAGCGCCTCGACCGGGCGCGCCGAGTCGAGGATGCGGGCGATGCGCTGCGCGACCGTCTCCCCCGGGTGCGCGGCCGCGCAGAGCGCGACCGCCCCGGTGACGAACGGCGTCGCCATCGAGGTGCCCGACCAGCGCTCGTAGCGGCCGTCGGGTACCGTGCTCAGGATGTCCTCGCCAGGGGCCGCGATGTCCACGTTCAGGCGCCCGAAGTTGGAGAAATAGGCGAGATGCCCGGTCGAGTCCGTCGCGGCCACGGAGATGATGTTCGGCGAGTCGAAGCTGGACGGATACATCGGGTGCCAGTCGTTGTTGGTCGCGTCGTTGCCGGCCGCGGCGCAGAAGACGATCCCGGCGTCACCGGCACGGTTGATGGCGGCGCGCAGGAAGGGATCGGGCGCGCCGCCTCCCCACGAGGCGTTCATGGCGACCACGTTGACGCCGTAGTCGACCTTCTCGCGCACGGCGTAGTCGATGCACTCGATGGCGTCGGCGTCGGTGCCGCCGCCCCAGTAGGTGATCATCTTGAGCGCCATGATCTTGGTGTGCCAGCCCATGCCGGCCACGCCCAGGCCGTTGTCGCCGACGGCGGCGGCGATGCCCGACGTGTGCGTCCCGTGCCCGTAGTCGTCCATCGGCAGCACGGTGTGGTAGGCGGAGTTGATGCCGTACACGTCGTCCACGTAGCCGTTGCCATCGTCGTCGATCCCGTTGCCGGCGATCTCCCCCGGGTTGTGCCAGATGTTGGCGGCGAGGTCGGGGTGGGTGAGGTCGACGCCGGTGTCTACGTCGGCGATGACGACGTCACTCGAGCCGGTGGTGGCCTGCCACGCGTCGCCGGCGCGCACGTCCTCGAGTCCCCACTGGCCCGAAAGCCCGGGGTCGTCGGGCGGCAGAGACGTGATGTAGCGCAGGTAGTTGGGGCTCACACTCGCGACCGACGGATCCGCGCCGAACCGCGACGCCAGCTGCGGCGTCGACAGGGTCGCCGAGCTCACAAGGACCAGCGCGCGGCCGGAGGCGGCGGCGCGCGAGAGCAACCGCCGCGAGACGACGGCGCCGGCGCCGCGGGCGACCGAGCGGACCTGGGTGCCGGAGACGCCGGCGCGGAACTCGACCAGCAGTTGCCCGGGCACGTACGCCCGTGACTCGCCAGGGGTGACGCCCGCCGGCGGGGCGAGATTGGTAGCTCCCGGCAACAGCCGCGGCTTCCAGAGACGGACGCCGGCCGCGGCGATGCCCGGCACCGCCATGGCCACGCAGGCAGCCGTCAACGACAGGACGATGAAGACGCGGATGGTGCGCACTGTTCCTCCCTGCTGGCCCCCGGCGCCAGGGCGGCGCCGCCCTCGAGTTTACCAGTTTCGCCTCACAGGAGAGCGAAACGCTTTGCTCGCGGAGGAGACGCCTGGAGCCTGCAGATGGTGCGCGACGGTGACCTTGAGCGAGCCTCAGATGGCGGCGCTGGAGCGCAGGAGCGCCGTGACGGCCCCCGGTGAGAAATGCTGCAGCAGCGCGCCGCAGCAGGCGAAGATGTAGTCGCGGTCGAGGGCGACACGCGCGTCTGGCGGCGGCAGCAGCCGCTCTCCGCCGCCGCTCTTCGCGCGCGTGTCCGCGAGCACGGCCTCGCCGCCGGGCAGGCGCGTGAGCGCGCCCCCGGTGCCGATCAGCAGCCGGCAGGCGGTGAGGTCGCGCCCGCGCGCGACCGTCTGCCGCCCCGTCGGCGTGTAGAGATGCGCGAGCTGACCGGCGTGCCGCTGCACGCCGGTCACGGCGGCGAAGTGCGTGAGCGTGAGCGCCGCCGCGATCTCCTCCTGCGTCACCGGCAGCGGCGGCGGCAGGTGCACCGGCCGCTCCTGCTCCGCCAGCATGTCGACCACGTGCCTCGCGCTCACGTAGGTCCCGAGGTCGCCCTCGACGGTCCGCTTGCTGTGCGGCTGCGGCTCGATCATGAGCGCGGCGATCTCGGGACTGCCGTCGGTGATGGAGTGCACGTCTGTTGTGGCGCCGCCGACGTCGACGACGACCAGGTCGCCGACGTCCTCGGCGAGCCGCTCGGCGGCGATCAGCACCGCCCCCGGGGTGGGCAGGATCTTGCCATTGACCACTTCGCCGATGCGCTCCATACCGGGCGCGTGCGTGATGTGCTCCTCGAACGCGTCGTGGATGACATGGCGGGCCGGCACGATGTCGAGCTCGTCCACGGCCGGGTACACGTTGTTGGTGAGCTTGACCTTGAAGCCGGCGCGTTCCAGAAGCTCCTGGGCGTCGCTACGGACCACGGAGTTGCCCGCGTACACGACGATCGGCCGCGCCTCGAGCTTCGCCAGTTCGGCGGCATTGAAGAGGACCGTGTCGCAGTCCCCACCCTCCACACCGCCGGCGAGCAGGATGAGGTTCGGCCGGACGGCGTCGATCTCCCGCAGGTCGTGGGGCCGCAGGCGGCCGGCGGTCTGGTACTTGACGACCGCACCGGCCCCCAGAGCGGCCTCCCGCGCGGCCATGGCCGTCATGCGCTGTGTGAGGCCGTGGACGGTCATGCGCAGGCCGCCGGCGGCAGAACTGGTCGCCAGCGTGAGCTCGGGCGCGAGCGGGCCGGAAGCCGCCTCCAGCTGCGCCCGGGCGGCGTTCACGCCGATGGTGACGTCGCCGTCGGCGACCGAAGTGGCGGCGACACCCTGCCCAACGAGGCTGGGTGACGCCACCGGGTAGTCACGCAGTCCGGCGAACGCCGAGACCACGGTGGTCGTCGAGCCGATCTCGGCGACGAGCGCGTCGACGGGGCGCGGCTCCGTCACGTCACATCCCGCGCTCGCGCATGGCCTTGACGACGAACGACGCGACGCCGATGCCCTTGGCGCCGCGCCCGAAGCCGGCGTCCATGCCCCAGCTGCGGGCGAGCTCGTCGGTGACCTGCGTGCCGCCGGAGATGAGCAGCAGCTTGTCGCGCACGCCCTTCTCCACCGCCAGGTCGGCGAGCTTCTCCATGTTGTTCCGGTGCATGTCGCCGTGCGTGATGATCGTGCTGATGAGGACGACCTGCGCCGCGTGCTCGATGGCCGCGTCCAGCACCTTCTCGACCGGCACGGAGGTGCCGAGGTACTCGCACGAGAAGCCCCACTTCTCGAGGCCGCCGTGCTTGATGTCGATGATCTCGCGCATGCCGACGGAGTGCTCGTCCTCGCCGACTGTTGCTGCCACGCACTTGATCCCCTTCTCGATGACGAACGCCTTGATCTCCTCGTCCTTCATCACGACGGGCTCCGGCGGGATGACCAGGCGGGCCGGGTCGACGACGACGTCCAGCCGGCCCTTCAGCTCGATCAGCGTGCCTTCGGCCGGGTGCATGACCTGCTTGTTGATGACCTCGCACTCCTGCAGGTTCATGGCCTTGCCGAACTCGAGCGCCGCGAACTCAGCGACGCGCGGCGCCGCCGGCAGGAACAGCGTGACGACGACCCAGCCGTCGGCGGCCCACTCGACCTCCGGTTTGAGGAGGCCCTTTTCGCGGAGCTCCGCCGTCTGCGCGAGCCGCGCGTTGACGTTGTCCTCGGGGTCGAGCTCGTCGATGAACGGCACCTTCTCGGCGTCGCACAGCGTGCAACCGCCGATGAGGTCGCAGGGCTTGCGGGCGGCCTCGCCTGCGGCCGGGCCGCCCTCCGCGTCGCCGTACCCCTCCGGCAGGTGGTTCTCGCCGAAGTGGTGGCACACCGGCGCGAGGTAGTCGGCGGCGCGAGGCACGATCGTGCCTGCCGCGACGCCGCCGTCGCTCTTGCGCGCGATGCCGTCGTCGTGGGTCTCCGGGTAGATGCCCGAGTCGACGAAGTACGCCTCCTCGACGGCGCCGAAGTAGCCGCCGTCCTCGAGCATCGCCTCGAGGAAGAGCACGGCGCGCTCCTTGATCTCGCGCACCTTCTGGTTCAGCTCCGGCGCGTCGCGGTCGAGCTTGACCATCTCGCGCAGGCCGTCCATGCCCACGAGGCTCTGCTTGGCCGTATTGACGGCGGCGATGTTGTTGTAGTGCCAGGGCACGTTGCGGCCCTCGTCGGGTGTGATCGTGCTCTGGATGTCGGCGCTGGTGAGGCGGCTGATCATGAGGTTCATGACGTGGCTCACGGTCGCGTCGCGGCCGTCGGCCTCCATGTAGCGCGTGTTCTCCTGGGCGCGCATCTTGTACTCGCCGAAGAAGTCGCGCAGGGCCACCGCATACGGCAGGTCCATGCGCATGCACGGCGCCGGAGCGGCGTCCGGAGGCACCGTGCTCAGGCAGATGTCCTCTTTGGGCATCCCGACGGAGACGGAGTAGGCGCAGTTGATGGCGTGCTGCACGAGCAGCTCGGGCATCACGTTCCACGCCTCGACTGCCGTGGCGTTGGCGTTGTGGGCGCCGTCGATCTGCGCCATGCGCACGCTGGCCATGACGTGCTTGGCCACCGCCGCGTCCACGAAGCTGCGGTACATGTTGATGTTGCGGTAGAGGACGTTGTACTGCGGGTCCTGGTGGGCCCCGTTCACGCCCTCCTCGGAGAACATGACGGCCATCTCGGGGCCGGCCACGCCGCTGACGTAGCTGTGGAAGTTGATCGGCCGGCCCACCTCGTCTTCGATGAGGTCGAGCGCCCTGCGCGTGGCGCGCACCTGCTTGCGGGTGACGGCGATGCCGCCGACGCCCTCGGGAGTGCCCTCGAGGAGGCCGTCCATATGGCTCTGCCCGGCGGTGCGGATGACCATCATGTGGTCGGCGCCGTGCCAGGCCGCCATGCGCATGCGGCGGATGTCGTCCTCGAAGCGCCCGGAGGCGATCTCGGTGGTCACCACGCAGTCGGGCTGCGGGTCGATGTCGCCGAAGTAGT
>Ga0302321_100003258_pt1 | contig 13941 bp, 11 predicted proteins | sample Fen_T0_1_FD_202505 | JGI IMG/M metagenome (GOLD analysis project Ga0302321, IMG submission 202505) | Peat permafrost microbial communities from Stordalen Mire near Abisko, Sweden - Fen_T0_1 | ecosystem: Environmental > Terrestrial > Soil > Wetlands > Permafrost | place: Sweden: Abisko...
GCCTGGCTGTTCGGTGCCTGGGCCCTGCAGGGAAATATCGGCGCGGGGCACTGGCGCGGGCGCTTCCCCGGTGACATGCCCGATGCGCCTGCCTTGAACGGCGAGGCAACACGCGCCAGCATCAGTGGCGCTCCCATCGGTCTCGTCCCGGTGTCCCTGCCGGCGGAAGTAGAGCAGGGGTTTGCGCGCGATTCCTTCACGCTGCGCGTGGAAGCGAAGCCCGGCCCACCAATCGCCTGGCGCGAAAACGTCGTCACCATCATCGATTTCAGGGACGATGGGGGCGACGCGAACAACAGCCTCGTCATGACACTGAACCGCGTGCGCACTCGCGCACTCCTGACATTCCGCATCAACGCGGCGCGCGTGCGGCTCCGAATCCCGAGCTTCAATCTCGGCCCCGCCTTCGATGTGGCGCCCGGAGGCGACGTCACGCTTCAGGTGTCTCGGGCGCGAGGCACGCTGCGCGCCGACATCCAGCGCGGCGGACAGTCGCTGGTCACGGAGTACCGCATCGGACCCGAACTGCTGTGGAGCGTCATGGCGCCGCGGACTCCGTGGCCAGGCCTGCCCTGGATGATCGAGGCGTTCCTCTGGGGGGCGGTGCTGCTCGGGATTGCCGGGTACTGGTCGGGTCGCGCGCGGTCCGCCGGCATCCTCGTCCTGGTGCTGGCCGCGTCGGTGTCGGTGCAGCTGCTCACCCCACATCTCTTCGCGGTGGCTCCCCAATCGCCACTGGGCTGGACCATGCTCCTCGGCGGATTGCTGGCGGGCTTTCTCCTCGGGCGTCAATCACCACGACTGCCGACTGACTGACGACTGACGACTCACGACCCACGACTCACGACCCACGACCATGACCCGGATCCTGCAGACCATCATCCTGCTCGCCTTCTCCAACGTCTTCATGACCTTCGCCTGGTACGGCCATCTCCGTACCCTGGTGGATCGGCCCTGGTACCTTGCCGCCATCGTCAGCTGGGGTATCGCGCTCTTCGAATACCTGCTCCAGGTGCCGGCGAATCGCATCGGATACACCGTGATGACGCTGCCGCAGCTCAAGGTGGCCCAGGAAGTCATCACACTGCTGGTGTTCGTTCCCTTCGCCGTCATCTTCATGAAGCAGCGCATGCACTGGGACTTCGCCTGGGCCGGACTCTGCCTTCTCGGCGCGGTGTATTTCGTGTTTCGCCCCAAGTGACGGCGGAATATCAGGAACGCAAAAAGGGCCGCATCCGTGAGGATGCGGCCCTTTCAACGTGCCCTGAAGAACTACTTCTTCCGGGCGACGTTCTCGGCGGCGGGACCCTTGGCCCCCTGCACGATGTCGAACTCAACGACCTCGCCCTCGCTCAGCGTCTTGAAGCCCGAGCCCTGGATCGCCGAGTGGTGCACGAAGCAGTCCTTCTCGCCGCTGTCAGGAGTAATGAAACCGAAGCCCTTGGCGTCGTTGAACCACTTCACCTTGCCGGTGGTACGCATGTGAAACCCTTTCAAAATGACTTGTGCTGTCGGGTGTCCGGACATGCCGTACCCACCGACTGCTGGCGGAAACTCCCTCCGCCGTGGGTGCGGTCACTCGACCGCGATGGCTAGACACAATGAGAGGACCTAGGATGGTCCCAGGTCCTCTTGGAAGAATCTGGCCATAACTGCTCGCGCACCAGCGCGAACCGCAACAATGTAGCGTACCGGGCCCCGGTTTGCAATTGGCAGGTATTCCGGGACGCCCTGGAGTCGAAATCGCCATCTTTGGGGCCCGCAACGGGGCCTCCTTACCTCACCTGGAGCAGCATGAGACGAACCGCGGGCGCCTGCCTGGTGCTGGCTGGGCTTGCCGGCCTGCCGGCATGGGCCAGCGCCCAGACCGACTACCGGAATCTGGATGACGGGCGCCCGGTTCGCACCGAGGACGCCTTCGTCGCGGATCACCACGCCTTCGAGTTGCTGGCGCCGTTCATCTTCGATGCCGACGTGTCGGGGGCCAGGCGCTACACTGTGCAGCCTGAACTCGAATATGGCGTGCTGCCCAACAGCCAGCTGAGCATCCGGCTGCCGTTCGGTGTGGTTGATAGTGCCGGGAGCGACTGGGGGCTGGGCGGCACGCAGCTGTCAGCCATGTACAACTTCAACGCGGAGGGCCCGTCACTTCCGGCGTTCTCGGCCCGCGTCGATCTGCTCCTGCCCGTGGGCGCGCTTGCCGGCGACGTCGCGCTCACGACCGTGAAGGCTGTGGCCACGCGGACCTTTGGCTTGACTCGGCTGCACCTGAACGGAGCCTGGACCTTCGGTACCGCGGCGTCGGCAGGGCCACGCCTCGAGCCATCTCCGCGCTGGTTCGCCGGTGCCGCCGTCGACTACACCTTCTTCCGGAATAGCATCCTGCTGGTCGGCGAGGTAAATGCCTCCGAGCAGTACGCCGGAGCACCGACGGCCGTGGCAGCAGCCGTGGGTGCCCGGTGGCAGTGGTCGCCCACCCTGGTGCTCGACGCTGGCATTGCGCGCCGCGTCACCAGCAACGCCGGTCCCGACCTCAGGCTGACGCTGGGGCTCACGCATGTCTTCGGCATCCGCGGCCTCATGCCCGGCACGGCGGCCACGGGAGACATGGCTGCCGATCCGGTGTACGTCAGGGTCCGGGCCGAGCAGTTCTACTATCCCGGCAGCTTCAACTGGCGGTTCCTCGCCCTGTATCCGGCGGCGGCACGGCTCTTCAACGCCTTCGACTATGGCCACGCAACGCTGTACGAGCATCTCCTGACGTCGCCTCCAGCGGAGCGTTCAGCAGCGCTCGAGCGCGAGTACCTGTACCTCACCACCGACCTGCTGCGCCGGCCGCCGCGCTTCGGTGTGGCCGAGGTGGCGATCGAGCCGCAGTATGCCCGGATCGCGCGGCAGGCCAGGCTCATGTTCGACTGGGCCCATGTGCTGCACCGGCAGGTGTACGACGTCTACGCCGATTCGTCATTGTCGGTGGCGCGGAAGGACTCCCTGATCGAAACACTGACCGATTACTATCTCAGTCGCCGGGGATACGCGTTTACGGCAGTGCCGAAATCAATGGCATTGATGGATGGGCAGTGGTTCAGCCAGCGGTTCAGGAATGCGGAGCCCCGGTTCAACGGTCTGATTTGGGCCTACCACTGGCTTCAGGTGGGTCTGTACGAACCGTTCGTGGCCAGCGACAGCCCGACTGAGCAGAAGGCCGGGGTGGATTCGACGGTGGCGCGCTTCTGGGCCATGTTGCAGGAAGGCACCGGCCAGACACCGACGGTCATGCCGATGACGGCTGCCGTGGCACCTGGGTTCGCGAGGCGGCACCCGCGCGCTGCAGTGATCTTCGATAACTTGCACATGATGCACGACATCATTTCCGACATCCTCACTGTGGATTCCTTGTCGAGGCGGGAGAAGGGTCGCATCATCGGGAAGCAGCTCGCGGAGTTCCGCGACGCGTCCCGCAATGTCATGACGATGGACGAGTGGTGGTCAATGAGCGGGATGATGCACCAGCACTGAGCGGGCGCCGTATGCCATTGTTTCTTCAGGTCCAACCGCTGACCCACAGGGAGCAGATTTCACATGACCCGTCGTATGGCTCGACTCGCCGCTGCGATGTTCCTGCTGGCACTGCCCGCCCGCGCCGCTGCCCAGAACGTCCCGGCCGAGGGGTGGAAGTTCACCATCACGCCCTACTTTCTGTTCCCGCACATGAGCGGAACCGTCACGGTGGGGCCGGTGGTGTCGGATCTCAATGCCAGTCCCAGCGATATTTTCAGCAACCTGCAGTTCGGGTTCATGCTTGCTGCTGAAGCGCGGAGTCCCGAGTGGGCCATCGGGTTTAACTCAGTGTACATGGACCTGAGCAAGGACGGCGCAAATCTCCCGACCCAGCTCGACGGCTATCAGGGGAGCTTCGAGCTCACCGGCTTTCGCCGTCTCATGCCGTGGTTCGAGGTGCTGGCCGGAGGCCGCCTCAACGTGATGGGCGCCAGCGCCACGCTGCAACCGGTGGGCACGGTGTTCAATAAGGACATAGTCTTTTTCGACCCATTCCTTGGCGCGCGGTTCACCGTCCCGAACACCGGAAGGTGGAACATCATGCTGCGCGGTGATGTCGGTGGATTCGGGGTCGGCTCGCAGTTCACCTGGCAGGTGCGCCCGACGGTGGCATACAGCGTGTCGAAGCTCGTCTCCATTGGTGCCGCCTATTGGGTCTTCGGCGTGAACTACGACCAGGGCAGCGGCCTCGACTACTTCAAGTGGGACGTGACGACCTTCGGTCCCGAATTGGGCGTCTCGTTTACGTTCTGAATTCCTGGACTACCTGAAACCTGATCAGCAACCCTGAGTGAAGGAACGTGACATGACCAACCACCGGACGGTGCTCGCGTCGCCGCAGTTCCTGACGCTGGCCGGACTTTCCCTTCTCATGCTGTCGGCCGACGCCTCCGTCGCCGCGGCACAGACTCCCAATCCCGGCCAGATGGCCGACGCCTACGCGGCGGGAGCGAAGGCGAACGCCCAGCTGATGCAGAAGTACACCTGGAAGATGCGCGTCCAGCTCACCTACAAGGGTGAACAGAAGCCGGCGTCGCTCTACCAGATGAACTATGTGGGCGGCCAGTTGCAGAAGACCCTCATCAGCGCGCCGCCGGAGGAGTCGGGCCGGAAACACGGCATCAAGCACCGTGTGACTGAGGACAAGATGGCCGAGATCAAGGGTCAAATCGATTCACTGGTTGACCTGACGAAGAAGTACATGGCGCCCACGCCCGGCCAGATGTTCGACTTCTACTCCAAGGCGACCATTGGTCCCGCCCCGACCGGTGGAGCGCAGGCCTCGGGTACCAACTTCATCCAGCCCGGCGACCAGGTGACCTACTTCATTGATCCGGCCACCAAGAGCCCCACGAGCTTCAATTTCTCCACGTCGCTCTCGGGCAAGCCCGTCACCGGGACGGCCACGTACGCGCAGGTGCCCGGCGGCCCGAAGTACGCCTCGCAGCTGACGATCAACGACCCGACCGACAACCTGTCGGTGGCGGTGACCAACTTCGAGTACGCGCTGAACCAGTAGGAATTGTGCGGCAACGGAGGGATGCGATGAGACAGTTGCTGATGATCGTGGTCGGCGTGGCCATGGGCACTGGGCAAGTGGCACAGGCACAGGGCCCCAATCCCGGCCTCGCCGCCGACGCCTACGCGGCACATGCGAAGGCGAACGCCCAGTTGATGCAGAAGTACACCTGGAAGATGCGGGTGCAGCTCACGTACAAGGGCGACGAGAAGCCGGCGCAACTCTACCAGATGAACTATGTGAACGGGCAGCTGCAGAAGACGCTGCTCAGCGCCCCGCCGGCCGAGACCGGGCGCAAGCACGGCATCAGGCACCGGATCAAGGAACAGAAGATTGACGAGTTCAAGGCATGGGCCGCGCAGCTCACCGACCTCGTCAAGCGCTACATGAGCCCGTCCCCCGGCACCATGATGGACTTCTACTCCAGTGCCACATTCAGCCCGGTGCCGAGCGGCAACGTGCGCGCTACCGACACCGGCTTCATCCAGCCTGGCGACACCGCTACGTACTGGATCAACCCCGCCACGAAGCAGCCGGTGACCTACGCCTTCGCGACGGCACTTCAGGGGGATGCGGTCAAGGCCACGGTGACGTTCGGCCAGGTGCCGGGCGGGCCGCAGTACGCATCCCAGATGAACATCACCGTGCCGGCGAAGGAAGTGTCGGCCACGATCACGAATTTCAACTTTGTGCTGAACCAGTAACCTGGTCGCCACCGGCATTGCTGGCGGTGAAGTAGGAGATTGACACATGCAGGCACGATCAGTCATGAAGGCAGCAACGGTACTCGTCCTCGCGATGGGCGCCGCCCTTCCCGCACGGGCCCAGGAGGTGGCGCAGCTCAGCTGGCCGCGCACACGGATCGCCCCCGACGGCATGCAGGTGACGCTGTTCCAGCCTCAGGTGGATTCCTGGAGCTACTACGTCGTCCTCAACTACCACATGGCGGTGGAGCTCCAGCTGCCCGGGGCTTCCTCATCGGTGCCTGGCGCGCTGTTCATGACCGGCGAAACGAGTACCGACCTTAACACGCAGACCGTGGCACTCTACAACCAGAAGATCGTCCGGGTGAACTTCCCCGGCCTCGATCCCGCCACCGCGCAGCAATATCAGTCGATCCTGCAGTCCTTGGTGCCCACCGGTACCATGAACCTGTCGCTTGCGCAGGTGCAGAGTTACGTGGCGGCGTCGAACAGTGCTGCGGCGACGTCCGGTGCGCCGCCGGCCGCCGCCGGCCCCAATCCGCGCCCTGCCGGCTTGCCGCCAACACTCGCGCAACCCGCACCGCCGATCTACTACAGCCAGTCGCCGGCCATCCTGGTCATCTTCTCCGGCGCACCAGCGTTTGCGCCGGTGACGCAGGGGTCCAAGCTGTTCTTCTCGGTCAACACCAACTGGGCCTTGTTCCAGGACAAGAACACCGGCACCTACTACCTGCAGGACCAGTCGAGCTGGCTGCAGGCGACCAACATCAACGGCCCGTGGAAGCCGGCCGCCCAGCTGCCTGCCAGCCTCAAGAACCTGCCGCAGAACGCCGAGTGGTCCGACGTCAACAAGAACATCCCCGGCATGTCCTGGTCGCCCTCGCAGGTGCCCACCGTCTACGTCAGCCAGAAGCCGGCCGAGCTGATCCTCGTGCAGGGCCCGGCCCAGCTCGAGGCCATTCCGGGCACGTCGCTGTCATGGGTCACCAACTCCGACAGTGACATTTTCTACTACGCGCCCACTGCGCAGTGGTACTTCCTGGTATCCGGGCGCTGGTTCAGCGCCGCGACGCTCGGCACGGGGCCATGGACCTACGCGACCACGAGCCTGCCGGCAGACTTCGCGAACATTCCGTCGGATAGCCCGCGCGCTGCAGTGCTCTCTTCCGTGCCCGGCACCCCGGAGGCTGACGAGGCGGTGGCGCAGGCGCAGATGCCGCACAAGGCCGACGTGGACATCGCAACCACCACGGTGAACGTGGTCTACGGCGGGCCGCCGCAGTTCTCGCCGATCAGCGGCACCACCATGCAGTACGCCACTAACACCTCGTACCAGGTCATTCAGGCCAGCGGCAACTACTACGTCTGCAGCAATGGCGTATGGTTCGTCTCGCAATCGCCCAACGGCCCATTCGCCGTGGCGACGGTCGTGCCCCAGGTCATCTACACCATTCCGCCGTCGTCCCCGATGTACAACGTCACCTACGTGCAGATCTACGACGTGACACCGACCACGGTGACGGTGGGCTACACGTCGGGCTATAACGGTGCCTACGTCGCGGCCGGTGTGGTCATGCTCGGCGTCGGGATGGCGATGGCGTACAGCTACCACCCCTACTATCCGCCCGGCTTCGGCTATCCCGTCTACTACCATCCGCCATATCCCTACACCGGATACGGATATCACGCCGCGTACAATCCCTACACCGGTGCGTACGCGCACGGGTACTCCGCCTACGGACCCTACGGCGGTGCGAGTGCTGGCGCGGCCTACAACCCGAGCACCGGCACCTACGCGCGCGGCGCGTCGGCGAGCGGTCCCTACGGTTCGGCGTCGGCGGCGCAGGCCTACAATCCGCGTACTGGCGCCAGCGCCGAGACCTACCAGCATTCCAATGCGTACGGGTCATACGGATCCTCGGTCTATTCGAAGAACGGGGAGACCGCCACGACGAGCCATTCATCCGATGCCTACGGCACGACCGCCACGGCACAGAGCTCCAAGGGAGGGCAGGCAGCAGGCGTCTCGACCGCCAATGGCACCACCGCTGCCGGAAAGACGGCCAGTGGCGACCAGTACGCTACGCACGACGGCAACGTCTACAAGAACACTGGCAGCGGATGGGAGCAGGGGAGCAGCAGCGGATGGAATTCCGTGGACAAACCACCGGCGGAGACATCGAGCGACGCGCAGGCGCGGAGCTCGTCGGCGGAAAAGACGTCGGCCAGCAGCTCCTGGCAGGGTGGAGGTGGCAGCAAGTACAGTGGCGGCAGCAGTGGCGGGTACAGCGGCGGCTACAGTCGTGGGGGCGGTGGGGGCGGCGGCGGGCGCCGCTGACGGATCGGCTGCAACTGTGCACCCGGCTCGATCGTCGAGCCGGGTGTTTTGTTCTTGTGATAGGCAGAAGCGCGACACTTGATCCAGCGTGCGGCGCTGGATAATCTGCTCGACTGCCCCGAATATGCCCGCAGGCAACAGCGGAGTCGGATCAAATGAAAGTGACATCGATCAGGAAGTTCGCGACGGCATTGGCGCTCCTGTCGTTCCTCGGCTGGGCGTCCGCCGCCAGCGCGCAGGACACCGATCCGCTCTCCTGGCCCCGCACGCTCACCGCCGATGACGGCATGCTGGTCACCTTCTACCAGCCCCAGGTCGACTCGTGGCAGTACTACGCCGTGCTCGACTATCACATGGCGATAGAGCTGCAGTTCCCCGGCGCGTCCTCGATGATCCCTGCCACCCTCAAGATGACCGGGCAGACCAGCACCGACGTCAGCAGGCAGACGGTGGCGTTGTACGACCAGGCCATCGTCAGCCTGAATTTCCCTGGCCTCGATGCGGCGACGGCGCAGCAGTATCAGCGGACCGTGCAGTCGCTCATCCCGACGACCACGATGAACCTGTCCCTGCCGCAGGTGCAGAGCTACATGACGGGCGCCAGCGCCGCGGCCGCTACGTCGGGGACGCCGCCCGCCGCCGCAGGGTCGAACCCGAAGGTCGGGGCTGGCCTCCCGGCGTCCCTGCCGCAGCCCGCCCCGCCCATCTTCTACAGCGAGTCACCCGCAATCCTGGTCATGTTCGAGGGCAAGCCCGGCTTTGCACCGGTGGTGTCCGGATCGAAGTTGTTCTTCTCCGTGAATACCAACTGGGCCGTGTTCCAGGACAGGAATTCCGGCAACTACTACCTGCAGGATCAGTCGAGTTGGTTGCAGGCGCAGAGCGTGAACGGCCCCTGGCAGGCAGCGGGACAATTGCCCGCGAGCCTGCTGAAGCTGCCGCAGAATGGCGAGTGGGACGACGTGAGCAAGAACACCCCTGGCATGTCCTGGGGGCCGGGCACGGTGCCCAGGGTATTCGTAAGTCAGAAGCCCGCCGAGCTCATCTTGCTGGATGGTCCGGCGGAACTGCAGGGCATTCCCGGTACCGCGCTCTCCTGGGTCACCAACACCGAGAGTGATCTCTTCTTTTACAAGCCCACATCGACGTGGTACTTCCTCGTGTCAGGTCGCTGGTTCAGCGCCCCGGGCATGTCGGGTCCGTGGACCTTTGCCACCAACAACCTGCCAGCCGATTTCTCGAACATTCCGGCGGATAGTCCGCGCGCCGCGGTGCTCTCATCGGTGCCGGGAACCAGCGCCGCCAATCAGGCGGTGGCCATGGCGCAGATGCCCCATAAGGCTGACGTGGACATCGCCACCACCAGCGTCAGCGTGCAGTATGGCGGCCCGCCACAGTTTGCGCCCATCCAGAGCACGCCGATGCAGTACGCGACCAACACGAACTATGAAGTAATCCAGGCGAATGGCAGCTACTACGTCTGCAACAACGCCGTCTGGTTCGAGTCGCAGTCGCCCAATGGCCCGTGGGTCGTGGCCGCGTCGATTCCCCAGGTCATCTACACCATTCCGCCCACGTCACCGATGTACAACGTTACGTACGTGCAGATCTACGATGCCACCCCCACCACCGTTGTCACCGGCTACACCGCCGGCTACAACGGCGCCTACGTGGCGGCTGGTGTGGTAATGCTGGGCGTTGGCATTGCCCTGGCGGCGACCAACCCGTATTACCCCCCCGGTTTCGGATATCCCGTCTACTACCATCCGCCCTATCCCTATGGCGGCTACGGGTATCACGCCGCGTACAATCCTTACACCGGTGCCTATGCCCACGGCATGACGGCGTACGGACCCTATGGTGGTCGCAGCGTTGGCGCCGCCTACAACCCGACCACCGGCACCTATGCGCGCGGCGCGTCGGTCTCGGGGCCCTACGGCTCGGCGGGCATGGCGCAGGCGTACAACCCGCGTACCGGGGCGAGCGCCGAGAGCTGGCAGCACTCCGACGCCTACGGATCGTACGGGTCATCGGTGGCGTCGAAGGACGGACAGACTGCCTGGAGCGCCCACTCGAACACCGCCTACGGGAATAGTGCCGTCGCCAAGGGGCCTGACAACAACATGTACGCCACCCACGACGGCAACGCCTACAAGAACACTGGCAGCGGCTGGCAGCAGGCAGGCGGGGGCGGATGGAACAATACGGCGAAGCCGAGTGAACTCGACAACGACGAGGCGGCACGCGCCTCGTCTTCGCTTGGCTCCTCCAGCCTCAACTCCTGGCGGGGCGGCGACGGTGGCGACTTCGGTGGCGGCAGCGCTGGCGGTGGGTGGGGCCGCAGTGGCGGTGGCGGCTTCGGTGGTGGAAGCTTCGCCGGCGGCGGTGGAGGCGGTGGTGGCTGGGGCCGTGGCGGCGGCGGGTTCCGCCGCTAGGCGGTCACCGCCCGGAGTGCCGTGCAGAACTGCTTCATCTCCGCGGGAGTGCCCACCGTCACCCGGGCATAGTTCGGCCACACCGGCCAGCTCCGTCCGATCAGCACGTTCTGCTCCCGCATCGCCGTCGCGAGTTCGCCCGCAGGGCGCTTGGCGTCGAGCATGAAGCAGTTGCTCACGGCCGGGTAATACCCGTAGCCGTACTTGGTCAGGAAGGCGAAGGTCTCCTCGCGCGCCTGCTTCGTGTAGGCCCGGCGCGTGGGCACCAGCGTCGGGTCGTCGATGCTGACGCGCGCCGCCGTCACGCCGGTAATCGAGCTGATCGTTGAGCCGTACGAACGCAACTGGTCGAGCACGGGTGGCTGTGCGATGGCCAGGCCCATCCGCAGCCCCGCCATGCCGTACAGCTTCGAGAAGGTCCGCAGCACGAGCAGGTCCCCGTGCGAGTCCACAAGGTCCACCACCGACAACTCGTCACTGAAGTGGATGTACGCCTCGTCCACCAGCAGGATCGACCCCGCCGGCTTGTTTGCCAGTGCCCAGATGATCTGCTCGCGCGGTGTGGTGGTGCCGGTGGGGTTGTTGGGGTTGCAGAGATACAGCAGCCCGGCGGTGGGACTCGCGGCACACATGGCGGTGGCATCGTGAGCCAGCGTGGGCGTGAGCGGCACCGCAATGGCGGGAGCCCCCGAGATCTTTGCCGCCTGCCAGCCCGCCTCGAATCCTGGTTCGCCATACACGTACGCCCGGTCCGGTCCGGTGAAGGCCAGCACCGCGCGATGCAGCGGGTCGCTCGATCCGTTGAAGGTCTCGACGTATTCCGGCCGCAGGCCCTCCAGTTCCGCGATACGAGCTCGCAGTTCCCGGTCGGCCTGGAAGGCATAGCGCCCTTCCTCGGCGCCAAGCTGCTGCATCGCGTCGAGCGCGGCCCGGGAGGGGCCGAGCGGGTTCTCATTGGAGTTGAGGCGGACGGCGCCAGCTGGCGGTCGGGTGCGCAACGCGGCATACGCCAGTTCGCCCTCGCTCGACCCGCGGGGCAGGGCCAGGCCCGCTGCAGCGAGGGCCATGAGGCGGGAGAAGTCGCGCCGTGATACACCAGCCGGAACCGGGGGTAGTTCACTGGGGATTGGCATGACGCAGAATTGCCCGCGACACCCCGCCTGTCAAGCAGGGATTGGATTACCGTTGGGTGTCAGTTACGGCATTGGCGAGTCCATCCGGAGTCATGGAGAAGGCATATGCGACTGGAAGATGCGAAGGTCCTGGTCACTGGTGGGAGCGCCGGGATCGGCTTGGAAGTGGCTCGCGCACTGGTCGCGCGCGGGGGAAAGGTGGCCATCTCCGGTCGTGACGAGGGCAAGCTGCGACAGGCGGCCACTACCATCGGGGCGACGGCCATCCCGGGCGACGTGAGCGTCGAGGCCGATGCGATACGCATGGTCCGCCGCACTATCGACACCTTCGGCGACTACAACGTGCTGGTGAACAACGCCGGGATTGGGTCGTTTGCGCCCCTGCTCGAGACAACCGCCGAGGACATGCGTCGCGTCTGGGAGGTAAATGTCCTGGGGGCCACCATGGTGGCGCGTGAGTCGGCGCGGCACTTCGTCCAGAAGAAATACGGCGACATCATCAACATCTCATCCACGTCGGGCCTGAGGGGCGGCGCCGGCAGCAGCGCCTACGGCTCCACCAAGTTCGCGCTGCGCGGGCTCACCGAGACATGGCGGGCCGAGCTCAGGACCCACAACGTGCGCGTCATGCTGCTCAACCCCAGCGAAGTGGTCACCGAGTTCGCACAGCGCATGGGCCACGCGCAGCAGGTCAACCCGTCCAAGCTCCTTCCCGTGGACATCGCCCACGCCGTCGTCGCGATGCTCACCATGGAGGACCGCGGGTTCATTCCCGAGCTCAGCGTCTGGGCAACCAACCCGAGGTAGGGCTGCCGAAGCAGAAAACCCGTCTCGCATCGAAGTATTGATGCGGACGGGTGTTACTGGATGGGCCCGGCGCGATTCGAACGCGCGACCTCTTGCTCCGGAGGCAAGCGCTCTATCCAGCTGAGCTACGGACCCGGGTGTGACAAGGGGCAGAAAACTCGCTCAGGGTCGGCGGTTACGCAACCAGCCGGCGTCGTGACAATCGGGCGGTAAGATCTGCCATGACCGCCGCCACCGAGCCTCTCCAGCCCGCCGATACCGAGCCGCCTCTGTCCCGTGCAGCCCCCGCCGCGGCCATGGCCGCCATTGCCGACGCCGGTCGGAAGTTTCGGCGCGCGCGCAAGCGCTTCCTCGAGCGTGAGGATGCTGAATCGCTCCACGGCCTTCGGGTGGCCCTGCGAAGATTCCGGGCGGTGCTTATCCTGTTCCGCCCCGTCCTGGTCCTGCCCCGCCGCCTGGGTGACCGCGACCTCCGGCGCGCCGGTCACGACCTCGCCGACCTGCGCGACCAGGACGTGGCGCTCGAGGCCATCCGCGCGGCGCCCGATGAAGGTGTCGATGCCCGCGCCATCCTTCGGCGCCTCGAGCGCCGTCGTCGCCGCGAGGCGTACCGCGTCGCCGAACGACTGCGCAGCTCGCGGGTGCGCGGCATGCTTCGGGCCCTCCGCCGGTGGGACCGGTCGCCTGCGTTCAGCGTGGACGAGGACACGCCGGCGACCGTCGTCCTGCCCGGCTTGCGCGCCCGCGTGGCGGCGATCGAGTTGCACCCCGCCTGGGCGCTCATGCTCCTGCCCAATGCGACTGGCATGCTCCACGCGCCTGGCGGCATCTATGACGACGACACCACCGCCGAGCTGCTTCACCAGCTGCGCCGCCGGATCAAGCAGGTGCGCTATCAGCTGGAGGTGGTGGCCCGCATGTTCAATCGCGACTGGATGACGGAGCTGGAGCGCTTGCGGGTGCTGCAGGAGTCACTTGGCGTCGTGCAGGATGTCCGGGTGCTGGGGTCACTGGCGGCCGTGGATCACGACCGCATCGCGTCGGCCACCGCCGCGTGGGAAGAGTTGCGGGGCGAGCGGCTTGGAGGTGTGCGGGAGCTGCTCGACCGATCCTAGCGTCCGCGCTGCGCGCGCGCCGGCTGCCGTCGCCCGTACTGCTCGCGCACGGCGCGTCCCGGTTGCCACACGGCACGACCATCGATGCCCTCGGGTACCCTCACATCCAGCCAGTCCAGCAGCGCCGGGAACACGTCGGCGGTGCGCATCGGTGCTGCCGGGAGCGGACGATTGGTCCACAGCGGCGTATGCATGTGCGCGCGGATCAGGCTGCCGTGCCCCGACCTGTGCTCCGGTATCTCGTACCGGCCGCGGAAGTCATAGCCCTCACGGGCTGCGATCACGAGGTCGCCGGCCCGTGGCGACGAGAACTGATCCAGCAGGTGCAC
>Ga0302321_100003259_pt1 | contig 13937 bp, 13 predicted proteins | sample Fen_T0_1_FD_202505 | JGI IMG/M metagenome (GOLD analysis project Ga0302321, IMG submission 202505) | Peat permafrost microbial communities from Stordalen Mire near Abisko, Sweden - Fen_T0_1 | ecosystem: Environmental > Terrestrial > Soil > Wetlands > Permafrost | place: Sweden: Abisko...
CGTGCGCGTCCCGGGTGCTGGCGGAGGCGGACGGCTTCACGCACGTCGTCAACGGGCGCTTCAAGGGTGGCTGGATCACGCGCCATTACGGGCAACCGGAAAATGGCGTGCACGCACTGCAACTGGAAATGGCGCAGGACTGTTACATGGACGAGGCGCCGCCGTACCGATTGGAACCGGCCCGGGCGAGCCGCCTCGCCGATGTGCTGCAACGTCTCGTGCGCGCTCTGACCCTGTTTCGGCCGACCGCATGATCCGCGTCTATACCGCGCGACAACGCTACGACGCGTACCTCGTCGCGGATCGCCTGAACCAGGCCGGCATCAAGGCGCACGTCTTCAACCAGCACGCGTCGAGCATTGTCGGCGATGTCCCGCCGGATGTCGCGCAGCCGCAGGTCTGGATCGAACGCGAATGCGATCACGAGCGCGCGCAGGTCATCCTGCGCGACATCGAGTCGGCCGGATCGGGGCAGGGCGATGTGATTTGCGGTGGATGCGGCGAGCCATCGCCCGCCAACTTCGAACTGTGCTGGAACTGCGGGACCTCGCTGTAGCCCAGCCTCGCTAAGGTTCTTGCGTTTCGTCGAGCAGCGCCTGCGCCCGGTCGCGCCCCATTTGCTCGTTGGCGCTGGGAGCGCCTTGCGGAACGTCGCCGTGGTTGCCCCTGCTACCGCGCCGGCGCAGAACGACGAACCATACCAGTGCTCCGCCGAGCAGGAAAGCAAACGGCCCGAACCAGAGCAGCCACGTCGTCGGCTTGACCGGCGGCTTGTACAACACGAAATCGCCGTAACGCGCGACCAGATATTGCTTGATCTCGGCGTCGCTCTTGCCCTGTTGCGCGAGTTCGCGCACCTCGCGCCGCAAGTCCTCGGCCAGCGGTGCGGTGGAATCGGCCAGCGTCTGGTTCTGGCAGACCAGGCAGCGCAGTTCCTCGGAAAGCGTCTTGAGGCGCGCCTCCAGCGCGATGTCGGTCTGGGCATGCGTTACCGCGGCCGAGACGAGAAGGGTCGCCGCCAATCCTGCGGCGATGAGTAGGCGTTTCATGATTTCTGCAGCTCGCGTACCAGCGGCAGGATCTTCTCCTTGAGGCTCTCCGGCGTGATCGGGCCGATCTGCTTGTAACGGATCACGCCATTCTTGTCGACGACGAAGGTCTCGGGGACGCCATACACACCCCAGTCGATGCCGACCCGCCCGTCCGCATCGACGACGGACACCTTGTACGGATCGCCATTATCCGCAAGCCATCGGCGGCCAAGAGGGATCGTGTCCTTGTAATTGAGTCCGATGACCGGGACGATGTTCGTCTTGGCCAGCTGGACCAGCAGCGGATGCTCGACACGGCAGGATACGCACCACGACGCCCACACGTTGAGCAGCCAGACCTGACCCTTGAGGTCTTCGGGACCGAGTTTTTTCGCCGGATCGTCGAGCTGCGCAAGCCTGAAGGCGGGCGCTGGCTTGTCCACGAGCGGCGAGGGCACCTCATGCGGATCGCGAAAGAGGCCCACGTAAAGGAAGCCGACGAGGACCACGAAGAAACCCAGCGGCAGCAGGAAGCGCAGCGCTCTCATGGTTCAGGCAGGCCGCGCCGCGCCTGTCAGCGCGGTGAATTTCTGCCTGACGGACAGACGATACCGGCGATCGCTCATGGCGATGAAACCACCCAACGCCATCAGGAATGCGCCACCCCAGATCCAGTCGACGAAGGGCTTCACGTAGACCCGCACGCCCCACGCACCGGCCTCGCCCTTGTCCGTCACCGGTTCGCCGAGCGAAACGTAGCGATCGCCCAGGAAACCCGGGTCGATCGCGGCCTCGGTCATCTGCGACCCCGACGCATTGTAGACGCGCTTCTCCGGGCGCAGCGTCTGCACCAGCTTGCCGTCGCGGCGTACCTCGATCGTGCCTGCCATACCCCGGTAATTCGGGCCCGTGACGGGTGCCACACCACGAAACGTGTATTCCTCGCCGCGCACCGTGACGCTTTGTCCGACATCGAGCGGCACGTTTTCCTCGATGCCGTAACCCTTGACCATCGTCACGCCGACGATGAACACGCCAACGCCCAGATGCGCCAGCAACATGCCGTACCACGCCGCCGGGTTGGCGGCGAGCCGCGCCCACAGGCCGTGCTGGGGCGCCTTGCGCAAGCGCTGCACGACGGCCACAACCGTCGTCGCGAAGATCCACAGCGCAAGAAACAAGCTCATGGCGACGAGGAGCGACCAGGTGCCGAGCGTGAACGGCAGCAACGCCGCGGTCACGGCAGCAACGATGAATGCCCACCTGAGCCGCGCGGCGAGGTCGGGCAGTTCCGCCTGGCGCCAGCTGGCGATTGGGCCGATGCCCATCAGGAACGCCGCGGGCGCCATCAGGATGGGGAAGACCAGATTGAAATACGGTGGGCCCACCGATGCCTTGGGTAGGTTCAGCGCATCGAGGAACATCGGGTACATCGTTCCCAGGAACACGGCGCCCAATGCCACCACGAGCAGGATGTTGTTCGCCAGCAGCGCGGATTCACGTGAGACCATCGCAAACCCCGCGCCGCCACCCACCGCGCCGGCGCGCAATGCATAGAGCGTAAGCGAACCGCCGATAACCACGGCCAGGAAGGCCAGGATGAACACGCCGCGCGCGGGGTCGGTCGCAAAGGCATGCACCGACGTGAGAACACCCGACCGCACGAGGAATGTGCCGAGCAGCGACAGTGAAAAGGCGATGATTGCGAGCAAAACAGTCCAGCTCTTGAACGTGCCGCGTTTTTCGGTCACCGCCAGCGAATGCAGGAGCGCGGTGCCGACCAGCCATGGCATGAACGAAGCGTTTTCGACCGGGTCCCAGAACCACCAGCCGCCCCAGCCCAGTTCGTAATAGGCCCACCAGCTGCCAAGCGCAATGCCGATGGTCAGGAACGACCATGCTGCCGTGGTCCATGGCCGCGACCAGCGCGCCCACGTCGCATCGAGCCGGCCACCCAGCAGCGCCGCGATCGCAAATGCGAACGCGACCGAGAAGCCGACGTAACCCATGTAGAGCATCGGCGGATGGATCACCATACCCGGATCCTGCAGCAGCGGATTGAGGTCGCTGCCTTCTGCGGCCGCCGGCACCAGGCGCAGGAACGGATTGGACGTGAACAGCAGGAACATCAGGAAGCCGACGGAAACGAGTCCCATCACCGCAAGCACGCGGGCCAGCAGCACGTCCGGCAGGTTGCGCGAGCGCAGCGTCACCGCGGTCGCCCAGCCCGTCAGCATCAGCACCCAGAGCAGCAGCGAGCCTTCGTGCGAACCCCACGTCGCCGCGATCCGGTAATGCAGCGGCAGCTGCGTGTTCGAGTGTTCCGCGACATTGACCACGGAAAAATCGCTGGTGGCGAAGCTCCAGGCCAGGCATCCGAACGCCAGCGCGACCAGGACGAACTGCACGCGCGCCGCCGGCTTGGCGAGGCCCATCAGTACCGCGTCACGCCGCTGTGCGCCGAGCAACGGTAGCACACCCTGCACGAGGGCTACGAGCAGTGCGAGGATAAGTGCGAAGTGGCCGAGTTCGGGAATCATTTGCTGGTACTCAGTGTGGAAACAGACATACCTTTGTCCTTCTGTGCTTTTTCGATGGCGCCGGCCGCGGCGGGCGGCATGTAGTTTTCGTCATGCTTGGCGAGCACTTCCGTGGCATGGAACACTCCGTCGGGACCCACGCTGCCCTGGGCGACCACGCCCTTGCCCTCCTTGAACAGGTCGGGCAACAATCCGTTGTATACCACCGGCAAACGCTGCACCGTATCGGTCACGATGAACTTGACGTCGAGCGAGTTGGGGACGCGTACCAGCGTTCCCGCCTCGACCAGTCCACCGATGCGAAACGGCCGACCCTGCGGTGCTTCCTTGGCGACGACCTGCGAAGGGCTGAAGAAAAATACCAGATTGGACTGGAACGCATTCAGCACCAGCGCAACCGCGAGGCCCAGGACCGCCACGCCTGCGGCGATCCACGCAAAACGGCGATGGCGCGGCTTCATCGCGCAGCTGCCTCGGCGTGCGCGGCCTCGGCCGCATGACGCCGCGCGCGCAGGGCCAGGAGTTCGACCATGATGGCGAGCGCCGTGACGCCATAGGCGCCCCAGACGTAGAAACCATAACCACCCATCGCGAAGAATTCGCTCATGTTTTTCCCGGTTCGGTCAATTGACTTGTCCATGCCGCGCCGCGTTCCCGTTCGAGAATGATGCAGCGCACGCGGACCAGCGCCACCGCGATCGAATAGAACCACACGGCGATCGCCATGACGAGCATGCCGGCGAGCATGATTGCCGCCATCTTCGGCGCCGCGACCATGCTGACGCTGGATCCCTGGTGAAGCGTGTTCCACCACTGCACGGAGAAATAGATGATCGGAACGTTCACCGCGCCAACCAGAGCCAGCACGCCGCACGCGCGATCCGCGCGCCGGTCGTCATCGATGGCGTTGCGCAGCGCGATCACGCCGAAATAGAGGAACAGCAGAATCAGTTCCGAGGTCATCCGGGCGTCCCACGCCCAGTATGTTCCCCACGTCGGCCTGCCCCATAGGGCGCCGGTCCACAAGGCGATGAACGTCATCAGTGCCCCGGTCGGTGCCAGCGCCTGCGCCATCATCCCCGACAACCGCGTATTGAAGCCGAGTGACAGCGCGCTCCAGAACGCCATCACGAGGTAGATGAACATCGACATCCATGCAGTCGCCACGTGGATGAAGATGATGCGGTAGGCCTCGCCTTGCTGGAAATCGGTGGGCGCGAGCCCGAAGCCGATCCACAGCCCGACGATGGCGAGCAGCAACGCGCTCCATCCGAACCAGGGCACGAGTTTCCCGGCGACTGGATAGAACGCGGAGGGGGAAGAGTAGCGATAGAGGTTCATCAATCCAGGGAGATACGAACTGCGGCGGATGCGGCGAGTGGCGCGCCGACAATGGCAACCAGTAAACCCGCGCCCAGCAGGGACAGGTTCGCGGCAGCCCCGAGACCGGCATGCACGGCGTCCACGGTACCCGCGCCGAAGATCAGCACCGGCACGCACAGCGGCAGGACCAGTAATGCCAGCAGGCTGCCGCCGCCACGCAGGCCCAACGTCAAAGCGGCACCGATTGCGCCCAGCAAGGACAGGATCGGCGTGCCTATCAAGAGCGCCACCGCCAATGCCGCAAGCGCCTCGCCGTCGATCCCGTATTGCAATCCCAGCAACGGCGCCAGGACCACGATTGGCAGGCCGGTGGTCAGCCAATGGGCCACCATTTTACCGGATACGAGGGCCGGTAGCGGATAGGGCGAAAGCGCCATTTGCTCGAGCGTCCCATCCGCGAAGTCGGACGCAAATAGACGCGGCAGCGACAGCAACGACGCCAGCAGCGCGGCGACCCAAAGCACGCCGGGACCCATCAGGGCCAGCTGGTTCTTTTCGGGGGTGGTCGCCAGCGGGAAGAGCGAAACGACGATGACGTAGAAGAGCAACTGCACGCCAAGCTCGGCGCGCGAGCGCAATGCAAGCTGCAGGTCGCGCAGGAGTGCCCAGCGCACACCGGACCACGCGCCGGAATCGGGCACCGGCGCCGGTCGGCCCAGCGTCGCCACGACAGGTTCGGCCGTCGTCATGACAAGGCGAGCGCGCGGACATGCGCAGCCGGCAACTCGAGCGGTTGATGCGTTGCCACCAGCGCGCACCCGCCGCGTTCCAGGTGACCGGTGAGCAATCGCTTCAGCAGCGCGATTCCCGCCGTGTCGAGTGCCGTTGCGGGTTCGTCGAGCAGCCACAGCGGACGGTGGGTAAGGGTCAGGCGCGCGAGGCCCAAACGGCGGCGCTGCCCCTGCGAAAGGGCCCGTGCGGGAAGGCTTGCCTGCCGGTCGAGTGAGACACTGGCCAATGCATCGCGCAGATTCGCCGGCGCCACCGTTTCGCCCATCAGCGCAACCAGCGTGGCGAGGTTTTCCTCCGCCGAGAGTTCGTCCTTCAATGCCGGCAGGTGGCCGCCATAAACGACGTCCTCCCGCAGGCGCTGCGCAAATGGCGCGACGTCCACGCCTCGCCAGCGCACCGTGCCGGCGAACGGCGCGCCCAGGCCGGCCAGGATTCTCAGCAGCGTGGTCTTGCCGGTGCCGTTGGCGCCGGTTATGAATAGTGCGCATCCGGGCTCGACCCGAAAGGAGAGCGACGAAAAGAGGCGCGCGTAGCCCCGTCGCGCAGCCAGGTCAATGGCTTCGAGCATGGACGGGGTGGACAGTCTGCAAGGGCATCGGCGGGCACGTGCGGCTGGCGACCGGCGATGCCGCGGGGGGCATTGAAAACACATGCCATTATAGCGGAGGCATGCCTTGCCCCTGTCGCCGCGAGCGGCAATTGTTACAGGGTCCGTGCCACCTTCTTGACTTCGGTCAAAGCGAGACCGTCTCCCGGCTGTCCATTTGCTCGTCCCGCCTGTGCCCGGTTACGAAACCTAAGGGTTAATGTGGTCGCCGTAGCGCCGTGATCGGCGCACGCGCCAGCCCAATGGGCATCGCCGTTGGCGTCGCCGCCCGAAACTCTCCTGTTCCATGCGAACGGCGCCGAGTTGCGACCGCGGGGTCGGGTAGACTCGCTGCGGAAAGGCTCACGTAGCGCGTGACCGGCGCAGTGTCCGCTTGCCGCGCCAGGGGACTTCAATTGAACTGAAGCTCAAGTTGTTCGGCGTCCAGGTTTTCGGCCGCGAAGCGGACTCCGGCGGGTTGGCCGCGGGTCCCAATCTTGCGACGGGCGCCGAGTTGCTGGAAATCGGGCGGCTCACGCCGGATGCTGCGCTTACGCGTCTCGACTCCTCGGCCGACGGCCTTCTCGAACGCGACGCCCTGCAACGGCTCGCCCGGTATGGCCCCAACGAGATCGCCCACGAGCGGGAAAAGAGTCCTGCGCGCCGCCTTCTGGAGCTGTTCCTGACCCCGTTGTCCGTTCTTCTGCTGGCTCTGGCCGTCGTCAACTACGCCACCGGCGAGATCAAGGGAGCGATCGTCATCGCGTTGATGGTGGTGCTGTCCGCGCTGTTGTCGTTCGTGCAGGAATTCCGGTCCAGCAAGGCGGCCCTGCAGCTGCGCGCCATGGTCAGCACGACGGCGACCGTCCTGCGCAAGGACAAGCACCTGGACATTCCCGAGGACGTCAGCCAGTCCGTCGAGATTGTCCCTCACCCGCAGCCACAGGAGCGAAGGGAAATCCCGCTGAGCCACGTGGTTCCGGGCGACATCATTCATCTCGGCGCAGGCGACATCGTCCCGGCCGACGTGCGCGTTCTCACGGCCCGCGACCTGTTCGTCAATCAGGCGTCGCTCACCGGCGAGTCATTGCCCGTGGAAAAGCACGCGGTTGAAGCGCCCGCCAGCATCACGTCTGCCCTCGATCTGTGCAATGTGGCGTTCATGGGTACCAACGTGGTCAGCGGCACGGCGAGCGCCATGGTGGTGGCGACGGGCGCGCGCACCTACTTCGCCAGCATCGCGCAACAGATCTCGGGGCAGCGGGAATTGACCAGCTTCGACCTGGGCATCAACCGGTTCGTCTGGCTGATCATCAGGTTCATGCTGGTGATGGTGCCGCTCGTTTTCCTGGTGAACGGGCTGACCAAGGGCAACTGGCTGGAGGCGCTGCTGTTCGCGGTGGCAGTCGCCGTCGGTTTGACGCCGGAAATGCTGCCGATGATCGTGACGATCAATCTCGCCAAGGGCGCGTTGGCGATGTCGCGCAAGAAGGTGATCGTCAAGCGGCTCAATTCGATTCAGAACCTCGGCGCCATGGATGTGCTGTGCACCGACAAGACCGGCACGCTGACCCAGGACAAGGTCATCCTGGAGCGGCACGTCGATGTGTTCGGGGAAGAATCCGAGCGGGTGCTCGAATACGCGTTTCTCAACAGCTTCTACCAGACCGGACTGAAAAACCTCCTCGACGTGGCGGTCCTCGAACACGTGGACGTGCGGGAGCGCCTGAATGCGGAGGAGCGCTTTGCCAAGGTCGACGAGATCCCCTTCGACTTCGAGCGCCGCCGCATGTCCGTGGTCGTCGCTGATCAGGGCGGCAAGCACATCCTCGTTTGCAAGGGCGCCGTGGAAGAGGTTCTTGCGGCATGCAACCGTGCCGAACAGCACGGCGAAATCGTGATGCTGGCGGGTGGGCAACACCGCGAGCCGTTGAGCGTCACGCGGGAATTCAACGAGGATGGCTTTCGCGTAATCGCCGTCGCGTACAAGGAACTGCCGCTAGTGCAGACGACGTATTCGGTGGCGGACGAGGAGGGCCTCGTGCTGGCGGGTTACATCGCGTTCCTGGATCCGCCGAAGGAGAGCGCTGCGGCGGCGATTCGCACGCTGCAGGAGCACGGCGTCGCCGTCAAGGTGCTGTCGGGCGATAACGAAGCCGTGACGCGCAATATCTGCCGCCAGGTAGGTATACCGGTCGAGCAAGTGATCGTCGGAAGCGAAATCGACGCACTGACCGACGAGGCGCTGGCAGTGCGCGCGGACGGCGTCAGCGTGCTCGCGAAACTTTCACCGGCGCAGAAGGCGCGCGTGATCAAGGCACTGCACCTGCACGGGCACGTGGTCGGGTTTCTGGGCGACGGCATCAACGACGGGCCGGCGCTGAAGGCCGCCGACGTCGGAATATCGGTCGACACCGCGGTGGACATTGCCAAGGAATCGGCCGACATCATCCTGCTGGAGAAGGACCTGCTGGTGCTGAAGGAGGGGGTGGTCGAAGGCCGCAAGATCTTCGGCAACATCAGCAAGTACATCAAGATGGCTGCGAGCTCGAACTTCGGGAACATGTTCAGCATGCTGGGCGCGAGCGCGTTCCTGCCGTTCCTGCCGATGGCGCCGGTACAGATTCTGGTCAACAATCTGCTCTATGATTTCTCCCAGACCGCGGTCGCCACCGACAATGTCGACGACGATTACTTGAATCATCCACGGCAATGGGACATCGGCAACATCACCCGTTTCATGTTGTTCATCGGTCCGATCAGTTCGCTGTTCGACTACGTGACCTTCGGGACGCTGATCTGGTTTTTCGGCGGCTGGACGAATGAAACGCTGTTCCAGACCGGCTGGTTCGTGGAGTCGCTGCTGTCGCAGACGCTCATCGTGCACGTCATCCGCACCGGCAGGATTCCGTTCCTGCAGAGCACGCCGAGCTTCCCGCTGCTGGTCACGACCGTGGGCATCTGCCTGCTGGGGCTGTGGCTGCCGACGTCGCCGCTCGCCCCGGCCCTTGGACTCACGGCGCTGCCTCACGCGTTCGCGCTGGCGCTCCTGGCAATCCTGGCAGCCTATTTGTTGCTTACGCAGTCGATGAAGGCGTGGCTCATTCGCCGGTTTGGCCTCACCTGACGCTGGGGTGCGCGACCCTACCTTTCCATGCGTTCCCGGACCTTCTTCAGCGCGTCGATGAAGCTGTTGAGTCCGGTCTTGTCCAGACCCTCGGGCTCGGTCTCGAACTCCAGCAACAGGCGCTTGCCGCCCTTGCCGACGTGCAGCGTGACCGTGCCGCATCGACCAAGGTCAATCTTCTTCTGATACGTTTCCTTCATGCAAGGCTCCCCAATGCGCGTCCGCTGACAGTTGCTCGTGGTGAAGTTATACCGGATGTTCGGCGACCCCGGTGTCACAATCGGCCGTCGCGCCTCCTACCACCTGGGTCGTGCCGGGCAGCGTCGATTGTCATGACCGTTGCGCGACAGGGTAGCGTTGGCGCAATGTGCGCCCGTAATATTTCCGGAATGTTGCACCGACTGCGGCGACGGCGGCTATCGAACCGCTTCCGCGCGGGGTTCTACTCTCTTCACCCGCTGTTGAAACGAAGAATGGCGAAGCCTTTTGGACGCCAAGGCGTACCTCCGCGCTTGCCAGCTATTCGAGGAAGCGGCTCGCCGCGCGGCGCGTCGCGGCACTGGCTGCCGGATCAGCCGCCGCCTCTTCCGCCGCCTGTTTGAACACGTAGCCTACCTCTTTCAAATCGGCACGCTTGTCGCGCTCGAGATTGGCGAACAACTCGGCGCGACGGGTATCGTCGAGTGCGCGCACCTGGGTTGTCATCGAGGCGGTCAGCGCTGCGAGCGCAGCCTTGTCCGACGCGAATGGCGGGTTGGGAACTACGAACTGCATGCGCCCGAACGTATCGGAATAGACGCTATCCTGGAGGCGCCAGACGAGACGTTCGCCATTCGCGAGTGTCGCCTGCGCCGGTTCCGACGCAATGAGGCGATCGGTCCTGCCGATATCGGCAAACATTTCCCCGACGATGCCGCCGATGTCATGGCTGAAATGAGAGAGCGCCGACGGAAAGGCGTCCATCCACCAAGGCAGTGTCAGCAGCGGCAGCGCCGACAGGATCCAGCGTCCAGCCGGTGTGAGGTTCTGCAGCAGTGGAAGCAACGATGTCGCTTTGAACCAGATATAAAGACCAATGCCGAAGCCTATCAGCATCGCGGGCCAAAACGGTCCCTGTTCCAGGCGTCGTGCAATGATGCCAGTGGGAAGCGCGTCGCCCGGGTGCTTGGGATCGAACGACAACGGCAATATCGGCGGGCGCGCCATCCAGCCGGCGATGGCCGCGTCGACTGGGTTGTCGAGTTCCAGGCGGAGCCATTCAAGCGCTGTATTGGCCGGCCATTTTTGATGCATGAATTTGTCCGGCACATTTGCTTCAAGCCACTTCGGCGTCGCCGGATCGACGCGGATCTCCGGCACGACGAAGCCATGCTCGTCGCGCGCCCAGACGAAGGGAACGCCTTCCGTGATGTCGTGCAGGTTGGCCAACGGATAGGACTCGTTGAACGGCACACGGGTGCCGCAGAACGCCCTGCGCATCGGTGCGCCCCAATCGCCGTCATATTCGGCAACGACACAACCGGCGGCATTGGTGCTCGCGCGCCAGAACCTGGGGTTGCGCACATCCTTGATGTCGAACTCGAGTGCAATCCAACTGTCGACGATCCGCGCATCGACGTGGCTTGTGAATTTCTTGTACTGCTGGGCCTCCACCATGGCCAGAGGCCCGAATTGCCAGCCGAACATCAGGAACACGCCGGCGAACGCCATCAATCCGGCGGCGAGCAGTGTGTAGATGCGACCGGATGCGCTCGCCGCGACTTCGCCGATAGCGCGCCGGGCAATCGCCGCGGGAACGTCGTCGGACGCGTCGTTCTCCGGTTTCCGATTCTGGGGCATGTTCAGGAATCCCGAAAATCAGGACAGGTTCGCCACCCCTTTATGAAATAGTCGTAACGCCCATCAAGGAACGACTTGATCGATGACGATGCGCACGTTGGCTGCCCCGGGAAGGATTGGCGCGGAGGTGCCGCGCAGGTCGCCGGGTTGCGGCACCGCGTTGCCTGCCTTCGAAATGCGCGCCTCGACGACGACCGACTTGGCCAGTGATATGGTCTGGGCAGGGGTCATTGCCATCGCGTCGGTCAGCGTGAAGGACTTGGGCAACTCGGAGGCGGTTCCCCGCAGTATGGCCAGCGGCATGCGGGACCCTTCGGCATTTCGCGCATAGATGAACAGCGTGTCTGCCGGCGCCAACTTCGCCGCGAGCCTGGGGTCGATTTCCACACGGCCCGATATGCCGGCGCTCGTCGCACTAACTGGTGCCGCCGCACTGGGCGCAGCGGTCGTCGTCGGGGCGGGCGTTGTTGTCGGAGCCGTTGGCGCCGCCACTGCCTCCGGAGCCGGAGCGCCCTTGCCGCCCTTGCGTGCAGCTTCGAGTTCTGCGAGTACCTGATCGATCTGTTGCACGTCCTCGCTGCTTGCGGGAATGAGCGCTTTGAGGCGCCTGTAGAGCTTGATCGCCCCATCGACATCGCCTCGCTCGGCCGCGGCAGCTGCGGACAGCGCGATCGTCCTCGGATCGTCGGGATCGAGCGCCAGCGCGCGCTTCAGCAATTCCGCCGGACGTCCTTCGAGCCGCTTTCCCTGCGCCATGGCGATCGCTTCGGCCTGGTCCGTGAGCAGCCCCGCGTTTTCGGGCATGCGTTTGGCCGCCTCCGCGAAGGCCGCCGTGGAGTCGTCATAGCGGCCCATCTTGAGATACGAGCGACCGAGCAGGACCCAGCCGTTCGGGTCGTCCGGGTTCGCCTTCATTTTCTCCGCCAGGCGATCGATCATCGCGACAATTTGCGGATCGGTGGTATCTCCGCTTGCATGGGCGGCAGACGCGGCTGGCGAAGTGGATGCACCTGGCGCGTTCACCGCCGTGGGGTTTCCCAACAGCACATACATCAAGCCTGCCGCTGCAGGAACCACGGCCACCAGCAAGATGGCGGCTATCCAGCGCGAACGATCGGTCGACCTGACAGCGGCCGCAGGTTCGTGGCCAAGTTCGGTGCCGAACCGCGTGACGAGTTCGGCTTGCGCGGCATCGCGCTCGGCGACGCTCAAAGTTCCGGCCGCAAACTCGTCGTCCAGTTGCCGCTTGTGGTCACGAAATATTGCGGTGGCGGCATCCTCGTCCCCGGGGGCTTCGCTCTTGCGCTGCCTCATCAGCGGCCGGACAAGGGCCGCGAGCACGCCAAGGGCCAGGACAAACGCAGACAACCAGAAAAGTGGCAGGGAATTCATGGGGGAATAGGCGCGCTGGGCATGGGCCAAGCGCGGGAACAAGGCAATCTGGAATTATAACCTCCGGGAAACCGGCGCCGATTTCTTGCCGCAGTGCGTCAATCTATGCGCCGTGTAGTGCCCGGGGCATTTCGTCTATGATTGTCGGCCCCGCGCCCTTGCGGCGCCCTCCCTGCGGCGACCCCATGTCGGACAAGAACATCCGTGAGGCTTCCCTCGAGTACCACCGGCAATATCCGCCGGGGAAGATCGCGCTGCAGGCGACCAAGCAGCTCACCAACCAGCATGACCTGGGGCTCGCCTATACGCCCGGCGTCGCGGCCGCGTGCGACGAGATCGTGCGCGATCCGCGGGAGGTGTCCACGCTGACTGCGCGCGGCAACCTTGTGGGCGTGGTCACCAACGGCACCGCGGTGCTCGGCCTGGGGCCGATCGGACCGCTCGCCGCCAAGCCGGTGATGGAAGGCAAGGCGGTGCTGTTCAAGAAATTCGCCGGCATCGACTGCTTCGACATCGAGCTCAACGAACGCGACCCGGACAAGCTGGTCGACATGATCGTGGCGCTCGAGCCGACCTTCGGCGGGATCAATCTCGAAGACATCAAGGCGCCGGAGTGTTTCTACATCGAGAAGAAGTGCCGGGAGCGGATGAAGATCCCGGTATTCCATGATGACCAGCACGGCACGGCGATCATCGTCGGCGCAGCGGTGACCAATGCCATGCGCGTTGTCGGAAAGGAACTGGGCAAGGTCAAGCTCGTGTGCTCGGGCGCGGGCGCGGCAGCGCTGGCGTGCCTCGACCTGCTCGTCGGCATCGGAATCAAGCGCGAGAACATCTTCGTCGCGGACATCAAGGGCGTTGTGTACGAGGGCCGCAAAGAGGAGATGGACGACCACAAGGCCATCTACGCGCAGCCGACCAGGGCCCGCGCGTTGGCCGAGCTCCTTCCGGGGGCGGACATCTTTTTGGGCCTCTCCGCCGCGCGCGTGCTGAAGCCCGAATGGCTGGCCGGCATGGCCGACAGGCCTCTCATCATGGCGCTGGCCAATCCCGAGCCGGAAATCATGCCGGACCTGGCCAAGGCCGCGCGACCCGACGCGATCATCGCTACCGGCCGCTCGGACTTCCCCAACCAGGTCAACAACGTCCTGTGCTTTCCGTTCATCTTTCGCGGCGCGCTCGACGTCGGCGCGACGATGATCAACGAGGCTATGAAGCTGGCTACGGTGCGCGCGATCGCCGACCTCGCGATGGCCGAGCAGTCGGACATCGTCGCGCACGCGTACAACATCGAGAACCTGCGCTTC
>Ga0302321_100003260_pt1 | contig 13935 bp, 13 predicted proteins | sample Fen_T0_1_FD_202505 | JGI IMG/M metagenome (GOLD analysis project Ga0302321, IMG submission 202505) | Peat permafrost microbial communities from Stordalen Mire near Abisko, Sweden - Fen_T0_1 | ecosystem: Environmental > Terrestrial > Soil > Wetlands > Permafrost | place: Sweden: Abisko...
TGGCCGGCCGCTACAACATGGATACGCACTACGAAAGGCCGCTGCAGTGATTTCCCTGCAGGCGATGCCGGCCTTCATGTTCGCCGGCATGGTGCTGGTGATGCTGATCGGCTTCCCGGTCGCCTTTTCGCTGGCGGCATTCGGCCTAGGTTGCGGCCTCTATGCCGTGCACATGGGCTGGTTCCCGATGGCGTTCCTGTCGAACCTGCCGCTCAATGTACTTTCTATCCTGTCCAACGACCTCCTGCTGGCGATTCCGTTCTTTACCTTCATGGGTTCGGTACTGGAAAAGTGCGGCCTCGCCGAGGACATGCTCGATTCGATGGGGCAGTTGTTCGGCACCGTGCGCGGCGGGCTCGGCTATTCGGTCATCATCGTCGGCTTCATCCTCGGCGCCATCACCGGCACCGTCGCCGGCCAGGTGATTGCGATGGCGTTGATCTCGCTACCGGTGATGGTGAAATACGGCTACGACATGAAGTACGCAACCGGCGTGCTGGCGGCCTCCGGCACCATCACCCAGCTGGTGCCGCCGTCGCTGGTGCTAATCGTGCTGGCCGACCAGCTCGGCAAGCCGGTGGGCGACATGTACAAGGGTGCGTGGGGGCCGTCTATTTTGCAAGTGCTGATTTTCGTCGCCTACACGTTCGCGGTCGGCGTGCTGCGCCCGCACAAGGTGCCGGGCATTCCCAAGACCGCGCGCACCTTGCAGGGCTGGGCGCTGTGGCACAAGTGCCTCAGAGGCATCCTGCCTTCGGCAGCGCTGATTTTCGCGGTGCTGGGCAGCATGGGCGGACTGCCCGGCATCGACGATGCCATCTGCACACCGACCGAAGCCGGCGCGATGGGCTGCATGGGGGCGCTGGCGCTGGCCGCCCTGCACGGGAGGCTCAAGACCGACCTGATCTGGAACGCGATGAGCGGCACCATGCGCATTACCGCCATGGTGGTGTTTATCCTGATCGGCTCGCGGGTGTTTTCGCTGGTGTTCCAGGGCGTGGATGGTGCGCTGTGGGTCGAGCACTGGCTGACCGGATTGCCGGGCGGACAGGTTGGTTTCCTGATCGTGGTCAATCTGTTTATTTTCTTCCTGGCGTTTTTTCTGGATTTTTTCGAGATCGCCTTCATCGTCATCCCGATGCTGGCTCCCGTGGCCAACAAGCTCGGCATCGACCTCATCTGGTTCGGCGTGCTGATCTGCGTGAACATGCAGACGGCCTTCATGCACCCGCCGTTCGGCTTCGCCCTCTTCTACCTGCGCGGCATCGCCGATACCCTGCACAAGGAAGGCCGCCTCGCCAAGCCGATCCGCTCCAACGATATCTACCTCGGCGCAATTCCCTGGGTGCTGATGCAACTGCTGCTGGTGGTAATCGTGATCTTCGTGCCGCAGTCGGTGACGATCTTCCTCGACCGTGCACAGAAGATCGATACCGACAAGGTACGCATCGAGTTGCCGGGCGATGCGCCGGCAGCGCCCGACATCAGCGACATCTTCAAGGATGCGCCGGCGAAAGTTGTGCCTGCAGAAAAACCATCCAAGCGCTAGGCCGGAAAGTCAAAGGCTGAAACACAGAGACACAGAGAGCACGGAGGCCACAGAGAAAACCTCTCCTGCATTTCGCCTTTCTCTGTGTTCTCTGTGTCTCTGTGTTTCAAGCCTTTACGCCTTTGACCTTTCCGCTCGTACAAATTGCCGCTAGGACTTGCGGCGCGATCCGGTGGTGGCCATGAAGCTGTCGAAATTCTGCTCGCAGACGCGGAACCATTGAATCTGCTCGTCGCGGAACGCTTTCCACGGCGTGTAGATTTTCTTGAAGGCGGGGTTCTTGGCGCTTTCCTCGGCGTACACCTCTTCGGCGGCCTGGTAGCAGGCCGAAAGGATGGCAGGGCTGAAGGGCCTGAGCTTGGTGCCGCTCGCGTAGAGGCGCTTCAGCGCGGCCGGATTTACGGCGTCGTACTTGGCCAGCATGGTGAGGTTGGTCTCCGCGCAGGCGGCTTCCAGGATCGCTTTGTACTCAGACGGCAGCGCTTCCCAGGCCTTGGCGTTGACGAACAGGTCGAGCTGCGCGTTGCCTTCCCACCAGCCGGGGTAGTAATAAAACTTGGCAACCTTGTTGAGGCCGAGCTTTTCGTCGTCGTAGGGCCCCACCCACTCGGCGGCGTCGATGGTGTGCTTTTCCAGCGAGGGGTAAATATCCGGTGCGGCAATCTGCTGCGGAATCACGCCCAACTTGGACAGTACCCGTCCGGCAAAGCCGCCGACGCGGAACTTGAGGCCTTTCAGGTCGGCGACGGTGTTGATTTCCTTGTTGAACCAGCCGCCCATTTGCGCGCCGGTGTTGCCGGCCGGCAGGTTGATCACGTCGTAGGTCCTGTAAAACTCGCGCATCAGTTCCATGCCGCCGCCGTGATACATCCAGGCGTTTTGCTGGCGTGTGTTCATACCGAACGGCACGGTGCAGCCAAAGGCAAAGGCGGGGTCCTTGCCGTAGTAGTAGTACGCGGCCGAATGCGCGCATTCGACCGTACCTTTTTGCGCGGCATCGAGTGCGGCCAGCGCCGGCACGATTTCGTTGGCGGCGAATACGCGAATCTCGAACTTGCCACCGGTGGCGGCAGCGACCCGCTTTGCCAATAGTTCGGTGCAGCCGTGAATGGTGTCGAGGCTTTTCGGGAAGCTCGAGGTAAGCCGCCATTTGACATTGGGAAGTGCGGCGCTTTGCGCGGAAGTCAGCGCCGGCAGCGCGGCGGCACCCGCGATCAGGCCCGCACCGGTACCGGTCAGAAATTTGCGTCTTTGCATATTCTTCTCCTCTGCTGTTTTGCGGCAGGGCAGTTATTTTTGTTGCCCGCCGGTCGATTACCGCGTCTTACAAAATGGAATCTTCAATCACTGGGTGATGAAAAGCTTTGAACCATAGAGACACAGAGAACACAGAGAAAAGCTTTGAGGGATTTGGTTTTACTCTGTGTCCCCTGTGTCTCTGTGGTGAAGCCTTTTCCAACCGTCAATGTCGCGCCATGCAATGCAAACGGAATGTCAATCCTTTCAGGCTGCTTCGGCTTTCACTCGCCGGCCACCGCCATGTGTTCGATCAGGATCGAGCCGACCTGCTTGGAGCCCAGCGCCAGTACATCATTGCCGACTGCGACGATGCCTTTCAGCATGTCCTTCATGTTGCCGGCGATGGTGATCTCTTCCACCGGGAAGGCGATCTCGCCGTTCTCGACCCAGAAGCCGACCGCGCCGCGCGAATAATCGCCCGTCACGTTGTTGACGCCCTGCCCCATCAATTCGGTCACGACCAATCCGCGGCCCATCTTGCGCAGCAGGCCTGCGAAATCGTCCGGGCCCGGTGCCACGATCAGATTGTGATTGCCGCCGGCGTTGCCGGTGGTGACGAGACCCAGCTTGCGCGCGGAATAGCTGCCGAGAAAGTAACCTTGCACGACGCCACCCTTGACGACGTGACGGCGTTGCGTAGCCACACCCTCGCCGTCGAACGGTGCGCTGGCGAGGCCCTCCGGCAGCAGCGGGTCCTCGACGATATCGATCAAATCGGAGAACACCCCTGTGCCGACGCTGTCGAGCAAAAAGCTTGCCTTGCGGTACAAAGCCGATCCACTGACCGCGCCGACGAAGGCGCCGATCAGTCCAGCCGCAGCGGGTGCCTCGAACAGCACCGGCACGTCGCCGCTGGGAACGCGGCGCGATTTGAGGCGAGCGACGGTGCGTTCCCCGGCGCGGCGACCTACCGCTTCGGCGCTTTCCAGCGCTTCCTGGCGGCGCGCGCTGGTATACCAGTAATCGCGCTGCATGCCATTGTCGGTGCCGGCGATCATCGAGCAACTGAGGCTGTGGCGCGTCGAGGCGTAGCCGCCGACGAAGCCGTTGGAATTGGCGTAAATAAATTCGGAGCCGCCGGTGGAAATCGAGGCACCCTCGGAATTGTTGAGGCGCTTGTCCACGGCGAACGCCGCCGCTTCCATGCGTTTTGCAATGGCTACCGCCTCGTCGACGGTCGGATTCCATTCGTGATTGAGCTGCAGGTCGGCAAACGGCGCCACTGCCATGCGATCGGCATCCGGCAACCCGGCAAATTCGTCGGGTGCGGTGAATTTGGCGATCGCCAGCGCTGCCGCGACGGTGCGCTCGATGGCGGCCGACGACAAATCGCTGGTGGAAGCATTGCCGCGCTGCTGACCCAGGTAGACGGTGATGCCGAGCCCCTTGTCGCGATTGTGCTCGATGGTCTCGATTTCGCCCATGCGCACGGTTATGCTCTGCCCGATCGAAGTCGAAACCTCGGTATCGGCGGCGGTGGCGCCGAGCTTTTTGGCGACGGCAATTGCATGGGTCGCCGCATCGACCAGGGACGCCTGCGAGGCAGATGCAACGGGACGGTTCGCTTCGGTGGTGATCACGGCGTGGGGTATGATGGGAAGGAAGAAAAAAGAGGAGAGCGGTAGTGTCAAAGGCTTCAGCAAGGCAAGCGGCAAAGCAGGCTGCAACTAAGGCTGCAACCAACGCACCAACGGGCGAAACCGCTATTGACGCTGGAGACGACTCGCAGGAAGAAAATTCTATCAGCAAAAGCGAGCGCAAACGGCGCATGACCGCTTTGCAGAGTGTAGGCGAAGAACTGGTCGCGCTTTCGACCGACACCTTAAAAAAGCTCGATTTGCCCGACGAACTGCGCGTGGCGGTGCTGGACGCCAAGAAAATCGGCCCCAGCAAGCACGGCGGCACCCGCCGCCAGATGCAATATATCGGCCGCCTGATGCGCGAAATCGAGGCGGCACCCATCGTCGAGCAGCTCGAGGCGCTGCGCGCGCCCGGCCGCAAGGCGACTGCCTGGCATCACTTGGCCGAGCGCTGGCGTGAGCGCCTGCTGACCGATGCGAGCTCGCTGGCCGCCTTTGCCACCGAGTTTCCACAGGCCGACCGCGAGGCGCTGGCGCGAGGCGTCGCCGCCACCCACGCCGAACGCGCCGCCCGACAGCCCCCCAAGCACTTTCGCCTGCTCTATCAGTCGATTCACGAGTTGATCGTCGCCGAGGCGGGGAAAACGCCATGACGACCGCTTTTGACGCCGCCAAGATCGGGCTTCTGTCGATCAGCGATCGCGCCTCGGCCGGCATTTACGAGGACAAGGGCTTGCCGGAGCTGGAAGGCTGGCTGCAATCGGCGCTGCACAATCCGCTCAAATTCGTGTCGCGTGTGATTCCGGACGAACAACCGCAAATCGAGGCGGCGCTGATCGAGCTGGTCGATCTAGAACGATGCTGCCTGGTGCTGACCACCGGCGGCACCGGACCCGCCCCGCGCGACGTGACGCCCGATGCAACACTCGCCATTGCGGACCGTGTCATGGATGGCTTCGGCGAGCGCATGCGCCAGATCAGCCTGCGCTTCGTACCGACGGCGATTTTGTCGCGACAGACGGCGGTGCTGCGCAAGCAAACGCTGATCGTCAACCTGCCCGGCCAACCCAAAGCGATCAAGGAAACGCTGGAAGGCTTGCGTGACGGCGACGGCAAAGTGCTCGAAGCGGGCCTGTTCGCCGCCATTCCCTATTGCATCGACTTGATTGGCGGCCCCTACCTGGAAACGCGCGAAGAGGTGATCAAGGCCTTCCGCCCCAAGAGCGCCCAACGTAAGCCCGCCACCACCTGACCCCGTCACCAGTCACCTGTCACCCATCACGACCAGCCCTCACCCCTCCCTCCTCACCCTCGCCAAATTATGATCCAACACATCGAACTCAACACCGGCGCCGACCCGCAAGGCTCCATCATCTGGATGCACGGCCTCGGCGCCGATTGCTGGGACTTCGTGCCGGTGGTACGCGAGCTTCAATTGCCCGACCGCCCTACCCTGCGCTTCATTTTCCCGCAGGCACCCACCCGGCCGATCACGCTCAATAACGGCATGGCGATGCCGGGCTGGTACGACATTTCCATGGGCGACCTCGGCCGCCAGCCGGACGAAGGGGGCATCCGCGAATCTCAGGCCTATATCGACGAGCTGATCGAACGCGAGATCGCGCGCGGCATCGCCTCCGACAAAATCATCGTCGCCGGTTTTTCGCAGGGCGGTGCCATCGCGCTGCAGACGGGGCTGCGCAGCAAGCGCGAGCTGGGCGGCATCCTGGCCCTTTCCACCTACCTGCCGCTGGCGGAATCGCTGCCGGCCGAAAAAACGCTGGCCAATGCGCGCATCCCGATCCTGATGTGTCATGGCACCCAGGACCCGATGATCCCGATCGGCCTGGCCCAGGCTTCGCGGGAAACCTTGAAGGCACAGGGCTACGACCTGGAATGGCACGAGTATCCGATGCAACATACCGTGGCAATGGAAGAAATCGGCGATATCGCCGAGTGGCTGGCAGCGCGCTTTCGCTCGCGCATCCTGTTGGCCTAGCCGGGCCAGACCGGCACAAAACTTTTTTGCAGCCGGCACATCCAATCCGGCAGCCCGCCGCGTCCAACGATCAGGACCACTGACAAGGAGCTCACCATGAAGTCGTTTTCTGCCGTTGGCCGCCTCGCGGCCGTGCTTGCCGCCACACTGCTGTTTGCCGCACCCGGCCACGCCTGGGAATGGGGTACCGGTAAACGCATCACCGGCTCCGGCGTCCCCAAGACCGAGACCCGCGCCGTCAGCGGCTTTTCCGGCATCGGCCTGTCGGTCGCCGCCAACGTGGAAATCCGCCAGGGCAACGCCGAAGGGCTGTCGATCACCGGCGATGACAATATCGTCGCCTTGGTTGAAACCGTGGTCGAAGACGGCTCCCTGAAGATCCGCTGGACCGAAAAGAACATTTCGACCAGCTACAAGGACCTGAAGATCGTCATCGATGCCAAGACCATCGAAAAATTGTCCGTGGCCGGTTCCGGCGACGTACACATGGCCAGCCTGAAGACCACCAGATTGAAGACCAGCATCGCCGGCTCCGGCAACGTCAGTATCACCGGCCTCGCGGCGGACGAGGTAGACGCCAGCATCGCCGGCTCCGGCAGCTTTACCGCAGGCGGCAAGAGCAAGACCTTGCACGTCAGCATCGGCGGCTCCGGCGACCTGAAGGCCGCCAAACTGGAGGCTAGCGAAGCAAGGATCAGCATCGCCGGCTCCGGCGACGCAACGGTATGGGCCAAGGACAAGCTGAAAATCAGCGTGGCCGGCTCCGGCGACGTGAAGTACTACGGCAATCCGGAAGTGAGCAAATCGGTAGCGGGTTCGGGCAGCGCCAAGAGGCTGGGCGACGCACCGTAAGTCAAGCCGGCGCGGGACTCCCTCCGCGCGGTTTCCACAGAGTTCTCAACACAATCCGGATCGGGGCGACGCAGTTCGCCCCGATCCGTTTCTTTATTTTCTCCCCGAGGATATGGAATGACAATTTTCTACAGGCCCTTGCTGCCGGCCCTGCTCTGCATGCTCGCTCTGGACGCCTGCGATTCCGGGCATGCCATTCAGGAGATGGCGGCCATGCCGGGACAAGCCGTTCCGACGCGTGCGCTGAATCCCGACGCGGCGCTGGTCGGACGTCTCGAGCAGCACGTGAGCGCTCTCGCCCGCGAACGCAACACCGCCCATCTCGAGGCGCTGAACCAGACCGCTGACTACATCGAAAAACAGTTGCGGAGCTACGGCTATCAGGTCGACTCGCAGTGGTACACGGTCGCCGGCGTGAGCGTGCGCAACCTCGGTGTTTCGCTGCAAGCCGCATCCGCACTTGTCGACAAGGCACCACTGGTCGTCGTCGGCGCTCATTACGATAGCGCGCGCGGTGCGCCGGGCGCCGACGACAATGCCAGCGGTACTGCGGCGGCGCTGGAACTGGCGCGCGCGTTTCGCGATGCGCCGGCCGCGCATGCCAAGGAAATCCGCTTCGTATTTTTCACCAACGAGGAACCGCCCTATTTTCGCACCCGTGAGATGGGCAGCTATCGCTATGCCGAGCAACTGGCGGCACAAAATGTCCAGGTGGAGGCCATGCTTGCCTTCGATATGCTGGGAGCCTACTGCGACAAAAAAGGCTGCCAGCGCTACCCTTTCCCGCAGGAGGGAATATTTCCCGATCGCGGCGATTTCATCGCCTTCGCGGGCAACCTCGAGTCCGGCGCGCTCACGCGCAAAGTGGTGGGAATTTTCCGTTCGCAGGCTGCCGTTCCCTCGCAAGGCATCAGCGCACCAGCCGGCATGGAAGGCATAGACCAATCGGATCATGCCTCGTTCTGGGCATTCGGCTACCCCGCATTGCTGGTCAGCGACACATCGTTCTTTCGCTACCCGCACTACCACACGCGTCACGACACGCTGGACAAGCTCGACTTCAGGCGCATGGCCGGCGTGGTTGAAGGATTGGCGCCGGTGATTCGCGAACTTGCAAAATAAAAAACGCCGGGCAAGCCCGGCGTTTTTACGTAACGCATCAAAAGGCGTAGCGAGCGGCCTTCAGAGCGCGGCGGCCGGAGCACAGCGACCGGAACGTACGTAGTTGTACGTGAGGATCGCGAGCACCGCACGGTGCGCTATGAAGGTCGTGCAGTAGCCGTTCAGAATCCGCCGTGCGATTGCGCGGCCATGCAGAAGAGCATCGGGAACGAGAACATGGTGTTGAAGCGCGAGGCGAGCATCGCCGTGCGGGCTGCCTTGGCTTTTTCTTCCGGGGTTACCGTGACGATGCCGAGCGCCTTCTTCTGGTTGGGCCAGATGATGAACCAGACGTTGAAGGCCATGATCAGGGCCATCCACATGCCGATACCGATGGCGCGGCTGCCGGCTTCCAGCATCAGCGCTTTCATGACGTAGCCATTCATGGAGGCGACCGTCAGGCCGGTGATGACGGTCCACAGGGCGGCGTGGCGGAACCACATCAACGCGGTCGGCGCGATCACTTTGGAAATGGCCGGCTTCTGCTCGTCGGGAATCTTCGGCATCGACGGCATTTGCACGAAATTGAAATACCATAGCAGGCCGATCCACATCACACCGAAGGTGATGTGCAGCCAGCGCGCCACCAGCGCCCACCAATAGGCTTCGCCCGGCGCGAACCCCTTGCCGCCCATGGCGGTCACCGCCGCCAGAATGACGAGCAGCAACACAAAGCCGGCAATGACGGTGCGACTCAACGATTGAAAAATGGCTCCCATGCATCCTCCTCAGGATTGATCGAACGATGGACGGAATGTTACACCACGGCGGACTCGGAGAAACCCCACTTTTGTCAGGGTAATGCTGATGGGTGACTGATGAGGCGTGACCCGGTCACCCGTCACCGGTCACTTGTCACCGTTCTTAAGTTTGGAAACAAACTTCTTGCGAAACTTCGACACCTTGGGCGATACCACGGCCGCGCAGTAGCCCTGGAAGGGATTACGCTTGAAGTATTCCTGGTGGTAGTCCTCGGCGGGGAAAAAGGTCGTGGCCGGCACCACTTCGGTGACGATGTCGCCGGGCCAGATTTTCTCGGCGTTGAGGTAGGCGATGGTTTTTTCGGCGAGCGCTTTCTGTTCGGCCGAATGAAAGAAGATGGCCGAGCGGTATTGGGTACCGACGTCATTGCCCTGGCGGTCCCTGGTGGTCGGGTCGTGGATGGAAAAGAACACGCCGAGAATTTCCTCGAACGGCGTCACCGCCGGGTCGAAACGAACCTGGATCACTTCGGCGTGGCCGGTGCGGCCGCCGCAGACCTTTTCATAGGTGGGGCTGGGGTCTTCGCCGCCCATGTAGCCCGATACCACGTCTTCGACGCCTTGCAATTCGTCGAATACCGCTTCCAGGCACCAGAAGCATCCACCGGCCAGCGTTGCTGTTTCCATTTTGCTCGCTTCCATGTCGTTGCCAATCGTCTAAGAATACCTTGGGTCGGCGGCGGGCGGAAAAACTTACTGGCAAATCTTCGCAGGCGGGTATGCGCCCGACGGCGCCGGATACGGTAGCATCCGTCATCGTTTCCCGTTACCGAACGCCCGTCATGGCCCCCGCATTCTGGCAGCACCTGACCGTCCGCACACGCCAGCTGGTGGCACTGAACATTATCGCAGTCATCGGTGGTGGACTCGCGCTGGACGCGCGATTCGGCTGGCCGGGGCAGATCGCGGCCATTTTCTGGACCTTGTGCGTATTCATCTGGCTGTACCGCCTGGGGACGACCACCGAGCGTCGTTTGCTGCTGCTATGCACGGCGATATCCGCAGCGGGAGAAGCCGTCCTGTCGCTGGTGTGGGGCCTCTATGACTATCAATTCCGCAATGTGCCGCTGTTCGTGCCGCCGGGTCACGCACTGCTGATGACGCTGGGTCTGCTGTCGGCTCCGTTGCTGAACAGGCCGGCGGTGGCGGCGATCTCTTTCGCCGCGGCGACGTGGGGCGTGTATGCCTGCTGGGCAGGTTTCGACCGCTTCGGTGCGGCGCTGTTCGGCGTCTACGCCTTTTGCATGATTTTCGGTCGCGCCCGTGCGCTGTATGCCGTGATGTTCATGCTGGCGCTGACAATGGAGTTGTACGGCACCGCGCTCGGCAATTGGGCTTGGGCAGCGGAGACGCGCTGGCTTGGGCTCAGCCAATCCAATCCACCGTTTTCGGCGGGCGCGTTTTACTGCCTGCTCGATTTGCTGGTGCTGGCGGCGCTGGCGGCGTTGCCGCGACCGGTTGCTGCAGCCAGCAGCGCGCAATAGCCGCGTCACACCGCCAGCGCGGCCAGTGCATCGCGCAACGGCGGCTGTAACGGCGTCGGACTACGCGAAGTTCGATCGACGTACACGTGCACGAAAAATCCCTCGGCAATCGCCCTGTCCTCGCCGGCACGAAAGACTCCCAACTCGTAACGCACGCTGCTATTACCCAGGTGCGCCACCCGTAATCCGACTTCCAACGTCTCCGGGTAGGAGGCGGAAGCGAAGTAGCGGCAGCCGGTTTCCACCACCAGGCCGATCACGTCACCTGCCGCGGGGTCGAGCACACCCTCGCCGATCAGGTAGGCGTTGACGACGGTATCGAAGTACGCGTAGTAGGCAACGTTGTTGACGTGCCCGTACATGTCGTTGTCCATCCAGCGGGTGGCTACCGGTTGGAAGTGACGGTACTCTGCGCGTGTGGCGCGAGCGGCCTTCGTCACGTATTTTGCATTCGTTTCAACCATGTTTCACAGCCGCCATTTGCTGGGTGGTAACCGGGTCGAAAGCCGGGATCGGGATATTGGTGGGGTCCGGCTGAGAATCGCGATCGAAGAAGCGGGTGATTTCCTCTCGCCGCGCCATCGTGTCGGCGTAGCCCATGTCGATCAGCGCGCCGCAATAACTCTTGTCGAACAGCATGTAGCTCGCCAGCGTGGCGCCGCCGCGGCGCATGGCGCCGATCGAGCGCATCAGGAAGCGAATCGTCCACGGCAGGTTGCCGACCAATTGGTGCGCCAGTGGTTCGAGTGGCTCGTGCGGGCAGGCGACGCAGACGTCGACGTGGTGCAGGTTGACGCCGGAGCTGCTCAGCTTGCCGTGATCGATCAGTTCCAGCGTTGCATTCATGCGCTGCAAGAGCTCGATGTCGACCGCCAGCGAATCGAGGAAGATGCTGGCCATGGCGTGGCCGGCGATTTGCGCCAGCGACGGATAGGTATCGCCGCGGCTGCGCTCGGGTGCATCCTTGATCAGCTTGGCGGTGCCGACCACGAACACGCGCTCGGCGCCAAGGTGCAGGGCGGGACTGACCGGCGCCATCTGCCGGATCGATCCGTCACCGAAAAATTCGCGATTGATCTTGACGGCGGGAAAGGCGAACGGAATCGCCGACGAGGCGAGCAGGTGTTCGGTGCGCAACTGGCCGATGCGAACACCGATGCGCTGCGAGCGGCGCCAGCCGTTGATGTCCAGACGAGCTTGAAAAAAGGAGCAGTTCTGTCCGGAGGTATAGCCGGTAGCCGTCACCGCCACGGCGCGCAGCCTGCCCTCGGCGAGGTGCGATTCGATGCGGCCGAGATCGAGATGATGGCCGATCAAGGCCGCCAGCGGGCTGTTATCGAACAGGGATACGCGGTGATTCTTGGTCAGCGCACCAAACAGAAACGCGCCCAGCCAGCGCACGCTGTTGCCCATTACGCCGGCGAAATCGGTGCGGTACACCTGGTCGGGCGAGAACTCGCTCCAGACCTTGACCAGCAACTCCACGCCGTGCGCGAAGTCATCGGCATGCACGGCGAGAAAGGCGGCGTTGATGGCACCGGCCGAGGTGCCGGTGATGACCGGGAAGGGATTTTCTGCCGGGTGGCCGAGGATTTCCGAGACCGCCTTGAGCACACCGACCTGGTAGGCCGCGCGCGCGCCGCCACCTTGCAACACCAAGGCAATACCCGGGTGCCGCTGATTGCGCGGTTGCGGTTGGGACGGGTCCACAGGTCCTCCTAGGCCAGCCGGTTCATGACCGGCGGCGCGATCAGCGGTGCTGGTGCGTGTTGCCGTCGTTCAGCTGGATAACGTTGTCTTCTTGCTTCACGGGTATTTTGCCAAGCAGATTGTAAACCTGCATGGGGCCCTTGCCCTTGACCTGGATTTGATGGGCGTCGTCGAAGCGGTAACGGTTATGCAAGCGTCGAAAAGTGATGAGATCCACCTGAGTATGGCCGGCCTGCGCCTCGGTGGCCATGCGACTGGCGACGTTGACGGTATCGCCCCACAGGTCGTAACTGAATTTGCGCCGGCCGATGACGCCGGCCACCACCGGCCCGGTGGCAAGACCGATGCGCAGGTTGAGCTTGGTACCGGTCGGCGCCACATAGCGGGCCACGTAGGCGTGCATCTCGATGGCGATGTCGGCCATCGCATCGACGTAATTCATGCTGCCGTGGCGCAATCCGCCGGCGGCCATGTAGGCGTCACCTACGGTCTTGATTTTCTCGATGCCGTAGCGCTCGACGAGGTTGTCGAACTCGGAAAAGATATCGTTCAGGAGGTGTACGGTTTCATTGGGCGACATCTCTTCCGACATCTGCGTGAAATTGACGATGTCGGCGAACATCACCGTGACGTCGGCGTGGCCGTCGGCGATGTTGGTTTCCTGGCGCTTCAGGCGATCGGCGATCGGCTCGGGCAGGATGTTCAGCAACAAACGGTCGGCGAGATCGCGCTCGGCAGACACGGCATGGCTTTGCTGCTCGATGGCGTCGCGCAGCTTGCCCTTTTCGCGCGAAAAGTACCAAAGCAGAACATAGACCATGGCCGAGATCGAGACGAAATTCAGCACGAAAAACACGGCAACGGTCTTCATGTCCAGCAGCTTCACGTCCCACTGCAGGACGTAATCGAACATGCCGGACATGGCGGTCATGAAAATGTAGGCGACGAACCAGGGTACCGACTCGCGGGTGCCCATGATGACGATGGCGCCCACCGGCGCCAGCAAGGCCCATAAGGACACGCCGCTGGCATTGACGAAGTTGCCGATCGACCACTGCAGCACAAAAGGGGTGAACAGGAACAGCGACAACTGGATCAGGCAGAAGGAAGCCAGCCTGCGGGTTTTCAGGTAAAAGACAATCGTGCAGACCGAAACCAGCTGGAAGGTGAGCGGAATCAGCGTCGAAAAACGCTGGCCGAAGCTCCAGTAGATGGCAAGCCACAGGACCGATGCGAACATCATCAGACCGGTCGAGAACAACAGCATGTCGCCCGAAAGCTTGTCCTCCGCGCTCATGGCAGGCAGCGCCGCTGTTGATACGCCGATCTTGTTGGAATCCTTGCCGGTCATCATCTCTTTCGGGCCATGAAATTGCGCGTTCGGACGCATACGCATCCTTCGCGCGAATGATGGTCGGCCCCGCTCCCTGCTGCGGCCGGCCATTCTCTGTTTTGGCGCTGCCGATTATGACACATTCGGGAGCGGCCATAACCAGTTTGCGTCGCACCCCTGCGGTCGGCAAGAGCGAATGCGCTAAAA
>Ga0302321_100003261_pt1 | contig 13929 bp, 13 predicted proteins | sample Fen_T0_1_FD_202505 | JGI IMG/M metagenome (GOLD analysis project Ga0302321, IMG submission 202505) | Peat permafrost microbial communities from Stordalen Mire near Abisko, Sweden - Fen_T0_1 | ecosystem: Environmental > Terrestrial > Soil > Wetlands > Permafrost | place: Sweden: Abisko...
GGTCTGTACTCGCCGGATGGCAGCGGCTTCCTCACGGTCGTGATCGGCGAGGTCCTGATCTCCGGTGGTCAGTTCCAGAACGTAACCAACGCGCCCGCAGCGACCGCGCAGGTGCTGATCAACGGGATTCCGTACGCGAGCACGACGACGACGCAAGCGTCGATCACCTCGCCGCAGGGTCTCGTGTTCCACAAATACGCCTACGCACTCGCGTTCGCCGATCTTCCGCTGCCGCAGGGCGTGGAGTTCGCGGCCCGCGCGTACGACGACGAGGATGTGGGAATGAGCATCAGGTTGGTGACTCAGTACACGATAAACAACGACAGCGAACCTAGATATGGGTCACTCGCCGCCTAAGGACGAGTGAGAATCCTCTCTGATTGACTTGGAAGTCCGGAATCCCCGGACGACAGGGCGGAAGCCGAAAGGCACCGTGAACGACTAAGTGAGAGGACACCGCGCAAGCGGTGAAGCGATAGTCTGAACTCAGCTATACAGAAGGCTGAGAGGACGGGCCGAAGCGCCGGTCCCGCCTCGAAAGAGGTCACAAAAGTAACAGATTGACCAGAGCTGACGTGTTGTACGGGCCGGGGTCGCTCTATCGTTCCCTCGGCATCCGAATCGCCGGTTAAAGGAGAAACATCATGCCTTCAGTTAATCCGGGACCGGCGGTCACCTCGACGCTCTCGACACAGGCGACGTTGGGTGCGACCTACACGCCGAGTTATGAACCGTGGCCGCAGGAGCAGAACCAGATCAGGTTGCTCGCCAAGTTCGCGGCTGTTGATACGTCATTGGCTGGCGATCGTGGCTACTGTCGCGTAATCAACTCCGTGCGCTGGGTGCCGACTTCGGTGACCGTTGTGAGTACGGCGGGTGCGACGCAGACGCCGGCAACAGCGTACGTGGGCGTATTCACGAACCCCGCAGCGGCGGCATACACGGTGCTTGCGGCGACGGTCCTCACGGGCCTGACCGCGAACGTGCTGGTGTACACCGCTGCTGCGAATACCACGACGATGACCACCGACACGCAGCTATTCGTCAACGTCGGAACGACGACGGCGGCTGGCCTCGTGGACGTGCTGGTGTACGGGTACGACCTCAGTTCGTGATCCTGTCTGTGAGTTAGTCCAACTCAAGGGGTGGCGTAGTGCCACCCCTTTTTTATGCAGGTGACATTTGACGCACTCGGTCATGTTCGCGACGCCGACCTTCGATTGCATGGTCAGCATGGAGCATCACGGTTCAATCGTGAATGCGGTTCAGATCCTCGCCAATGGCAAGCACGAGGCGCGCATCGCGACCATCGGTGGCTGCTGTTTCGTGGATCGGGCACGCAACCAGCTCGTGAAGGCGTTCCTCGCATCCGATTGCACCCATCTATTTTTCGTCGATGCCGACATCGGCTTCGATCCGCTCGTGGTTCCGCGCTTCATGGAATCGCCGCACGAGATCATCGTAGGCATTCCACCGAAGCGTAAGCCCGAACTCGAGTTCCACATCGGTCGCGCGACCAATGCATTCAGCGAAGGCGCATTCGAGTGCAAGGAAGCGCCGACCGCATTCATGCGCATCAAGCGCAGCGTGTTCGAGAAGATCGACCGCGCATATCCGGAATTGAAGTCCACGTTCAAGGACGCCAAGGACAATCCGACGCCGTACTTCCAGTGCGCCACCGTCGATGGGGAGTTCCTGGGCGAGGACATTTTCTTCTGCCGCCTGTGGGCAAAGATGGGGAACTCGGTGTGGGTTGACGCCAACGTCGATTTCACGCATCGCGGTTCGCATCCGTTTACAGGCAACTGCCTGCAGCATCTCGTTGACACCAAACAAGTCGTATTGAAGGAGAATCCGTAATGCCAGGGCCAGCCAACATCAGTCGCGGCAACATCGATATCGAGATGCTGCTCGCGATCAAGATCGCAGCGGGTACCGTTGCGACCAATACCGCGACCTTCGTCACCGTCTCGGTGCCGGGATTGCTGCTCGGTGATTTCTGCCAAGTCGCGCCCTCGACCAACCTGTGGCCCGCGTCCCAGCCCGCACTCAACATGTACGCCGATGTCGCCTACGTCGCGGCCCCGGACGTGCTGACGGTGTCGTTCTCGGGTGGAACGGGTGCCGCTGCGACCCAGACGACCGCGCTTCCGTACATCCTCAACGTCGCGCGCTCGCAGAACTACGCACCCAACACGCCGCTCCCGTCGGCCATCCTCTAGGAGCATCCACATGGCGAATATGTCCTACGGCGGCGCTGCCACGAGCAGTTACCTCGATCTCGCCCGCAGGGGACAGATCTTCGTCGCACAAGCAACGCTCACCGCGCCCGTGGGCTACACGACCACGGTTGGGATCGGTGGGCCGCTGCTCTGGAATGGTTCCGGTGGGGCCGTCAACGGCGTCAACCAACAGGCGGTCGATGCGGTGCTTATCGGCTACGGCTGGGGTCTCACTACGCCATCGTCCGTTGCCACTGGCATGGGCATCATTGGCAATGGGGGACAGCCTACAGCGCCGTCCGCGACCACCCCAATCGATGGCATCGCGCGGACGCGCATCGGTCTTGGCAACATCGGCCCGAATGGTGCTGGGAACCTCTGCAGCGCCTATCGCGTCGGCACCGTGCTGCTGCAAACGAACTTCTTCGCGCCCCAGTCCGGCCTCGGTGCAGCGCCGAATGCGGTCTTGCCGAACATCGTCAAGTTCGTGGCGCTCGAGGGTCTCTACGTCGTACCGCCGGGGAGTTGGGCATCGGTTGGGTTCGCGAACAGTCCAACCGCATGGGTCGCGAATGTGAGTCTCTTCTGGGCTGAAATCCCGAGACTCTGATGGCGAATACCGTCCTCGACATCATCCAGGGCAGTCTGCTCAACCTCAACGCGTACACGCCCGGTGAGCCGCTTGATCCCTACATCACCAATGTGGGCCTCGAGCTGCTCAACGATCTGTTTGATTCGTACTCGACGGATCGCGACTTCGTGTGGTCGCAGAACGAGACGGTGTTCACCTGGACGCCGGGGAAGTACCAGTATTCGGTCGGTAACTACACCTCCGAGAACACGTTCCTCGGTGATCTGATCACGGGGATGCTCACGCTACAGGGTGCGCAGTTTCCCCCGGACATCATCGTCGGAAGCGTGGTCACGGACTCGGGTGGGTTGCTGCCTGCGAATACGACGGTAACCGCGCTCGATATTCCGATCACCTATGCGTTCCCGGTGCCTGCGTTCGCGGTGACGTACAACCTCGCGAGTCCGTGGCCCTATCCGAACACCGTCTCGAATGTGCGATTCTCGGATGGCGAGGTGAGGGCGGTATCGTTCATTTTTGGCGCGATCATCACGACATGGAGCTTGCCGCTGCTCAACAGCGTGTCAGCCTCCGCAACCGTGACCGGGATGGCGACCTTGAGTGCGGCGTCAACGGGTACCGCGACCGCAACCCGATTCACGTTCACCGTCCCCGGTGACATCCCCATCCCGCGTCCGCTGCGCTTTCGTAACGGCTACACCCGCGCGACCTCGACGGGACTCTCGAACCTCGACTTCTTCTTCGAGTTCAAGTCGTACGAGCAGTACAAGCGCGAGCTGCTGAAGAGCATTCGCGGCCCGTGGCCCTACATCGCGGCATACCGGCCCGACTTCCCGCTCGGGCAATTATTCGTCTACCCCGCACCCGGCGCCAACTACTCCGCGCACCTCTTCACCGATGTGATCCTCACCGACGCCAAGAACCCCACCGCGCAGTTCGCGATGCCGCCGGGATATACACGGGCGTTCAAGAAACTGCTCGCGCTCGAGTTCGCGCCGATCCTGATGAAACCGGTCGGTCGCGAGCTTCGCGCCCAGGCGCAGGAGGCCATGAAGCTCATCAAGGCGTTGAACGCCTCGCCGGTCGAGCCGCTGAGTTACGACACCGCGATCTCGCGTTCAAGCACGAGGGACGCCGGCTGGATCGTCAGAGGTGGCTTCGTGTGACCGCCTCAGTTGCGGACATCCCATTCGTCGGAGGCTCGTACGAGGCTCCAATGACCCTGCAGGATGCCCAGCGACTGATCAACTGGTACGTCGAGATGTCGCAGGACCAGAACAGCAAGAAGCCGCTCGCGCTTCTGGGCTGTCCCGGACTTCTGCCGATCGTTCAAGCGGATACCGGTGAGGTCCGAGGCTGCTGGGTGCTGCCGGGGGGTAAGGAAGCTCTCGTCGTCGCGAATGATCGGCTGTACCTGATGACGATCACGGTGCCGGCCACGCAGACCTCCATCGCGCAGTTCGCCGTGACCTGGATCGGGATACTCCTGACGAACTCAGGTCCCGTGATCATCCGCGACAATGGCCCCCTGACCGCCGGATTCGGCGGCTATGCGGTGCTCGTGGATGGCTTGTACATGTACTACTACCGCATCGGCGGTGCGGGTACGTTCACGTTCACCGGTGGTGTCGCGAACACCAGCAACATCATCTCGCTGCCGGCAACGCTGCCGCAGGGCGTGCTGGTCTCGCAGGTCGCGACCCTGAGCGATGCAGCCGGCGATATACCCGCCGGGACGACGATCGCCTCGATTGACTACAACACCCCCGCGATCATCATGTCCCATACGGCAACGGGCACCAGCGCATCCGAGGTGATCACGCTGACGATCCCGGCGTTCGGGAGATTGACCGATCCTGGCATCCCCCCAAACCCCTCGAGGCTCGCGTTCATCGAGGGCTGGCTGCTCGTCAACAACGTCGGCTCGAGGCAGTTCCAGACGAACGGCCCCACCCCCTACACCATCATGTGGCCGGGATCGTTCTACGCGCTGAAGGATTCGTCCTCGGACAACCTCGTCACGCTCTACGAGAACAACCGCGAGGCATGGCTTATCGGTGAGCGCACGTCCGAGGTGTGGGTCAACCAGGGTGGCACCAACTTCGCGTTCGCGCGACTCCCCGGTGTAGGTCCCCAGATGGGCTGCGCGGCCCAGCACTCGGTCACTCGAGTGGGTCCCCAACTCATCTGGCTCGCTCGCAACGAGCAGGGCGAGAACGTCGTCGTGATGAACGAGGGCTACGGATGGAACCGCGTCTCGACGCACGGCGTCGAACACGCGATTTCGAGCTATCCAATCGTGAGCGATGCCATCGGCTTCGCGTACGAGGAGGAAGGGCACCTCTTTTACATCCTCACGTTCCCAACCGCCGACGTGACGTGGTGCCTCGATGTCGCGACCCTGAAAGCCGCCGGCCCCGGCGTCGCATGGCATCAGCGCGCGAGCTGGAACGAGAGTTCTGGTGTCTATCACCGGTTTCGCGGTAATTGCTTCATGAACTTCGCGGACTTGCGCCTCGTGGGCGATTTCGCGAACGGCACGATCAACATGATGTCGCGCAAAATCTACACCGATGGCTTCGCGCCGGTGCTTCGCTGTACTCGTCGCACACCGCACGTGTGGAATATCGATAAGCGCACGCGGCTCTTTTTCGCGCAGTTGCAGGTCGAGTTCACGCCCGGTGTCGGTAATCAGGGAAATCCCGGTTACGACCCGCAGGCGATGCTGCGCTGGTCCGACGATGGTGGGTTTACATGGTCGAACGAACACTGGGTCAGCATCGGCAAGGTCGGTGTCACCAAGAATCGCGCGATCTGGCGATTGCTTGGCAGCGCACGTGACCGGGTGTGGGAGTTGACGTTCACCGATCCCACTGCACGCGACATCATCGGTGCGACGCTGTTCGCAGAGGCTGAGGAGGACTTCGCGGCATGAGTACGCCGACTCCTTTCAACCCGTACGGCGGGGATGCGAATGTCCATTCGGTCCCGGTGTACGAAGTATCGATGGTCGATGTGATGAGCGATGGCAAGGTGCGCAACAACCGCATCTGGTATCGGTATTTCCAGAACAATTCGAGTACCCCGCGATACGACCCCTGCACGGTCGCGAATCTGCCGAGTCAGGCGACATCCGGCGGTCGTGGGTTCGCAACCAATGCCACCGCATCCACGTTCTATTCCATCGTCGCGGGCGGGGGTGCGCTGTTCGTGCCGGTGTTCTATGACGGGGCGCATTGGAGGGTGGGGTGAGCGCGGCAATGCCACTACATCTGCCCTCTCGCGAACTGATTGAGCAGATGCAGTCCGTGATGGCAAAGATGCCGCAAGCAGAGTTGCCGACGAACCACTATTTCGCAGATGGCATGTACTGCCGCGAGATGATCTGGCCTGCTGGCGTGACGGTCGTCGGGAAGGTCCACAAGAAGGATCACTTGTTCGTGTTGCTGAAAGGCGAGGCTACGTTCTCCACCGACGACGGCATGAAGCGCGTGAAAGCGCCGTGCGTAATCGTCGGCAGATCCAATGGAAAGCGCGTCGGTTACGCGCATGAGGATTCCATCTGTCTGAACATTCATCGTACCGATAGCCGAGACCTGGATGAGATTGAACTGGAACTCATTGAGCCAGATGAGCAGGCGTTATTTGACGCCAGCAACAAGCAAATTCTGGACAGACTGGAGCATAAATAAATGGCATGGGTAGCAGTAGCAGTCGCCGGTGCAAGTCTGGTCGGCGCGGCGATCAGCAGTAACGCCGCGACAAGCGCCGCCGATACTCAGGCTGCCGCCTTGCGGTCCGGCCAGCAGGTCACCCAGAACGAATTCAACACCATCACCGCTCAGGAACAGCCGTTCCTGCAGAGCGGTTATGGCTCGATGAATCAGTTGAACTACCTGATGGGGACATCGGGTGGTGGGGCATCGCAACAGGTACCGCAACAGCCAGCGTACACGGGTAACTACGGCAACAATCCCTCGAACGTTGCGCCCGGCGGCTACATCCAAACGACAGGACAGAACGGTCCTGGCGGTCCCGGCGCGAATACTGGTAACCGGCAGTTGCAGGTGGGTCCAGGAGGCGCTACGGGCGCTCCCGCTGGAGCGACTGCGGCAACGGGTACGGTACCGGTTGGGACCGCTCCTGCGCCTCCTCCGGGGCAGTCGGTCCCCGGTGGTTATGGCTCGCTCAATCAGCCATTCACTGCCGATATGATGAAGCAGTACAGCCCCGCGTATCAGTTCCAACTGCAGCAGGGCAGTCAGGGAACGCTCAACAACGCGAGTATGAATCAGGGTTCAGAGTCGGGCGCGGCGATGAAGGATCTCATCGGCTACAACCAGAACCTCGCGAACACCTCGTTCAACAATGCGTTCAATCAGTACCAGTCACAGCAGACGAACACGTACAACCGCCTGCTCGGTGTTTCGACGCTGGGCCAGAATGCGGCCGCAAATCTCGGAACGCAGGGCACACAGCTCTCGGCCAATCAGTCACAGCTCATGGCATCGCAGGGGGCCGCACAGGCTGCGGGACAGATCGGTTCCGCGAACGCAATCTCAGGCGGCATTCAGAGCGCGAGCATGGTGCCGTGGTTAATGAATAAGACCCCGAGCGCAGCGCCAGCGGTTACAAGCACCGCCGCCAGCGATCCTATGCTTGGAACCGCGACTGCCAATATGTTCTCGGATCGGCGGCTCAAGACGCACATCAAGCCGGTCGGAATGCTCTCGTCTGGATTGCCGCTGTATCGCTATCGATATCGCTGGGAGAACACCGACCGCGTCGGCGTCATGGCAGACGAGGCAGAGCAGGTATTCCCGGATGCGGTTCGCACGCATCAATCCGGTTTCAAGGTGGTCAATTACGGGAAGATCCTCTAAGGCGGTATAGATATGGACCTTCCAGCACCAGTCGCATCGGGTATCAAGTCGCCGGACCCGATGCAGTCGCTCAATATGATGGGCGCGATGACGAATCTGCAGCAGTCGCGGCAGCAGCTTCAGCGTGGAGCACTTGCTCTTACTGGCGAGCAGCAGACCATTAAGGAAAAAATGGCGCTCGCGAAGGCGCTGCAAGATCCCGTTGGCAACGGTTTCATGAATCCAGATGGGAGCGAATCCGACAATTTCGACAAAAAGGGATTCGCGCTAGCGCCAACAACGTGGCCCGAAGTGTCATCGCACATCCGCACCGCCGCGAGAACTAAAGTTGAGTTCAACACTGCCGTCAATTCACTGACGGGAGCAGAACGCGGGCCGATTGCCACGGCGGCAGCAGGCGCGGCACTCACTGGCAGCATCGACGATGTGAAAAGTGCAATCGACAACACGGTCAGTCAGTACGACGGCACCTCGGTCGCGCCTCACTATCAGAAGATCGGCGGGACGATGAAGAATGTCGTTCAGACCATCTACGATCAGAATAAGGCGCTCCCGCCGAAAGTACCCGGTCAGGAAGCGTGGCGCAGCGCGATTCTCAATATTGCGACGCAGGTGGGCGGGCCGGATGCCATCACGCAGTTAGCGACTCCAAGTAATGCCAACGTCGATAAGGGGGGAAGCATTCAGCCTGGAGTCGTTGCTCCGGCATTAAGCGGCGGGGGTTTTACTTCGTCTGGCGCTCCCATTACCAAGACCATCGCGCCTGGACAGCAGCAGACACTCGAAACCGACCCGCAGACACACACCGCCGTTTGGGTCGTTCGCGATCAACGCGGCAATGTGATCTCGACCAGACCAGCGGTAGATGGTCCTCCGGGGGGCGGCCGAGTCGGTGGCGGGAAAGCGCCTCCACAAGCACCGCCTAGCCCATCCGTAGTCGCGCCACAGCCCGGAGCTGCCGCGCCCGCTCAAGCCGCGCCAGCCGCTCAAACGCCATCTCAGCCGGCCAGCACTGGCTTCGCCGGTCCAGGAGCTGGGGATCTAATCGAAGGAATCACAAAGCGAGTCGGCCAAGCCATCCATCAGGCCAATAACACCCAGCAGGCGCAGGATGCCCTCACTCGCGCTCTGACGGTGCTCGATAGCAAGGACGCTCCGAATACGGGCGGGCTTTTCGGGCACGTCCAGTCGATCAAGAATTACCTCTCGAGCGCAGGCGTCGATACAAAGGGCGCTGAGGACATGAATACCCTGACCAAGAACCTTGCGCGATACGAGGCGTCAAGAGCGACCGCAGCGGGTCTTGGGTCAACCGATGCCGCACGCGAGCTTTCGCACAATGGCAGTCCGAACGTGAAACTGGATAACGCTGCACTACGCGACATTGTTCGCCAGTCGCTGGGAACCGAAAAAGCACTATCCGCATACGCTACGGTCCAGTCGAGAACGACTGATCCGCAGCAGATGCTCAAGAACGAAAGCGATTTCAGGAGTATCCCGAACGTAATCGTCGGTTACGAATATGGGTTGTCGAAGAACGCACATGAGGCTGATGCGTTCTTGGAAAAGCATCACATATCTTCATCGGATATGAAAAAGATCCGCGCTCAGATCAAAGAGTTTGAGGGGCGCTGATGTCAGATACCTTTGATCCTGATACGCATCTGGATGCATCGACCAGCAACGGATTTGATCCGGATACGCATCTGACAACTGCAAGCTCGCTTGGCATCGGCGGCGACAAATACGACCCCAGCGAGGGTGGTGGCAGTCTTTCCATCGGACCGTTTGATACCGGAATCCACACCCCACAATGGCTCGACCGTGGGCTTGCTGGTGTCGGTAAACAGTTCGTTGATTTAGGGCATGGTCTCAGGCAGGCATTACCGGCCGCAGTTCCAATTACCGGCCCACACGGATCGATTTCGGATGCCGCCGCCCGTCAGACAGTTGAGCACGCTAGGCACGGATATGCGGACGTAGCTGCAGGCCGAGTTCGCGATCAGCCATTGATGGATACCACCGCCGGTACGGTTGGAAATGTCATTGGTGGCATCGCGACATCAGCGCCCGCAATGATGATCCCTGGCGCCGCTACTCCGTTGGGCTCTACCGCCATCGGTGCTGGACTTGGCGCGGCACAGCCCTCTACGAGTCCGCAGGAAACTGCGCTTAACACCGCTGCCGGTGGCGCGCTTGGACTTGCGGGCCAGCAACTCGGATCAGCAATCAAGCCGAAAGCCGGCGTTCCACGTACGCCTAGTGTTTCGGATGAGGCATTGGCCGAGGGCCAGCGGCTCGGATATGTGGTACCGCCCGCTACGAGCAATCGCACATTCGGAAACAAGATGCTCGAGGGATTTGCCGGGAAGCTATCAACCGGACAGGCCGCGTCAGTCAAGAATCAGGCGGTGACGAATAGCATTGTGCAGCAAGAGTTCGGTTTGCCGGAAGGCGCGCAACTGACCCACGACACGCTCGCGGGGGTACGCGCAGCCGAGTCTCCTCATTACGAGGCCGTGAAGGCGGTTAATGGCATCCAGTTCGGTGCCGACTATGAGCGGGAACTCGCCAACCTAACCAAAGAATCGAACGTCATATCCAAGGATCTGCCTGACTATAAGCACGTCGCCTCCGATGAAATCACGCAGCTCGTTAAATCCCTCAAGCCTGTTAATGGCACGATGGATGGGCCAACGGCGGTTGAGCTTACGAAAAGCCTGCGTGCGCAGGCACAAGCTTACGAGGTGTCTGCCTCTAGAGGCGGCAATCCGACTGACCGCGCGTTGGCGCGTGCGTATCGTGGCGCTTCTGAAGCGGTTGAGAATGCGATGGTCGATCACCTGACCAACATCGGTCAGCCAGAATTGGCGACCAACCTTGATAATGCTCGGAGGACTATCGCGAAGTCATACAGCGTAGAGGCCGCACTTGATGGCGCTGGGAATGTTGATGCAACAAAGTTGGGCAAGCAACTAATTCGTGGCAAACCGCTATCCGGGAACCTTGAGTCGGTTGCCAACTTCGCGAATGCGTTTCCGAAGGCAGCGCGCGTGATGACAAAGGAAAGCGTACCGGGAATGTCGCCGCTTGATTACGCGGCGGCTGGTACTGCGGCATTCGCGTCGCATAATCCGCTGCCGCTCGCGCTTGCGCCGACTCGATGGGCGGCTCGTTCAGCGATGCTGAGTGATGCGGTCAATCCAACGATTGCGAGGCCGGGTGGCGTGTCTGCGCTCATCCCGAATCAGGTCAAAAACTCCGTGCGCATCGGGCGCAACGCAGCGTCCTATATTCCGCAGCCACTCGGATACTCGGGTATTCCGGTAGTCGGTACGTCGCTCTCAAACCTTCTGCTTAACAAGCAGGAGTAACCGCGCGTCCTCTGCTGCGGCGTTAAGCGCCGCTTCTTGCTTTGCCTCTGCCGTATAGCCGAGCGGTGTCAGAAATGCCCGCTTCAGCTTGCCGTCTTTCATGTGCCGCTTAACCAGGCGTCGCATGGGAGCTGTCAGGAATGTGGATATGGCCGGCGCGATGAACGAGCTAAGTCCGATCCCGACCGCAGTCTGCCAATACATTGTATTCGCCTGTTTTTACTAGGAATTTAGTTACACATGCTGAGTATAACATTACTACTAGGCCGGGGATAGCATGGCCATCGCCGCCTTCGTCTGTCCCCCTCCGGTATTCCGCGCGGTAGACAACAACGGGGAGGCGCTGATCGGTGGTCTGCTCTACACGTACGCCGCCGGCACCTCGACCCCGATCGCGACGTATGTCGATTCGACCGCGATCACGCCGAACGCGAACCCCGTGGTGCTCAACAGCCGGGGGGAGGCGAACGTCTGGCTCCCACCGAATGTCGGCTACAAGTTCGTGCTCACCGACCAGTACGGCTCGCTGATCTGGACTGAGGACTTCATCCTCAACAGCCAGCTCATCACGCTCTATGGCGGCGTCGATACCGGCGCGGTGAATGCCTACGACCTCAACTTCAATGCCAACTTCAGCTCACTCGTGGATGGCATCTACCTCATCTGGTATCCCGCCCACACGAACAGCGGTCCCGTCACGATCAACGTCAACGGCCTTGGCAACGTCGCCATCGTCAATGCGGATGGCTCCGCGCTGATCGCGAATGAGATCGTCGCGAACATGCCCACGTTCATCCTCTTCAAGGGCGGGCAGTGGATATTGACGAACCCAAATGCGTCCAATCAGGCGACCATCAAGTTCAAGCCTGTCGCGACCAGCAGGACGACGACCGTCGTCGCGGATGACCCGGATCTCACCTTCGCGATCCAGGCAGTGGGCACCTACCTGATCGAGGTGAGGTGCAACTTCAATTCCGGTGGCTCCATCGCCGGCGCTGACCTTGCCGGCTACCAGTTCTGCATGAACTTCAGTGGAACCTATACCGTGGGTTCTCCTTCCGGGAACTACACCTCGGACCTCGTATCAGCGGTCATCCCCAAGTACCCGTCATTTTTCTACGGGTTCAACCCAGAAGTGCTGATCGCCCCAGGCGTGAGCTGGGCGTCCCGTCCCTCCGATTACGTCAACTACACCATCGTGTTTACCGCGACCAGCACCGGCACGTTGTCCGTTCAGTGGGCACAGGCCGCAGCGACGTTCACCACCCACCTGCGCGAGGGTTCTTATATGCACGTCACGAAGATCGCATGACATGAACTTCGCACCCTACCTGATGCAGCGATTCGAGGACAACAACGGTGAGCCGTTGATCGGCGGGCTGCTCTACAGCTACGCCGCCGGGACCAGCACCCCCATCGCGACGTATACCGATTCAACCGGGTTCACGCAGAACACGAATCCCATCATCCTCAACTCGCGCGGGGAAGCGAACGTCTGGCTGATCCCTGGCATCTTCTACCAGTTCATCCTCAAGGATCAGTACGGCTCGCTCATCTGGTCGGTCGATAACATCAGCGTGTTCGGACTCGGGGGACTCACTCCACCTGCCGGCCCGCTCGGCTCAGTGCAGTACAACGTGCTCGGGACGTTCGCGGGCGATGCGGCGTTCACGTTCGATGGCAGCACGCTGTTTGCGCCGAGTGCGGTGATCGGGGCGGCGACCGGTGGTTATCAGGGACCGGGGACCGTCAACGCGACCGCCGTTTACGTCAATGGCGTCGCAATAGGCGCGGGCGCGGCGGGTGCGGACCGGCAGATCCAGTTCAACAACCTTGGCGCATTTGGAGCGGATTCCGGCCTCGTCTATGCCAATGGGGGGATCGGACTTGGCGGGACGCTATGGCCGTGGGGCAATCTCACGAATGCCATCCAGAATCTCTACGGCGCGTTTTTCTGTGAATTTGCGGACGCCATAGGACTCGCGCAAAACACGTATTACGACGGCGCGGCATGGCGCTTTGCGACGACGGGTCCGGGTGCTGCGGAGTATCGCCTCGCCAATGGCACGCATCAATGGTTCGTCGCGTCGGGAGGCGTCGCGGGTGCGGTCGCACCACTTCACAACGCGCTGTCAATTACGTTGAATGGCAACGTGGTTGTTTCAATGCCGGTTACGAACGCCGGCGCGGCTCTTGATGTCATCGGCTTTCCGACCGGCATCGCGCTGAACGTAGACTTCGGTTCAACCGTCCTCGGTAGTCCCACCGGCGGCAGCATGGGTACCGGCACGCTCAACGCATCCGGACTCTATGTCAATGGCGTTGCCGTGAGTACCGGTGCTGCGACTGTGCCCGGCGGCTTGACGACGCAGATGCAGTACAACAACGCGGGAGCGTTCGCCGGCTCGCCGCTGACCTACGACCCGAGCGTGCAACGCTTCTACATGGCGGGCGCGCCCGCTGGTTCAACCTTCCAAATTAACGGCGGCATCGCCAGCATCCCCCTGGACATCGTGGGGTCCTCTCCGACCTATAGCTACATCCAGATACGCACGCTGCTGACTACCGGCGGCGAGATCGGAGACGCGACGAGCGTGATGTTCCATAACGCCGGGGTAGCGGGTGACTTTGCCATCAGCGCAGGCGCCTCGCTCTCGTTAGGAACCGGGAACTGGGAAGCGATTCGCGTAAATGTTGCGCGCAACGTCACGATTAACGCTCCCGCCAGCGGCGTAGCCCTCTCCGTTTCCGGCACCGCCGAGTTCACTAATGTGAACGTCACCGGCTCCACGATCCCTGCTGTCGGCATCTATCGCCCGACGACGAACACGCTCGGCTTTGCGACGAACTCGACGCAG
>Ga0302321_100003262_pt1 | contig 13922 bp, 14 predicted proteins | sample Fen_T0_1_FD_202505 | JGI IMG/M metagenome (GOLD analysis project Ga0302321, IMG submission 202505) | Peat permafrost microbial communities from Stordalen Mire near Abisko, Sweden - Fen_T0_1 | ecosystem: Environmental > Terrestrial > Soil > Wetlands > Permafrost | place: Sweden: Abisko...
GCGCGGCGTCCGGCGCCGACGCGTCTTTGGCATCCGCGCCGCCTTCCCCGCGGGCCCCGCCTCCACCATCCGCGTTCGGTCCGGCCCCGTTGGGGTTCCCGCCGGTCCCGGCGCCTCCGCCCATCTGGCCGATGGCCGAACTGCCGCTCACGCCGCTGGTTCCGCCCGCCCCGCCTGGAGCCGAGGGTTCCTGAGCGGCGGACCCGCCCGTCGCGCCCGCGGCGCCGGTTCCACTCGTCCCTGGGGCAATGGGCGGATTCCCGGCGCTGGCTCCTCCAGCGCCCTGCCCGTTGCGGGCTGAAGTGCTGCAGCCCGCAACGGCTAAAACCAGCGTGGCTGAAAGTAGAACCCCTCTCCTTGGCGGTTTCGTGCTCATGGCTTGGTTTCCGAACAGCAGTGGTCGAGCCCGCCCCGAACGGTCCAACGATCTTCGCCTCGAAAAGCCCGCAGTAGTCGCGCTCACCAGGCGTGTCGGCCGACCGTGGCTTCCGTGCCGTCGTTGAAGAAGCCGGCAGTCGGGCCCATCGGCCCGAGGGTCGCGAGCTGCACGGCGATGGCCGCTCCTTCCTCGACGCTGCGATACCTCTGACGGTTGTTCAGGTCGGTGGCGACGCAGCCGGGGTTCGCGGCGTTCACCTTGACGCCGTACGCGACCGCTCCCGGCTCGGCGAGTGCGCGTCTCGCCGCTCGTACGCCGAAGCTGCGTTGCTGCCACAAAACGTGGCACACCCGCGCCACAGACGATGGCGCGCGATTCTTGCGATCGCGGGTATTTCGCGAGTTTCGACCGACCCACGCACGGCACGCATCGTGCGTCCGCGCGGCTATGACCATCCCGCGGCAGATATTGGAGCGCGATATCGAACGGCAACTTCGTGCCCGTCCCAAAGTGCAGACCCTTCCGATCCTGGAAGAGGCCGAGGTCGACGTCGGAGCGGCCTCGACGGCGGCGGCAAATGCGAAAGCCGCTGCGTGTCCGGTGACGCTCGAGCAAGTGGATAGCGCAGCCGTCGCGGTATGGCGCAATGAAGGTGACCCTAACTAATTATCCGCTCCAAAAATCAATGCCAATGACCAGCCCTCTCACGCTCGGCACTGCTTCGACGCTCGACCCGCCGCGTGGTCTAGACGCGCTGACCGAGCTAGCCATGGACCTGCGTTGGTCGTGGAACCATGCCGCAGATGCCCTCTGGCAAGAACTCGATCCGGGGCTTTGGAAGCTCACGCATCACCCCAACGTGGTGCTCCAGACCGTTTCGCGAGACAGGCTTGCAAGCGCCTTGGCCGATCCGAACTTTTGCCGCGCGCTCGATCAGCTGGTGCAAGCCAAGCGCACGGCGGCGGCCACCCCCGCCTGGTTTCAACGGGCACACCCCGAAGCGGCCGCGACGACCATCGCCTATTTCTGCATGGAGTACATGCTGAGCGAGGCGCTCCCGATCTATTCGGGCGGGCTCGGCAACGTTGCCGGGGATCAGCTGAAGGCCGCGAGCGACCTTGGGGTGCCGGTTGTCGCCGTGGGGCTGCGCTATCAGCATGGCTACTTCCGCCAAGCGATCGATCGCAACGGCGCACAGCAAGCACTGTACCCGTCCAACGATCCGGCACAAATGCCGCTCACACCGGTGAGGCAGGCAAACGGTGATTGGTTGCGGCTGGAGATCTTGCTGCCCGGTAGCTCGCTTTGGCTTCGGGCATGGCAGGTCCAAGTTGGTCGGCTCGAGCTTTACCTCCTCGATACGAATGACGCCGCAAACCTACCCGTGCATCGCGGAATCACCGGCGAGCTGTACGGCGGCGATGACGAGTTGCGATTGAAGCAGGAGATGGTGCTAGGGGTCGGCGGCTGGCGATTGCTGGCAGCGCTCGGGATCAAACCAGAGGTCTGTCATCTGAACGAAGGACATGCAGGCCTTGCCCTATTGGAGCGAGCCCGCTGCTTCATGGCCGAGACGGGCCAATCTTTTGCGGTGGCTTTGACCGCGACCCGCGCGGGCAATCTATTCACCACCCACACCGCCGTTGCCGCGGGTTTCGATCGTTTCGCGCCTGCACTGATAGAACAGTATCTGCGGCGCTACGCAGAAGAGGAACTTGGGATCTCGCTGCATCAGCTCCTGGCGCTCGGGCGGCAGGATCCGGCTGACGAGAACGAGCCGTTCAACATGGCCTATCTGGCAATGCACGGTTGCGGCGCGGCCAACGGAGTCAGCCGCTTGCACGGCCAAGTGAGCCGCAAGCTTTTTGCGCCTCTGTTCCCGCATTGGCCGACGGAGGAAGTGCCGATTGGTCATGTGACGAACGGTGTTCACATGCCGACCTGGGATTCGGCAGCGGCGGACAGGCTTTGGACCGACTTCTGCACCAAGGCGCGCTGGCTCGAGCCGTCCGCGTGCTTGGAAGCCAACCTCCGCGGCGTTTCCGACGACGCGCTGTGGGCGTTGCGCAAGACTTGTCGCAGCGCACTCGTCGAGTTTGCCGGTGGCTGCGTAGACCGACAAATGGCCACCCTAGGGGAGGGGCCCGAGGCGATCGCGCGGGCCCAGCCTCGTCTAGATCCGAGCGTGTTGACCTTTGGTTTTGCGCGGCGCTTCGCAACCTACAAGCGGCCCAACCTGCTCCTCTGGGACCGCGCGCGGCTGCTTGCCATCCTCACCAATCCCGCGCGCCCAGCGCAATTGATCCTCGCGGGCAAGGCGCACCCGGCAGACGTCGCCGGTCAGATGTTGATTCAGGAGTGGACGCGATTCATTGCTCAGAACGATCGACTCCCGGTCGTCTTTCTGCCCGACTATGACATGCTCATGGCCGAACGCCTGGTGCAAGGAGTTGACGTTTGGATTAGCACGCCGCGAAGGCCCTGGGAGGCCAGTGGAACGAGCGGCATGAAAGTGCTCGTCAATGGTGGCTTGAACCTCGCCGAGCTAGACGGCTGGTGGGCAGAAGCCTACTCGCCGGAAGTTGGCTGGGCCATTGGGGACGGAGAGGAGCACGGCGATGATCCCGCCCGCGACGCGGCAGACGCCGATGCCGTGTACACTCTGCTCGAACAAAAGGTCATCCCAGAGTTCTATGCGCGCGACGAGCGGAACATCCCCGTTGCCTGGGTGCAACGGATGCGTGAGAGCATGGCGCAGCTGACACCCCGCTTTGCCGCGAGTCGCACGGTGTCCGAATACACCGAGCAATACTACTTACCGGCGGTAGCGGCGTTCCGGGCACGTGCGGCCGATAAGGGTGCGCTTGCCAAACAGTGGATCGACCGTCGAAATCAGCTCGCGCCAAAGTGGGAGGCGGTGCGCTTTGGCGGTATGACCGTGAAAACAATTGGGGAACTGCACATCATCGAGGTGCCGATCTTCCTAGGTGATGCCAAGGCGGAGGCGGTGCTCGTCGAACTCTGTGCTGAGGGCAAAGGCGGCGCGAGGGCAGTGCGCCAAGAGATGGAGCGCCCGGAGTCTACAGCTGAGACGGGCGCCACGCTCTATCGCGGCACGGTGTCGTCTCTTCGTCCGGCCACTGACTACACGCCGCGGATCACGCCGCGCTGCGGGGGGCTGGCCGTGCCATTGGAGCTCGACTGGATTCGCTGGCAGAAATGAGGGCAGGGAGGGCCTGGTCCGGCCGCAATCGTTAGGCGGTCGGCTTCGCCCATGCGGTGGACGTCGAGCAGCGCTGTTGCGTTGTTCATCATCCGGCACGGGTGGTGGGCAGCTGCCCATCCCACTCACAATCTTCGATTGCCCCTGAGTCCTTTGACTGCTCCGGTCCAGTACGGCTCTGTCGAGAGGCTCGGCGCCGCGACGGTAGCCACGGTAGGTACCGCCGCTTTTGGCTGGTCGTGGGTGCACGCAATCAGGAACAGAGCGGGCGCCACAGCCAACGCGACGCCGAAACGCCGAATGCTCATCGGGCGAATAATGGGTGACATCAATGCGAATCCTCTCGTCAGCGGCTCCGAAAGTGAGCCGCAACGCCCGGCGTCGTGCACGATTCATGCCTTCCGCGCCGTGGGCCTGCTGCATCGGTCCACGCCTTGAACGCGGCGAGCGAGATGACGGCAGCACACTTGCTCTGTGTTGGCTGCGTTCATCGTCAACACTGCCTGGCTGAACTAGTCCATTGGCGGCGATCCGTAACGACGAGACAACCCGCCAGACCAACATGCGCCGGAACGCCACAATTCGAGACACAAGCGCGTCGCTGCGCATCTAGCCCAGCGTCCGACGGTCACCCAATCGCAGCCCCGGCACGCATAGTGCGTAGGGGCTCGGCGGGTGAGCTTCAGCCCATCGTGCTCGCATGTCGAGACCTGAGACGAGATGCCGTGTCGCGTCAACCGACGCGGACGCACAGCATCGAGATCGAACCGCCGTCCATGCCTTCGACCGGGAAGGCAATCGCGTCGTCGGGGCGCTGCATTCCGAGCACGTGGAGGAGCGGAAGGTAGTGCTCGGGCGTCGGTACCGACAACGCGGCGTCCTTGCCTAGCGACTCGTAGTCGATCAAAGGCCCGTGATCTCGTCCGAGGATGCCGTCACGCACACGCTGCTCGAAGCGCGTTGCCCATCCGAACGGCGACGCGGAATGGTGGCCCCACGAATAGGACTCCAGATTGTGTACGACATTGCCGCTCCCCAGTACGAGCACGCCCTCGTCGCGCAGGGCTCCTAGCTCTCGCCCCAACTCATGATGGAACGCCGGCGGCTGAGCCTCGTCCAGGCTCAATTGCACGACCGGTACATCCGCGTCGGGGAACAGTCGTAGAAGAACGGACCATGCGCCGTGGTCGAGCCCCCAGCTCGTGTCGGGTCGTACGATTGCCCGCGAGGCGAGCCGCTGGACGCGCGCGGCAAGCTCCGGATCGCCCGGCGCGGGGTAGCGCACGTCATGAAGCGCCGGTGGAAAGCCACCGAAGTCGTGGATGGTCCTTGGGTTGTTCATGGCGGTCACGAACGTCCCCTCGACATACCAATGTGCGGAGATCGCGAGCACGGCCTTGGGGCGCCGAAGGGATGCGCCAATGCGTTTCCACTCGGTTGCGAACTCCGTATCCTCAATCGCGTTCATCGGGTTGCCATGCCCGATGAACAAAGCGGGCATGCGGTCGAATGAATTCATATCTCTCTCTCTCCGTGCGTCAAGCGCGCGAGGGTGCGTCGCTGAGCGTCTCTATCATCCGCATACCATCATCAAAGGTAGCCAACGCGCCACCGCCAACGAGTCGCGGGCCGCCGTTGCGCGCATGACCCGGCCTCGGCGCGAGACGCCCGCGTACACCAACGGCAACTCGACGTTCTCCAAGGCCGTTCGGCTCGCTCGTTCTGCACGCTGGTCAACTCAGAGCGGTCCGAGCCGCACAGGAAGCGGTGTGACTCAATTGCGCCGCACGTTGAGACTCAGAGAGGACCGCTGCCATCGGGGAGACACATAGCGTCGCGCGGCGCAATCCTTGCGCGGCGCAACAGGGCTGCTGCCTGTCGCGTCGCCTCGGCGCTGGAACTTGCATTGCGTGGAAGTGATGACGTCACGTCGGTGGCATGTATCGTGCGTGGGGCGCGGCATGACAAAAACCGACGACCAGCTGAAACGAGACATCGAAGCCGAGCTTTCATGGGATCCGAAAGTTCGGGCAGCCGAGATCGGGGTGAGCGTGAACGAGGGGGCCGTTTCACTCTTGGGCACCGTCGATACCTACGCGCAAAAGTGGGCGGCTGAAGACGCGACCAAGCGGGTGGCCGGCGTTCGCAGCGTGGCTCAAGATCTCGAGGTCAAAATTCAGACCGAGCACAAGCGCAGCGACACTGACATCGCTGAGGCCATCCAGAGTGCGCTCAAGTGGGACGTACTGGTGCCAAAAGAGGTGACTGCCAAGGTGAGCAACGGCATGGTCACGCTCGAAGGAGGGGTTCGCTGGCACTTCGAGAGTGAATCCGCCGAGCGCGCCGTTCGCAACCTCACCGGCGTGATCAGCGTCTGGAACACGATCACCATCAAGCCCCAAGCGTCTCCGGCCCAGGTCAAAGAAAAGGTCGAAGCCGCGTTGCAACGACAGGCAACCGCAGACGCGAAATCGATCCGGGTTGACCTGTCGGGCGGGCTAGTCACGCTCACCGGTTACGCATCGTCCTGGCAATCCATCGAAGACGCCGCGAACGCTGCTTGGGCAGCCCCCGGCGTGACCCAGGTCATCGATCAAGTGAAAATGCAGATGACGCTCTGATTCTCGGTCGCTTGGGTTCAAGGCGAACCGAACAACTTGTGCTGCGCGCAGGCCGGCGGGGGTGGGGCCTCGCGTGCCGCATGGCCGTCCCACCCCCCATTGCCGTGGACCTGGTGAAAGATGAGCGCCAAGCAATTTCACGAGCTGGTCGATTTCAAACCGGTCTGCTCCGCGCGTCCGAGACGAGCTCTAACATCCGCCACTTGCGCGAGCGCGAGGGCCGCGACGAGAACGGTGTTTCTCCGTGCTACTCTGCCTCGCGGCGTGGCCACAGTTGATTGGTTGCCAGTTGGCGAATTCGAACGCGTGATTGATGAGCCGCCGTGTGATTTCGTCGTTCACCTTGCGCAGCGATTGGGAGTGGATCGTGAGGCGGCTCAGGCCACGCTTCGCGACTGGATCCTTCGATATGAACCCCGGACTGCTAACCCCGTGGCGGCTCGCTGGGCGACCGGAACGCAGTCGGACTGCCAGCTGTTTGCGCGTCCTGAACGTTGATGTTGCGGCACGTTTTGGTTTGCCAGCCCCCCACCGCTTGTCCGCAACGAGGGGCGGGGCCACAGAGACCGCCATGAGAGCTGCTCCCGTCCCTTGGGATCCAGCAGCGACTGCCCGGCGACGCCGAATATTCAGCCGAAGGAGGTCCCCAGAACACGCCCAATCGCGGCGGTGACCGCCATGGCAAATGCCCCCCCGAGCGTGACGCGCAGTGCTCCGCGGGCGGGCGCTGCGCCGCCCAGCTGACCGCCGAAGGCTCCGAGGGCCGCGAGGCTCACGAGTGACAGTGCTGCGATCATGGGGATCCGGAAAGCCTCTGGCGCGACCAAAAGCCCAGCAATCGGCACCAGCGCAAAGGACGCGAAGCTCGCCGCTGAGATCCACGCTGCCTGGAACGGACGAGCGAGCGCGGACAGGTCGATCCCCAACTCGTCGCGCATGTGCGCCCCAAGACGGTCCTTGGCGCTCAGTTGCTCTGCCACTTTCAGCGCCGATTCGTGGTCCAGGCCGCGTTTCTCGTAGATCAGGGTCAGCTCGGCCAGTTCCACTTCGGGTTGTCCCACGAGTTCGCGTTTCTCGCGTTCGACGTCGGCTCGCTCTGCGTCGCGTTGCGAGCTCACGGATACGTATTCCCCAACGGCCATGGACATGGCGCCTGCCACTAAGCCTGCGACCCCGGCGATCAGGATGGCGCTTTTCGATGCGGCCGAAGCCGCCACGCCGACCATGAGGCTTGCCGTCGAGACGATGGCGTCGTCGGAACCGAGCACCGCTGCGCGCAACCACCCGGCGCGACCGCTTTTGTGCATCTCGCGGTGCGCGAGCCTTCGTCGGCTCGTTGGCGCGTCGAGCGCGTGATGTCTTGCTGTGGTCATGTACGCCACGTCCGGACGTGCACGAAGTGGGCCGGGCGCGTCTTCGGTGCACGGGCTTGCGCGCAGGGCGCGAGCATCTAACTGTGCGTGGGGCTGGTCAGGCATGCACGCATGCAGTGCGCAGCTCGAAGCGATCGACGGACCGGAAGTTCTCCCAGCCAGCTTGCGACGCGCCGGTGCCACACTCTGAGGCGTTCCGGCGTAAGCGTGAGTTGGGTCCCGCCGTTCGCCGGCGCTATTCGACAGGACGCTGCAAACTGAGCTGTTTGATCAACCGCGTCTTGGGCGTTCAAAGATGTCTGCCCCGGCCGTCATCGATAGCTCTCGGCGCGGGGAAAGACTTCGGACCAACGTGCTCTGAACGCCGACGCTGACCTTGGCCGCGCGCAACACACGACCGCCAAAGCGGTAACCTGGAGCTGACTGGCTCACCACGGTCCCGACGAGCGCAGGGTCCCGCACGGGCACGGTGGCGATGGCCTCGTGCCGTGTGGGGTCGAAACTCTGCCCCGAGGCGTCGAGCCGCTCCACACCATACCGGGTCAACACGCCTTCGAGCTGTGCGCGTACGATGCGCACGCCCTCCACGAGCGCAGCGTCGCTGGTCGACTTCGTGGCCTCTAGGGTTCGGTCCAGATTGTCCAGAACCGGCAGGAGCTCGAGGACGAGACCGCGCCGCTTTTCGTCGTAGACGCGCTCAGCATGCTGCTCGATGCGCGCTTGCGCAGCGTCGAATTCCCGCACGGCCCTGGCCAGCGCCGCACGTTCGTCTTCCGCCGTCGTCGCGACGTCGGTCGTATCCCGCTCGTTCAATGTTTCGGGTTCTGTCATGTTCGCTTCGAGCTCCATGCATGAAGCGCGCCGCTTTTTTTGCCGTACGCGCGTCCGCATTTCGCGCAGAGTCGAACGGTGTGTCGAAAGATGTTCCCGACCACGTTGTCGCTGAGATGAGCGCCGGGAGGCATCGGCCCTATTTCATCTTGAAGCGCTTCGATAGTCCATCGAGCAGCGCGTCGAGCCCGATATCGAAATGGCGATCTTCGGTCATGAACGTGGAGTGCTTCATCAGCGCGTCGAACGGCGTGTCGTTGCCAATGAGCGCGCGCAGTTGCGGGAAGTCGCTCTCGTCGAGGTGCCGCTCCATGGCTTCGCTGAGGGCGCGCGCCGTCTTGCGGTCGAGCTCTGGCTGGCGCTGCCCTACACTCATGCGAAGGCAGTGACCGGTCACCTAATCGTCGACGATCGACAGGATTTCTAGCTTCTGCGAGAGCGCGAGGTCCACGCTCGCCAGCGCCTGCAACGATTGCTCGATGTGGCGGAGCGCGTTCGGGCCGATGCGCACGCCGCTCATCGCGCGCAGCGACCAATCGTGACGCAGGTAGGTGGCACGCAGACTTCGAGCTCGAAGATGGTAGCCGGGTCGGCGCGCTGCTGCGCGACGGGCGCGGCTTGCTGCTCACTTGGCCGAGCTTTGTGATCCGAAGCGCCGGGGGGCTCACCCGGTTGAGCAAGATTTTGGTCCTTTCCGAGTGGGTGGAGATGCTCGAGCTCGCGGCGCGCCGTCTCGCTTGGGCGGGCATTGGCTACCTCATGCCGCACGGGGTGCCGGCAGGCCGTGTTTGCGCCATAGTTCTGCCCGCCACCGGCAGCCAGCTCGGCGGCGCAAAGCACGTGCTTCCTTCCTCCCTTCAGGAGTCATGTCCATTCACCATCGCAGCCTGCGCAGTCGCGCATCGGTTTCCGCCCGACAGTTGGGGCGCTGCTTCTCGCTCGCCTGGGCGTTGCTGGGCGTCACCGCCTGTTCCTCGAAGGGCGCAAGCGCCACGGATTCGTCCGCCGGCTTTTCAGCGAGCGGAGGCAGCGGCGGCGCTTCGAGCGCAAGCGGTGGCTCGAGCAACGGCGGCGCGGCAAACACCGCCGGCGCTGCGATGGGCGGCGGTGGGTACAGCGCCGGCGCCGCCGCGGGCGCAGCGGCGGCGGGCGGAGCGGCAACGGCGGGCCTCGCCGGGGGTACTTCGACAACCGTCGGAGGGAGTAACGCCGGGGGCTCGAGCAACGCAGGCGGAGCGTCGAACACAGCGGGCGCGGGCAACGCAGGCGGAGCGTCGAACACAGCGGGCGCGGGCAACACAGCGGGCGCGGGCAACACAGCGGGCGCGGGCGGTGGAGCGACGAGCTATGACCCTTGTCCAACCGACGGCACTCCCTGCAAAATCATGCCGTTCGGTGACTCCATCACGGACGGTTACGGCGTGCCAGGTGGGTATCGCATCCAGCTGTTTGCGTCAGCGCACCAAGCCGGCAAAAAACTCAGCTTCGTGGGCAGCGGCCAAAACGGCCCGACTTCGGTCGATGGCGTTGCGTTCCCCCAGCACCACGAGGGCCACAGCGGCTTCACCATCAACCCAACGCCTTCGCGCAGCGGCATCTCGCCACTCGTGGCGACGGTCATGCCTGCCTACACACCGCAAATCGTCACTTTGATGATCGGCACGAACGACGCGATTGACGACTATCAGATGGCTTCCGCACCCACGCGCCTCGGCAACCTGATCGATAGCATCGTTACGGCGCTACCGAACGCTCTGATCGTCGTCGCCCAAATCATCCCCTCCCAGGACGACGCGCTCAACACGCGCATCCAGACCTATAACGCAGCCATCCCAGCCGTCATCCAAACCCGCGCGAATTCCGGCAAGCACGTGCTCTTGGTCGATATGTATCCCGTCATCGCCAAAAACCCGAGCTACAAAACCGCGCTGCTCAACGACACCTGGCACCCGAACTCCGCGGGCTACGCGCTGATGGCTCAAGTTTGGTACGCCGTGCTCGGCCCACTGCTACACTGACGGGGCTGGCCGGTCGGCGCTCAGTAAAGCCTAACGCTCGGGTCAGGTGGGGCCTACAACGCGACCGGAATTGAGAAGCTTGCCGGTGTTCATTTCGCGACGCAGCTCGCGAGCGTGCACGCGGAACCGGTGCCGTTGCATGCGCACGTGAGGCCGTTGCAGCTGGTTCGACGCAGCGAGTAGCCATACGCGCAGTCGATGGTGTCGTTCCCGCTGCATGCCGGATAGACCTGGGTCCCGGGCCCGGTCCGAGCGCAAGCCGGGTCGCGCTCGAGTTTGGGGACGCAAAAAGATCCCTCGTCCCCCGAGGCGCAACCCGGGGTGTTCGAGTCGACGCTGGGCGGCGACGGTGAGCGTGCTCCGGCGTCCGCCGTGCAGTCGCGCTCGAACGTGACATAGCCTGCGCGACATTCGATGATGCTCGTTCCCGCACAGATTAAGCCGCTCTCGGTGGCACAGGCGGCATTGGGCGCGCTTTCGAGCGCACAGAACGAGCCGTGGTCGTCCGCCGCGCACGCGCCTGGGCCGCAGTCTTGTCGTTGCCAAACGAGTTGGGAGCTGCCGTCCTCCCCGCCCTTGGGGCCACAGGACCAGGCGATGTGATCCTCACAACGGGCTTGCCCTGCCTCGCATTCGTCGTGAACGCAGCCAGCAGCCGCGACTGCGACGACTGCGACGAACACTGAGACAATCGCGCCGTACCCTCGCCCCCGAGGTTTAATCATGACCCGAGCGTAGCGCTGCTGGTCGGGGCGCGCACGAACGGAATGGAATGGAAGTTCCGCGAGCGCAGCGCCGTAGCCCCGCTCGGCACGATACGTGACCCTATTTGAGAGTAATCGGAATGGTGCAATCCGCGTCGCAATAGACCATCCCGCCCGTGTCCACCGGGTCTAGTTGCGCGTCCAGCAGACGGCCATTTTTGGCTCCGAGATCGCATTGTTCATCGAGATCGGTGTCCGCGACGCCGTCGCCGCACACGCGAGGATTCTGGCAAGTGATGCTGCAGCGGTTCGCTGCGTCAGCGGAAGCTCCGTTCTGTTTGCCCAGATCGCACTGCTCTGGACCTGCCGGAGGGGATTGAACCACCGCGTCACCGCAAAACGGTCCCCAGGTACAGGCTTTGGTGCACCCGCCGAAGACCGCATCTTCGTTGGGCCCGGGACACCCCGCTGGCAGCAGGCCCGTACCGGTACCGCAGTCGCACTCCTCGCCGCCCACGGCAACACCGTCCCCGCACTTCGGGACGCATTGGCTCTTGCCCGCGAGGAAGTTCGCGAGCGTGAGCATGTAGTTGGAGCCGCAGCACCAGCGCTCGGCCTGGAATACGACCACCTCGTAGACGTTCCCGACGGTCAGCTTGACGTCGATGGTCGCGAATGACGAGGGCACGTCGCCGTAGCCGACTTGAGCGGTGCCGGTCGAGGCGTTGAGGATCACGGTCGCAGCTGCGCGGTTGTGCACGCCGCCTAAATCAACCGCGAGTGTGCCATTGATGAACACCCACACGTCGTCATCGCCCGTGAATTTCAGTGTCTCGTTGCCTTGATACTGGAACCAGTAGCGAAGCTCGGTTGTAAACGCGAAATTGTGATTCGCCCAACTGTTACCAAAACCGAGCCCCTGATAGGCGTGACACGTTCGCCCCGGAAAGAGCGACTCGGTATACGTCACCGGGTTACCCGTGTTCTGATCGATGAGTGGCAGCGTAGAATCGAGCGGGAAGAAGCCACAGCGATCGTTCCAGGGGGGATCGCTGTCGCTGTTCATGGCGTACGTTGTTTTGATGCTCGGATCTTGGAGCAAAGTGAGTGTTTGGTAGAACGTTTGGTTCACTCCGCTCGCCTCGCGGTACCACTGGTCGAACTCGGCCTTGCCGGTGAACATCGTGCTAGGCGGGTTTAGCCCAGCCCAAACCGGCTTGTGGTCTGGTCCAAGCGTGGACGCCAGGACCCCCTTCGACTCTGCGCAGCAGTAGTGACCGAAATCGGGATGGCCTGTCGACGGCGTGCCGGCCGCGTACATTTGGAAATCCCGAGCCACCATCGGCAGCGTCAGGCTCGGGGGGGGGTTGTCGTAAGCAGACGTGCACGTGTAGCCGGCCTCGACCTTGCAATCATGCGAACAGCCATCGTGGTCGAGCACGTTGCCGTCGTCGCACTGCTCGCTGCCTCGCAGCAGGATGCCGTCACCGCACACGGTCTTGCACGCGCCGACGGCGCTCGTCGCCGTGCCGCACTGCGGCTCGCTGGTGCAAGTAGGAGAGCAGCCGTCGAAGGGCACGGCGTTGCCATCATCGCACGTCTCGCCAGCCTCGAGCTTGCCGTTGCCGCAAACGGTTTTCTTGCACGTGCCGCCACTACAGTCGAAGCCAGGCTCGATCTTACAATTCGCCGAGCAGCCGTCGAGGCTCATGGTATTGCCATCGTCGCAAGTCTCGAAGCCTTTCACGATGCCGTCGCCACACAACGCGGCGCAAGGCTTGCCGGGCACGCGACAGATGTAGCCGGGCTCGATCCCCTGGCAGTCGCTCGAGCAACCATCGCCGCTCACGGCGTTGCCGTCGTCGCAGGCTTTGTTCGTGGTCAGGACGCCGTTCCCGCACACACCGAGGTATTCGCAGGGCTTGCCCTCGGTGCGGCAGATCCAATTTCCTTCGAGCTGGCAGATCCGACTGCAGCCGTCGCCGTCGATCTTGTTGGCGTCGTCGCAGCCCTCACTGCGCTGGATGACGCCATCCCCACAATCACCGCCGCTGGGATGCCCGCCGCCTCCCGGATTCAGCAACCCCGCATCCAGCAGCAGCGCACCGCCCCCAGCAAACGATCCCGACCCGCCCGCGCCCCTGACCGTCACGCCGATGCCCGGTGCGTTCTTTCTCGCGGAGCACCCAGACCCCAGCAAGCTCACCCCGAACAGCGCAAGAGACAACGCTCCGATCGCCGCGTTGAAAGGAATCAGTCCAACGGATGATCGAGCTCGAATCACCTGGCGAGGCATGTTGGTCCCAAGCCTACGCCGGATAGCGCTCGGTTCATCGCAAATACACGCTCGCGCGAGCGCACCTCGCCTTACACGACGAACTGGCGCGAGGTCGATTCTTGGCCGGGGCCAACAAGAAAGCGCACCGAGTAGAATGCCAGCCCCCCCAAAAAAGCTAGCAGAATTCTCCGCCCCCGCTGCGAGCTGTGATGAAGCCAGACGAAGGTGAGCCGCGGGATCCGGCCCCGCTCGACGCTTGCCGACCGCTGCGGTACTGCTGGCCGCATGGCACTCACGAACTACGTCACTCTGGGTCACTCCGGTCTTCGCGTCAGTCCACTCTGCCTAGGAGCGATGACATTCGGCAGAGAATGGGGCTGGGGGTCGGAGCCGGAAGAAGCGAAGCGCATTGTCGATGCGTACATCGAACGCGGGGGCAACTTCATCGACACCGCTAACGGTTACACGAAGGGTCACTCCGAGGCCATCATCGGC
>Ga0302321_100003263_pt1 | contig 13920 bp, 13 predicted proteins | sample Fen_T0_1_FD_202505 | JGI IMG/M metagenome (GOLD analysis project Ga0302321, IMG submission 202505) | Peat permafrost microbial communities from Stordalen Mire near Abisko, Sweden - Fen_T0_1 | ecosystem: Environmental > Terrestrial > Soil > Wetlands > Permafrost | place: Sweden: Abisko...
CAAATATTCCCTAAAATCTGATATACTTACCAGTTACATATCCAATCAATGTTTAGATGGAATCGAGGTCAAGAAATTGCAACCAATCCAGGAAAGGACACGCCAAATGGGAGAGTCAGCAGAATATTGGGGGGTCTCCTCCGCTATCGACATGTATGAGTGCGATCCGGCGCTCATGCAGAATGCGGAGGCAATCCGCGACTTTGTGAAGCAATTGTGTGAGCGGATAAAGATGCGTCGCTACGGCGATACGCAGGTGGTCTTCTTTGGAGACGATCCGCGCGTAACGGGCTTCAGCATGACCCAACTGATCGAGACTTCCTTGATCTCGGCCCATTTTGCCGATGCCAGTGGGGCCATCTATCTGGACGTATTCAGTTGCGCGCCGTACGATCCCGAAGAAGTGGCAAAGTTCGCAGCCACCTACTTTAAAGCAAAAAGTCATAACTTACAGGTGCTCCGCCGCAAATAGCCGGCGGCGTGTATCCTTTCTTTCCTTGCGAATAAAAAGGCGACCCTGGCAGGGCCGCCTTTATGCTTTTCATGCCTTGACAGCATTGATAAAATCCGCCAGCATGCCGTAAGCGGTTGTCTGCGGACCGGGGTCCGGTTCGACCAGGATCAACTGGCCGAGCACGTCGGTCGTGAACTGGATCATGGAGGTTGCGCCTTCGATGCCATAAAAAGGCGATGTGACTGGCACCAATTCTGGGCCCACGCAGGCCTGCAACTGGTCCCCGTTGCGCTCGGCAGAACAAATCAGCTTATAACGCAGGCCCCGCGCCTTGGCGTCCTTGACCATCTCGGGGGTGATCTCACGGATCCCGCTACGCGGGATCTCAGCCGGCTTGGTGGGGATGTCCATCAACACCGTGGCCAGAGCGGCCACCTTGACAGCGGCGTCCCACCCATCGACATCACCAGCCGGGTCGGTCTCTGCAATTCCAATGCGCTGGGCATAATCCGTGGCAGCCTCCAGCGTTTCCCCATCTTCCATACGAGTCAGGATCAGGTTGGTGGTCGAATTCAAAATACCCTTAAAGGACTTGAGCTGCGCGGCCGGCAGGGCGGATCGAAAGAGCGAGAAGACCGGCGCGCCATCCATCACGGTAGACTCGAAGAAAAAGTTTCGCCCCTTGGCTTGGGCCAGATCACGCAATTCCCTGTAGGCATGCACCACGCTGCCCTTATTGGCAGTGATGACGTGCTTGCCCAACTCGAGTGCCAGCCTGGCGTAATCTATCGCAGGCTGGCCATTCTCATAATTAACCGGGGTGGTCTCGAACAGCACGTCCGCCTCGCAGCGGCGAATGAAATCGAGCGGACCGGCTACCATGGTGGTAGTCAAAAGGCTGAGCGAGCGGCCCGTCCGTACCAGGTCCAGCGCTCCGCTTAGATCCATGCCATTGGCCTTGACAACTGAACCATGCCTGGCAGTGGAAACCCCCGTCAGGGTAAAGGCGATGTCATAACGGCTCTTCAACTCGGCACGCTTGCGCAGCAATAACTCTGCCAACGCACGGCCAACATTACCAAAACCCAAGAAGGCGATCTTATAGTTCATGGAAACGCTTTTCTCTACAAAGGTGGATAAGGGTGGGCGCGACGATCGTTTGGCGGATAAGGAAATGCTCCCATTTCCATGAGGGTCTGCACTCGCCAATCGAGCGCAGAAATCTCGGCAGAGTTGAGATAACGATTAAGGCCATTATAAAGCGGGGCGAGCGGTTGGAGACATTGACGCAATCCAGCTAAAGCGTTCAGGAGCTCGGCGGGGAAAGACTCCCCCGCGAAATCCCAAATCACCGTGCGGAATTTTTCATCAACGTTAAAGCACAGGCCGTGATCGATGGCATACAGATGCTTGGTACCCTTTTCGAAAAGAATGTGACTCCCCTTGCGGTCAGCATTATTGGTCAGGTAATCGAACAAAACCACAGGGCGCAAACGGGCCTTGTCATCAGGAGTGAAATTGAAGTAGTGGTAATTCGGATTATATTCGATATATTCCTGGAGCGAGCCCGGGCCAAGCGGAGCATCCTCGCGGAACATAGTATAAGGCACCAACTCCCAGCCCAGCACCTCGCTGACCAAATAGGCAGCAACTTCGCGGCCGGCCAGGGTATTCTCGGGGAAATCCCATAACGGCTGCTCACCCTTTTGCGGTTTGTATACAGCCTGGAACGACTGCCCCTGGTACGAGACCATCGCATAGAAGGTGTAATTCGAGCCCAGCGTAAACTGGCCCTTGAGCTCAAGGGTGCCTTTTTCAAAAGCCGCGCGCAGCGTCTCGTTTACCATATATTATTTCTAGCGACCCTACAGTTTGTGGTGAGAAAGACAAGTAATATCTTTGCATCGGCTCCGCCGGGGCGTAAACACCCCGGCTCAGGTACAAAGCCTGCTGAAGCAGGCTAAAAAGCCACGCTGACAGCGGATCTTGCACCATCACCAAGCAACAGAAGGCGAATTTCCGACCAGCAATCGTCGATGAGTAGTCACGATCTTAAAAGTGTAGGGTGGCTAGTATTATTTCAAACCCTAAAGGTTTTGTCCTTTAGGGTTTTGATAATCAATGTTTGTGACCATTTTTCTTGGGACAGAAGTGGCCTTCCGGTTCCATTGGCTGACCACATTGCGGGCAAATGGGTCGCCCACGCTGAATGACCTCTTGCCCCCAGCGTGCCATGGCACGGGCCTGGGAGCGAGTGCACCAGAACCGGATGGTAGCCGCTTCTTCGGGGTCATCGCCTTCCAGCAAAATTTCCCTGGTGACAATGACGACCAAGTCACGGTCCTTGTCATAGCCCAGCCCAATTTCCCCGGCGCGATAAACCGGCTCCACCGGCGGGCTGATGCGCATATGCTCTGCCGAGTAATCCGCCGAAGCCTCGCCAATATCCGGGTTCTGCGTGGATAGCTGGGCCAAAAATTGCTCTATGCCCACTGCCAGCGATTGAAGCTGGACCTTCTCCACGATGATGGTAACGGTCCGGGCGCCAATAGACTGAAAAGCCTGCAAATAGAAAACTCGCTGGCCGGGCGCGCCAATCGCATCGGCGGTAATGTGATCACAAGGGTCGACGTCAATTTCGAAACGTGGCATAAATAGTCCCTGAAGGAATTTCGAAGCTAGTATACCAGAAATCTGATTGTAAGGTTTGCGGCTTGCAGTTTGAAGGGAAAGTGCTGATAATTACTATAAGTAGTAACACCCTATCCCCAAACAACCGCAGCCGCCTGAATGTGCCTGGCGGATCGAGCAAAAAACACTGGTGGCACAAAGGTATTAATTGAATTTTCGGATGGGGTCTAAAACCAGGTACCTGCAATGAACAAAACGCGCCCAAAATCGTTCACCCTGTTTCTTGAGCAAGTCCTCCAAAGCAGTCATTTGCATTGGTACTTTGCGCTCGGCGGGGCTATCGTGATTTTCTATCTATACTGGGGGAGCTCCTCTTTCCAGATCGTGTTTTCATTATTGGTATTGTTCGTTCTGGCCAACATCGGGTTTACCGGCGCATATGTCAGAATCAAAAAATCCGGCATATATCGGGAAAAAAATTTCGAGCTGGTCAAGTACCTCGCTCTTGGGCAGGCGTGTTTCGACCTGGTATTGGTGACCATTGGCATCCATTTCAGCGGCGGCGGGATCAGCCCTTTGCCGTTGATGTACATCATCTATACCGGTTTGGTTTCCGTCTTCTTCTCCCCGGTTTTTCTGGTGGTGCTAAACAGCATCGCATTGGTACTGTATTGTGGGTTGATGCAAGCTTACCTGACAGGCATATTGAAGCCGATCGTCCCCGCGATCATGAGCCAGATCATCGTAAATGACACGCTTTTGAGAAGCGCAGAAGCCATCTACGCTATCGCGATGGTCGTTAACTGCCTGATCATTTTCTTCCATGCCAGAAGAATGCAGGTAAAGTGGCAGGAGGCCGACCGCGAGACTAATTACCAGGATCGCCTGCATGCGTTGACAAAAGTTGGGTTGGGGTATCATGAGACAGATGATCTCAACGTGGTGCTCGCCAATGAAATCTGCGAGCTTTTGGGGGCAGACAATGTTTTTGTCAGCCGCTGGGACGAGAAATCGGGGCTGGTTTTCTCCTCAGCCGTTTCAGGCAAGCTGCATGAGATCTATATGGCCATGCCGCCCACACCGGTGCAAGAGGTCAGCCTGACTGCTTCGGTGCAGCGCTCCCAACGCACATTGGTAGTTGAGAATATCGATTACACCCCCTATTTCCCACCCCGGGTCATCGCCCAATTCCCGACCCGTTCGGTGTTGGGGATCCCGCTGTATGGCGTCCCCAACCGGCGTTTCCTGGGGGCCCTGATCGTGGGCCATAATTGTGCACACTACTTCGAGCCGGAAGAGATCGAACGCGCGCAACAGGCTGCGGATGTAGCCGCCCTCTTGATTTCGCGCACGCGCCTTTACGAGGAGACCCAACACCGCGCCGATCTGCTCGAACAGTTGGCCAACCAGGTTACCAACCTTACTTCGGACCTGCACCAGACCACCTTGTTACCCGCCGTGGTGGACGTGGCCAGCAATCTGCTCCACGCGCAGCGCGCAGCCTTGCACCTTTATGACCGGACGACCGGGGAAATGCGTTGCGAATTTTCGATCGGCCTCTCAGACACATACATAGAACAAATCACCAAGCGCTTCAACCAGGTGCCCGATTCGCAGGTTCTCCGCGACAAGGCCTATGTCCTCATCCCGGACGTCCACCAGGACTCACGCACCAGCCCTATCCAAGATTTGATCTCCAGCGAGAAGTTCCGCGCCTATGCAGTATTCGCCCTGCCGTCCGCCAAAGGCTCGCTCGGGGCGCTTTCCATTTACTGGGATGAGCCCCGCGTCATCTCATCAGAGGAAATTTTAGTCGCCGAGATGTTTGCGCAGCGCGCCGGGGCCTTGCTGTACTCGTCCAGTCTCTACGAAAAAGCTTCGGAAGAGTCCCTCACCGATGCATTGACCAGCCTGCCCAACCGCCGCGCACTGGACCAGCGCCTGGCCGATGAGAACCAGTTCTCGGGTCGGTCAGGACGCCCCTACGCCCTGCTGATGATCGATCTGGATCAATTCAAGTCCATCAACGACACCTTCGGGCACCCGATCGGTGACAGTGTGCTGCAACAAGTGACCGGCGTCCTGCGCCATGCCGTCCGTTCGACCGATTTCGTGAGCCGTTATGGCGGCGATGAATTCGCCATCATCCTGCCGAATTCGGAGCTGGACAAGGCCAGCCATGTGGCCGATAAACTCAAAACCACGCTGGCTGCCACCCGCCTGCACCTGCCCAATGAAATGGAACGCTTCATCTCCGCCAGCATTGGGATCGCAGTCTGCCCACACGACGCAACCGAATATAAAAAGCTCATGGCCGTTGCCGACCAGCGGCTTTACCACGCAAAACGCACCAGCAATGGCGCTATCGTGACAACCAACTGACTACGAAAACCACCACGCCGGGAAATTTAGCACTCTATTGAAATGCACTTGGGGGCTATACGGACCGAACGAACCGCCCTGGCTGGGCCGCAGGCAAGAGCGGGCGACAACTTTCCCGATCAATGGCCATCCCCCAATGAAGGCTCCTTTTTAAGCATATCCAGAAAAGCCGTCACAACATCCGGATCGAATTGCTTGCCGGACTGCTCCTCGATATGCGCCAGTACTTTCTCTTTGGGCCAGCCTTGCCGGTAGGCGCGGTCCGAATGCAGCGCATCCCATACGTCCACCACGGCAAACACCCGCGCCGCCAGGGGGATTTCCTGTCCTTTCAAACCCAGCGGGTAACCGCTGCCGTCCCATTTCTCGTGATGACAGTAGGGAATGTCGATGACCGGGCGCAGGTAGGCAATCCGAGAAAGCATATTATAGGCAAAAACTGGGTGCTGTCGCATCAGCACCCACTCTTCGGGGGTCAGAGGACCCGGCTTGAGCAGGATCTGGTCAGGGACGCCCATCTTGCCGATATCGTGAAGGAGCGCGCCGCGGCGGATGTTGACGATATCCAACTTGCTCATGCCCATCCTTTCAGCCAGTCGCAGCGTCATCTGCGTGACGCGCTGCGTATGGCCTTCGGTCTCCTTATCTCGCAGGTCAAGCGCGTACGACCAGCCTTCGATGGTGGCATCGTAAGCCAGCGTAAGCTCGAGGTTGGCGCGCTGCAGGTTCTCGAAGAGTTGGGCATTATCGATCGCAATCGCTGCCTGCCCGCCAAGCGTGGAAAGAAAATCCATCCAATCGGCGCTGGCTTCGAGGATCGTGCGGTGGAAGATCTCCAGCACGCCCTTGACGTACCCTTTGGCAATCAGAGGCACCACAAAATAACTTTCGAAGGCCTCTTCACGCCACACAGCGTGAAAACGCAGGTTTCCCCGTACGACCTCGCTGCCGTGCACCTGGATCGTTTTCCGCTCCAACGCGGCGTGCCCCGCATAGTTTTCTCCCAGCGGAATACTGCTGCTCTGGATGGCCTTTGTCCGGCGAAAACCGCGCTGCGCCAGGAACTCGAGCGTGTTGGTGTACGGATCCAACAACAACACGCTGGCGGCATCAACACCTAGTTGGACGAGCACTTTCTCTAACAGAATATCGATCGAAGTGCGCAGATCGAACGACGAGGCAATCGCCAGATCAATTTCGTGGAGGGAGGCCAGACGCTGGATTTGGCGCTGTATCCATTCTTCTGCTTTCTGGCGTTCGGTAATATCGCGGTAATTGGCGACGACGGCTCCGACGCTCGGTTCCGCGAGCAGATTGGCGGCGACCCCTTCGATCCAGCGCCAGGAACCGTCTTTGTGGCGCACACGAAATACCTCGCCGAAGCGCGCCGTGGGGGTCTCCAACAGTTTTCGTAACACTTCCCGGACCTTGCTCGCATCCTCATCGTGGACCAGTTCGAAAATATTCCCGCCGATCCACTCTTCGGGTCCATAACCGAGCATTCCGGGCGCAGCGGGGCTGTCGTAGAGGACGACCCCAGTTGCATCGAGCAGCGTGACGGCCTCGGCGCTGTTCTCGATCAGCGCGCGGAAGCGCCGCTCATTAAGTTCGGCCTTTTGTTCCTCGCGCTTGCGTTCGGTGATATCTTCGAAAACAGCAATAAAATACCCCTTCCTCTGGCTGTAGAGGCGGATGGCGAACAGGGCCCCCAGAGACGTGAAATGGACCTCGAACCGTTCAGCCTGCCCGGTGAGCGCCACCCTGCCGCAGACCGCGATCAATTCGGGGTTCGACTCGCGCACGCCGGGAATGACCTGGCTGAGCTTCTTGCCGAGAACATCTTTGATGTGGGTCAGTTTTTCAAAGGCAGGGTTTACGTCGATAAAAGTGAAATCTTGAGGTTCGCCGTGATCCATGACGATCTGGCAGTACGCATACCCCTCGAGCACGTGGTTGAAAAGATTCTTGAAGAGATCGGCTCTATTTTGGTCATTAATAGCATCTACTGTCTGCGCTGAAACATCAGCAGTGGACGGCGGAGCAGGCTTTGTTCTGCGAGACGATGTTTTGGATGCCATAAGCTTATGACTTTCATGAATTGCCCACCATAGGGCGGCCCGGTCATTAGCCAGCCAACCACAATGGCCAATCACGTGGCAACTTCATCCTTATTGTACGATAAATGGTGCGGCGCGCGCGCCCAAATGCAAGTCTCCGGATGGTTTGGGCAGCCTCGGCTGGCGGATGCCTGCCCTTTCATCCTCGCCGGGCCGCCCGGAACAACCTGCACAAGGGTTACAATGGGAGAAATATACCATGCCCACCTGCGGTACAGCGCACTGCGAATTTATGCCGCATTAGCCAATACAACTTTCAAGGAAATTCTCATGCCATCCTCTTCTTCTTCCGACGTATTCATCCTTTCGGTTGCGCGCGCCGCTGAACCCGGCGAGGCCTTACGCCTGGCCATCCATGAAGCCGGCCTCAAGCCGGCAAAAATACAGGACCTGATCTTCGGCTGGGACGGGCCGGCCAGCGCCAACCTGGATGACCTGATGCGCCAGGCCGGGATCGGCTCCCCTGCGGCCACCGTCTCATCCAGCCTGCGGGCGTTGTTCTTTGGGGCCCAGTCCATCCTGTGCGAAGATGCTGACCTGGTGCTGGTAGGCGGCGCGGCGGAGGACGGGGCGGCTGCGCTGCTGTTGGGCTCGCCCTCGGCCGTGGGCATCTATAACTTCCTGCCATTGGCGCGGATCGAAGCAGGCTCGTTGGCAGGCGCGGAAGCGGTGCTCAAAAAGGCTGCTCTTCCCCCCGAAGAGACGGTCGAACTGACGCTGCAAGGCAGTTGCGCTGCGCGGCTGGCCGTGGAACTCGTCGGTGCTTTGAACGATAAGCCTGCCCACTGGGGCATGCTGGTGGCCGGTGAGGCAGCCTTGCTGCTGGAAAGGCTGTAATGGCCGAACAACGTTCCTTCCGCGCCGAAGCCGTCGTGCTGCGCCATGCTAATTGGGGCGAGGCGGACCGCATGCTGACGCTGTACACCCGCGAGCGCGGCAAACTCCGCGCCATCGTCAAGGGCGCGCGCAAGATCCGTTCGCGCAAGGCCGGGCACGTGGAACCGTTCACCCACGTCACCCTGCAGCTTGCCAAGGGGCGCGACATCCCCATCGTCACACAGGTCGAGACGCTGGAACCCTACCTGCCGCTGCGCGAAGACCTGCTGCGCACCGGCTACGCCGCGTATATGCTCGAACTGCTGGATCGCTTCACTTACGAGGAAGAAGGTGGCAATCCGCTCCTGTTCCGGCTGTTGACAGACAGCCTGGCGCGCTTGTGCAAGGTAGCCGAACCCTGGCTGTGCGTACGCTACTACGAGATGCGCCTGTTGGACCATCTCGGCTTTCGCCCGCAGCTCTTCGAGTGCGCCAACTGCCGGCGTGAGATCCAGGCCGAAGACCAGTTCTTCTCACCCGGTGCCGGCGGTGTGATCTGTCCCAGGTGTGGAATAGGGTTGCCCGGGCTGTGGACCATATCGGTGGAAGCGTTGAAATACCTGCGGCACTTCCAACGCAGCGCCTTTGCCGAAGCAGCACGCGCAAATCCTTCGCCTGAGATCCAGAAGGAAGTGGAAACCCTGATGCAGGCCTATTTCACTTATCTTTTGGAAAGGCAATTGAACACCCCCGGCTTCCTGAAGAAGATGCGCGAAGAAGGGGCTGTCCGGAAAGTACACCCGGACAGCCCAAGAGAATAGTCTAACAAATAGAGAATAGTCCAATAGGATAATAGACAAAAGAAGAAAGAACAAAACTGGCGGAAATCAACCCGCCAGTTTTGTTATGTTATGGGCAATATATACCAATCCGCACTGATCATCAGGTCAGGTTATTGCGCGCCAGATTTGGCAACGATCGAGCAAATACCAGGCAGCAGATATTTAAAACAACCTAGTGCTTTGGTCTGATGGTGATTACCCGATCAGGAGGAAAAATAAGCCCTGTCTCGTAATAAGAAATCTCGCCATCCCTGATCTCTGCAACACGGAAAAAGCCTTGCATAGAAATAAAGTGATCGGGATCGATCCATTGAGAGTTGTCAGCGCCCGGGAGGATGACTGGCGGCTTGCCCAGGGAAGTGACGAGCATATACCTGGCAATGATCAAGCGCCGGCTGTCCGGGCCCCAGAAAAAGTTTGGGTGGTCGCCATCCCGGCCCAGGATTTGCGTTTGCCCGTTTATGAGATTACCAAGATAGAGTGACGGCTGGCAGTAGCCACCGTAGACTACCCAATTTCCATCCGCTGAAACTTCGAAAGTATGCATCATTGGGGGCGGTACCAGGGATATGCGCTCAGATGTATTACTGGCTATCAGATAACGCCAGATGCTATCGGCTGGAAGAGGGTCGCAAGCTTGCGCAGAATAGGTCAGATCGGGGAGACCCAAGACCAATCCGCTGGAATCGGGCAGCCAGAACAACGCCGGGGAAAGCGAAGGGACCGCGCTGGGCTTATAAGGTAATATCTTGCTCCGGATCAGTTTGCCATTCAGGGTGAAGATATCCGTGCCGGCTGCTGTTGCGACTGCCAGCATGGTTCCATCCGGGGAAACCTTGATATTTCTGAAATTACTGCCACTGAAATCGCTATCGCTGGTGGATCCAGAAAGGATGCGGCCTAGCTCTGCCAGTTTCCTGATTTCTCCTGTGTCTGTGTTTGCGAGAAAGGTGCTGACCAGACAGGGCAAATCGCGGTCATCTGTCTGACAAAGGATAGTCTCGAAAATTAGTAAATGAGTATTGGGAACAAAATTCAAAGCGCTGCGCTGGGCTCCACGTGCAAGCGAATTCAGCCAGGCCTTGAGAGCAATGACACTTTGGTGACTGCCATCCGTGTTTGTAGTATAGATATCCCCGTCATTTCCGTAGTAGATGATCTTTTGGTTGTCATCCGAAATCAAAACAGAATTCGGTATCTTTTCGCCGCGGGTAAGTTGGACTGGTTTATTATTTCCGCCTTGAAAATACAGGTCGCCGTCTTTGGTAAAAACCATCACGTACCCATCCAACGGAAACAATGGCATAGGTGTTGGAGAGAGAGTCTCAGTTGGCAATATAGTTGGAGTGACAACCGTCGGGGTTGTTGGAGCAGAAACAGTCTTAGCCGGTGCTATCGGGGTGACGTTGGTATCAATAGTAGCCAAGGCATTTGTTCCGCCAGGCGCGCAACTCGCTAACAGGATAACAAAAACGATCCAGAAATATCGCATGGGCGGTTATTAGCAAATCTTGATGTAGCTGTGTTAAGTCTCTTCGGGGGCGTTCTGCAAGAAGTCGCGCAGGTTACCGCAGGTCTCGTCGAGCGCTTCGAGGCGCGAGGTATACAGCTTCTCCTGGCCCCTGAAGGTGACGTTGACCAGGCCGCACAAACGCAGCTCGCTCAGGTGATGGGTGACGGTGGGCGCACGCAAATTGAGCCGGCGCGCCAGTTCGGTAGGCGTGACTTCTCCCTGGGTGAGATAACGCATGATCTTCAAACGTGTCGGGTCGGCCAGGGCCTTGAGGGCTCGCACCAGGCCATCCGGCACCTGCTCGCCCGGGATGGCTGCCATGGTCGACGGCCGGACGCCGAACAGGAAGATGCCGTGCGTCGTGTCGATCTGATCCATGACCACCAGCGGCGTCGTCCAGAAAGCCGGGATCATGATCAACTCCCTGGACTTGATCTCGTCGAAGTGCACGCCCATCGATAACTCACCGATCAGCTCGGGCACGCTCAACTCTTCGGCCCTGGCTCGGGCACGCGCGAGCCCGGCCTGCAGCACCGGCCCGACGCGCTTCTCCTCTTCTTCGAAAAAGGCCTGGTAATAGGCCTGCAGCCCGGCCAGCATGGCCTCGCCGAATTCGTCCGGGCGGGCCCACCAGTCCAGGTATTTATCCAGGCCTTTGACTTCTTCGTCAGGATGTTTGCTGCGGTAGAGCTCCTTGATCGCGGCCAGGTCGTGGCTGTTCCAGGAACGCTGCGCCACGATGCGCTGGCAGATTTCGCGCAGCTCCGGCATGATGTCCCAGTGTTCGACGTCGAAGAATTCGAGCATGCGCTTTTCGGCCGGTATCTGGCGCAGGGTCCACATGGCCCCCAGGGCATCTTTTGGCCCCGGCAGGTGATAGACCCAGCTCAGCGGGAAACCCGTGAACGGCATCACCTCCTCCAGGAACTTGCGCTCGGTGGGGGGGATGCGCGAGCGGATGCCGGCAGCCCAGGAGGGGCGCACGCCGTGATGCTCCGGGTCGTGCAGCACGCTCAGGCTGACGAACAGCTCGTAAGCGGTGCCCCAATCCCAGATCAGGTTGATCTTCTGTACAGCGCTCGATGTTTTTTTGGTCATGCAGTTTCCCTGGAGAGACCAACCGCGTGGCACTCTCCGGTGAGTTGTTCTCCCATTTTAATCAGAAGCCTTCCCAACCACAAGCTGAATCTGCCCGCATTTCGCGGCCCGGTGAGAGAGCCGTAGCGCTGGGCATAGTGCTCTTCATCAAGCTGCGCCTGGTAATAATCGATGGGCTGGCGATCCACGATCTGGGATAACTGTAGGGGATCGAACATTCTGGCCTCCTTCTTGACAGTAAGACCAACGTCTAAGTTAGACGGGCGTCTAATTAGATAATAGCCTAACCCAATCCCCGTGTCAAGAGGCAATTTACCCTTGGGAGCAACCCCCAACAATATCGTCTGCATGGGACAGCGCCGGGCACGGAACAATTCCCCGGCGGGCCGGTACCGGCCCAATCAGCGCAACAAGTCGTGCTTCATTCCCGCATGCGCCTGCCCCAATTCAGCACGAAGAACCAGCCGATGAACAACACCAGCGGCTGCAGAATGCGCAGCACCAGGACCTGGAACCACTTCCAGTGCCAGGGGTAAAGGATGTAAGTCAAGAACCAGCGCACCAGCAGCGACTGTCCCAGTGAGCTCAGCAGCACCCGGCGCTTGTAGCCGGCAAAACGGAAGTCCGCGCGCGCGAAGGCTGCTGCGATTTCCGCCGCCGACAACCGGCCGTAGCCAAGAGCGATGCTGATGCCTTCGCCAAAGATCGGATCGGCTCCGACGGCATCACCAACCAGCAGCACGCGTGGCACGGAGAACTTGTTGAACGGGTCGAACCAGCGGATGGGATGTCCCTTGATCTCGTAATCGTCCAGGTTGAGGCCAAAGCGCGCCATCTCGGCAGCCAGCGGCTGTTTCAGGGGTGGGCGCGACATATCGGCCAGGATATTGGTATCGTAGATGCCCCAACAGCGCATGGGCTGGCCCTTGACCTGGGTGGGAAAGTCCCAGGTGTAGCCGGCAATCCCATCCGGGACCGGGAAGAAGTCGAAGTAGGCGTGTTTCTGGCGGTGTGGGCGCTGCCCCGCTGCCATCTGAACAGGTTCGGGCGTGAGGACTTCGAGCGCGCGCGCCGTATATACTGGTGCATCGGGTAGAATGCTGCGGCGCACGACGCCGTTGGAGCCGTCCGCGCCAACCACAACCTGGGCCAGGTAGCGCTCGGTGGCCGTCTCGACGATCACACCGTCGGGGCCGGGTTGCACCGATTTGACGGTCACCCCCTCCCGGATGCGGATACCGCGCTCACGGGCCTTGCCCGCCAGCCAGGCATCGAACTCATCGCGGCGGATAACGCGCATCAGGCGTCTGCGATGCGGCGCCAGGGTCAGGCCGTGGCCTTCGAAATCGAGGTGCGCAGCGTCGGCGTCGACGTGCGGGACCTCGCTCACATCCAGGCCCAGGCGCCGCAAGATGATCTCGCCATCCAGGACCAGGCCGCCGGCGCACAGCTTCAGGCGCGGATAGTTGGCCTTCTCGAGCACCAGTATGCGAGGGACCAGCTCGGGAGCGCGTTGGGCCAGGTGCAGGGCAGTCGAGATCCCCGAAGGGCCACCACCAATAATAAGGATGTCTTGTTTTTGCAATTCGATGTCCATGGTCCTATTTTACTGCGCTTTGCGCCCAAGCAGAACCGCTCCTCGGTCCTGCTCTAAGATGAGACCGGCAACGCCGGTCGACCCACCCATGAAAGGATGGTAAGACATGTTCGATGAACCCTTCTTCATCCCCGCAGCACTGATCGCGATCCTGTCGATCCCGCTGATCCTTGGCGTTGTGCCGCGCCAGTGGGCCATCGGCATCCGCACGCCCAAGACCCTTGCGGACGATGAGACCTGGCTGCGGGCAAACCGTTTCGGCGGCATAATGCTGTTGTGTGCCAGCCTGATCTATCTGGCAACTGCCTGGATGGTCCCCTGTATGGCACCTTGCGGCGTGAACTTTGCGCAGTGGCTGGTGCATCTCGCCGCCTTCGGGCTGCCGATTTTTACAGCAATGGCGCTTATCCGCTGGTACCTGCAGGGGCTGTAGAGACGCTGCCATCCGCCCGGCCTGTGAACGAGGCCCG
>Ga0302321_100003264_pt1 | contig 13917 bp, 9 predicted proteins | sample Fen_T0_1_FD_202505 | JGI IMG/M metagenome (GOLD analysis project Ga0302321, IMG submission 202505) | Peat permafrost microbial communities from Stordalen Mire near Abisko, Sweden - Fen_T0_1 | ecosystem: Environmental > Terrestrial > Soil > Wetlands > Permafrost | place: Sweden: Abisko...
ACAATCCCGCCTCGGCGCACCTGCCCGCAGGTGGTCGTCGGATTCCGACGCCGTCGCCCGATCTGCGACGGATTACTTTCTGCGGCAAAATTTCCGATTCTCCTCGGCGCGACTTTCAACCCGTCTGCCGTTAAACGCCGAAATCAGGTATCCAGCATGTCCCATTCGTCGCCGAGGCACCAACGAAGCGCAGACAACTTTCCGTTCAGCATGCCCCATTCGAACTTTGACCAAGGGCCAAGGTTTTCTTTGCCGTATGTTTTCTCCACTTTCGCAGCCGCTTTTTTTGCTCCCGCCCAAATGCTCTCCATCGTCGTGTCCTGTGCGTTTGATATCTTCCATTCTGCGTCGAGGACTATTCGGTGAAGTCCGTCGTCAATGCGTTGCTGCCTTTGTTGATGCCTGTCGTACCAAATCTTTTGTGCCAGTTCTTCAGTGACTGACATTATTTCCCCAGCAGAGCGCGGTTCGAAGGTGAATTCTTCATCGAACTCTAATTCCGCCAAGAGCCCGGAATCGACTCGTTTTAGGAGTTCTCCGAGGTTCGTTGAGTACAGCGATTTGATTTTAGAAAAGAGTCCGGCGAAGTCCGGGTGCGGAACGCGGTTATCGCCTGCTACCTGGCTGAAATCAGTCACGTTATGGGTCACGAACGCAGACCTCGTCCCCTTGGCCACAGCACCTCCGATTACCTCGGCGTAGACCTCAATGAGAATCGAATCACCCATACTGTTCTTCGCTCGGTGAAAAGGCGCCCGCTTATCAAGCGCACGTTGCACGGCACGCAGCTTTACTGCATCTGAGACCTCAAGGATTTTCGACGAGGCAAAAAGCTTCTCAATTCGGACAACTGTTTCGACTGCTGAATCGCCCAGCGTCGGAAGAAGAAAATCAATGTTTTCAAGTTCTTCCATGGCGCGTCTGGTCTTCGTCCCTTTACCGAATTGCCCCACCAATTCCCGCGCACGCTTGAGTGTTGTCGAAATGCTTTTTGTCGCGTCTTGGACGATCCGGGCTTTGTTGCGGTTGAATTCCTCAACCACGGTTCGGGGCATGATCAATTGGACCTTGGAGTGATCTATCAGTCGTTCCAACGCGGTTAGAAGGGTCTGTTGTTTTCGATCCTTCGCGATGTCGAGCCATACACACGTGTCGATGAGAAGCAGGAACATGCATCAGCTCCTATCGTATGCCGGGCAAACTTCCCAGCCGGGAATCGTCCGGCCTGAATAATCGGGCAGCGTCATGTCGGGGTACAGGCACAAAAAAACGCCAAGGCCCATCCGCCCTGGCGTTCGGTTATCCTTCCCGTTTTTCGGGTTTCACTTTTACACGTGTATTCGCTCTTCAACTACCCGTCCGGAAAACGGTCGGTTTCAGAACACCACAGTGAAGAGTCAAGTACCGCCCCTCTTTCGGAAGCCGATCAGAAAAAACGGTAACAGCTAATTGGACTTTTCCAGGCGTCGCATCACCTCGCCAGAGAACTCTGCGTTCACTTCAAGTGCCGTCGTCAACTCCCGTACGGCGTCAAGCAGTCCCTGCTTCAGCTCTTCAATCGAGGAGACGCGTTTTTCAGGAAACTCAACAAACAGCTCCCCATGGCTAATGCTTAGGTGATTTTCAACGATCCAGTTACCACCAGCAAAAGACAGCTGCATCCACCATGCTACCCAAGTCCCAGATGATTTATCGAGTGAAGCCTCGATCCACTTCTCAAGACACCATTCATTGTTATAAAGGCGGATGTCGGCGCCAGTTCTTACCAATTGAAACTTTTCGATTCGGCGTAGCTCTTGAGCGTACTCGTTCAGTCGCTCACAAGCCGACGCAAACGTCTGAACAAGGCCGTTACAGCATTGGTGTTGGTCCATAATTGGATTTTTACTGTGTCACGGTTTTGGGTATCGTTTCAACAATGGCATCTTTCACGACATCAGCTGGAACATTAGGGCCAATGCTCACATGTCCAGCTGGTAGGTCTCCGTTAGGAGCTCCATCAGGAACAACGCTTCCAGCAGGCAGCTTGCTTGTATCAATAACTTGAATCGGCTGGCCAGCAGGTAAAGGTGGTTTCTGGCCAGGCGCAAGCGGCCAAGGATTGCTCAGAGAATCACGCGTGGAAAGCATTCCTTGATCAACCGGGCGCGGTGTTAGGTTACCGGGATTCTTACCTCCTCCTCGATAAACTAATGGAGGAACAGCGGGCGCGGCGGATGCTGTTGCGGGTGCAGCAGGTGTTGTTGCGGGCGCAGCAGGAATTTCGGACGCCAAAGGTGTCGCGGGAGCCGCGTTGTTGACGGGCGCGGTTGACGGTGTCGGCGTTCCTGCATTGGCCGAGCCTTGCGTGGCCGCTGCGGGTGCAGCATTTGCGGCGGGCATCGCCTCTGCAACCGTCTGCACTCCGGCGCCAACTACAGCGCCAACGACCGCAGCCGTCGTATTTCCTTCGGTTACGGGTTTCCCGCTCGCGACGTTGCCGGCCATATTACCGCTAACCGCACTCACAGAACCATTAAGAGAAGAGCTCAGAATACGCGTCGCCACGCCCGACCCAAAACCCGGCAGCGCGAGATTTAGTGCCGTAGCAACAACCGCGCTGACAACCGTTTTGGTCTGCCCCGCATCGTATTCCTTCAAAGTCTTTTGACCAAGCTCCTTGGCGTGTTGCCGCATCTGCCACATGTTTTTCTGCTGATCTGTCTGGTAATCGAAGCCGGTGGGATCAGTCAGCGTGAGCGGATTGTTTCGAACATAGCTATAACGATTAAACGATTGTAGATCTGCGGCTGAATGCACTATGAGGTCCGCACTCAGGAACCTTCCGAGCAGCGGATCATAGATACGACCGTTCATGTGGACTGCCAGCTGTGGCCACAACGTAACCAACAAAAACGTACAGGTATGGGGCGCGGTTTCTGGTCGCGTAAGAAAGGCAGGAGCGCGAAGGCCACCCAACCAAGTCAAGGAACAGGGCACCGGCTCAGCCGGGGCAAAGTTGTGTTAGAGTATTTTCCTTCTGTGTGAGGGTTTCGGTTGCTCGCGATTGTCCCAATCACGGGGTGCGCTGGGCGAACGGCTCTAAACGCACGGCCCCTCGGGTTATGGCATTCCGAGCATGGAGCCTGGAGGTAGCGGACCGCGCTTCTGTTCCCAGTAAGCCATCGTCTTAGCCCAATATTCTCTTTCTCTGTCTCGCTGCGCCACAAGATCGGGATCATCGTCGTTCGGTGGTCGCCCGTATTCGTCCATCCCCCACGATGTACCGTCCTTGAATCCAATGTAGCTCGCGCCAGCAAAACCCATCCGCCGAGGGTCTGGCCGCAGGAAAAACTCTCCACCAAGATTGTTCCACGCCTTGGTTTTGACCGTATCTTCAGGATACAGCCATTCCTCTTCGCCCGCAGCGATGAACTTCTTCGCCGTACGTTTGATGATGTAGTTAACAGCCCGGACCTCTCCCTCGTTTAGCTGCCGCCCGGTGTGAATATTCCCAAGAAAAAATAGCGTATCCCCGAAGGCTCTCGGATTTGTCCGTTGTGATTTGCCGTTAATCCAATGGTTGCGGACGAATTCCAAGTTGGTGATCACCAGCAGACGATTTGAACACAACGGGTACAAGGACTGGGTTCCGATCAAGTCAATGCCTGGGTCGAATGGGTATTGGTATTCCTTTCCACCAGGCGGTAACTGCCGGTTATATGTGGCCACGGGATGATCGCTGATGAGAAGTTTTGTGGAAGTGTGGTCACATTTGAACACCTCCCACACTCCCTCCATTAAAATGGTCATGTGAATCTGAGAAATGTCCCGCATCAAAAGGACGGCTGATTGATGGTCTTCCGTTTTCGCCATTGCTTTCACTAAATCGAGACCCTTGGGCGTGCGCATCTTCTGCGCATCTAGGTATTGGGCCAGATGCCGAATATTAGGACTTTTCTGACCAAAAACGAAGTCAGCCATCGCATCGACTGCAACTGCTCCGGTCCTATCAATATCGCCAAAAAAATGTGTCTCGATTACGTCGGATGCGTGCTTCCCAAAGCGCAGCGTATACAGTCCCGGTTCATGGAAACAGACATCCGCCCCCCTTCTTAGAGGGTTTGGATGATAATGATGGCCTCCCGGATGGGCGATGGGCTGCGGATCAATATCGAGACACCACAGGTTATTGTCCTTGGAACTGGCTGGAATGAATCGGCGTTGATACCACTCAGGCACATAGTGGTGCTTTGCTTTCACTGCATTGAGAGTGTCTCACCAACGCGACTAATGCGAGCACAACAGGCTCCCTGAACAGCACGTACAAGTGAGGCACCTGGGTAAGTCTGGGGCTAGCCGTTCACCTTGCGGATGCTGACAGCCGATTTTTATTCATGAAATTTGACCCGCTGTTTCTGGCCCCCCTCATAACCATCATGGAATCCTATATCACTGATCTGATGCCCGTCATAGCTCCCGACAATCTGACATTAGCCAAGAAGGTTTTAGTCTTCTTGAAAAAGGGCTGGCGCCTCTCCGGTCCGACTAAAACCATGCGCCCGCTCCATGATCCTTCAACCATCGTGTTTGTCCAATGGGTGGTGTTACCGGCTAACTGACGTTAAGCAAAGGCGTGTCGCCGGGTGGCAATTTCTCCAGCTCCGGTCTCGTCAGTTTGGCCCCCGGATGGGTGGCGGAATGAACCTCTTTCAGCCGTCGAATGGAAACATGGGTGTAAATCTGGGTGGTCTGCAAACAGGCGTGGCCAAGTTGTTCCTGGACGTGGCGAATGTCGGCCCCGTGCTCCAGCATGAGCGTGGCGCACGTATGCCGAAACAAATGACAGCTGCCCGGTTTACCGATGCCCGATGTGGCCACATAACGGGCAACCAGTGACGAGAGGTGTTTCGGTGTGAACATTCCACCCCGCTCGGTGATAAACAGTGGCCCCATCTCGTGGCCGGGTTTGACCAACCTCGGGCGACCATCGGCTAAGTATTTGCTGAGCCAAAGGAGTGCACGCTCCCCGATGGGAACCACCCTATCCTTGCGGCCTTTGCCTTGCCGCACCAACACCGTACCGCCTGCGAAATCGAGGTCAGCTTCGGTCAAGCGTGAGGTTTCGGTGCGACGCAGCCCCGTCGAATAAAGCGTTTCCATCAAAGCGCGGTCCCGTAACCCCGTGGCCACGTCAATGTGAGGCACTGCAAGGACCGTCTCGGCCTCGGCGGCAGACAGCCAAGCTTTCGGAAGCTGCTGGCCCATACGGGGCATGACCAGACCGGCAACCGGATTGCTGGCCACCAGTTTTTCTCGTTCGGCCCATTTGCCGAACGTACGCAATGGCACAAGCCGCGTCCGTTGGGTGCGGGAGCACAAAGGTTGCCCATCTTCTTTACGGTGCTGGGCCAGATGCCGTTGATAACGGGCAATGATGGCGGGTGTGACCTCAACCAACAAAAGCAAGCCGCGCTCTTCTGACCATTTGCGAAAGAGGCCTAAAATCCACGCCCGGGTTTCAAGCGTGGCGGGCGTATAGCCTCCGGCTCTTAGGTGCATCAGGTGCCGCGCAATGGCCGCTTCCAAGGTGAGTGCTTCGGTTGTCATGGATTTTCAACTACGTTTACGTTTTAAAAGTGGAGAGCCCTGGCATGCTTTTTCGCACGCTTGCGGGATCGGTTATGATTTTTCAGAGGGAAAAAGAGTGTTTTCTGGGACCTGACTACCGGCTGACCGGGTGCTGACCGTGGCTTGACCACTCCCTGACCGGTGCTGCTTTTGCCCTGACCGGTTGCCCTCAGCCCCTGACCGGTTTTGTGCGGTTTGATCGGTTCGGCGCAATTCAGCGACATCAAGTAGGCCCGATAGATGCGGGCGCTCAGCGGTCACATCGCCATCGTAGAGGAGTTCGTAAACAAGCCCCTGCGCGTGCGACGGGTCGCGGCGGGTGATAACGTATTCGAGTTCCACCAACCGGCCCACATGCACCTTCAAGGCAGTATCGCTCCAACCGGTGTAGTCGCGCAGCTCGCGACGACGCCACGGCTGTTTCCCTTTTGCCTGCTGCATCTGCTGGATGAGCCCGAGCAAGCGCCGGGTTTGCGGCGGCATATCATCCAAACCGTGGCCCAGGATTTCATGGGCGAGCGCGTTGGCCTGGGCGATGTCGTCGAGGGTCGCCACCACACATTCACGGCCTGCGACGATTTTCCGTGTCCGCTGGTGTTGGAAGAGCAACGCCAGCGCGTCGATCAAGAGGAGATACTTTTCATGGTCGCGGCGGGTGCGCAGTCGATCGGAGAGAAAACGCAGGCTGGCCGCATAGGGATTGAAGACCGGCAACGGCTGCAAAAGCCGCTGGGCGTTGCGGTGTAGTGCGAGCAATTCCTCGCGGCGGACTCTCCGTTCAAGTCCGATTTCCGTCCGTGCTTCCCGTTGTAGAGCGTGGATGCGTTCGGTCTGCTCCCGCGATTCATCCACCGTTAGAACAAGGCAACGGTTTTGGAGTTCTTCATCCAAGGCGTGGCTGGTGGTGGTCAAAAAGATCATCGTCGGCCCTTGCACGTGGTGCTCCTGAGTTTCGGTGCGGCCGGTGTTCTGATCTTTGCCGGTCGAGGCGAGCCGTAGTTCGCCTTCCGATTGCAGGAGTTTCAAAGCATAGCTCGCCCGGTCTGCGCCTTCCTGTTCGACGATGGCCAAGATTTTGTGCCGGAGATCTGACGCCAGCATATAAAACAGGGACTGCCCCGTCATCGCCGAAAACTTCGTTCGTGATTCCGGCGGCACAAAGGCGAGGATCGCATCCATGAGGGTGGTTTTTCCGGCAGCGGAAGACGATTGCACGATGATCGCTAAGGGCCGGTCGAGGAGTCGTGAGACGGTGCCGAGGTAGCCGATGAGAACGTTCGTCCGCTCTCCGGCGATGCCGCACGTGGCCGCATGGTCGGCGATAAGTTCAAATAGATTGGGAGCACGCAAAAACTCCATTGCGGCGTCACGCTCCGCCGGGCTCATGGTGACAGCCGGTTCTGGTGCGACCTGGGCCAATAGGCGTTCTTCGTGAAGCTCCTCCAGTTTGAGCAGGACGCGGCCCAAGTCGCGTTTGAGGAGTTCGGCCTTGAGCCCGGTTTCATCCGCGGCCGCCCCGATGAATGCCGCCCGCTGTTTGGCCTGTGTGAGGTCGAACGTGTCGAGGTGCCATGCGCTGCCACAGGCGATACGTAAAGAGATCCGAAGGGTTTCGTATCCACTATTCCGTGACAGACCACGTACGCGATAAGTCCGGTCACCACAGGCCAACAGGGTTTCCTCGGCGGTGTGTTTAATCACGGTGAGAGCAAGGGGTGAGAGCGCCAGCGGAGCGCTGTCACGAACTGGCTCAGGTGACAAAATGGGAACAGCTGGCGTGGTCGTCGGTGTTACGTCGGCGAGCAGTCTTTGCAGCGCGGCCAACGGATCGGCGGCTCCGCCCGCGATAGCGTTTATGCTTTTGCCAGATGGCAGCACGTTGCGGAATGTGGCCACACCCAGCGCGGCGATTTCATTGGAAAGGGTTTCTGCCACGGCAATGGCAGTGGCATCGGTTTCGTGAAAGATGACGACGCGGGTCGGTTTGCGCTCAATCAAAAGGGCTCTGAGATCTGGGTTTAGGCCATTCGCACTGGTTGCGTTATGCCAGCCGTGACTCCATAGGGTCAGAGCGTCGAGCAACGTCGGACAGAGGAACCAGTCGCCTGTGACCACAAGTCCGGCGGCATTCCACACGCCGCGCTCCGGCCCCGGCAGTGAAAGGCTACGGGGATTGGCCGCGATGGCGAGGCGGTGGCCGGAGAGTTGCACGATATTGCCCGTGCAATCGGACAGCGGGAAAATGATGCAGCCGTTCAAGTGCTCATGTCCGGTGTCCTGGCGAAACACCCCGAGCGTTTGTAGCCGGGTTTTTAGGGTACGGCCTGCCGTTGTCGTGAGGAGGGCCGAACCTAAAGTCCGGTTAGCGTAACCGAGGCGCAAGACATCGGCTGCGTCAGCGTGGAAACATGCATTACATTTTAGGAAGTCCAACGCCGCAACGTCGGTGGCAAAGGTCTGGTGATAGTAGTCCGCCATCCACGCCAAAATAGTCGAATCAGTTGCCGTATCAGTGGGCAAGGAAAGTGAGCTAGCGAATGGAAGGACAGTTGCCCGGTCATCCACAGTTCCGGTCAAGCCGGGGGTGAATTGGGTTGGCATATTCATTGATTTATACGTTTTTCGTGTATTTCAGCAAGTTCTTTTATTCTCCGCCCAGACAAGTATAGTCCCCCAATGCCCAAAGGCCGTCCCGCTTCTCAACACCGTCCCGCACTGGGAGAACGCATTGCACTGGCGAGACAGGCAGCGGGGTTGACGCAGCATCAGCTCGCGTTGGCTCTGGGGGTATCGCAGCGCGTGGTCACCTACTGGGAACGGGAAGCGGTGAGTGTTCGAGCCGACCAACTCGCCAAGCTCGCCGAAACGTTGGCAGTTTCCGTGGAAAATCTGCTCGGCCAAAATCGCAAGGAGGCTGCTCAGAAGCCGAACGACAAAACGAAGCAGGTGCTGCAACGGCTCCAAAATCTTCCTGCTAATCGTCGCTCCCCGCTCCTCAAGGCTGTTGAAAAACTCGTGAGCGAGGCGGAGCGCACAGCCTCCCCGTAATTCGCCGGGACCGCAGCGCGCTGGATTTGGCAGAAGGCGAAGCCGCAGCGCAGCCCCAAAAGCGGAGCGCAGGCGGAGCACCTTGCCGCTCGGATCAGCGCTGCGTCTTTCCCGCCCGGCCCTCCGCCATTTTTGTGGCTGCGTTCCGGACGGGAGTGGCACGAGCGAGGCGCGGGCGGAAAAAAATTCGGTGGGAAAGCAGCTCATGCCGAAAAAATGTTCGCGGGATCTTCGCGCCACAATGGCGAGCGCCCTCCGGATTTTCGGGAGCGAGGATACCGGAAATTCGGTAGGGGGTGATGCGCGCCGCTTTTTTCCGGGCGAGCCCAACGTTGTCCAGCGTTTCAGGCTACGAAGAGCTGGCGAGGTCTGCCACGATTTGCACACCTGTTGTATTGAAAGACGCAATACCCTCCCGAGTTCGCGAGGTCCTAAGTGCCGGATTTTTCAGTTCGTGTTTCAGCGACTTACATCACAACGAACTCGTTAGGGTTTTGCGTCTCCACAAAAGCAAAGCGCGTAAGTCTTACGAACACCGTACAAGCTGGTCGCAGCCTTCAATCAATGTCGTGGTTTCGCATCAGGCCGCGCGAGGGCGCTCAAGCTGCGAAAAGCATAGTTGGGGCTGTCACGACTTGCGCCTTTCGTCTTTCAAGAAGCCACCAAACCTCAGCCTCGATCCCCATTTTTCAGTGCCCATTTGCATCGCAAAAAGCGAATCCGCGGCCAAGAACCACACAAAAACTGGCGCATATTCAGCCTCCTTCGAAACCATAGAGCGTTCGCAGCCGCGAATCCGCTCCAACGCGTTTGCGCTCTCCTGGCACGCGGCCTTTTCCGGTTTGCTCAAGGGCTTCACGTTCTTCCCACCCCTCACGCCGTCGACGATAGGGCCCGAAATCAAGTATCAAGCATGTCCCAATCGTCGCCGAGGCACCAACGAAGCGCAGACAACTTTCCGTTCAGCATGCCCCATTCGAACTTTGACCAAGGGCCAAGGTTTTCTTTGCCGTATGTTTTCTCGACCTTCGCAGCTGCCTTCTTTGCTCCTGCCCAAATGCTCTCCGTCGTCGTGTCCCGTGCGTTCGATATCTTCCATTCTGCGTCGGGGACGATTCGGTGAAGTCCGTCGTCAATGCGTTGCTGCCTTTGTTGATGCCTGTCGTACCAAATCTTTTGTGCCAGTTCTTCAGTAACTGACATTATTTCCCCAGCGGAGCGCGGTTCGAAGGTGAATTCTTCATCGAACTCTAGCTCTGCCAGGAGCCCAGAATCGACCCGTTTTAGGAGTTCGCCGAGGTTCGTTGAATACAGGGATTTGATTTTGGAAAAGAGCCCAGCGAAGTCCGGATGCGGAACGCGGTCATCGCCTGCTACTTGGCTGAAATCGGCCACGTTATGGGTCACGAAAGCAGACCTCGTCCCCTTGGCCAGCACACCCCCGATGACTTCGGCGTAGACCTCGATGAGAATCGAATCACCCATGCTGTTCTTTGCTCGGTGAAAAGGCGCCCGCTTATCAAGCGCACGTTGCGCGGCACGCAGCTTTACTGCATCTGACACCTCAAGGATCTTCGACGAGGCAAAGAGCTTTTCGATTCGGACAACTGTTTCGACTGCTGAATCGCCCAGTGTCGGAAGAAGAAAATCAATGTTTTCAAGTTCTTCCATGGCCCGTCGGGTCTTCGTCCCTTTACCAAATTGCCCCACCAATTCACGCGCACGCTTGAGTGTTGTCGAAATGCTTTTTGTCGCGTCTTGAACGATCCGGGCTTTGTTGCGGTTGAATTCCTCCACGACTGTTCGGGGCACGATCAATTGGACCTTGGAGTGATCTATCAGTCGTTCCAACGCGGTCAGAAGGGTCTGCTGTTTTCGATCCTTCGCGATGTCGAGCCATACACACGTGTCGATGAGAAGCAGGAACATGCATCAGCTCCTATCGTATGCCGGGCAAACTTCCCAGCCGGGAATCGTCCGGCCTGAAAAATCGGGCAACGTCATGTTGGGTTACAGGCACAAAAAAACGCCAAGGCCCGTCTGCCCTGGCGCTCGGTTATCCTTCCTGTTTTTCGGGTTTCACTTTCCCTCGTGTATTTGCTCCTCAACTACCGATTTTGAAAACGGTCGGTTAGCGAACGCCTTCTAAATGACAAAGTCGTGCTCAGAACCTGCAAATGCGCTGTAGCTAGGGAATCGCGTTTCACCCTCTTCTAAGAGGATCATTGCCTCAGAGCCGACATACACCCTGCGCTTATGGAGCATAAACGCCTTCAGAAACATCTTCCTGAACTCCTTATAAAGAAGCTGTGAGTCGGGGTGATCAAGGGCGGTCCCAAAAGAGCCAGGGAGTAAGCATCGATCAACGCCCTCGGCCTGATAAAACCCGCTTGGCTGGAAAACGATCGAAGTCGGATTGTTTGTTGGTTCGACGAAAAAACGGATGCCACCAGAGTTTTGCGGGACCGCGCTCAGCACACATTCCACTTCCCTATCCAAGACGAAGAACCTTCCCGCTCCGCCGGTTTTTCCAGAGTGGTTTAGGCCCAACGTTTCGAAGTCTTTTAAAGAGTCGTAGGATTTCAATATGTCGGTTTCTTGCGGCTTGTCGAAGAGTACATACTTTAGAGCAAGCTGCTCATCAACCCGCGCTAAACCGTCAAGGAGGTCGTTCTTCGTTCCAAAAAACTGGGTTTGTTTGCTCATCACGGTTTCTTTTTCGGAATTGCAACAACGGTTTCTCCCGATCTCTCCGAGATATCAAGCGCGGCGTCCAATTCACGCTCGGTCAACTCGCCATTGGCCTTTGTGTCAACCGTTTGGTAATGCGTGGTCGTGCCGTTCGCATCCTTGACGGTAACATCTGCATAACGGCTCCCCTTGGTGCCAGGCTGAGCGGGGTCGGCAAACCGCTGTTCAGGTAAGTCTGCTCCACCTTCGTGAGTACCACCATTGGCTTTTGCCTCTTCCGCTATATTTTGGTTTTGAGCACGGGTCTCTGCATTGCCCTTTCTTCCACCCGACGAATTTGTTGGTTCTGTTGCTGGCGGTGTTTCTGGAATTTTTTCCCCGTTGGAAGGCTTGATATCCGCACTAGCCATATTGTTTACGAGCGTGGCCGTCCCGGAAATCGCCGTCGCATTTACAGTGGCAACTTCACCCGTCAAAGTCGCGCCGTTCACCGTCGCTAACTTTGGAGCACCCGCTCCACCGACAGGAATCTTTGGCCCGCCACCAAGGTCTTCGAGTATCGTGACAATCGGCCCTTTAGTCACCAAGTCATTGGTTACCGTCTTACCAAAATTCGCGAGTCGGCTCGGCGTTTGCTGAAGATTTTCCTTCGCGGTATCGAGGGTAAATTTCAGATGCACCGGTCCAGCATCCACGGTGCGATCCCAATTCTTGATCGCCTGGACTGCTCTCGCCCCGCGGTTGGTCCCATCGTTCGTGAAGGTGAGGCCAAACACCTTCACCTCCCACCAACCGCTTGGATCGAATGCCGTCAGCGGATTATTCCGCACATACGAGTACCGGTTATAGCTTTGAAGGCTTCCCGGATACTGCACCATGATGTCCGCAGACAGCATACGACCGAGCAGCGGATCGTAGATGCGACCGTTCATGTGAACGAGACCGAGGTCGTCGAGCATCTCATGACCGGTAAAACCGCGGGGCGTTAGGCTGTCGGAGCCGCCGTCGTCGCTTGCATTCGTTCCGGTCGTCACGGGCGGGCCGGACCAAGTGAACGGGTTGCGGCGTTGGCCCCAAGCATCTTCGCTAAAGCGCCCCGCCTTGCCGCCACTGTCGTTGGCAAAACCGCTTGTTGATGCAAAGGGCGTGATGCTTTCGATCGAACCGAGGTGATCGTAATGATAAACAAGGGTCTTTTCACTACCATCCGCCGCCGATCCCGGATTGAATTCTCGTGCGCCGATAATGCCGTCGGGGCCAGGCACGTAGATTCGCACAGTGTCGAGCGACCAGTTGTCAGTCGCACCGGCGAGGGCCTTATTGCGATAGTTTATTTCAAGGGTCGAGCCGAGTGCGTAAAGCCGTTTGCGGACGTAATGCGAGGGCGCGGCTCCCAGCGCGTCAAATTCCATCTGGATTATGCGCGAGCGGTTCGCGTTGTATAGAAATTCACTGCCCACGACGGTCGGACCCGTGGTTTTCGCCATCCAGCGCGGCTTGTCGAAACCGGCCCACTTCATCGACCAAGTGCTGCCACCGCCTGAACGGCTGAACAAGTTACCGTTGGCATCATATGCGATGTCGATGGTCTGCCCGTTGAACGTATATCGAGTGACGGCATGGGGCCGGACCGGATCATAGTTTGTGAGGCTAACGGTCTGGTTGCCGACTTCGGGCTTCGAGGTAATGTTGCCGTTGTCGGCGTAGACCATCGCGCCCTGGTTGCTCGTCTTAAGCCGGTTCAGAGCGTCGTAAGTGAGAGGTTCACTTCCGCCGCTGCCGGTGCGCAAAGTGAGGTTCCCCAGGCCGTCGTAGTTGAAACCCTGGTTTTGAACCACGCTGGGGCCGGAGCCAGTGACGATGTCGGTGAGAACACCATCTTCTGGGCGGTACTTGCGTGTCGTCGTGTAACCCGAGCCTTTGCGAACGGAAGTGACCCGATCCATATAGTCGTAGCTTGGGGTATCCCACCAAGAGCGATTGAGCGAATCGGTAAGCGAAGTCAGATAGCTGTTCGAGTCATAGTTATAGGTGTATCCAAAATCTTCCCATAAATACGGTTCGTCCGTGGCGCTCTCGTGGCCAGCCGAACGCCAGTAGTGGCGGATGTGCCACAGACGATTGTACGCATCAAAATCCGAATAGGTATAAAAATATTTGCCATCAATGGTCGCGAGATCGATCGAGGGCCGCCCTTTCGGGTCGTAGTAATGAACCGTCGTCGTCGCGGAATTTGTCCCGGTGTAGCCGGGAGCTCCCGTTGTGACAGATTCGTCGCGTTGTAGTGCGCCAACCCATCCTTTATCGGTAAACGATACGCGGTGTCCATTGGTGATCGAATCATAATAGTACCAATTGGCGGTTTCGACGGGACCATTCGACGCCTCCGTAGCCGTGCGAACGATCGGGCGATTGAGCAGGTCGTAAGTTGTCAGTGTGACATTGGTTTTGGCGTCGGTTTGCTTCAGAACTGAACCGAGCGCACTGTTGACGTAGTTCCATATGCCTTTGTCGGGATCGGCTAGTTGAGTTTGCCGACCGAGCGCGTCGTACTGGGCAGTGATCGTC
>Ga0302321_100003265_pt1 | contig 13917 bp, 8 predicted proteins | sample Fen_T0_1_FD_202505 | JGI IMG/M metagenome (GOLD analysis project Ga0302321, IMG submission 202505) | Peat permafrost microbial communities from Stordalen Mire near Abisko, Sweden - Fen_T0_1 | ecosystem: Environmental > Terrestrial > Soil > Wetlands > Permafrost | place: Sweden: Abisko...
CCCCGGTGCTGGGCCCTTTTTCATGCCCACTCGTTTTGCCTCTCCTTGGCCGCTTGCTATTCTGATATATATACCAGGGGTAGAGAAAACGAAAATGTAGTTCCTTTTCCTTCTTCACTCTCCACCCAGATAGACCCGTGATGCCGTTTGACAAATTCTGCCGAGATGTAGAGCCCTAATCCCAACCCCGGATAGGTGATCTGTGAGTCTCCCTCGACCCGAAAAAAACGCTCGAAGATGCGTGCTTGCTTCTCTTTGGGAATGCCAATGCCACTATCATGTACTGAGGTGATCACAGTATCAGCACTGTAGGCTGTTTTTACCTCGATGGTTTCGGCACCTGGAGAATATTTAATCGCGTTGGTGAGCAGGTTAGTTAGAACCTGCCCGATGCGGTCTCGATCGGCTGTGAGCACGATGGGGGCGGAGAGGTTCGCGATGATGTGGTGTTTGTTTGTTGTGACCTGTATCTCTTCGATAATTTCGTTGACGAGCTCATTAAAATCGAACGCTGATGGATGAAACAGGAGCTTCTCGCTTTCTAGCTTGGTGACATCCAGCAGATCCCGAATCAGCGTCATCAATTTGTTGAGCTGTGCATCCATCTTCTTGAGCAACACGGCGGCGTTTTCATCGCCCGCACGGCGGAAGCGGCGCTCCAGTAGCTGTGCGTAACCCTTTATACTGGTTATTGGTGTTTTTAGCTCGTGACTGGCAATGGCAATAAAATCATCCTTTTGTTGCTCTAGCTTTTTCTGTTCTGTAATATCTGTGTTGGTGCCAAACCAGTGTATAATCTGTCCCATGCTACTGCGAATAGGAACCATGCGCGTCAGAAAAGGGCGAAACACACCGTCTGCCCCTTTTATGGGAAAAACCATCTCGAATGGCTCACCGCTTTGCAGGGAGCTCGTCCATCGCTTGAGCACAGCAGGGAGAACTTGTGGATCATGCACAGCCTGCCAGCCCCAGCCCTCCATCTGCTCCGGGGTCGTGCCCGTATATGTATACCAGCGGGAGTTGTACCAGTTAATCCAGCCATCCGGGCCTGCCATCCAGGTCAGATTGGGAATATTCTCTGCGAGCGCCCGAAAGAGCATCTCACTTTCTTTGATGCGCTCTCGCGCCTGCACCTGCTCTGTGACATCATTTGCATAGACCAGGACGCCGTCAACGTCCCCATTTGCATTGCACGAGGGTTGATGCACATAGTTAAAATATCGCTCTTCTATTGCCCCATCTGCTTCAGGGCGATAGCGCACCATAGCTTCATTGGCGGCAAACGGCTTCCCAGTCTGATAGACCGTGTCAAGCTGCTCAAAAATGCCCTGCCCTGCTAGTTCGGGGCGAGCTTCCCGAATAGGTTTGCCAATAACGTCGCGCTGTTGCCCAAGAAGGCGCATATGCTCAGGATTGGCCAGTTCGTAGATATGATCCGGCCCATGAAAGACGGCGATCGAGGCTGGTGCCTGCATAAAGAGATCATACAGCCGCTGCCGCTCAGCCTGGACGCGCTCCTCTGCTTCTTTGCGGATTCGTGCCATCGCGAGATGTGCGCCGATCCGTGCCAGCAGTTCTCGTGCACTAAAGGGCTTAATCAGATAATCGTCTGCGCCAGCTTCCATACCTTCGATCTTCGCTTCCTCTCCTGCACGTGCGGAAAGGAGCAGAATGGGTATGGTGCGCGTCTCTTGATTGGCCCGCAGCGCCTGCAACAATTCAAACCCATCCATCCCTGGCATAGTAACATCCGATACGACGAGATCTGGACGCAATGCCTGCACGGCTGCAAGCGCTGCTCGCCCATCGGGAACCGTCTGCACGCTATAAAGCGGCTGGAGTAATCTGCTGACATAGTCACGCATATCAGCATTGTCGTCGGCGAAGAGAATCCGTGCACGTGGCGCTTCATCAGATGGCTGTGTAACGGCAGAAACAAGAGGGAGATCCAGCAGCATATCGGATTCCTCTCTCTGACCAGCTAATAATCGGAGCGCCTCATTCACATAAACCTGGGCATTAAGGGCAAGAGAAACACCTGGTTGCGAGGCAACAATGCGCTCTGGTGGCAGATGTGCAACTCCCAATGGCAGCGTGACAGTAAATGTGCTGCCTTTGCCAGGAGCACTTATAACGCTGATGGTTCCTCCATGCAGCTTGACCAGCTCTTGTACAAGGGAAAGCCCGATGCCGGTTCCTTCTATGGTGCGCCCTGCAGTTCCCTCGACGCGATGGAATCGTTCAAACATATGCGGCAGTTCATCCGCCGGAATGCCCACTCCTGTGTCTTTGACCGCAACCTCAACAAACCTGTCACGCTGCCGCAGCGCAACAACGATCTCTCCCTCCAGGGTATATTTAAAGGCATTGGAGACAAGATTGAGGATAATCTTCTCCCACATCTCACGATCCACATAGACTGGCTCTGCCAGAGGCGGACAATCAACCGTCAAGGTCATACCAGCTCTCTCGATGACGGAACGAAAACAACTGGCGAGATCTGTGGTCAGCGTCGCCAGATCTGTCGGCTCATAGACGGCCTGGACGCGCTCCGCTTCAAGGCGCGAAAAATCTAGTAAAGTATTGACGAGCTTCAACAGGCGTAGGGCGTTGCGATGCAAGATTTCGGTTCGTTCGCGCTGCTGGGGCGACAATGCATGTCTTTCGGCCAGCGTGTCTTCAATTGGCCCAAGCATCAGGGTGAGTGGAGTGCGAAACTCATGGGAGACATTGCTGAAAAATAGAGTTTTCGCGCGGTCGATCTCGGCCAGGGCTTCCGCCCGTTTGCGCTCCTCTTCATATGCCTGCACATTGGCAAGGCTAGCCGCAATCTGGTTTGACACGAGGTTGAGAAAGCCCTGATAACTCTCATCAAATAAGCGGAAAGGATTGAGCCCAACGATCAATACGCCTGCTTTTCCCGTTTGACCAGATGGCGCGATAGGCACTACCACGGCCTGATGGGGAGGCTGTCCCCATGCACCAGTGGGGAGCGCTTCAGATATATGATTCAGATCAGCAACCAGGCTAACTTTCTGCTCTCTCAGCACAGTCGAAAAAGGCCAGGGAGTTGAGGAAGCAAGCGCAGCAGTTGTAGGCACGGCCTGATGGCCCTTTGAAATACCAGAAGTGCCCGCAAGCGTAACCATCTGGGTCTCTTGATCCAATAGATAGATCATGGTAAATGGTAAGTCATAGAGGTTATGCCCTAAACTCTTTGCGCTGAGGCGGCAGGCATCATCAAGGGTACGGGCATCGGCGGTCTCGGCGGCGAGGGTACGTAGCAGTTTCACTTGCCGCTCCCCGATAATACGTGCGGTATCATCAGTATTTGCGCAGATAATGCCGCCCACGCCACCCTGGTCGCCCGGCACAGGGCTATAGGAGAATGTATAGTAGGTCTCTTCGCGATATCCATAGCGCTCCATCATGAGCAGCAGCGATTCGTCATACGTCCCTTCATTCTCTTGCATCGCCGTCTGCAGCCTTGGCCCAATCGCATCCCAGATCTCATGCCAGACGACCGCCGCAGGCTGTCCCAACGCATCTGGATGTTTTCCACCCACAATGGCTTTATACGGATCATTGTACAGCTTGATCAGCTCTGGCCCCCAACCAACCCAGATCGGCTGGCGCGAGGTGAGCATAATGCGCACAATCGTTTTCAAGCTTTGCGGCCATTTTTCAACCGGGCCGAGTGGAGTGGCAGACCAATCTTTTGCACGTATACGCTCCCCCATCTCTCCTCCACCGACAAGGAAGTCGGGAGGAGCTTTGGCAATGGAAAGGGACGTGCCAGGCTGAGAGGAGAGATATGCAGCTTTTTCAGCAGAATCTTGCGGTACATCCTTATTACTCATCGTATATAACAATGCCTCTTTTTTTCGTAAAGTACCAATCCTACAAGTTGCAAGGCGCTAACCTTGTCGTAGGTTGCATTGCGCCTGGTGGCGAGTCGTATTGGGATGGACCCAGGAAAGGAAGCCGTTTGAGAAAACATGAGAAGCGTTAATCCTTTTTGAGTCATACATTGGCTTCCCTCCTCTCCTCTAAAGCTATCATATCTTCATTATTCTAGCATATGTTGGGAAGTGCAACAAGCTAAACTGTATTCATCCTGCTCCTCCTGAGGTTCCACATGATGAATACAAACATATGTTTGGCTCAGTCATTGCCGCCTTTCGTTTGCTTGTTGGTTTCCAACGAAGCAAAATATTCAAGGAGGAAGCGATGCACAAACATATAGCCTCCACCCACTTTCTGCAGCAAGATATGCTCAGCAGCATAGTCCAGAAAGCGTGGATAGTTCCAGGGCATGACCCCTTCTCGCCAGAGCAGCCAGCGCAGCACAAAGTGTTGAATACAGGCGATTCCCCCAGCACGCAGCGCCATAATCAGCACAATCAGCATAATCAGTGGTATAAACGATGTTACAGGTGCCTTGAATAGGATGGCAACAAGCGCTGGTATCCCCATCAAAAAAAACAAGCAGACCAGTCCGACCAGCAGGCTATTGCGAACTGAACGGCGTATGCCCTGATTTGGGATTGCAATATCACGAGGGTCAAGGACGTTGGTTGACAATCCACCGGTTAGCCCTCTAAGCACGGCAAACAAAAGGGTGAAGAATACTACTATTATGATCCCAATAACGGCAATGACCCAGATCATTGGAGAGTGCGCCATCGCCCCACCCCACAGATATACCAGGAATGCGAGGCCAAAGCAAAGCAAGCTAAGGAGGAAATCATAGAAAAGTCCAAGACCCAGAAATTTGAAGAAGCTGCGCCACATTTTGCTCCATGACCAGACGATGATCTCTGCCGGCTGAATCTCCGTGGTCCGTATACTAAGGAGCCAATCAGCCATAGATAACTGCAATCCATTCGTCATGCCCGAGAGTAAGATGCCTAAGATGAGAAGCCTTGAATAATCGGCTGATCTATACATCAGTGGTGTATTGACAAGAAAAACGCAAGACAATAGCCCCATAAACAGCACATTCACCAGTCCCCTCACTACGCTCTGTCCTCTTCGTCTCCATTTCTGGCGTACCGACGTGCCAGAGACTTTTTCAGCCTGCCACTGGTAAAGCATCCCATTGATCAGCCCCAACAGCAAGCTACTGGCCGGTATGAGGAGAATCAGGCCTGCGATGAGCATGGGATTATTGTGTTTATCAACGCTAGCACTTATAACACCATTTACCCCGGATGATCCCAGCCAAAAAAACCCTAATATGCTAAAGATAAGCCCGACCATTAGATGTATATAGCGCCGATGCGTCTGCCTCTTTTCCAAACAATCGGGCTGCATACGCTCAATGTAGAATATGTTCTGGTTACGCTGTTGTAATTGTCGGGCCAACCAGGCCAGCCAGTGCCTCGTGACTTGCGGTGAATAGCCCATCTTATCGCTGCCACGTTCCAACATACGATCGACATAGCGCTCTAAGACTTGTTGGATCTGCTCACCCGACGATGAATTACGGAGTGAATCAGACACGGGTGCATTGTAGTATGTCAGAGCCAGCATCCTGAGCAGTAAGGGTGTACGCGTCAATTCACGCAGGGCGGTCTCACTTTGCAGTGTTACTCGTAGTGTATTAAGTGAGTCACCAGCCTGGGCTAAGTAATCGTTGGCCTGCAGCGGGCTCAACGGCTGGATCATCACAGCCTTGTTTAGCTGCATACGTGCCCCCTGGGCCAGATAGTCGGCACTACGGCTACATACGACCAGTGAGGATGAAGCTGATTCGAGCCGATAACGATTAATGGTTTCTATACAAGCTGTCCGCTCACTGGTCACTACCTCATCTAACCCATCAAGCAAAGGCAGTATCAGATTCGCCTTCACCAGTTGCTGTCCCAACGTGTGGTGGACCTGATATTTGCTTTCGAGCTCACCGACCAGCCACGCAGCCAGCGGCTGATTATTCGACCAGGTGGAGAGGTTAAAGATCACCGGCACTGGACCGCCCTCGTTTTGCTCGGCCAGTCGCAATAGATCACGTGCGAGCGTGAGCAAAACCGTGGTTTTACCAGAACCGGGAGCTCCAAGTATCAGGAGTTCAGCATCTGCCTCAGTATAGAGCTGCAGGATGCTCTTCTTTTTTTCTGGTATGCGTGATATGGTTGGTACTACCTGCTTCCAGGGATTGACGACTGCATCAGGCAGCTCCTGCAAGTCCAGCTCTATGAGCGAGCCACCTTCCAATGACTGCGCCAACACTCCTGTGATCCAGAATGAGTAGACGCGGTGTATAAGTCGCTGTCGATTCTGGTTCTGTGCACCCTGTTGTGAGGAGTGGGGAGAGATTCCTGGCAAGGGGATACCTGCGATTGCAGGGCGAGGAGGCGTGTTCGCTAGAAGCCCTTGCTGGCCATCTGGCTTGATTTCCGCCTGCATTACATATTCATGCGTTTCTTGCTCCGGAACAGAAGAGGTATGGATACCTTTTTCTTGCACCGAGCGATCAGGCGTGGCGACTTTTAGAGATGGTTGCGTCGCAAAAACGGCTTCCGCCAGAGCGGCTGCAAAGGCCCGCACATTGGTAAAGCGCTGAGCCGGATCTTTGGCAAGTGCCCCTAAAATCACATCATCGATGACAGGCGAAATATCTGGCAGACGCCTATATAAGTTATCTGGCGGCTGCTGGGTATGTTGATAGGAGAGGGCAAAAAGATTGCCAGCAAACGGGGGCTCTCCGCAGAGCCATTCATACACCATAACTCCTAACGCATATTGGTCGCTAGCTGGGAGCGAGATGCCCCTGAATTGTTCGGGGGCCATATATACTGGAGTACCCGCTATCGCTTGTTTTGGAAGAGATTGTTGCCTCTGCTGTACGATTGCTATCCCAAAATCACTGAGCACAAGCTCATTCTTGCCATTCAGTAAAAGATTCTCTGGCTTCACATCTCGATGAATCACGTTCTGTTGATGGGCGTAGTCTAACGCTTCAGCAATCTGAGACACGTAATGAACCATCAGCTGAGGGGGCATGCGGCTCCCCTTTGGATACAACTGACGCAGCGTCCCGTTGGGAGCATGCTCCATCACCAGGTAGGGCTTCTGTTCGGAGAACCCAAAATCGAGCAGACGCACAATGTGGGGATGTTCCAGGCGCGCATTGATACGGGCCTCCCCTAGAAAAGCCTGATAGTTTTGCTCATTCATTGCTATATGAAGGATTTTTATGGCCGCAAGTTTTTCAATATACAGGTGTTCCGCTAGATAGACCGTCGCAAAGGAACCTGTACCGAGTCGGCGCAAAATGCGATAATGACCTATCTGGCGTCCAGTGTAAGCATCCATTATTACCAATCCTACGCATGAAACAAGTATTTCATCATCTCATTAAAAGATGAATAACAAAGGCATTTAGTATACATTCGGCATTGGTCACAAAGGCAGGAGAGCATTTGCTGACAATTGCTCTAAGACCGACTCCAGCATATCATAGCGTCCTTGCAAATACTAGATTATAAAGGCATTTGGCGCCCTATGCATTAGAGGAGCTGTCAGTCTCCAGGAAATTGCAGATACGAATTATCTGACTGGCCACGCTTGTAGCGGCCGCACTCGCCTCCTGCATCACATCGAGCAGATCATGCCCCTTTGTACGCAGGTCTGGCTCCGGCCCTACACGTGTGCCCCAGGCAGCAAGCGCTTGCACAAAAGCACTGCGTACATCAGTATTAACGTTTAGCTTGGCAATTCCTCGCAATACGGTATTTTGGATGCTCTCTTTACCGATCCCGCTCGCCCCATGCAGCACCAGCGGCACATCCACGCACGCAGCGATCCGCGCCAGACGCTCAAAATCTAGCAACGGGACATCGGGAGTATAGCCATGCACATTGCCGATAGAGACCGCCAGCAGGGCTGCTCCCGTCCGTTCTACAAATTCGCGGGCCTGGTCGGGATCGGTGAGGGAGGCTTCTCGTATCGCAACCGTTACGCCATCTTCTGTACCGGCAAGATAGCCCAGCTCGGCCTCTATGGCCGCATTGTAGCGCTCAGCCAGCGTAACCGCCTGCCGGGTAAAGGCGATGTTTTCGGCAAATGGCAGGCGCGACCCATCCGCCAGCGCCGCAGAAAAGCCCCAGGCCAGACAACGCTCGATCATGTCAAGGTCCGAGCAGTGGTCCAGATTCAATCCAACCGGGACACGTGCTACGCGGGCGGCCGCAAGCGTGGCGGCGACCAGAGGCTCACCATAGCTCTTGATCGATTGCATCCCGAGTTGTAAGATGATGGGCTGCTGCAATTGTTCAGCGGCGGCGACGATGCCACGCGTTAACTCCAGATCATAGGTATTGAATGCCCCTACGGCTACGCCTTTGCTACGTGCCTGCCGCACTAGATCGATAGTTTTTGCCAACATAGCCAGTTCCCCCGTTTCTTTGCATCGTGTGACCCATCATCCCTTACACTCATCCAACAAGCATTTCTACCGCTTGCCTCAGGCCTTCGGGTCCGCCGACATTGCCAGGGAATACGATATACGGTACACCTGTGAAACGCGCTTGTGGACCACTCTGCAAACGCCAGACAGGTATACCGGGAGCAAGTTGCCCCAACACCAGTGCTCGCTCTGCGCCCAGACCTTTCTGCGCCAGATCATGGCTTGTGATGCCGCCTTTGGCGATGATGAAACGCGGCACCGTGGTCACCTCCTGCAAGGTTGCAATGAGAGCTGCCGACACTTTCTTGCCGATGTCCAGGCTTTCAGCAGGATTCGCTCCCCGTACCAATTCACGACTGGTATAGACGACGCCAACGCGCCCAGCTCTGAGCGCTGCTTCAAGTTGCTGACCAACCTCGCGGCTGACTTTTGCCGCCTCTGTTCCTATCACACGCTCAACCGGCAGCTCAATACCTACCACGATGGGCGACTGTAAGAGATTCTCAAGCTGCTTGCTGCTATCGGGCACATATGAACCAACAACGACGATGCCTCCACGCGCTTCAGCGATCTCGGCTTGTGCGGCATAATCTACAGAGGCTGCGTTCGAGCCATGGGTGCCTTGCATAATCTCACTTATATTGAGCAGTGGCCTGCTCGCAACGGCTCCTCGTAAGCGTACAAAGCTGGCGGCGGTGCGATAGATAAAGCGTTTCCCCTGCGCCTCCGCCTGCAGCACGGCCAGCACCACCACGGCCAGATCCCCATAGCCAGCAGCGTTGATGATGATAGGGACACCATGTTCGGCTTGCTGCAATCTTTCCGCGACCGCCTGCACTCCGCCTTGCCTGATCAGGTCCAGGCCTATGCTCATGACCTGTGCGGCTTTCCAATAACCGGCGCTTTTCTCCTCAATCCAGCTGGGCAGATAGGCACTCTTGTAGCCGAACGCAGCATCTTTCGCAAATGGGGTTTCATTGGCAGGCAGCAATGTATCAGAGGTTGCCGTGGGAGTGGCGACATAGTGGGTATCGTTAATGGTATAGCGCCCACCCTCGAAGAAGGCGGGCACTAGCAGATGACCGGCAAAACCACCATGATGAGGTACGATCAGTCCACGTTCTAGCGCATCTATCTCTACCGGATAGTGTCCTCTGAGCGTAGAATCGCTGCGGCTCGCAACCACGAAATCTACGGAGGTCTCTTGAGAAACGGTTAGCAGCTGCCTGGCGAGCGTGTAGTTCAGGCGCGCAGCGTCGCTCTGGGGCATGCTGCGCGAGTTGGTGAGGATATAGAAGAGTTGTGAGTCCGCACGCAGGGCTTCTGCCAGTAAAGAGCGATCCCAGGTGGTGAGTAGCTCGACATTATGGACGGTCTGGGTTCCGGTTGGGTCGTCGTCGATTACGACGAGTTTGCGCTTGCTCCTGGCTACCGCTTGCCGAATTTCGCTGAAGAGGCTGGCTTCATCGGGCTCAGGCGGTAGGTTAGCTAAAAGTTCGGTTATTGTCACCATCATTGCACACTTTCTTTGATTGGCTCAACGTTCACATATATCTCTTCAGTGAATACGCATTGCCCAGCTAGTGCAGATGCATACCTCCGTTGATGTCTAGCGTGACGCCGGTGAGATAGGAGCTCTCTTCAGAGGCAAGGAAGAGGATGCTCTTGACTACATCATCAACGGCTCCTAGCCGCCCTACTAAGGTGCCTTTTGCCAATTCGACTTTGCGCTCTGGGGTGAGCAGATCGCCTGCAATGTCGGTGTCGATCATTGAGGGAGCGACGCAGTTGACGCGAATTCCCTGCGGGGTGAGCTCGCGGGCCAGCGCTTTGGTCAGGCCCATGATGCCCGCTTTTGCTGCGCTATAGGCTGATGCACCAAAGACGCCGCCGCCTCTCTGTCCTGAGACCGATGCGAGCGAGACAATGCTGCCGCCACCACGCCGCAACATAGCCGGTACAGCTGCCTGGGTCGCCAGAAACGTTCCTTTGAGATTGACATCGAGTACAAGGTCGTATTCTTCTTCCGTCACGTCGAGAAATCTGGTCGGACGCGTCAGACCCGCGACGTTGACAAGGATATCGAGCCCGCCAAATTCTTCTACGGCCCGCTCGACGACCTGCGTCATCACGTGCTTGTCGCGCACGTCGGCCACTGCGCCGATGGCCTGGCTGATTGTGTTTAGCTCAGATATGACGCGTATTACGTTTTCGGCGACAATATCGGTGATGACGACTTTCGCGCCTTCTTTTGCCAGCGCTAAAGCGGTGCCGCGCCCAATGCCACGCTGTGATCCTGCACCCGTCACAAGGGCAACTTTGCCCTCAAATCTGTTATTTGCCATTTTTACCTTCTTTACTATACTTACTCTTGTGGCTGGTTCAGGCCAGCTATGTCCTGCATGAGCTTGATCAGGATCGAGTCGTCCAGGCCGTTCCAGCCCTTTGCGCTGGCCATTTTGTAGAGTTGATGGGTTACGCCGCCCAGGATCAAGGGATGGCCCATGCTATTGGCGCTATCCATTACGAAGCCGATGTCCTTGACGAGGATGCTCAGGGCGCTTTTGGGTGGAGTGAAATCTTCAGCGACCATGCGCGGCCCGCGATCCGAAAATATCCAGCTATTTCCTGCGCTTTTGCCGATGATCTCCAGCAGCATAGCTTTGTCTAGTCCGGCTTTCTCTCCAAATGTGAGGGCTTCGGCGGCGGCGGCGTTATGGATGCTGACCATGAGTTGGTTGATCATTTTGACGGCTTGACCATCACCTACATGCGGCCCCACATGGTAAAGATTTGTTCCGAGCACTTCAAGTACGGTTTTACAGCGTTCAAAGATGGCCTGCGCTCCCCCAATCATGATGCTCAAGGTGCCGGTCATGGCTCCCTTCTCGCCTCCGCTGACGGGGGCGTCGAGGTAATCTATACCTGCTTCTTGCAGGCGTGCCGCGGCCTCTTTCACCATGCGTACACTCATGGTGCTCATGCCGATGACGGCGCTGCCCGGCTTTAATGCGGCGGCTGCGTTGCCTGGTTCAAAGAGTGTCGCGGCTAGTTGGGCGTCGTTGACGACCATTGTTATGAAAAAATCGCTTTCCCTGGCGACCTGAGCTGGACTCTCGGCCGCTCTGGCACCTTCCGCAACTAATGCTGCCACAGGCGTTGGGTTGATGTCGTAGATTGTACATGGGAAGCCTGCCCGCAATAAGCTGCTTACCATAGGGCGACCCATGACGCCGACGCCGATAAAGCCAATCTGTGGTTTATGGGAACTACTCTGTTCGGCCATGATTCTCACTCTCTTCCTGCCTACCTTTATATAGAGTTGACGTGTGCGTCGTATGCAGTTTTGGCATGTTTGCCGAGTGCTGCTGATATGATGATGTCAGGCGTTACGCCAGGAGTACTGCGGTGCGTAGCCCAATAGACGCTGCGCCTTCTTGATACCGAGCAGGGTCTCGAACTCCTCGATCTCTCCGTGAAGTGGTACCCCTGGAAAAACTTCGGCCATGAGTGCACGGCTGGGGCGATTCATGACGGTGTCGGCTGCGGCAATGATGAAGGCTTCCGCGCCCTTGATATCGGCTTCCAGGCCCAGGCGGCAGCTTTGGGCAACGTCACGAGCGTCGACGTATCCCCACAGATTCCATTTGCGTAGATGGGGATCGTTAGAGTATGCGGGAAAGTTTTTGTAGTTGTGTGGCTCCATAATATTCGAGAAACGCAGACCGACAAATGGGATACCGCTTCTGCGATTAAACTGGCGGGCCATCTCTTCGCTTATGACTTTTGAGAGCGCATAGCTTGATTCAGGATAGAGGGGATGCTCTTCATCGATGGGGGCATAGGCTGGCTTTTCGCGCTCAAAGGGTAGTCCCAGGGTTGTCTCGCTGGAGGCCCAGACGACGCGCTGCAATTTCAGGGTCGTGGCGGCACTGAATATATTGTACGTGCTCAATGTGTTATTGCGAAAGGTGACTTCCTCCGTCTGTAGCCCGGGTGCGGGGATTGCGCCAAGGTGGACGACGGCGTCTGCACCGAGTAGCGACTCGATGGTCTGTCCCAGATCGGTCAGGTCAACCTTAAGATAGGGGGCGTTGCGCTCCTGCGGGGGCAGAAGATCGACGTTTAGCACGTCATAGTTATGGGCAAGCAGGTCCTGCACAACGGCACGGCCAGCCTTGCCGCTGCCGCCAGTAACAACTATCTTTTTCATAGTAAATCTCTCTTTTCTACGTTGAGGTGACGCTATACTTCTTTGTAGTTCTTCTCGCCGGCAGGAATCGCTACGTTCAGGCGATTCTCGATGGGGGCTAAAGGACAGACCCAGTTATCGTTGTATGCGCAGGAGGGGTTGTACGCATAATTAAAGTCGAGCAGAATCTTCTTCCCATCCTGGCTATCCGCTACGGGAATGGGATCGCTGCCCTTGATTGTATCAAAAAGGTAGCGTCCTCCCCCGTAGCTTTCGCGTGGACATGTTGCGTCGCGAAAAGGCAGAAATAGCCCTCCTGCATAGATATCAAGCCAGTACAGTGTCAGCGCCACAGGCTCCTCGTTAACCGCGAAACGTACGATGCCAACGGCGGTCATCTTCATCGACTCTTGCGCATTCATCGCTATCTGTTGCTGCCGTGGCTCGATATCCGTATCAATCGTTACGGTGAAGCGCATGGCAGGATTATAGGCAAAATAGCGCAATCCACGCGCTTGACGGCGCTGCTCCTCGTCAAAGGCCGATTGGGAATGCGTCAAAAAAAGCTGATCCCGGCTGGCGCGAAAACGCTGCAGCACAGTCTCGGCATCCTGGCCCGCCAGTAGTGCACGATTACGCTCACGATAGAATGCGGCCACACGAGCTCGATAGTCATACAATGCTAGATAATTAGACACCAGTGATCTCCTTGGGAAAACGTTTGCTTACAAGGATTGTTCCAGCCATCCATCTCATTCTATCATCTCGCTATCCTCCCTGCCCATCGGCCCTTCGCCGTCGTCGCACAACACTATTCATTTTTCTCTCCTCTGCTAAGTGTGACCTCTCTCATAACACAAGAGAGAGCAGAAACATAGCCGCACATCGACATATGAGATATACTATGAACCATAGAAGCAAGACAAATATATGCTTCTAGAAGAACAAAACGAGAATGATGGTATAAAAAGCTATGCCTTCATCAAAAAGCGGACACAAAGAAACAGGAGATTCTTAGCATGAAATTTATCACGAAGCGCTTTCTGCTGGTTATCATCGGATGCGCTATATTGCTCGCGTTCAGCGCCTGCGCCACGTCACCAACAGACGTGACCAGCACAGGCTCACCCCTTAGTACTTCGAATGGCGCTGGCAATACGACGAGCGGACCTTATACAGCAGACAACAACTTCGGCATCAAAATTGCTCAGGTCGATGTGAAGGGCCAGAGCAAAGCAGTCCTGACCGACGCGAAGGGCTTTACGCTCTATACCTTCAAGCCCGATACCGCCACAAAGACAGCCTGCACCGGTAA
>Ga0302321_100003266_pt1 | contig 13913 bp, 11 predicted proteins | sample Fen_T0_1_FD_202505 | JGI IMG/M metagenome (GOLD analysis project Ga0302321, IMG submission 202505) | Peat permafrost microbial communities from Stordalen Mire near Abisko, Sweden - Fen_T0_1 | ecosystem: Environmental > Terrestrial > Soil > Wetlands > Permafrost | place: Sweden: Abisko...
GATCAGCGTACATCGCAATCGCGGGCCCGAGCAGGCCGCCCTCGCCAAAATTATCGAAGACGCGCACTGCAATCACATTGGCTCCGGCGCGAACAAGCTGGCCGGGCACGGTGTAGTGGCGTTGCACCTGATAATAATTAGGGGTTTCCGCACCGATGGCGCCAATTTGTTCGCCGTTGAAGTAGGTCGTGTCGAAATCGTCAACGGCGCCGAGATTCAGCGTGAGATCATGACCTGCGGCGGTGGCGGGCACATTGAGCGTGAGGCGAAACCACGCGGCTCCATTGGCGGGGAAACCCTGCGTCTGCCAAGCATTGGGCACCGACATCGTGCGCCAAGCGTGATCATCGAAGTTCGGTTCCGCCCAGCCCCGGGTTTTGCCGACGTTGCCGGTGTCCTGAGGGAAATTGGTTTTAGCCCAGAGCGCGACTTGTGCTTCATATTCGGCCCGGATGCGCGGCAGTTCGGGATCGGACGCGGCGATGCGGTCGAGCGTCGCATCCAGCTCAGGCATGGCAGCCCGCAGGCCTTCCCGGCTGGCCCAGGCTTCGACGCGGGTACCGCCCCAGGTTGAGTCGATGATGCCGATCGGAACGCCGGTGTGTTGGTGGAGTTCCCGGGCGAAGAAATAACCGACCGCGGTGAATGAGCCGGCGTTGGCCGGAGTCGTGACCTGCCAGGCCGTCACAATATCGGTTTGCGGAGTACGAGCCAACGTTTGCGGGATTTTCGCCACCCGGATGGAGGGAAACTGTGCGGCGGAAATTTCGCGGTCGGCCTGATTGGCGCGGGAAAGGGGAAATTCCATGTTGGACTGGCCGGAGGCCAGCCACACGTCACCGACCAGCACATCGTCGATCACGCGCTCGGTGGAGCCTTTTAGGTGCAGGCGATAGGGACCACCGGCAGGCAATTCGGGACAGGCTAGCCGCCACGTGCCGTCCGCGTTCACGGTGACTCGCACCATGGCGGGAGATTTCTTGGCGCCTTCCACCGTCAGGGTGATCACCTGCTTCGGCTGATCGGAGCCCCAGAGGGCGTTGGCGCGACCGCGTTGCAGGACCATATGGTCGGTGAAGAGTCCACTGAGAGTGAGAGCGGCGAGTAACATGGCGGGCGGGGTTAGAGGGGGAATGAGGCGTTCACGGTTTCATCGACGGGCGAGGTCAACTCGCGGTGAACGGAGCCGGAAGGAAAAACAATTTTCTGAGTTGTGCCGGAGCGCAAGCTCACGCGCGCGGATTTCGCATCCGATTTTAATATGCGCTTCGGGATCTGGCTACCGCACGCCGACGGATTTAGAAGCACCAGAGGTCATACATTAGAACAGGTGAGGCATTGACGGTGTTTGCCTGCGGACGCGATAAGACGAGCCAGTTTAACGCTAAAATAGAATTGCCAAGTAAGATTTAGCGATAAACCTAAGTCCCCCACCGACCCCATGAAATTTTCCGACGGCGCCTGGATGTTGCAGGCCGGAGTGCAAGCGCACTATCCGGCACAAGCCTATGATGTCGCTCGCGAGGGCGAGACCTTGGTGGTGCACGCGCCGACCAGACCGATTCGCCATCGGGGCGATACTTTGCAGGGTCCATTGCTGACGATCCGTCTCAGCTCGCCGATGGCTGATGTCATCAAAGTACGCATCGAGCATTATTCCGGGGCGGCCGAGCGCGGCCCGCATATTCCGCTTGAGCCCGTGACGCCGCCCAAAGTCGCGATCACACTTAAACCGGAAGTGGCGGTCCTGGCCTCCGGCGGATTGGCCGTGCAGGTGCAGCGGACCGAGGGCTGGCGGATTTCTTTTCTGGCCGGCGACCGGGAGCTCACGCATAGCGGTCACCGCGGCATGGGCTATGTCCAATGGACGGGTCAGGGCAATTTCCTGCACGAGCAACTTTCGCTCGGAGTGGGGGAGTGCGTGTACGGCTTGGGCGAACGATTCACGGCCTTCGTGAAGAACGGGCAGGTGGTGGAGAATACCAACAAGGATGGCGGCACGGGCAGTGATCAGGTCTATAAGGCGGTGCCTTTCTACCTCACGAATCGCGGTTACGGCGTGCTGGTGAACGAGACCGGTCCTATCTCATTTGAGGTTGCGTCTGAAAAGGTCTCCCGGGTGCAGTTCAGCCTGGCGGGGGAACATTTGGAGTATTTCGTCATCAACGGTCCGACGCCGAAAGATGTGTTGCGGCGCTTGACCGCGCTCACGGGCCGGCCGGCGCTTCCTCCGGCTTGGTCTTTCGGTCTCTGGCTCTCGACCTCGTTCACCACGAATTACGATGAGGCGACCGTGATGAGTTTTATCGACGGAATGAAAGAGCGCGACCTGCCGCTGCACGTCTTCCACTTCGATTGTTTCTGGATGCGGGAATTTGACTGGTGCAGTTTCGAATGGGACGCCCGCACCTTTCCCGATCCCGCCGGAATGCTGCAGCGCCTGCATGAACGCGGCCTGAAAGTCTGCGTGTGGATCAATCCCTACATTGCCCAGCGTTCGCCCCTTTTTGAGGAGGGTCGCAAGGGAGGATATTTTCTGAAAAAGGCAAACGGGGATGTCTGGCAAACCGACCAGTGGCAGCCCGGCATGGCGATCGTGGATTTCACCAACCCATCGGCACGGGATTGGTTTGCCGCCCGCTTGCGGCGGTTGCTGGAGATGGGCGTGGATTGCCTGAAGACCGATTTCGGCGAACGCATTCCGACCGACGTGGTTTATCATGACGGTTCCGATCCGGTCGGCATGCACAATCTCTATCCGATCCTGTACAACGAAACGGTTTTTCACCTGCTGGAGGAAGTGCGGGGCAAAGGAGAGGCGGTGCTTTTTGCCCGGGCAGCCTATGCGTCTGGACAGCGGCTACCGGTGCACTGGGGCGGTGACTGTCAGTCGACTTTCGAATCGATGGCGGAAAGTCTGCGTGGCGGGCTATCGCTTAGCCTGTGTGGGTTCGGTTACTGGAGCCATGACATCGGTGGGTTCGAGGGCCTGCCTGATCCGGCGGTTTATAAGCGCTGGGTGGCGTTCGGCCTGCTCTCTTCGCACAGCCGTCTGCACGGGAGCACTTCTTACCGCGTGCCGTGGTACTATAATGATGAGGCCAACGATGTGCTGCGTTTCTTCACCAAGTTGAAATGCCGCCTCATGCCTTATCTCTTCGCAGCCGCCATTGAGGCGCATCGCGATGGGCTGCCCATGATGCGGGCGATGGCTCTGGAATTTCCGGATGATCCGGCGTGCGATATGTTGGACCGGCAATATCTGCTCGGCGGCACCTTGCTGGTGGTTCCGGTGCTGAGCGCGGAGGGCGTGACAGATTATTATCTGCCCGCCGGACGGTGGACGCACTTCCTGACCGGCGAGGTGGTGACCGGAGCGCGATGGTGCCGGACGAAGCACGACTTCTTGAGCCTGCCTCTATTTGTTCGTCCCGGCTCGATCGTTGCCTTCGGAACCCGCGAAGACGTGCCGGCCTATGAATTCGCGGAGGGAGTGACTTTCCGCGTGTACGAACTGGCCGAGGGAGCCAGCGCTGTTTGCGACGTTCCCAACCAGCGCGGTGTCGAGGGGGTGCGCTGCCGGGTGACACGATCCGGCCGGATCTATGAAGCAGTGGTGGAAGGCCCGGGCGCGGGGCGCTGGCATTTGCAACTGATGGGGGTGGCGTCCGCTGTTGCGCCCGCAGGAGTCGGCGCCGTCCCGCATGACTTGGGAATTATTTTCACCCCGCAGCCTGGCCTCCGCACCTTTCGCTGCGAGATCGAGGCCGGGAACTGAACCCAGAACAAGACGAAGCATGGATTTTTTGTGAGCCGAAACTCAAAAACTTTTCCGGTCCTCAGCCCGATCTCGGGCTAAGGACCGGAATACAAAAGCTGACTTCTGTCAGGTTTCATAGTAAAGCGGGCCATGGTGGAATCATGGCCCGCTTTTTGTTACCCCGGCCGATGTCCATTCGTTTGACTTGGCTGGGTCGGTCGCCGAATGCGCCTCCGTGTCGAATCGGCGGCGCGAACAGAAGAGTGCGCGAACTTCGTCATGCGGAATTCGCCGGCGTATTCCGGTTGCTCCGCGAGCGGAGTTCCGCTCACCTTTGTCATTCCCATGCCCAGCCCCAAGAAGATCAAACCCCTGCGGGCCGCCACGCTGGCGGACGTGGGGCGTGCCGCCGGCGTTTCGGCGATGGCCGCTTCGACCGTCCTCAATGGCGCCCGCACTTCTTCCCGCATCTCCGAGGAAACCCGTGAGCGCATTGTCAAGGCCGCCGCTAAACTGCACTACCGGCCCAACGCCGCCGCCCGGGCTCTGGCCAACCGGCGCATGAATACGATCGGCGTGGTGAATGTCATCGGACCCACCGGGGTGAGCTATTATTTCATGGAGGTCTTCAACGGCATCTTGGAAGCTGCCGCCCGGCATGATCAGAACACGACGGTGCTGACGCTGCATGATTGGAGCAACGATACGGTCCGGCTCCACGGGTTTTGCGACGGGCGCATCGACGGGCTGATTTTGATGGCACCGATCCTGTCGCCCGAAAAAACGCTGCTCCCGACGCACACGCCGTTTGTGTCAATCCACGCCAACAGCCCGTTGACGAACGTGGTCAACGTCGAGAGCGATGAGGAACGCGGCGCCTGGGAAATGGTCCGCCATATGGTGGCACTCGGCCATCGTCGCATCATGCACATTTCCGGTCCGGCCCGCTGGCTTGGCCCGGAGCGACGCATCCAAGGATACCGCCGCGCCTTGGTCAGCTCGCGCATCACCTTTGACCCGCAATTATTGGTGCCCGGCCTGTACACCACCGAGAGCGGCCGTGACGGCATGCGCGCGTGGTTGAAGAAACATGCGGGGGAGCCATTGCCGCACGCGGTTTTTTGCGCGAACGACGACATGGCGATGGGTTGCATGGAAGCATTGAGTGAAGTCGGGCTGCGGGTGCCGGAGGATATTTCGGTCGCCGGGTTTGACGACACGCTGGCGGCGCGTACGACGGTGCCGCAGCTCGCCACCGTGCGGCAGCCGCTGCCGAAAATGGGTTCGGAGGCGGTTGATCTGTTGCTGGCGCGGATCGCGCGGCAGAACGGATCCAACGTGACGATTTCCGACAAGACGGTGGTGTTTCCTACCACGTTGATCCCCCGCACTTCGGTCGGTCCCCGTCCGACGCTGGAAAGGCTGGTCCCGGCGGCTCGCTAGAGCGAATCAGTCTTCGCTCGTCGAACGTTGGGAACGGGTGCTCGACTTTGGCGGAATCGGCGTACACTGACGGGGATGGCTGAATCGACTTCGTCCTTTGCCCCGCACCTCAGCAGCACCGTGGTCACGGTGGATTTTATCCGCCATCGCAACGCCATGCTGGTGCAGGGGGATCTCGGCCCCCTCTTCGTCGATTACTACCTGCATCTCGCGGACCAAGGCCTGAAGCCGTTGCCCGCTCACGAGGCGATGCTCAAGCGAGGGTTGGTGGCATTCACGCTCCACTGCGCCTCGTGTCCGCGCTACGAACACATCGCTTGGACCATCAGCATGCAGCAGCCACGGCTGAATCTGTTTTATGCCGGTGACAACGAGGACTGCCTCGTGATCGGCCGGCTTTTCACGGAAAATATCCGGGAAGCGGAAAAGAATGTTTTCTACAATGAACTCGTGCCGAAACGCGGGGCGGAGAAGCGGCGCAGTGTGATTAATTTCGAGGGGTCCGACGTGTTTCACGCGGTTGAGACTTTCTATGCCGAGAGCGAACAAAGGACCGCGCGCTTCTTTGATTTGGGTGAGGACAAGCACGCGATGCTCATCTCCCATCCCGACTGCGATGAAGCGTGGTTGCGCGGGATCACCAGTGCCGGCGTGAGTGATCTGTCAAAACAGGAAACCCTCGCCCGGCTTGATACCCGGATTTATCAATGGCATTGCGGCTGCAGCCAGCAGAAGGTCCTCAGCGCGCTGGCCCCCATGGCCCGCGCCGACATCCATGATTTGTTCGGGGAGAGCGAGACCATCCATGTGCAATGTCCGCGTTGTGCGGCCAAGCACAGCCTGACCCGTGAGACGATGGAGGCTTTTCTGGCGCAAAGCGGCCAGCAAAGTCCATGAGCCCGGCGTGGCAGGAGATCTGGACGGGGCTGACGACCGCTTCGCCGCTGGATCAAGTCAACCTCGTCTTGGGTATTGTGGGCGTGTGGCTGATGATCCGCCGCAGCCTCTGGGCATTTCCGATCGGATTGCTAGCAGTGACCGTGCAGGGCGTGCTATTTTACCGCACCCGTTATTATGCGGACGCGACTTTGCAGGTTTTCTTCTTTGGCGCGCTAGCCTACGGCTGGTGGCATTGGGTGAAGGATAAGGGAGCGGCACCCGAGTTGCCGGTCTCACGGCTGACAAAAAACGGTTTGGTCGTCACGCTAGGTCTCGCGGGGGTGGGCACAGTAGTATGGGCGCTTCTCTTGCGACGATACACCGACGCGATCATGCCGTTCCGAGACGCGTTCATTGCGGCGTTCAGTGTGGCCGCGCAGGTGCTGCAGGCGCGAAAACAGATCGAGAACTGGCCATTTTGGGTCGTCGCCAATCTGGTGGCGATCGGTTCGTACTGGTTGGGTGGACTGTATTTCACCGCGTTTCTCTACGCGGTCTATCTGTTCCTGTCGTTCGCCGGTTGGCGGGAATGGCATCGGGCAATGAAGGGCATCGTCGCATGAACGAACCCCTGCGCGTCGCCATCTTTGGCCCGGAATCGACGGGCAAGACCACGCTCGCGGCCAAACTTGCCGCGCATTTTGCCGCGCCGCTGGTGACGGAATACGCGCGAGAATTCTGGGACACCCACGGCGTGATCACGCTGGAGGATATTCCGGCGATTGCCCGTGAGCAATGGCGTCGCGAGGATGAAGCCGGGTCGCCTACGAACCGGCTCGTGATCTGTGACACGGAAGCGCTGACGACTGTGCTCTGGAGCGATCTGCTCTACGGTACTTGTCCGGATGATATCCGGCGTGGGGCGGAAGCACGGGCGAAAAAATACGCCCTCTATCTGCTCCTTGATATCGATGTGCCATGGACCTCTGATCCGCAGCGTTGTTTTCCCGACGAAGTTGACCGGAAAAAGTGCCGGAAGATCTGGCACGGCGCCGTGGAGCGGAGGCAACTGCCTTATGGATGGATCCGGGGCGATTGGGCGCAGCGGGAACAGGCGGCAATCCTGGCCGTGGATAAAATAGTGAAGGCGCCCGGTTAAAGGCGCCTTCAGAGGGATATCGCTCAGATTAAAACAGAACCGTTTAGACGTAGTTCTCGTAGTCCGGTTGGTAAACCTGTGAGCGGATGAGGTCCGCCATGTTTGCGGGACGAATGTGATGGGCATAGCCGCGACTGAAGGCGACCTCAGCCACGGCGAGGGCAATGGCAGAGGAAACCTCGCGGATGCGCGTCAGGTCGGGATAAACGCGACCGATGGCCAAGTCGCTCTCCTCGACCATCGAGGCGAGCACCTTGGCGGCGACGAAGAACATCTCGTCTGTAACACGTGAGGACTGGCTGGCGATGACGCCGAGGCCGACACCCGGGAAGATGTACGAGTTGTTGCCCTGGCCCGAGACGTGCGTGCGACCGTCAAGGGTGACGGGTGCGAACGGACTGCCGCTGGCGAAGATCGCATTACCTTTCGACCAGGTGTACGCCTGCTCGGCCGTGCACTCGGATTTCGAGGTCGGATTGGACAGGGCGAAAATAATCGGCCGGGGATTGTTCTTAGCCATGGCTTCGACCACGGGTTGGGTGAAGGCCGACGGCGTACCGGAAACTCCGATGATCGCATGCGGCTTCAAGTCGTTGACGACCGCCAGCAAGTCGGACACTTGGGCGTGCTCGTGCGCAAAGCGGAGCTTGTGCTCGACGAGGTCGGTGCGGCTGCGGACCACCAAGCCCTTGGAATCGACGAACCAGCATTGCTTCCGTGCTTCGGCTTCGGAGACACCCTCGGTCTTGAGGGCTTCCACGATCAGGTCGCCAATGCCAATGCCGGCTTCGCCGGCACCGTAGAACAGAATGCGCATGTCCTTCAGCTTGACGCCGGTGAGGCGCGCCGCGGAATAAAGGCCGGCGAGCGTGACGCCAGCCGTGCCTTGGATGTCGTCGTTGAACGTGCAAATGCGATCGCGATAGCGATGGAGAAGTTTGAACGCATTGGCATTGCCGAAGTCCTCGAACTGCAAACAGGCCTTGGGGAACTGCTGCTGAACGGCCGTGACGAATTCGTCGACCAACTCATCATAGAGCGGGCCGCGGAGACGTTTGACGGGGGTTCCGATATAGAGCGGATCGGCCAGAAGGCTCTCGGTGTTGGTGCCGACATCAAGCATGATGGGCAGGCATTGGGCGGGATGCACACCGGCGCACGCGGTGTAGAGCGAGAGCTTGCCCACGGGAATGCCCATGCCGTTTGCGCCGAGGTCACCAAGACCCAAGATGCGCTCGCCGTCAGTCACAACGATCATGCGCACATCGGTATGTGGCCAGTTGCGCAACACCTGGGCGATCCGGCCGCGGTCAGCCGCAGTGATGTAAAGCCCGCGTGAACGCCGGAAAATGTGGCCCCAGCGCTGGCAAGCCAGGCCGACGGTCGGCGTGTAGATGATCGGCATCATCTCGTTGAGATGATCTTTCATCACGCGGTAAAACAGCGACTCGTTCCGCTCTTGGAGCGCGATGAGATAAATATATTTTTCGAGGTCGTTGGGCTTGCGCCGGAAGCTTTGCAGCACGCGGTCGACCTGTTCCGTTTGCGTGTGAATGCGGGGCGGGACGAGACCGCGAAGGCCCATCGTATCGCGTTCAGCGGCGGTGAAGGCAGTGCCCTTGTTGAGCAGCGGATCGTGCAGAAGATCGGCGCCGCGTTTTCCATGGAGGTATTGTTTCATGTTGGCTTGCTTTCGGGGGTGAGCGCGTGGACTAGTTTCCTGTAATCGGTAAGATGCCAAACGCGGACCGGAGAACCAATGGCTAACCGTCGGTTGGCGCCATCTATCACGATTCTGCCTAACGAAATAAGTGGAGGCAATAAACAGGCCGGCGCAAAAAATGCGCAGCAATCGTTAGATTGTGCAGCGTGGCGGTGGGCCAAGGCGACGCGATGCCGCGGTTGGCGCTTACCCGGGATTGACGCCGGGGGTGAGGCGGCGTCATAGACCGCCGCTGCATTATGAACGAAGATTACCTCCAGCGTTTTGGCGGTTTAGGTCGGCTCTATGGCACGTCGGCCTTGTCGCGGCTGCACGCGGCGCACGTCTGTGTGATCGGTGTGGGAGGAGTGGGCTCGTGGGTCGTGGAGGCACTCGTGCGCTCGGGCGTGGGCGCATTGACGCTGATCGATCTCGATGATGTCTGCATCACCAACGTGAACCGTCAGCTGCCGGCGCTCGATGGCAATATCGGCCGGCCCAAGGTGGCGGCGCTGGCTGATCGGGTGCGGTCGATCAATCCCGGATGTCGGGTTACGCTACACAGCGACTACTTCACGGCGAAAAGCGCGGAGCAATTGCTGGCGGGGCGCTTTGATTGGGTTGTCGATGCCATCGATGGCATGTCGAACAAGGCGCTATTGATCGCCGAGTGCGTGCGGCGCGGACAGCCGGTATTGACGGTGGGTGGAGCAGGGGGGAAGCGCGATGCCACCCGTATCCGATGTGGCGATCTCGGCGAATCGCAGGGCGATGAATTATTGCGGCAGGTGCGCAAAAAACTGCGTCGGGACCACGGGTTCGCGCAGGGCGAAGGCAATATTTATGGTGTGCCGTGCGTTTTTTCGAATGAGAAACCGGTTTATCCTCTGGCCGACGGCTCCTGCGCCATCGACCCGGAGCCCGGTTCGAATCTCAAGCTGGATTGCGCCAGCGGTTTTGGCACCGGCGTATTTGTGACCGGGGCATTTGGCTTCGTGGCTGGCGGCGAAATCGTCCGGCGAATCGCCGAGGGGACGCTGGTTTCGACAGCGAATGCCGCGACGAAGTAGATTGCATTCCTCCTTTCCAAAAAAAAGGCCGCGCGGTGAGCGCGGCCGGCTGAGGAATGAATAAGACAGAAGTTATTTTCTGGGCATCTGGGCTTGCGCCGTATCAAGACGTTTCTGCAGCTCGTTCATTTCCGTGACGAGGCGCTCTTCCACTTTCTTCCGCTCGCTGCTATTGACGATGCTGAGGTTGGCAGCGTCGCGCACGACGTTGGCCGGAAGCGTCAGCAGGCGGGTGATGAGGCCTTGATCCTTGAAGCTGCTGAGATAAAGAGCGGTGAGCTCATGCGACAGTTTCATCGAATCCTGAGCAATGGTTTGCGAGGTCATGACCTGGGCGTTGAGCTCCTGGTTGCGGGCCATCTCGGAAGTGAGCACGCTGCTGATCTGGTTGGAAATGCGGTCGCTGTATTCGTTGATTTTGTCGCGCGTGAGATTTTGATCCTTCGCCATGTCGGCCAGAATCGGGGAGATTTTTTCGGCGAGACGTCCACCGACTTTATCCACCTGCTCGTTCTGAATTTTTTCGGCCTCTTCAGGCGTCCGTGCGATCTGGCCGCTGGGGGTGACTTTCTTCGCGATGGCTTCGGCGAGCTGATCAACTTTTTCCGCATTGAGCTTGGCGACTTCCTCCTCGGTCATGAATACGTCGGCGGAACGCTTGGCGATAGCGTCCTTGAGGAGCTGGTTGACCGCTTCGACATGTCGCCGGGTTTCCTCAGCCGAAGCCTTGAGCTCGGCGTTGGTTTGTTCGCGCAGCGCGGTCATTTCGGTCTGTTGTCTGTCCGACAAATCTTTAACAGCCTTTTGATAGAAGAAGAAACCGGCACCAATCAGGATGAGTGCGGTGAGGATAATTGCGGGAATTTGATCTTTAAGCTTTTGCCACATGTTAGTGTATGTTTGGGGTATCTAACTCTCTGACCTTCATAGCAGCTATAAGTTCAAAAGCAATTCGAGGTTTTTTGATTTCACTGAAACAATATAGCCAATGAGCCTGAACAAATACGAACAAACCCTGTTTCACTACATTGACCGTCATCCGGACGAGCGCCGTTTTTGGCACGGCAAATTACACGAGACCGCCCACCGCATAGCCGACGCGGGGACCGCCACCCGGGAGCTGGAACGCGAATTGTGGGAGTATTATATAGAGCGAAGCCAGAATGTGCTGGCGCTGCGGGAGCTGAATTCCGGCGGAATCCGCCGGGTGAGCCTGCTTAACCTGACTGAGTATCTCCTCCGGGTATGGGGACCTCCGCCCCGGCCCAAGAAGCCAGCGTCGCCCGGGGAATCAGCCGGCGGCTAGGCTTTGAAGATCAGTTTGGCGGCTGCGACGACGGTCAGGGCGAGCGTGATGGTCTCAAACCAGCGTTGGCTGATCTTTCCGGCCAACCAGCGGCCGGTCAGGGCCCCGAGTATGACGGCCGGGGCCAGCCAGAGATTCAACTGGAGGCTGGTGGTATTGATCATCCCGAGATTTACCATGAAGGGGACCTTGAACCAATTGAGCAGGAGAAAAAACACCGCGGCGGTGCCCATGAATTCGAGTTTGGGCAGTTGCATGGCGAGCAAGTAGAGGCTCATGACGGGTCCGGCGGCATTGGCGACCATTGTGCAAAATCCAGCCAAGGTTCCGGTGAGCGCGGCCATCCACCAAGGCGCGTGCGCCAAGGCCGCTTGGTCTTGCACGGCGACTGAAGGGCGTTTCCACCAGAGATGAAACCCGAGCATGCCGACCAAAATCAGGCCGATGAGGCGGGCCGTCCAGAGATCGTTGATGTGCCCCAAGGCGAGCCAGCCGAGCAATACACCGAGGATGGTCCATGGGAAAAGCCGCCACAGATGCGACCAGACGAGATGCTTTCGATAGCTGGTGACGGCAAAAATATCGCCCATGATCAGGAGGGGCAGCACCACACCGGTCGCGGCGCGGGCGGAAAGTATATTGGCGAAGGCGGCGACAAATAAAACCGACAGCCCCGGCACGCCCGTTTTGGAAAGCCCCACGCAGAGCGCGCCGAGAAAAAGCAGGCCCCACTGCCAGGGCTCGAAGTGCAGGCTGATCATGAAATTTTTTTCTGGTGCGACCGTGAAGCACTCATCGGCGCGAAGTCAATGGCCCGTCAGCGGAAATGTGACACGAAATTTTTGTGATCATTCATTTCTGTCATTTACAAACCCAAGAAGCAGATGCATTCGGTATTCACAAGTTATCCACTCGATGGAAAAAACTCTAACTGCGGTTCCACCTTCGTCGCGGCAGTCGGTCAGCATCAGGGCAAAAACGTACGTTCTCGACACGAACGTCCTGCTCCACGACCCCCAATCAATCTTCAAGTTCGAGGAGAACAATCTCGCGATTCCGGTCGAGGTTCTCGAGGAACTTGACGCCATCAAGGGCGAGCAGTCCACGGAACGCGGCCGCAACGCCCGCCGCGTGCACCGGATGCTGCAAGAGCTTTTGCCGGACTCACGCTCGATGCACGAGGGAGTGAAGTTGGAAAACGGTGGCACGCTCACCGTCATCATCAACCGGTATCTGGTGGAAAACAACTGGTCGTCGCCCGCGATGCAGCGTTTGCGGGCGGTGCTTTCGGATTTCACCAAGAAGGACAATCGCATCATCGCGAGCGCGCTCTTTGTGCAGGAGAGTTTTCCCCCGCCCACGATTCTTGTCACGAAGGACGTGAATGTGCAGTTGAAAGCGCGGGCGGTCGGGCTCGAGGCGCAGGATTATCTCAACGACAAGGTTCCCGAGGCGCCCGACACCGATTCGTATCCGACACTTGAGCTCGATGTCTACGAGATGCAGCGTTTCTGTTCCGAGGGACAGTTGGAGCTGACCGAGAATCTAGCGAAGAAGCTCTACCTAAATGAATACGTGCTGCTGATGACCCCGGAGGGGAAAACGATGCCCGGTCGGTATTTTGGCGACGGGGCGGTGCGCCGCCTGCGCTTTCCGGAGTTTGTGAAGGCACCCGGCGGCATTCCCATCCGGCCCCGCAATCTCGAGCAGCAATTCTTCCTTGATGCCCTGATGGACGACAGCATCTCGCTGATCACTTGTTTCGGCAAGGCCGGCACCGGCAAGACGCTGCTCTCGACGGCAGCGGCGCTTCATCAAACGACCGACGACGCCTCGCGCTACGACGGTCTCTCGATTTCGCGCCCGGTGATCGCCCTCGGCAAGGACATCGGATTCCTGCCCGGCACGCTGGAGGAAAAGATGAAGCCTTGGCTGCAGCCTTACCACGATGCGCTCGAAGTGCTCATGCCTTCCAAGCCGCAGAAAGATCAACAGTTCGTCTCGAAGAAGGTCGGCAAGAAAAAGAAGAAACACGACGACGTCATGTCGATGATGTCGGCTCCCCAACCCACTTTCAGCGGAGGCAATGGCGGTTTGCCTCCGATGAAACCCTACGAACGACTGATTAAAAGCGGGGTGTTGGAGATCGAGGCGCTGGCATTCATCCGCGGCCGTTCCATTGCGCGGCGTTTTTTCATTCTGGACGAGGCCCAACAACTCACCCCGCACGAGGTGAAGACCGTGATTACTCGTATTTCCGAGGGATCAAAAATTGTCCTCATCGGCGATCCCGCGCAGATCGACAATCCTTACGTGGATGCCCGCAGCAACGGCTTGGTTTATTGCCATAACCGGATGAAAGGCCAGTCGCTGCATGCCCACGTCAAGTTGTCGAAAGGCGAGCGCTCCCGATTGGCCGAACTCGCGGCCGACCTGCTTTAACGGGTCGAGTTACGTTGGGCTGGCTGCTTTTTTGGCCGCTTCCCGGGTGAGTTTCTTCAGGGCCTTGAGCTCCGGATCGATCAATTCGAGGGTCGCTTTGTCCATCCGGTCGATGAAGAGAACCCCATAGAGGTGGTCGACCTCGTGATGGA
>Ga0302321_100003267_pt1 | contig 13909 bp, 11 predicted proteins | sample Fen_T0_1_FD_202505 | JGI IMG/M metagenome (GOLD analysis project Ga0302321, IMG submission 202505) | Peat permafrost microbial communities from Stordalen Mire near Abisko, Sweden - Fen_T0_1 | ecosystem: Environmental > Terrestrial > Soil > Wetlands > Permafrost | place: Sweden: Abisko...
TCGAGATAACGGTCCAGCGCCCGTTGCGATCCGCCTTCCAGGGTGTCGCGAAGGGCAGCGCGCCGGGCAGCAGAGAGCGTGGTGATTGCCCAACTCGCGGCCGCCGAGACCGCAGCAAAGACGGCAGGCAGCGCGGCAATCAGCAAATGGAGTATTCGTGATGGTGGGGCAGGATCCAAGGTCGTGCGGTGCGCGTCGCACCCGCCTCCTCGTGATCACTTAGCGGACCGACCCCGGGGGACGCAACCCGTGCCGAGCCCGACCGACCCTGGGTCATGGTCGAATTGAGCGCCCCACGAGCTCCGAATCCGGCCGACCGGACAGTGGTGGGGCCAACGCCAGATAACCGAAGCAGAACCAGCGCTTCGCTATCGTTTGCCAGTCTTCTTCGGGGACCAGCCGTAGGTCCATTTCCGGCTCACGGGCCTGCGGCCTTGCCCAATCGTTCAATCGCTCCACAAACCGGCGCCGACGGGGCTTCGGGCGGCCACCACGCGCATGCTCGCCGCGACTCGGCGGCCGCCCGGGACCCCGAGTCCAAGGCGGTATCGGAGAAACTGCTCGACCCGTTCTTTTGCCAACTGGCAGTGAATCAGGGGCTGAGCTCGCACGTCCAAGCCAACACGGGTGCGTGTAGCGCGTCACCGGCATTGCCCCTGCGTGAAGATCTTCAAAATCTACTGACCGGGCTAGTGCGCCGCGCGGCGTGGGGAGGCGATCGTCGGAAGGGGACTGCCAGAATCGAACTGTCCGAGGGTTCGCTGGCCGGCGCCACATTGGTCGTTCATGCTGAACAGCGTTCAGTCAGCGTCGAACTCGAGCTTCCTCCTGGAATGGCTACGCAAGGCTGGCAGCAACGGATCGCCGCACGGCTCGAAGCACGAGGCTTCGCGGCTCGAGTCAAGGTGGGCTGAATGGCTCCATTCGGTCGCCGGCGCGCTCATTCTCCCGGCCGGCGAAAGCCGCGGACTACTCGAAATTCGCCGGGGCTGCGCTCGTGGCCCAGCGCGATCAAGTCGCCGGCGCTCCCGAACCAGGCCGCTGTCTCGAGCAACGGCGCCAACACCGGTGCGATGAAATCGGTCAGCTCGACGAGCTGACCGAGGCGTGCCCGTCGTTCGCCGGTTTCGTTCAGGACCCCACTGGGCAGCGCGCGCCGAGCGGCCTCAGCGGTCGCCAGCAGTGGTAGGTTCGGATCGAGCGGGCAGGGCGTAGCGTCGCTGAGCTCGAAGCGACCGCTCGCCAAGCGCCGAAGTGCCGAGAGGTGTGCGGGCAGGCCGAGCGAGACGCCCAGATCTCGGGCCAAGGCGCGGACGTAGTAACCCTTGGAGGCTTCGACTTCGAGGACCAGCTCGTTTTCGCTGCGCGAGAGCAGCAGCAACTGTTCGACTTGAACCTCGCGTTCGGCGAGCTCCGGGGCATTGCCGGCGCGGGTGAGCGCGTACGAGCGTCGCCCGTCGACCTTGATTGCGCTGACCGCAGGTGGAACCTGCAGGCGCCGAGCCTTTTCCGCAGCCAGCGCCGCATGGAGCAACGGCTCACTGAGCTGTTCGGCAGCCACTGCCACCTGCTCGGTGGTCTGGCCGTCGGCATCGAGCGTGTCGGTGGCGCGGCCGAAGCAAACCGTTGCGCGGTAACGCTTGCGATCTCGCGTCAAAAACCCGCTCAGCTTGGTGGCTTCACCGAACAACAGCAGCAGCACGCCGGTGGCCATCGGGTCGAGCGTGCCCGCGTGCCCGACGTCGCGGGTCCCGAAGACACGTCGCGCTTGCGCAACGACGTCGTGGCTGGTCGCCTTGCCGGGTTTGTCGACGATCAGCACTCCATCGGGAACTCGAGTCATGAAATCTGCGTTTTGGGGTCGGGCCCCCAAAACTCCGGGGCGGAGCCCCGCTGAATTAAGCGCTTCGTGATCCCCGAAGCGGGATGGGTGCGGGGGTGACGCGCTTCGCGATCCCCGACGGGGGAAAACCCCCGACTACAGACGCTCAACCGAACCACACGCTCCGGCGTTCGCGTAGACCGCTGTCGAGCATGGACTGGATCGAGCTCCTTACCCTCTCCGACAAGCGGCCGACCAGCACGTGGTCGTCCGCGGCTTCTGGGCCGTAGTTGTCGAGGTTGATCGGCTCGCCGAAGCGCATCCGCCACTTGGTGGGCGCCGGCAAGAGGCCTGCGGGGCCCAGGAACGGGAAGGTGGGCGTGATCGGGAAATAGGGCAGACCGATCAGCTCGGTCAGGCCCTCCAAGCGATACAAGAGCGGGCTGGACTCTTCCGCTCCGATTATCGCGCAGGGCACGATCGGCGCGCGCATGCGCAGGCACAGGCGAATATAGCCACCGCGACCGAAGCGTTGCAGCCGATAGCGCTCTTGGAACAGCTTCTTGATGCCGTGCACGCCTTCTGGGAACACGCCGACGATGCTTTCTTTTTCCAGCAAACGCTCGGCGTTTTCGGGGCAGGCCCGTACCGCGCCGACGCGATTCATGAACACGCCAGCGAAGGGCAGGTAGTAAACGAAGTCTTCCGCCAGCCAGCGCAGATCTCGCTTTTGTTTGTGCTCGATGCGTAGCGCGGCGCGCAGCATCAAGCCGTCGAGGGGCAACGCGCCCGAGTGATTGGCGACCACGATGCAGCGGCCTTCTGCCGGTACGTTGTCGATGCCTTCCACCGTGGTCCGGAAGTAGCTCCGGTACAGGAACTCGACGACTGGCTTGACGCGCTGTTCGAAGCTCGGATCGAGCCCAAAATCGTCGAATTCTTCGGAGCGACTGCGCAGGGCGGTGCGCCCCCATTTGCGCGAAATGAAGTCGGAGGCGGGCATTGGCGCGGGCTCCACTCTTGCCGGCGGCGAGGAATCCGTCTTGGCCAGCCCGCGCCGTTCCGGCGTTGGGGCGTCGCCTTCGACCTCCGCTTCTGCAGCGACGTCACCGAAGTGGCGCTGACGAATCAGCCCGTCCAGGCGCGCTTCGAGCGCACGAATTTGCGCTTCCACGTCGCCCGACTTCCGCTCTTGCGGGTCAGGCGGCGCGCTTTCGAATGCTTCGCCATACTGCGTGGTCGGCGACACCACGCGCGCGCCGATGCCGAGTTCGAACGCCTCCTCCGAGTCGATGTCCGTATCGCCGAGGCCAGCTTCGTCGACCGCGGTGCGCTCGTCGATCACCGACGAGGGCGGGCTGAGCGCCGGCTGGGGAGTTTGGACTCGGCGTTCGCCGAGCCGGGCCGCCGCGGGTTCACGATTGCGGCCCGTACGCCGGGCTTTGCGCTTGGGGTTCGAAGGGCTCTTCGGGTCAGCGCGGGTCAGCGCGGGGCGGGGCGTGCGCGCGTCCCCTTGCTTTTCGCTTTTGGCCGGTCGTGGCGGTGCGGAATGCTTGGCGTTCGAGTCGCGCTTGGGCCGTTTGTCCTTCCTTTTCACGCGGGCGTCTCCGAAAGCAACCTGACGTCGCGCAGGTGCTGTGCGTTAGCATAGTCGATCAAAGCTTCTCGGCTGGTGTAGAGCGGCGCAAAGCCCAGCTCTTTTCGAGCCAGGGCCCCGTCCGCCACGCAGATGTACTGCAGGTAGTCGAAAAAAGCCGGCGGTGCCTCGGCCAATTGCGTCAGCCACAGGGCGGTCGTGAGCCCCGAAGCCAGCGAACGCGGAAGCGGAAGGGTGGTGCGCCCAGCGAGCTTGATCACCGTGCGCAGCGGGAGGACGCCATCGCCCACGATGTTGAACACGCCGGGTACGTCATGCACAGCCGCCAAACGCAGTGCGCGCACGGCGTCCGCCTCGTGCACGAATTGCCAAAGCGGATCGAAGCCGAGCACGGTCGGGGTGAGCCGATGACTCAAATACCGGGTGACGAAGTTGTCGACCGTTGGACCGAGCATCGGTGCGATCCGCAATACCGTGGCGATCCGACCTTGTCCCGGGCGACCAAAGCGAAGCACTTCATTCTCGGCCTCCATTTTGTCGGCGAAAAAGGACTCGGTACGCCGGGCGCGCAGCGGGTGCTTCTCCGACAGGTAATTGGGATTGGTGGCATGTGCGCCGTACAAGAGTGTCTGGCTGCGCATCACCACCTTGTGCACTTTCGTGCGTCGGCAGGCGTTGAGCACGTGCATCGTGCCGACACTCTCGAGTTCGTGAGCGAACGCCGTGGAGTGCGTCGGTGAATCGAGGAACGCCAGGTGAATTACGACGTCGACTGCCTCTGCCGACATGATCTCGGCCATGCGTTCTTCTGCTAGGCTCTCGGTCAGGCTGACATTGTAGACGCGTGATTTGGGGCCTGCCGTTGCCGGCGCTTCGGTGTCCAAACACACGATGGCACGAACGTTCGGATCTTCCTCCAATAGACCAATCAGGTTACTGCCCAAAAATTGCGCGGCGCCCGTGATCGCGACGACGCGACGGCGTCCCGGTGGTGCGTCCAGACGACCGCGTTCGGCAAGCATGAGTGAGTGCGAAGATGTAAGCGATTTACTCACCCGGCACTCCTTTGGGACAGCTGTCTTTGGTTCATCCGCTGGCTGGCAAAGTAATCGAAATGCCCGCGATTCCTAGAGTGCATCTGCTCAAAATGCGACCCCGCGCACCTTGAGTGCTGCTCGAGCGCTCCCCAGCGCTCCCGAGCGCTCCGGAGCGCTCCCGAGCGCGGAGCGAGCAGAACGCGGCGCCAGCTGAGTCACCGCTAGTGCCGCGGAAATTGCAAGGAGTTTCCTGTTCAGGGCGGGTCATGTGAATTACACTCAAGCGTTGATGCCCCAGGCCTCGGTTGTCGCTGGCTCGATGCTCGGGCCGTATTTGTTGGGCGACCGCCTCGGGATGGGCGGAATGGCCGAGGTGTATGTGGCGCAGCGGGCCGGTCCGCGCGGCTTTGCCAAGCGCTTTGCGGTCAAACGCATCCTGCCGGAGCTGGCGCAAGACGCCCGCTTCGTCGCCATGTTCTGCGACGAGGCCCGCATTTGCGCCGCCCTTTGCCATCCCAATATCGTGCAGGTGGTCGACTTCGGCGAGGCCAACGGCGAGCTGTTCATGGCCATGGAGTTCGTGGACGGCGTATCGCTTGCGCGCATGCTTCGCTCGGTATCCGCGCGCCGAGAGCGTTTCCCGCGCACGATTGCGCTGCACATTGCGCACGAGGTGCTGCGCGGTCTGGCTTTCGCTCACGAGGCCCAAGACGAGCATGGTCGGCCGCTCGGAATCGTGCACCGCGATGTGTCTCCCGGCAACGTGCTGATCGGCCGCGCCGGGGACGTCAAACTCGGCGATTTTGGCATCGTGCGCAGTGAGTTCGTGGACCGTCGCACTTACCCGGGGGAGCTCAAGGGCAAGGTCGGCTACATGTCGCCCGAGCAGGTCATGGGCACGGATGTCGATCCGCGCAGTGACCTATTTACGGTGGGTATCATCTTGGCGGAGATGTTGCTCGCCCGGCCGCTCTTTTCTGGTCAAAACGAGTTCGAGATCTTGACCAATATCTACGAAGCCAATCTGAGTGTGCTCGATCGCCACGCGGCAGAGCTTGCTCCGATCCTGTGCGATACTCTGCGCCAGGCTTTGTCGCGCGACCCCGCCCAGCGCTTCCAGAGTGCCGTGCAATTCGCTGGCGCTCTGCGCGAGGTCGCGCGTGAACTCGATCTAAATCTGGGTGATTCGGAGATCGTGCCTTGGTTGTCCGCCTTGGGGATCCTGCCCTCGCGGAGCGGCACTCACGAGCGGCTGCTGCAAGCGCAAGCCGAGCAAGCCTTGCAACGCTCGACGAGCGTTACCGAACCGGTCCCGGGTATGTCGCCCGCGCAATCCGGGCAGCGACCCGCGCAGCAGCCACCGCCGGCTGCGCGTGCGCCGCGCTTCGGTGAGCCGCTGACGCGCGCCGCTTCGTGGCGCAGCGCGCTCGACCGCATGACGTTGCCGGCAGTTCTGCATGCGGTCGCCGCTCGCCAAGAAACGGGCGTGCTCGTGGCCCGCAACGAGCGTCGCGAAAAGCACTTTTACTTCGTAGAGGGCGAGCTGCGAGCCGCGCGCTCGACCGAACACTCCGAGCTGCTCGGCACGCGCTTACTTCGGGCCGAGCGCATCACGGAGCAAGATTTGACGGATGCGTTGAACACCTGCAAACGGACTCAGCGCTCGCTCGGTGAGGAGCTGGTCGCGCGTGGCATCGTTCGCGCCAGCTCCCTCTTGCGCGAGCTGGTCGAACAGGTCGAGGCGCGTTTCATCGAACTGTTTGCTTGGAATGACGGAACGCTCTGGTTCGTGCCCGGTGTTCGCGAGCTGCACCTCGAGGTCAGAGCCCCGGCACTAATGCCGACGCTGGTCACGCACGCGATTCGCGAGGCCTACACCGAAGACGAGATCGCGCTGTGGTTCGCGCGCGCCAGCAAGCTGCCCGTACACCGCGGCCAAGCGCGTCGCATCGACCCGACCAAGCTCGGACTCTCGCTCGCCGAGCGCCGCGCGCTCGAACGCGCCGCGACAGCGACGTCCATCGAAACCCTGGTGAACGAGCTGTCCGCCGAACGCGTGGCTACCCCGCGCGAGACGCTTTTCGGCCTGTTCGTTGGCGTCAGCATCGGTATCGTCTCCGTCCCGGGCTGGCGCTGACTCTGTCCGCTGCCGGGTGCGGTCATGCGGTCATGAGTGATTTGAATTCCCTCATGGTTGGGGACCCTAACGGCGGGTCGAGGGCGGCGCGCTCGGAGCGGGGATGGATGACGAGCGGCGTGCACTGGTGGAAGGCGGATTGAGGGTGCGTACGGAGGCGGAAGGAGAGGACTCGGGCGCGTCGTCCTCGAGCAAGTCTTTCAAGGTCTTCAGTTCGACCGGCTTGAACAAGGTCGGGCACGCGCAATTCTTGAGGTATTCGGCCTCCGCGCGGCCGAGCGCACCGCCGGTCACGAACACGAAGCGCTGGGCCAGTTCGGGGCGCCGCTCCGCGATGCGCGCGTGCAGGGTGTCGCCGTTGCGGCCGGGCAGGAAAACGTCACAGAGCACCAGATCGGGGGCGTAATTCCGATCGAGCAGCTCTACTTCGGCTTCGGAAGCTGCGGCGGCGGTGCGCACCACGTGCGGCCTGAGCGCGCGGCGGATGGAGCGCGCGAACACGGGGTCGTCGTCGACCACGAACACCTGTCGCGGCCGCGCCTCGACCATGCGCTGCTTCGCCGCGCGCATCGGGACGAGTGGGATCAGGCCGCTGTCCTCCTGCACGCGCGTGAGCAGCACGCGGAATGACGCGCCGCCGCCGATACGGTCGTGGACCTCGATGTGCCCGCCGTGCGCGGCGACCACGTCGCTGCAGATCTTGAGTCCGAGCCCAGTGCCCTGGCCGCGCTGCTTGGTCGTGTAAAACGGCCGAAAAATATGCTGAATGGCGCCGGTAGGGATGCCCGGGCCGTTGTCTTCGACCACCAGTGCGAGTTGCTCTCCGTGGCCCATCACCCGCACCCAGATCTCCGGATGCGCGCTGACCTCCGCTGCGTCAGCCGCGTTGAACACCAAGTTCAGCACCACCTGCCCGAGGCTGTCGCGTCGGCCCACGGTATACACCGGGCCATCGAGATGTTGCGTCAGCGTGATGCCGCGGCGCTCCAGGTGCGGCATGGCGATCGCGAGCGACTCTTTCACGATCGTCACCAGGTCCACGCACTCGGGCGAGATTTCGCGGCGGGATACCAGCGAAAGCTGCTCGACGGTATCGCGAATGCGTGCCACCGCGCTCTGAATGTCGGACGACACTTCACCGAGCTCGCGGATTGCGCCGGCCATGTTCGGATCAGTGACGTCGGAAAGCTCACTCACTTGCTCGACCAAGCGGCCCAGCTCTTCTTGCTGCAGGAGCATCGCGCCGGCCGGGCCACGCAGCTCGTGCGCGACGCTGGCTGTCAGTAGACCGAGGCTGGCCATGCGGCTGGCCTCGGCGAGTTCGTCGTTGCTCGGGACCGGCGTTGCGCGGATCTGTTCACGCTCCAGCGCGACAGCCAGCATGTTCGCCACGGTGGTGGCGAAATGTTTCGCTTCTTCGTCGACCCGCGAGGCATCGTCGAACAAGAGCACGAACACGCCCTGCGCGACTCGTCGCAGCAGCACCGGCACGGCCAGCGCGGTGCGGGCGCCGAGCGCGAGGATCTCGCCCGCGTCATCGATGGCTTCACGATCGCGACCGAGGTCCGTGAGCAGCACCATGCGCCGCGTGCTGAGAGCGCGCTCTGCAATCGTTCTCAGCGCTCGCCGCAGCACTAACAGCTCCGGGCCGCCGCGATCGCCGAGCCCGCGTTCCGCGATCGACTCGAGCCCCGGATCCAAGGTGAAGGCGGCCGCCGCGCGCGCGCGCATCGTCTCGAGCAGCACGTCGAGCGAGTCGCCGAGCAGGCCGCCACTCGATTCGCTCGCCAGACGGCCCGACAGGGTGTGAAGCGCGTCTAAGCGTTGCAGCCGCAGGAGCGGATTCATGGTGATTGCGTGGCAGCCCGTTGCAGAAAGCCCCCAAAGAGAGCCCTCACAACATAGGGCTTTCGGGGTGCAAAAGCCAAGCATCAGCGCAGGCATCGCCGCGCTCCTCGACGAGACTGCTTGGTGGGCGACGCTGACGCTAGGACCGCTAGGGCGTAGCGCGAGTTCCAGTGACGTCGTAACGTAACACCGGGTAGGGTGCAAAATCGCTGATAATCTTGAAGCCGGCCTGTTCAAAAATGCTGAAAGGTCCGGTCCAAAGCTCGGCCGGGCCGGCTTGATCGGAGCGCCTCGGGAAGGCCTCGATACAGCGCACCCCGCGGGTCTCGGCGATCGCGACTGCCTGTCCTACTAGCGCGCGAGCTACGCCGCGCCGCCGAAATTCTTCGTCGACGAGCAAGCAACCGACCGTGAGCACCCCCTGGCGCGGCCCCGAGAGCGCGGGCAGGCCCCGATACAAGCGCTGGTCGTAGAGTTTGGGCAGGCGCTCGGCGGGGCACAACTTCAGCCAGCCTACCGCCTGCCCGGCATGCAGCGCGACAACGCCTCGCAGCTCCGCGTGCGCCGTCGCCAGGCTATCGACAAAGGCCGCGCGATTCTGCTCAGGAGCGTTGAACAGGCGATCGAGCCAAGCGTTCTTGTCGCCGGTGAAATGCCAATATTGACAATGGCAGGGCGTGCCGGTGCGTTCGAACAGCGAAAGCAGCGCCCCCGTGTGCTCGGCCTCGGCGGCTACTACTTCGAGCTGCAAATTCGCACCCTCGGTTCAGCCGGGTATGACGATCATCGGCTGGGAGGCAGCGCGGGACCGCCAGGCGAGGTGAGCCGCTCGACGGCGGCGGCGAGTGTGAACAGCCGTTCTTCCTCGAACGCGGGCGCCAAGAGCTGTAGCCCGACTGGCAACGCGGGCTGGGTGGCAGTGGCCTTGGCCATGGCGCACGGCACGCTGAGCCCGGCGATGCCTGCTAGGCTGGCCGGGAGGGTGTAGATATCTGCCAAGTACATGGCCAGCGGATCATCGGCTTTTTCGCCGAATTTGAAGGCGGGGCCGGGGCTCGTGGGCGCCGCGATGGCATCTACTTTTTCGAACGCGCGATCGAAGTCTTGTTTGATCAGCGTGCGCGCCTTCTGCGCTTTGCGATAGTACGCATCGTAATAGCCGGAGCTGAGGACGTAGGTGCCGAGTAAGATGCGACGCTTCACCTCGGGACCGAAGCCGGCGTTGCGTGTCTTGCCGTACAACGCTTGCAGATCACCGCGCGGCGGTTCGACGCGGAGCCCGAAGCGTACGCCGTCGAAGCGAGCCAGGTTACTCGAGGCCTCGGCGGTGGCCACGATATAGTAAGTCGCGATGCCGTGCTTCGTGTGCGGCAGCGCGACCGGATGCACTGAACAGCCTTCGCTCTCGAGCGCACTGATCGCCGCCCTCACGCTGGCTGCCACCGCAGGATCCAACCCCTCACCGAAGTATTCTTCGGGGATACCGATGCGCAGCCCTTTCACCGGTCGATCGCAGGCGGCTTCGTAGGCGCCGACTGGCACGTCCGCGCACGTGGAGTCATGGCCATCGACCCCGGAAATGACCTCGAGCAGCCGCGCAGCGCTGCGCGCGTCACGCGCGAACGGCCCGACCTGATCCAGGCTCGATGCAAACGCGACCAAGCCGTAGCGGGAGACGCGGCCGTAGCTCGGCTTGACGCCGACGATGCCGCACAGCGCGGCGGGCTGCCGAATCGAACCGCCGGTGTCGCTGCCGAGCGAGCCCGCAGCCATGCCGGCGGAGACGGCCACGGCACTGCCACCGCTCGAGCCACCGGCGGTGCGCGTAGGATCCCAAGGGTTTTTCATCGGACCGAAGGCGCTGTTTTCGCCGGACGAACCCATAGCGAACTCGTCCATGTTCGTCTTGCCAACGAGCACGGCGTCGGCTGCGCGTAGCCGCGCCACGACGGTCGCGTCGTACGGTGGGCGCCAGCCAGTCTCTGCGCCGGAGCCGCCGGTGCCTTCCGCATTGCGTCGGGTCAGAATCTTCGACGCGCAGGTGGTCGGCGCATCCGCCGTGCACAGTGCATCTTTGATCGCGATTGGTACGCCGCTGAGCTTGCCCAGGGCCGCGCCGCTCTTGCGTTTGAGATCGACAGCGGCTGCAGCTGCGAGCGCGGCGTCACGCGACACATGCAGGAATGCCTGCAAGCCGCTTTGACTCTCCATCCGTTGCAAGGCCCGCTCGGTCAGCGCCACGGCGCTGATTTCGCCGTTCTTGACCTTGTCGGCCTGTTGGGGGATCGGCAAATCGAGGATGTCGCTCATTCGTCGACGAACGCCGGAACGGCGAACCCTCCACCCGCGCTGCGCGGCGCTTCCGCCAGCGCCACTTCATTGGTCAGGCTCGGTTCGACCGTGTCCGGCCGCAGCGGAGCGCCCAGCACGGCGACCTGCGTAGTTTCTGCGACCGACGCCGTGTCGAGCTCGGCCAGCGAGTTCACGTATTCGAGGATGTTGCCGAGATCCTTCTGCATGCGATCGATTTCGCTGTCCCCGAGCTCGAGGCGCGCAAGTCTTGCGACGTGTAGAACCGTTTCACGAGTAATGGCCATGATGAGCGGCGCGCAGGCTAGCATCACGGGCCGCGGTCTGCATTCGACGAGCCACCTCGGATTCGACTATCGTCGCGCCATGTTTCCGTCGATTCCGCTGGCAGGCCGAGCGTCTGGCGTTCGCGAGACGCAGGGCGGGGGACAGCCGCCTCCTGGTGGTTGGGGTCCACCCGGTAATTACGCTCCGCCGGGAGGACCCCCTGGGCCGGGAGGTTACGGTCCGCCGGGCGGCGGTCCGCCGGGAAGTCCGCCGGGAGGCGGCCATGGCCCCTCTGGCCCGGGAGGCTACGGTCCGCCGCCCCCGCCCGGTAAACCGATCACCGGCTCGGCGGCGACCATGGCCATGCATGCCATGACGATCGATCCGCGGACGGGCCTGCCGCGCGGCGAGAAGCCGCCGGCGAGTACCGCCGCGGTGGTGGCTTTGGTGTGCGGGATCCTCCTGTGCTTGGGTCCGTTTACGGGCATCCCGGCGATTGTCGCCGGTGTGCTCGGTCGCAAAGCCGCCCGCGAGTTTCCGCAAACCGTAGGTGGGCACGGCATGGCGACTGCGGGCCTCGCGCTCGGCATCGTCAATCTAGTGCTCTCCCTGTTCGCGACAGCGCTGGCCATCTGGCAGTTTCTGGCGCCAAATTAGCCGCGCGCGAAGTCAACTTCGTGGGCATCTGTTCAGGCCTAATTTCAGCTGGATCCGAAGATAACTGCGCTCGCAACTCCGGTCTTCGGCGCGCCGACTGGCTCGGGTGCAGGGGCTCCCGTAGCCATCGTCCTGCTCGACGCCAGGAGACCTCACCGATATGCTCCAGCCTGCAAGCGGTCGGCCCCGCACGCGCGACCGAGGTAGCAACTTGACTGAGTTTCGCGAATTTCAGGACGGCGAAGTCATCGAAGGCACGCGCTACCGTGTTCTGCGGTTAATCGGCGTGGGCGGCATGGGCTCGGTGTACGAAGTCGAGCACATCGAGCTTGGTAAGCGTTTCGTGCTCAAGGCGCTGCTGCGTGAGCTTTCTCGGCGCGACGACCTGGTGCAGCGGCTCCGTAACGAGTGGCGCGCACTGGCTCGTCTGCAGCATGACAACATCGTGAACGTCACGGACGCCGGTACCTCTGGCGGTGGCGTGCCCTTCTACGTCATGGAGCGCCTCGACGGTGACACCCTTGCCGCGCTTCTGCGGCAAAAGCGCCGTCTCCACGTGGTCGATGCCGCGAACATCGCGAGCTCGGTGCTCGAAGCGTTGAGCGCTGCGCACGAGATCGGCGTCATTCACCGCGACGTGAAGCCGGCCAATGTGTTCATCGTCAACGGTGGCGGAGTGAAGTTGCTCGATTTCGGCATCGCCAAGATCGCCGATGCCACCGGCGTCGTCACCGCCCGTGGCTTGGCGGTCGGCACTCCGCGCTATATGTCCCCCGAGCAAGCCCGCGGCGAGCGCGTGGACGGTCGTTCGGACATCTACGCAAGCGCGTTGCTCTTGTTCGAAATGATCGCGGGCGTCGGTCCGTTCGATGACGCGCTAGACTCGAACGAGCTCTTGCTTGCGCACTTGGCGCGCGAAGCGCCACCGCTATCGTCTTTGGTGCGCGGCGTGTCGCCCGAACTCGAGCAAATATTAGCCAGCATGCTGGCTAAAGATTGTCGTCAGCGGCCGCCGAACGCTCGGCACGCCGCCGAGCAATTGCGTAGTTTCGCGCTCCGTCAACGCTCTGCTCCGGCAACGGACGCACCCACGGCGCAGGCGGGCTATGGCGCGCAAACTGTAGACCTAGTGCGGGAAGGCGTGGCCAAGCCCATTCACGAGTCGATCACCCGGGCTGAAGGCGCCGCGCGTAAGCAGCTCGCTCGCGACGCCAACCTGTCGGACGACGCACTCACCCAGCGCATCTCGCGTTTGCATGAGACGACGCAGGTAACGCTTTCGATCAGCACGGGTGAATCGCTGTCCGTCAGCTCGGTCCCGAACACGACCTTCGTGTCACCGCCGCCGTTCGACGGCACGACGACGTTGCAGATGTCCTCCGTCCCGTCCCGCACTCAAAGCCCCGTGCCCGAGCCGCCCAACCAGCCATTCGCCGAGCGACCCGAACCAACGGAAATGCTGGGAGAGCTACCGCCGTTGGTCGAGCCGCCCGTCACACGCACTCAGGTGCCGTTGTCAGAACGTGCCCGCCCGGTGAGCCTCACGCCGCCGCCCGTGGTCGACACCGGGCGCAGCGAAAGCTCGGGATCGCTTCGGGTGCAGCGGGTAGGACGCTGGGCCGGCAGGGCCGCAGCGGGCGTGGCGCTGCTGATCGCGACTGGGCTTGTCTGGCGCTGGGCTGCAACTCGCGGTGGAAGCCCCGCATCGGTCGCCGCGGCTCGCCCAGTGGCGCTGAAAACCCCGATCCAGGCTGGCCTGCCGCCGGAGCCGGTCGCTGAAAGCGGTCCGCTGCCTGCCGCAGCTCCGAAGGCCGCGCTGACGGCCAGCGTGAGCCCCACGCCCGCGCTGACGGCGAGTGTGAGCCCCACGCCCGCGTCCTCGGCGCGCCTCGTCGGGTCCCCCGCGGCCAGCGGCTCCGGACGCAATTTGAGAATGATTCTAGGTACTAAGCACTACGGTACGGTGTCCGTGCGGAACCTTCAGCCGCGTACCCGCGGCCCTGGCCCCGGGCTGCCCGGCTCGGGCCTGTAACGGCTTGATTTGGGTGCTTGCGCGGCCGGCACTCGTGCCGTAAGTTCCGCGCCCCTTGCCGTCCTGGCAGGGATCTAAACCCCAATAAAAACCACACGCCCCACACGCGACCAAGCGAATCCGGTGCTCTTCTTCGGCCCTCCGATCCCTCGGTAGGTCAGGAGAAAAGTTGATTCGAAGGCGGGGCGGAGGAAAAACCGAA
>Ga0302321_100003268_pt1 | contig 13904 bp, 12 predicted proteins | sample Fen_T0_1_FD_202505 | JGI IMG/M metagenome (GOLD analysis project Ga0302321, IMG submission 202505) | Peat permafrost microbial communities from Stordalen Mire near Abisko, Sweden - Fen_T0_1 | ecosystem: Environmental > Terrestrial > Soil > Wetlands > Permafrost | place: Sweden: Abisko...
GCGTGACCGGGGTGCTGTGGGCTCTCGGGCCGATGATCGCGACCCTGCGCGAGATGCTCGGCGGGCGGATCGAGCCGAGCGTGATCCTCGCGACAATCCTCGGTGGCCTGACCCTGTTCGGCTGGGCGTTCCTTGGAACCTAACGATGGTGCAGTGGTGAACGCAACGGTTGAGACGACGCCGGTGGCATCGGCCCCGGCTTCGCCCGCGCCCGCGCCCGCGGCTTCGCCAGCAGGTACGTCCGCGCCCGCGCCCGCGCCTGCATCCACGCTCAGGGCCCTGCCGCACTGGACGGTCCCCGTGCTGGCCTTTGCCGCGTTCGGCGGCCTGATCGGCTGGCGAGTCGGGGCGAGCCCGGTTTCGACGGTATTGGGTGTCGCCATCGGCGCGGCATTCGCGTTCGCGGGAGCTTTCGTGTTGACGGAGGCTCTCAGCATGGCCAACCCTCATCTGGAGCGACCCGCCGTGCGCGAGGCGGCGGCGAGCGGCTTCCTGCTGATCCTGCCCTTCGCCATCCTGGCCCTGACGGCCGAGATCCTTCTCGGCTGGAAGGCCTCGCAGGTCTTCTCCTCGGCGGGTCTCATGACCGCGTGCGGCGCCGTCGGCGTGGAAGTCGGGCGGCGCGGCGGCGGCAAGCTGCGCAGCATGCTTGTGCCGACCGCCACGGCCTTCCTGCTCTCCACGGCCTGGGTGATGCTGAGCACCTTCGCCGCCGCGGCCTGGAAGCGGTGATCGTGATGCTGACGTCACGGCTCCGGGCGAATCGAACTCCACGGTTGTTGGGTGCGCTGGTTGCCGCCCTGGCCGTGGCGGCATTCGTGGGCTCGGGGCTCTGCGCCGCTGACGACAGCGTCTATCCGCCGTTGCCGTCGGATGGCGAACTCCAGACGATCGCCAACGCGGGCATGGCGACCCACACCTGGTGCCGGCCGCACATGTTCCTGGACGCACCGAACACCTGCGAAGTAGTCGCCATCACCAAGTGGCACATGGAGACCCCCGACTTCACAAGGATTCGCAAGAACTTCATATTCGAGGCCATCAAGTACACGTGGGGACCGAGCACGTCGGCGGCGGTCAAGACGGTCCAGGTTGGCTACTTGGCGCAGAAGGCCTACCTGCGCAACGACCTAGGACACGGGTGGGAGTGGGTGTGGGATCAGGTCGGCGGGGGAGCCACGGCGGAAGAGGCCCTCTCGCAGAACCCATCTTTTTACGAAGATCTACTGCCAGGTTGGGATACGAGGCCCGGCGGCCTCGCCCAATCGGCCAGCCCCGGGTCCACGGACAGCGCCGGTGCCACGGCCGAGGCAACCGCGGAGCCCGAACTCCCTCTCTGCGCGGCGACGATCCACGTCCCCGCGGGACTCAAGGTCGGCGACACACTTTCGCCGAGCGCGGATGTCACCAGCGAGGACGGCAAGCCGATCCTGGGGACCATCTCCGAGGTTTGGACTATCGGCGGCGTCCAGGCCAATTCGGTCACGTGGGACGGCAAGCCCGCCCGGATCGTCTTGCAGCTCAGCTGCCAGGGGCATGCCCAGGAATTCAGCGCCAACTACAACGGTGTCCTGGGCTCAACCGCCGCGGGCGGAACGTCACCCGTGCCGGCACCGGGTGGGAATAGCGAGGGAACGCAGGCCAACGGCGAGACGCCCGGACTGGATGGTGTCGGCGAAGTGCCCGGCCCGGCCGATGAGACGCAGGGCGTGGTCGGAATGGTTGGGCCGGCGGTCGTCGGGATCCTCGGCGGTCTGCTGGCCGGTGCCCTGGGCGGCGGCGGTGCCGGTGGCGGCACCACGGCACCCGCAGCGCCCGACAAGTCCGGGAGCGCCGACGGCGCCGACGGCGAAGACGGCGAAGATGGCGAGGACGGCGAGGACGGCCCCGATGGCGAAGGCCCGGCCGGCGCCGGCCCCGACGGCAAGGGTACCGGCGGCAAGGAGGGAACCCCGCCGGGCGGGAAGGGCACCGGCGGCAAGGGAGCCGGTGGAACGACGCCCCCGGCACCCAGCGCGGTCTCACCCGAGACGCAGGCCGCGAAGGACAGACTCGGCTTGATGGCGAACTGGGCGGTCGGGAAGGACAACAAGGCCTTCGCGGCTGCGATCAATGATGCCAAGGCCAACGCCTTCGATGCTGACGGCAACGTAATTCCCGAGAAGTACGCGGCGGCCGTGAAGGCCATCCGCGAGGCGATCGGCAAGAACGGCGACCCGAACGATGTCTACGGTCTGGCCAACAACCCCTACGGCTCGGACAAGCTGTTCAACAACTCGCTGAATCAGGCCGTCAACAAGGCCCTGGTGGATCGCGCCGAACGGGCCGTGACGGCTATCGGAAAGGGCGTATCCGACGCCGCCTCCTCAGTCGGCAAGGGTCTGGAGGGGTTGGCAAACGCGGCCCGACACCCGCTCTACTTCCTCCGGGGTGTCGATACAGCTTCACGGAACACCGCGCCGGTCGAGTCGGCGGCGTTCGACGCGGCCGTGAAGGATGGCCGGTACCTGGATGCATTGGGCGCAGGCGCCGGCGTGTATATGAAGGTCAACCAGGCCATGGGTGCGACTGCGGGGAAGATGGGCTGGGCCATGGCGAAGGACATGCTCGCGGTCGATGAGATCAAGACGATGTTCGACCCGAAGGCAAGCCTCGAGGACCGGTTCGCCGCATACCAGGCCGCGCAGGTCAAGGCGGCGATGCTGCTGGCGCCCGGTGTGGCCGAGGTTCGCGGCGCCGGCGCCGCCCTCGGTGCCGCGAGGGCCGCGGAAGGCTTACGGGCAGTCGAGGCCGCAAGAGCCGCCGAGGTTGCGTCGGGAGTCCGGAGTGCGACGGGTGCGGCGAGGGCCGCGGAGGCCGTCGACGCCGCGTCGGGAGCGCGTGTCGCAACGTCCGTGAACAAGATCGAGCGCGAGGTCGCCGCCGCTCTTGGAGACAAGCCCGCACCTTCGACGTTCGTCGAGGGCAAACGATTCCTCAACGAAAACACCGCAGCGCAGAAGGTCATCGACGACGCGATTCGGGAACACGGCGCCGGCGATGGCATCCGCATGGCCCGCCAGACCGAGGCCATGGGTGCGGCCGAACACAACCTGTACACGGCCCGGCGAATCGACCTCCAGAACCAGGCGGCCAACGAGGCCGGCAAGGCTATCGCCGAGGAAGAGACCGCCGGCTGGATCAAGGCCCATCGCGCCGAGATCACCGACCCCGCGACGGGCGTGGTGGACTACACGAAGGTTCCGCGCCGGGTTCCGACAACTCGGATAACCGAGGGCGACCGTGTCTTCAGCGGCGCGAACGCGGGCAGCGACCTCGACGTGACGTACAACACCAGCCACGTCACGACTGCACGAGCGAACGAGCTGGTGGCCGACGCAACCAGGAAGCTCGCCGGCGCGGACGGCAAGTCTCTCGGAATGACGCAGGATTCGATCGCCGTCAACGCCTACACGGCCCGACCCGGCACACTGGTCGACGCAACCGCGAGAGACGTCAACCAGGCGGCCTGGCTCCGCAACAACGCTGGGAAGTACCCGTCCACCGGCGGCTACCACCCGGTCCACGTCTCGAATGAAGGAGTGATAACTGTCGGAGACCACGTCGGCGGTGCACGCGCCGACGCACTCCCGATGGCAGAGCAGCACGCGGCTCCGTACCGGCTCACGGAGGCTGAGAACGAGGCATCGGCCGCGGACCACATTGCGAAACTCGACGAGACCGTCGGTGCCGACAACATCAGCAACGCCATCAAGGATGCGGCGCGGGCGAGCAAGAACGGCCGCCGCTTCGACGTGCCGAACGACGTCCTCATGCGGGCGGCGATGGCCAAGGGGGACCCGGCCGCGCAGTTGAGGATCCTCAAGGAAGCAGGGATCGGATCGGCCGCGGAACTGCGAGCCCGGATGAGGACGTGACAAGCGTGACACGAGAGGTGATCCAGATGAGCGACACGACGATGGCCGCGCCGGCGCAGGAGATCGCCTTCTCCAAGCGAGCGCTCAAGGCGCTCGGGGAGGGGCCGGAGATCCGTTGCGGCGCGCTCTCGTTGCTCGCCAGGATCGAACAGCCGGACGCGCCATCGGACCCGGACGGTCTCGTCGAGTCCCTCAACGCGCTGACCGGCCAGTGGACATGGGCCGCCCCCGCGCTCCTGGATCCGCACCTCACCGTCGCGCTGCTGTTCGGTGACGGCGACACCTCGCTCATCGGCCAGTACGTGTGGCCCGATGCCGAGTCTCGCGGCCCCGGCTACAAGGCTACCGTCGGCAAGGACGACGTGCGCCTTGCCGGCCCGGTCACGAACAGCGACGTGCTGCTCAACTGCCTCGACCTCGTGTCGATCAGTGGCGTCGCCGAGTCAGGGCCGCTCAAGATGAGCTTCAGCCTGGATGAGTTCTGGGCGACTCTCGCGCTACTCGACGCGTACCGGATGGCATTGCAGCGCCGCCGCCTTGCGCGTCAGGGAGGCCTTCCGGTCGGCGTGTCGGCGGCCGCATTTGCCGAGGCGTGGAAGGCCGGGGTCACCGTCGCGGACCCGGGCTGGTCCGTGTCGCTCTTCGCTCTGCTGCGGCCGGATCTGGTGCCGCAAGGGTTCGAGACCCGTGTTTCCGCCGTGATCGACAAGATGGACGGCGCCGGGGTTCTGGCGAAGCTCGCCGGGGACCCGGGCGATCCCCTCGGTGACGTCTACATCTTCGGGCAGGGGCTCGAGATGCTCTGCAACGCCGTCTTGGAGGGCATCGTCCAGTTCGGTCTCTCGGTTGAGCGACTCCGTCCCAGGAACGCGGTCGAAATGATGACGGTTGGTGGATGGCGGACGAGCAGCGGCTTCTGGGTGGCGGACCTGGGCAGCGTCCCGCCCGGCGGCACCGGCTCGGTCGTCGTGACTTTGCTCGGGCCGACTGCCTTCACGGACCTCGTCGAACTTGCGCTCGGCGGCAACGCTCCGGCCGGCGCCGCACCGTTCGAGATGAAGACGCCGTACTCCCGCGACGCCGTGCTGGCTGCCGTCCGGAAGGCCAAGCCGGTCGCGACCCATCCCGCAGCGGTTGCGGTGCCCGCGCCCGTCGCGCCCACGGCCCCCGCCTGGGCGCCCGCTCCCGCACCTGTCGCTCCCGCACCTGTCGCACCCATGGCCCCCGCCTGGGCGCCCACTCACACCGTTCCGCCCGAAGGAATGACGGCCTGGCCGACACCGGATCCGCAGACGTCCGGCGTTCAGCTCGGTGGCGGACTTCCGGTCGCGGTCGCGGAACGGACCGGAGACTGGGCGCACGTCGTCACGTCGAACGGCTGGTCCGGCTGGGTGGACGGTCGGCGCCTCGTCTGAGGAGCGGCGGGGTCGAGACGGCCCGCGTCCGGCGGCCCGCGTTCGGCTGTTAGAATTCCCGCCATGTCCAAACCGCTTGTCGTTCAGAAGTTCGGTGGCTCCTCCGTAGCCAACGCCGACCGAATCAGGCGCGTGGCCGCGCGAATCGCCCGTGAGCGGGCGACCGGCTGCGACCTGGTCGTCGTCGTTTCGGCCATGGGCGACACCACCGACGAGCTCCTCGCCCTTGCCGGCGCCATAACGGACGATCCGGATCCGCGCGAGCTCGACATGCTTCTTGCGACGGGCGAGCACCAGAGTGCGACTCTCGTCTCGATGGCCCTTCACGCCCTCGGCGTCCCGGCCATCGCCCTGTCGGGTGCGCAGGCGGGCATCACCACCGACGGAAACTACGGCAAGGCCCGCATCGCCGGCATAGACCCCAAGCGAATCCAGGACGAAGTCGCCGCCGGCCGAGTCGTGATCGTGGCCGGGTTCCAGGGCCAGAGCAAGCAGGACCCCACGCTGTCCGAGATAACGACCCTCGGCCGCGGCGGTTCGGACACCACCGGCGTCGCCCTTGCGGCCGCCCTCGAGGCGGACCGCTGCCAGATTTTCACCGACGTCAGAGGCATCTACACGGCCGATCCGCGGCTCGTCTCCGACGCTCGCCAGCTGCCGGTTATCTCCTACGAGGAGATGATGGAGCTGGCCCATCAGGGCGCCCAGGTGATGCAGGTCCGAGCCGTTGAACTCGGCTGGGTCAACAACGTCGTCATCGAGGTGCTGAGCTCGTTCGAAGACGTCCCCGGCACGCTGATCAAGGAGGATCCGTTCGTGGAGCAGCGCAACAAGGTTCGCGGCCTGGCCCACGACCGCAACGTGGCCAAGATCACGCTGGTCGAGGTCCCGGATCGACCGGGCGTCGCCCACGCCGTCTTCGCCCCGCTGGCCGAGGCGGGCGTCAACGTAGACACGATCGTTCAGAACGTCGGCCATCACGGCACGACGGACCTCAGCTTCACCATCACCCGCGGCGATCTGGCCAAGACCAAGCGGATCCTCGAGCCGATCATCCGCGAGCTCGGCTTCCGCGAGATGACGGCCGACTCGGCCATGGCCAAGGTCTCGATCGTCGGTGCCGGTATCCAGAACGCCCCGGGCTACGCGTCCAAGATGTTCGCTGCCCTGGCCGAGGCCGGCGTCAATATCGAGATCATTTCCACCTCGGAGATCCGCATTACCTGCATGATCGCCGAGGATCAGGTCGAGACCGCGGTCCGGGCGCTGCACAAGGCCTTCGCCCTGGAGGCCCCCGAGCCGCTCGTCCAGGGCGAGCTCGAGGCAGAGGCCAAAGCCGGGGCGTCGAAGACGGGCGCGTGACGAGGCGCGATACGCCGCCCGGCGGCGATGCGCGGCGCGATACGCCGGCGTTCCTCTCGCGCAGCGAGCGCTTCCGGTCGGTTCCCTCGACCAACGACATCGTCCGTGGCTGGATGACCGAAGGAACCGCCGAAGTCTGCCTGGCGATTGCCGACGAGCAGACCGCGGGTCGCGGCAGGTCCGGCCGATCCTGGGTCGCCCCCGACGGCGCCGCCCTGCTGCTGTCGCTGGGTTTCCGGCCGACTTATGCACCGCCCGACAGGCTGTGGCGCCTGCCCGCCATCGTGGCGCTGGCGATGGCCGACGCCGCCGAGGAGGTGGCCGGCCTGCCGGCGGGCATGCTCAAGCTCAAGTGGCCCAACGACATCGTCGTGGACGCGCCCGACGCTCCCGCGGGAGTGCACAAGATCGCGGGTTTGCTGGGTGAAACCGAGGGCGCCGGCACGATGCAGGTGACGGCCGTGATCGGCGTCGGCATCAACGCCGATTGGCCCCGGGAGCGGTTTCCGGCCGATCTCGCCGATGCCATGACCAGCCTGAGCGAGGTCTCCCGCGGCCGCCCGATCGACTCGGCCGAATTGCTCGACGCGTTCTTGCAGCGTCTCGAGCCTCGGCTGCTGGGTCTGCGCGACGGCCACTTCGACGTCGCCGGTTGGCACGACCGCCAGATCACGACGGGTCGTTCGGTCCGCATCGACATGCCCGAGGGGACGGCTCTGGCGGTCAAGACCGTCGGCGTAGACGGAGCCAGCGGCGCGCTCATATATGAGGATGCCGCCGGTGCCGAGCATGAGCTGCTCATCGGCGAAGTGGTCCAGGTCCGGATCGTGCCCCGTGGCGGCGGCGATCGCGGGCGGCCGGGTGTAACACTTTGACCCGGGCGGTGTTAGGAAGAGCGGAGGACGGGGCCCGTCCCGCCCGGCTCGACCGTGATCGTGCTCTGGTCGAGGCGGCCCGCCGCGACCCCAGCCATTTCGACGCTCTCTACAGGAAGTACCTCGCCCAGGTGTACAGCTACGCCTTCTACGAACTGCACGACCACCACGCCGCTGAAGACGCCACCGAGCGCACCTTCATGCAGGCGCTTGCTGGGCTGCCCCGATTCGAGGAGAGAGTGGACGAGTTCATCGCGTCGCGCGTCGTGATGGATACCGCCGACACCGCCGACATCTCCACATTCCGGGTCTGGCTCTTCCGGATCGCCCGCAACGTCGTCGCCAACGAACGGCGCCGCGATCGCCGCCGGCCGGTCTCGTCGCTCGACGAGGTGGCGGAACTCACTGCGCCGGGCGACTTCGTCGATGCCGCGGCGACCCGTGAAGCGGTCGGGGCGGCGTGGGAAGCAGTCGCGCGGCTGCCCGAGGATCGCCGCCGCGCGGTGACGCTGCGCTTCGTGGACGAGATGTCTACCGCCGAGATAGCAGCCGTCCTGGGCCGCTCCGAGGGGGCCGTCCGGGTCCTGCTGCATCGGGCCCTGCGCTCCGTCGCCGACGATCTGCGCGGCCGTCTGAGCTGATGCTGGGCAGCGGAACGCGAGACGCTCGGCGAACGGAGCGTTATCTGGACGGGCTTATGGCCGCGGACGACCGCCGCGCCGCCGGAGCCCCTGCCGACGCCGATCTGGATCCCGATGTGAGGTTCGCCGCACGCGAGCTTCGCGCCGGTCTGACCCGCGTCCATCCCTCCTTCCGCTTCGAGGATGCCCTGGCGGCGCGGCTGAGCGCCGGAGCGGCCCGGCTGCGGGCCGGTCTGCCGATCGAGGAACTCGCTCCCGTCGCGCCCGCGGGTATCGTCGAGCCGTTCCGGAACTTCTCCATGCGCGCGGCCGCAGATGCCGACACAGCCGCCGCTTCGGCCGCTGCTGCGGCTACCGCCGAGGCCGTTCACTCTCGCGCCATCTGGCCCGCGGCCGCCTTGCGCCGCCTGCCCGAGATGGCTGCCCGTCCCTCCCGGCCACTCATCGTGGGCGGCGTCGGTGTTGGTGTCGCCTCGGCGGCGCTCTCAATCGGTGCCGTATACGTGGCGTGGCGTTATTCCCACCCAGCCTCCGGCAGGATGGGTCGAGCAGCGCGGACGGCCCACGGCCGCTCCGGGCCATCGAACCAGAGCCGCCGGTCGGGGGTCATCAACGGAATCCGTGGGGTTGTCTCCTGATGCCGGTTAGATTGCCGTTTCGACCACGCCGCGACGCATATCCGGCCGACCTGTGGACCAAGTGCCCGGGTTGCGCCGAGATGCTGTTCAACAAGCAGCTGGACAAGACACTTCGGGTATGTCCGCACTGCGGCCACCACTTCCGAATCACGGCCAGGACGCGGATCGCCCAGCTCGTGGACGGCGGCTCGTTCGTGGAGCGCGACGCCAACCTCCAGCCCCTCGACTCCCTGACCTTCGTTGACCTCAAGGCCTATCCCGACAGGCTGCTGGCCGCTCAGCTATCCACCGGCCTGCGCGACTCGACCGTTTGGGGCGTCGGCAAGATGGGCGGCAAACCCGTTTCGCTGTGCGTTTTCGACTTCTTCTTCATGGGTGGCTCGATGGGTTCGGTCACCGGGGAGAAAGTGACTCGGGCCGGCGAAACGGCGCTTGCGGAGCGCATCCCCCTGATCATCGTCTCGTCGTCGGGTGGGGCGCGGATGCAGGAAGGGACCTATTCCCTGATGCAGCTGGCCAAGACGATGGGCGTCATCGAACGGCTCAAGGAAGCCGCCGTACCGTTCATCTCGGTGATGGCCGACCCCACGACGGGCGGCACTTTCGCGAGCTTCGCCGTTGCCGGCGACGTCAACCTGGCGGAACCGAGGGCCACGATCCGCTTCGCCGGCGACCGGGTTTCGGCCGGAACGATCGGCGAGGCGCTGCCCGAGGGCTACAACACCTCCGAGTTCCAGCTGGAGCACGGCTTCGTAGACCGCGTGGTGCCGCGAGCGAAGTTGCGCGACGAGATCATCGCCCTGCTCGGTATTCTGATTGCGCCGGCGGTCCCGGCCTCGGCCGATCCGGCCAATCCGACCTTCAGCCCGCGGGCGCTCCTCTCCGCGATCACCGGTGCGCTCAGCGACAACAACGGCGACGCCCGTTCCGCGGACGCAGGCCAGTCCCACGGGGAGGACACCACCAATGGTTGACCGTCTTCTCGGCCTCGGCCACAACGACGTTCACCAGCCCGACCCGGTCGAGGAAGTCTGGGCCCACGTCCAGCAGGCCCGCAACCTCAAGCGGCCGCACACGCTGGAACTGCTCAAGTTCATGGCCGACGAGTTCATCGAGCTCCACGGCGACCGCCGCTTCGGCGACGACTCCGCGATCGTGGCCGGACTGGCGATGATCGCGGGCCGGCGGGTCGCGGTCATCGGTTTCCAGAAGGGCCAGGACACCGAGGAAAACATCCGCCGCAACTTCGGGCTGCCGCACCCCGAGGGCTACCGCAAGGCGATGCGGATCATGAAGATGGCCGAGCAGTTCCAGATGCCCGTCCTGACGTTCGTCGACGTGCAGGGTGCGTTTCCGGGAGCGGCGGCGGAGGAGCGCGGCGTGGCCGAGGCCATCGCCATGTCCGTCGCGATGATGACCAGCTTGCGGACGCCGATCGTCGTCGTAATCACGGGCGAGGGCGGTTCCGGCGGGGCGATCGCGCTGGCCGTCGGCGACACCGTTATCGCCCTGGAGAACTCGATCTACTCGGTCATCAGTCCGGAAGGATGCGCCGCGATCCTGTGGCGATCCGGCGAGAAGAGCCATCAGGCCGCCTATGCCATGAAGGTCACTGCCAACCAGCAGAAGGACCTCGGCATCGTCGATATCGTGGTGGCCGAGCCCGGCGAGGGTGCGCATACCGATCCGGCCGAGATGGCCAGGCGCATCAAGGAGGTCGTTCTCGAGCAGTTCGATCTGCACGCCAGGCTGTCCCTGAGCGAGCTCGTCGAAGCTCGTTACCAGAAGTTCCGCGGCATGGGCTCGTTCGGTGTCGCCGAGCAGCCCGAGGCGCCGCCCGAAAGGACCGGCCTGGCCGGCCGGCTTCGCGGCATGTGGTCTACGAGACCGTCCATGCCGCAGTTCCCGGGCACGCGTCGAGCCGCCCCGTCCAATCGCGAAGAGGTGTAGGCGATGCCCGTTCGAGAACAGGGTGGCAACCCGAGGTCTGCCGAGGAAGACGCTCAACGGGTCAGGCGCGACCACGACGCCATCTCCGGTCTGGCCGACGATCTGCTGCCGGCCTTGATCGCCAAGCTCGCCGCAAGCGGGTTGGGCGAGATCGAGATTCGTCAGGGCGGCTGGAAGGCCCGCCTCCGCATGCCCGCCTCCGCACCTGAGGCGCGCGGCGCCGGCAAAGCCGCCGATGCCCACGCTGCCGCCTCTCACCCGGCCGCGCACTCCGCCGTGCGTGGCGCAGCCGTCCACGCCCGGCCGGACGACGACCTGCCCGGCGAGTCGGCGCGAGTCTCGGCCAACTCACCGGCCGTGGGCGTCTACAACCCTCGCAAGGACCTGGCCGTCGGGATGCGCGTCCGCTCCGGCGACAAGATCGGCACGGTCAACGTCCTGGGCGTCAACGAGGACGTTCTCTCGCCCGTGGACGGGATCATCGGCTCGAGTCTGGCCGAGGCCGGTGAGGCCGTCGAGTACGGCCAGGAGTTGGTCCGCATCGAACTGCCCGAACCCGCGGCAGACAAGCTCGCCGATGGACCCAAGCCCGAACCGGTCGGCGCGGCAGGGAAGTCCTGATGTTCAACAAGATCCTCATCGCCAACCGCGGCGAGATCGCCGTCCGAATCCTGCGAGCCTGCCGGACGCTGGGCGTCGGGGCAGTCGTCGCCTACAGCGAGGCCGACCGCGACAGCCTGGCCGCCCAGCTGGCCGATGAAGCCATCTGCATCGGTCCAGCCGACGCCAGGCGAAGCTATCTATCGGCTCCGGCGGTCATCTCCGCCGCCATCGTCACCGGCTGCGACGCCATCCACCCCGGCTACGGCTTCCTGTCCGAGGACGAAGGCTTCGCCGACGTGGTCCGGGCCCACGACCTGGCGTTCATCGGCCCGTCGGCCGAGGTACTCGAGCGCTTCGCGTCCAAGGAGGCGACACGCCGCCTGCTCTCCGCCCACGGCCTCAAGACCATTCCCGGCTCCACGATGCTGCGTGACGAAGAGCACGCCCTGGCCGAGGCCGAGCGGATCGGATATCCGGTTCTGATAAAGCCTTCCGGGGGCGGCGGCGGCAAAGGCATGCGTCTCGTTCGCAACGCGCGCGAGCTGGAAAGCGCCTTCAAGGTCAGCCGCTCTGAAGCCAGGGCGGCTTTCGGCGACGACTCGCTCTATCTCGAGAAGTTCCTCGAAGAGAACCGCCACATCGAGATCCAGGTCGCGGTAGACCGGTTCGGCAACGCCGTCCACATGTTCGAGCGTGACTGCTCCGTGCAGCGCCGCCACCAGAAGATCATCGAGGAGACGCCGACACCGGCGCTGAACCAGGCCCAGCGCCTGGACCTGGCCGAGTGCGCCCTCAAGGCCGTGGCCGCGGCCGGTTACGAGAACCTGGGCACTCTCGAGTTCCTGATCGACGGCAAGGGCGAGGCGTATTTCATCGAGATCAACTGCCGCGTTCAGGTCGAGCACGCCATCACCGAGATGGTGACCGGCATCGACATGGTCGCCCTCCAGATCAGGATCGCCGCGGGCGAGCCGCTGGGGATGACTCAGGCCGACATCGTGACCAACGGCCACGCCATCGAGTTCCGAATCCTGGCCGAGGACCCCGCCAAGGACTTCCGGCCGCAGTCGGGTCTCGTTGGGGCGTACCTGACGCCCGGCGGTCCCGGCGTGCGGATGGACTCGCATCTCTATCCCGGCTACGAAATCCCGACGTACTACGACTCACTGCTCGGCAAGCTCTGCGTCTGGGCGCCCGACCGTGCCACGGCCATCGCCCGCGGCGACGCCGCTCTTCGTGAGCTTCTCGTCGACGGCGTCACCACCAACATCGAGCTTCATCGAGCCATCCTTGCCAACCAGGTCTTCATCGACGGCAAGGTGACGACCAGCCTTCTCGACCGTGTCGGCAGCGCCCCGTTCGTCGCCGCCGGCAACCGCTGAGCTGCCCCCACCGCCACCAGGAGCCGCCCCGTGACCGAGCCCGCGAAAAACGAAGTCATCCTCACAACTCGCCAGATCGAGAAGCTCATCCCGCATCGCTGGCCGTTTCTCCTGGTCGACCGCATCGTCGAGTACGACGCCGAGGCCAAGCGCATCGTCGGCCTCAAGTCGGTGACCGCCACCGAGTGGTTCTTCCAGGGCCACTTCCAGGGCCAGCCGATCATGCCCGGCGTGCTCCAGGTTGAGGCGCTGGCGCAGACGATGGGCGTGTTCGTGGCCCAGCAGCCCGGTTTCGGCGATCGTCTCGGGCTCTTCGCTGCGATCGACGAGTGCCGCTTCAAGCACATCGTCACCCCCGGCGACCAGCTCCGCCTCGAAGTCACGATGGAGCGCCTGGGCAGCAAGTTCGGCCGGGGCCACGGCATCGCTACGGTTGACGGCGAAGTCGCCTGCGAAGCGAAGCTCAGCTTCATCATCGCCCCCGAGAGCGCCCTCCGCTGATGGTGCGAATTGCCGCTCTCTCCGACATCCACGGCAACCTGCCGGCCCTCGCGGCCGTCCGTAAGGCCATCGACGCCGCTCGTCCCGACTACGTGGCTATCTGCGGCGACCTGGTCTTCAACGGCCCGGACCCGGCGGGCACGCTCGCTCTGATCCAGGAGCTGGAGCGGGCCGGGGCCTTCGTCACGCTAGGCAACACCGATGTCGCGGTCGCGGATGGCGACATCGCGGCGGCCTTCCCGTGGTTCACGGACGGTGCCCCGGACTCGTTTCTGGCGGCCGCCGAGTGGGCTCGCGATCAGATCGGCGACGACGGCGTTGACTACCTGCGCCACCTTCCGTCGGAGCGGCGGCTGCGCGTCGGCGACGACGGGTCGCCGGGCGGCGGCCTTGTGCTGTTCTGCCACGCCTCGCCCGGGTCGCTGACCGACGGCCTGAGCCCGGATCTGGATCCGGTGGTAACGATCGAGCGGGTCAGCGGCACGGACGCCAGGGTGATCGTGTGCGGCCACACGCACATGCCCGAGGTTCGCGAGGTCGGCTGGCGCACGATCGTCAACGACGGCAGTGCCGGCTATGTCTTCGACGGCGACCCGACGGCCAGCTGGGCGTTGATCGAG